>Ga0308157_10000370_pt1 | contig 158607 bp, 145 predicted proteins | sample PhyBR1_FD_201035 | JGI IMG/M metagenome (GOLD analysis project Ga0308157, IMG submission 201035) | Phyllosphere microbial communities from UC Gill Tract Community Farm, Albany, California, United States - DLSLB.R1 | ecosystem: Host-associated > Plants > Phyllosphere > Unclassified | place... | reverse complement strand
TGTTCAAGCCTTTCATCTTCTCGCGCCTGGAAGCCATGGGCATCGCGACGACGATCAAGGCCGCCAAGAAGGAAGTCGAATCCGGCACGCCGGTGGTGTGGGACATCCTGGAAGAGGTCATCAAGGAACATCCGGTGATGCTCAACCGTGCGCCTACGCTGCACCGCCTGGGCATCCAGGCGTTCGAGCCCATCCTGATCGAAGGCAAGGCCATCCAGCTGCACCCCCTCGTCTGCGCGGCCTTCAACGCCGACTTCGACGGTGACCAGATGGCCGTCCACGTCCCGCTGTCGGTGGAAGCGCAGATGGAAGCCCGCACGCTGATGCTGGCCTCCAACAACGTGCTGTTCCCCGCTTCGGGCGAGCCTTCCATCGTTCCTTCGCAGGACGTGGTGCTGGGCCTGTACTACGCCACCCGTGACCGCATCAACGCCAAGGGCGAAGGCCTGATCTTCGCCGACACCGGTGAAGTGCAGCGCGCGTTCGACGCGGGCGAGGTCGAGCTGGCAACGCGCATCAACGTGCGCCTGACCGAGTGGACCAAGAACAAGGACACCGGCGAGTTCGTGCCCGAGGTCAAGATGGTGGAAACCACCACCGGCCGTGCCCTGCTGTCCGAGATCCTGCCCAAGGGCCTGCCGTTCTCGAACATCAACAAGGCCCTGAAGAAGAAGGAAATCTCCAAGCTCATCAACGTCTCCTTCCGCAAGTGCGGTCTCAAGGAAACGGTGGTGTTTGCCGACAAGCTGCTGCAAAACGGTTTCCGCCTGGCCACGCGCGCCGGCATTTCCATCTGCATCGACGACATGCTGGTGCCGCCCCAGAAGGCCGGCATCATCGAGCGCTCGGAGAAGGAAGTCAAAGAGATCGAACAGCAGTACGTCTCGGGTCTGGTGACCTCTGGCGAGCGCTACAACAAGGTGGTGGACATCTGGGGCAAGGCTGGCGACGAAGTGTCCAAGGTGATGATGGCCCAGCTGTCCAAGCAGAAGGTCATCGACCGCCACGGCAAGGAAGTGGACCAGGAGTCCTTCAACTCCATCTACATGATGGCCGACTCCGGCGCCCGCGGCTCTGCCGCCCAGATCCGCCAGGTGGCCGGCATGCGGGGCCTGATGGCCAAGCCTGACGGCTCGATCATCGAGACGCCCATCACCGCGAACTTCCGCGAAGGCCTGAACGTGCTGGAGTACTTCATCTCCACCCACGGTGCCCGTAAGGGTCTGGCCGACACGGCGCTGAAGACGGCCAACTCCGGCTACCTGACGCGTCGCTTGGTGGACGTGACGCAGGATCTGGTCGTGACCGAAGAGGATTGCGGCACTTCCAATGGTTCGCTGATGCGCGCCATCGTTGAAGGCGGTGAAGTGATCGAATCGCTGCGCGACCGTATCCTAGGCCGTACCGCTGCCGAAGACGTGCTGCACCCCGAGAACCGTTCGGTGCTGGTGCCCGCCGGCGTGATGCTGGAAGAAGACCTCATCGAGGAAATGGAAGCTGCTGGCGTGGACGAGGTGAAGGTGCGCACGGCACTGACCTGCGAAACCCGCTACGGCCTGTGCGCCCGATGCTACGGCCGAGATCTGGGCCGCGGCGGCCTGATCAACCTCGGCGAAGCCGTGGGTGTGATCGCTGCCCAGTCTATCGGTGAACCCGGCACGCAGCTGACCATGCGCACGTTCCACATCGGTGGTGCCGCATCGCGCGCTGCCATCGCTTCGAGCGTGGAAGCCAAGTCCAACGGCGTGATCGGCTTCAACGCCACGATGCGCTACGTGAGCAACACCAAGGGCGAGCTGGTGGTGATTGCACGTTCGGGTGAGATCATCATCCATGACGAGCATGGCCGCGAGCGCGAGCGCCACAAGGTGCCGTACGGCGCCCTGCTGACGGTGAAGGCCGACCAGACCATCAAGGCCGGCACCATCCTGGCCAACTGGGACCCGCTGACCCGCCCGATCATTACCGAGTTCGCCGGCCAGGTGAAGTTCGAGAACGTCGAAGAAGGCCTGACGGTTGCCAAGCAGCTCGACGAAGTGACCGGTCTGTCCACCCTGGTGGTGATCGATCCCAAGCGCCGTGGCGCCGCCAAGGTCGTGCGTCCGCAGGTCAAGCTGATCGATGCGCAGAACAACGAAGTGAAGATCCCTGGCACCGACCACTCGGTGACCATCGGCTTCCAGATCGGTTCGCTCATCCAGGTGCGTGACGGCCAGGACGTGGGCCCCGGCGAAGTGCTGGCGCGTATTCCGGTCGAAGGCCAGAAGACCCGCGACATCACCGGCGGTCTGCCCCGTGTGGCCGAGCTGTTCGAAGCCCGTACCCCGAAGGACAAGGGCACGCTGGCCGAGATGACCGGCACCGTGTCGTTCGGCAAGGAAACCAAGGGCAAGGTCCGCCTGCAGATCACCGATCCCGAAGGCCACGTGTTCGAAGAGCTCGTGCCCAAGGAAAAGAACATCCTGGTGCACGAAGGCCAGGTGGTGAACAAGGGCGAGTCCATCGTCGACGGCCCGGCCGACCCGCAGGACATCCTGCGCCTGCTGGGCATCGAAGAGCTGTCGCGCTACATCGTCGATGAAGTGCAGGACGTGTACCGCTTGCAGGGTGTGAAGATCAACGACAAGCACATCGAGGTGATCGTTCGCCAGATGCTGCGCCGCGTCGTGGTCGAGAACACTGGCGAGTCGAACTACATCGGTGGCGAACAGGTCGAGCGTTCCGAGATCCTGAACACCAACGATGCACTGCAGTCCGAAGGCAAGATCCCTGCGACCTACAGCAACCTGCTGCTGGGTATCACCAAGGCATCGCTGTCCACCGACTCGTTCATCTCGGCGGCTTCCTTCCAGGAAACCACCCGCGTGCTCACCGAGGCTGCCATCATGGGCAAGCGCGACGAGCTGCGTGGCCTGAAGGAAAACGTGATCGTGGGTCGCCTGATCCCTGCCGGCACCGGCATGGCCTACCACCAGGCACGCAAGGCCAAGGACGCCATGGACGACGCCGAGCGCCGCGCCATCGCCGAAGCCGAAGCCGCTGAAATGGCTGCGTCCTCGTCGTCGGACGATGCCACGGAAGTCGAAGGCAGCAGCACCACCACTGCCACGGACGCTTCCGCAGACTAAAAGCCAGGCGGCACCGGACAAGGACCCAGCGATGCAATGCGCGGCGCACGGGGTTCTGGTTCGGCGCAACCCCGGGCCTTGATGCGCTCCCGCCCTGTCTCTGGACAGGTCGGGAGCGTTTTTACTGGAGCGATCAAGCGCTCCGATTTTTCCCTGTTCCCTCTTTCTCGGCCGCGGGCTGCGTTTGCAGCGCACGCCCCAGGCCATGCGTATGTGGTCATCGCCTCTTTTCTGGATTCTTGTCGCCATCATGCTGTTCTGGGCCCTGGGGGCCTACAACCGGCTGACGCGGTTGCGCTCCTCCGTGGTCCAGGCCTTTGGCGCGGTGGACGCCCACCTGGTGCGACTGATTGCGCTGCTGGGCGAGTTCGACGCGGTCCAGGGCCACAGCGCGGGCCCCGGCATGCCCAGCGGCTGCACGGACACCGCGCCGCCGGTTCAGCGCCCGGTGTTCGACCCGGCCAAGATCGCCGCCCTGCGCGGCGCCACCACGCAGATGGGGGCGTCGCTGGCCGTGGCACGCTCGCAGCCCCTGCAGCGCGATGCGCTGGCCGCGCTCACCGCAGCGCGCAGCGTGCTCGATGCCACCTGGCGCACCGTGGTCACCGAGGCCGATGGCCCGGGAGCCAGTGAGGTGCTGGCGCCCTGGTCCATCCGCTGGGAAGAGCACCACGCGCAGATCGATCTGGCCGTGCAGGTGATCAACCATGCCGCCGGGCAGCACGACGCCGCCATCCACCAGTTTCCCGCCCGTGTGCTGGCCTGGATCTTCGGCTTCAAGGCCACCAAGGGGCTGTGATGAACGCGCCCCGGCCCCCTTTCTTTTGACCGCCAGCGCACCTGTGCGCCGGCACCACGAGGCACCCACCATGCATCCAGCCCCCTCCCACCCTGCCGCGCCCGAAGGGCGGCGCCCTGATCGCAACCCCGCGCAAGCCGGTGCCGGCCGCGGAGGCGATGCGCAGCAGGTGGCACTGTGGCAGCAGCTCATCGCCGTGGCCGGTGTGCTCCAGTCCATCCGCGATGGTGTCTCGGGCACGGCCGCGCTGGACGCGGTCAGCACCACGCTGCGCCCCGGCGTCCAGGCCCTGCTGTTCCAGGTGCTGCGCAACCTCGGGCGTGCCGAGGCGCTGCGGCGCCAACTGGCCAAGCGGCCGCCGCCGCCCGATGCGGATGCGCTGCTGTGCACCGCGCTGGCACTGTGCTGGCGTGCCGACGAGGCACCTTACGAGCCTTTCACCCTGGTCAACCAGGCGGTGGAAGCGGCCAAGCGGCACCCGGCCACGCATGCGCAGGCATCCTTCATCAACGCCTGCCTGCGGCGCTTTCTGCGCGAAAGCGATGCGCTGGTAGGGGCTACCGATGCCGATCCCGTGGCCCGCTGGAACCACCCGCTGTGGTGGATCAAGCGCCTGCAAAAGGACCACCCCCAGCAGTGGGAGCAGATCCTGCACGCCAACAACACCCACGCCCCGATGGCGCTGCGCGTGAACCGCCTGCAGGGCAGCCAGGCGCAGTACCAGCAGGAGCTGGCCGCCATGGGCGCCGATGCCGACCCGATTGGCACCGAGGGCCTGGTGCTGCACCGGCCGCTGCCGGTACAGGCGCTGCCCGGTTTTGCGGCTGGCCGGGTGTCGGTACAGGACACCGCCGCCCAGCAAGCCGCCCCGCTGCTGCTGCAGGGCATGGACCGCACGCGCAACCTGCGTGTGCTGGACGCCTGCGCCGCCCCCGGCGGCAAAACCGCCCACCTGCTGGAGATGGCCGGCGAGGGCGAGCCTTTGCAGGTGACGGCGCTGGAGATCGACGCCACGCGCGCTGAACGCATCCACCAGACCCTCGCGCGCCTGGGCCTGGCGGCACAGGTGCTGGTGGCCGACGCCGCCCAGCCCGAAGCATGGTGGCCGGCGGCCAATGGCAGCGCGCTGTTCGACGCCATCCTGCTCGACGCACCGTGCACCGCCTCGGGCATCGTGCGCCGCCACCCGGACGTGCGCTGGCTGCGCCGCGAGACGGACATTGCCCAGCTCGCGGCCCTGCAAAAGCGCTTGCTGGCCACCCTGTGGCCCCTGGTCGCCCCCGGTGGGCGGCTGCTGTACTGCACCTGCTCCGTCTTTCGTGCCGAAGGTGATGCGCAGGTACAAACGTTTCTTGCACACAACACCGATGCACATTTGCTCCCCTCGCCCGGGCATTTAATCCCTCGCGCAGCGGACAAGCAGGGGGCTGTCCCGGACAATCGATTCGGTGATCACGACGGATTTTTTTACGCACTGTTGCAAAAATCGACCGACTGAGCGCTTTGCGGCTCGTTGGCTCTGGATTGGCGCGCTTTTGATGCTGATCACCCTGCTGGCCTGGGTGCCGACGGCCCGGGCAGAAGCCAACCGCGGCGAGGTGGCCGAACTGCGCCTGCAGCGCCTGGACGATGGCGTCTACCTGAGCACCAGCCTGGAGTTCGACCTGCCGGAACTGGCCGAGGAGGCCCTGCGCAAGGGCATCCCGATGTTCTTCGTGATGGAGGCGCAGGTCATGCGCGACCGCTGGTACTGGTCCGACCGCCAGGTGGCCGAGGCCACGCGCTACCTGCGGCTGAGCTACCAGCCCCTGACCCGGCGCTGGCGCCTGAGCACCTCGACCGCCCCCTTCACCAACACCGGCCTGGGCGTGGCGCTGGGCCAGAATTTCGATGACCTGGACGATGCCCTGTCTGCCATGCAGCGGGTTTCGCGCTGGAAGATTGCAGAAAGCTCTGCAATCGATGCAGATACCGGCCATACGATACAGTTCAAGTTCAGGCTTGATATGTCACAGCTGCCCCGGCCGTTCCAGATCGGCGCCGTGGGCCGGACCGGCTGGAACCTGCTTGTCTCGCGCTCCGGCCGCCTCGCGCTGCAGGAGGGCGCCAAGTGACACCGGACCCCAGGCCGCCTGCGTCGGCCTCGGCCCATCTGGCGGCGCGCCAGTCCCGCGCCGTGCGCTGGGCCGTGGGGGTGGGGGCGGCCATCATGTCCGCCATCGGGCTGGTGCTGCTCTTTTTGCTGACCCTGGCCACCAACAACCGCGCCCTGTACGAGCGCAACTACGCCTGGCTGTTTGGCGTGAACGTGCTGGTGGCCTTGTTGCTGCTCGCGGTGCTGGGCTGGGTGGCCGTGCGCCTGTGGCTGCGGCTGCGCCGGGGTCGCTTCGGCAGCCGATTGCTGGTGAAGCTGGCAGCCATCTTTGCGCTGGTCGGCCTGGTGCCTGGCCTCTTGATCTATGTGGTGTCCTACCAGTTCGTCACCCGCTCCATTGAAAGCTGGTTTGACGTGAAGGTGGAGGGGGCGCTGTCCGCCGGGGTGAACCTGGCGCGTGTCTCGCTCGATGCCCTGGCCACCGACATGGCCTCCAAGACGCGCACGGCCAGTGCCCAGGTGGCGCAGGTCCCCGACGCCTCGGCCGGCGTGGTACTGGAGCGCATCCGCGACCAATTGGGCGCCACCGACGTCATCCTCTGGAACAGCGCCGGCCAGGCCGTGGCCAGCGCCGGCCAGTCCCGCTTCAGCCTGAACCCCGAGCGCCCCGGTGTGCCGCTGCTGCGCACGGTGCGTCAGCAGCGTGCCCTCACGCAGATCGAGGGGCTGGACGACATCGCCGACCCGGCCGCCGTGCAGAACGCGCGTGTGAAGATCATCGCCCTGGTCAGCAGCCCCACGGTGGGCCTGCTGGCCGAGCCGCGCTACCTGCAGGCCACGCTGATGCTGCCGCCGGCCCTGGTGGAGAACGCCATCGCCGTGCAGGAGGCCAACCGCGAGTACCAGGAGCGGGCCCTGGCGCGCGGCGGCCTGCGGCGCATGTACGTGGGCACGCTCACGCTGAGCCTGTTCCTGGCCGTCTTCGGTGCCGTGCTGCTGGCCGTGCTGCTTGGCAACCAACTGGTGCGGCCGTTGCTGGTGCTGGCCGAAGGGGTGCGCGAGGTGGCCGCCGGCAACCTGAGCCCCAAGGCCGCCCTGCAAGGCAGGGACGAACTGGGCGGGCTGACCCGCTCGTTCGCGCTCATGACCCAGCAACTGGCCGACGCCCGGGGCGCGGTGGAGCAGAGCATGAGCGAGGTGGATGCTGCGCGGGCCAACCTGCAGACCATCCTGGACAACCTGACCGCCGGGGTGATGGTGCTCGATGGCGCGGGCGCCATCCGCTCGTCCAACCCCGGCGCCACACGCATCCTGCGCGCGCCCATGGCCGCCTTCGAAGGGCGGGCGCTGGCCGAGGTGCCTGGCCTGGCCGACTTTGCCGCCGCCGTGCAGAAGCAGTTCGCCGCCTTTCTGGGCGAGCGCGACCACCACGGCCTGGACCACTGGCAGCACCCGTTCGAGCTGCACGCCTCGCTCGCGGGGGTCGGCCAGCATGCGACGAGCATCATCGCGCGGGGGGCAGAACTGCCCGATTCGACCCGACTGTTGGTTTTTGACGACATTTCTGAAATCGTTTCTGCACAGCGCGCGCAGGCCTGGGGAGAGGTTGCGCGGCGCCTTGCGCACGAGATCAAGAACCCCCTGACGCCCATCCAGCTGTCGGCCGAACGGCTGGAGATGAAGCTCACCGGCAAGGTGGCTGCGAGCGAGCAGGCCGTGCTCGCCAAGTCGGTCAAGACCATCGTCGAACAGGTCGATGCGATGAAGCGCCTGGTCAACGAATTCCGCGACTACGCGCGCCTGCCGGCGGCCGAACTGCATGCCCTGGACATCAATGCGCTGGTGACCGATGTGCTGCACCTCTATGGGGAGGAAAACGCCACCGTCCCTGTGAAAGCCGAGCTCGATCCGTCCTGTCCGAGCATCGCCGGAGACGCCCAGCAACTGCGCCAGGTGGTGCACAACCTGCTGCAGAACGCGCAGGATGCGACGGAGCAGGCACGTGCCGCCGGGGCCGAAAACCTGCCCGCCGTGCGCATCGCCACGCGCTGGAGCGAGTCCTCGCGGCGCGTGCGGTTGACTGTTTCGGACAGTGGCAGCGGCTTTCCCGCACACATCCTGCAGCGCGCTTTCGAGCCCTATGTCACCACCAAACCGCGGGGCACGGGGCTCGGTCTTGCCGTGGTCAAAAAGATCGCCGATGAGCACGGCGCACGCATCGACCTGTCCAACCGGATGGAAGATGGCGTGGTGCGGGGCGCCCAAGTGTCGTTATCATTCGCCACTGAACCAGCGGTGGCGGCATAACAACGCCCCCGCAGTACCTCCCAAGGCGCTTCAACACACATGGCAAACATTCTGGTGGTCGACGATGAGCTCGGCATTCGCGACCTGCTGTCGGAAATCCTGAACGACGAAGGCCACAGCGTGGACCTCGCGGAAAACGCGACCCAGGCCCGTGCGGCCCGTGCCGGCAGCAACTACGACCTGGTGCTGCTCGACATCTGGATGCCCGATACCGACGGCGTATCGTTGCTCAAGGAATGGGCCACCGGCGGCGTGCTGACCATGCCCGTCATCATGATGAGCGGCCACGCCACCATCGACACGGCGGTCGAGGCCACCCGCATCGGCGCCTTCTCGTTCCTCGAAAAGCCCATCACCCTGCAAAAGCTGCTCAAGGCGGTGGAGCAGGGCCTGGCGCGCAACGCCGCCCACCATGCGGCCCCCGTGGCGGCCGTGCAGGCCCCGGCGGCGGCACCGGCCGACGCCTCTTTCACCCAGGTGCCCGTGATCACGGCCCTGTCCGGCGTGGAGACCGGCCCGCATTCGCACCAGGGCTTCGACCTGGACCGCCCCCTGCGCGAAGCGCGCGACGGCTTCGAAAAAGCCTACTTCGAGTTCCACCTCGCCCGCGAAGGCGGATCGATGACCCGCGTGGCCGAAAAAACCGGCCTGGAGCGCACCCACCTGTACCGCAAGCTGCGCCAATTGGGTGTGGACCTGGGCCGCGGCAAGCGTGCTTGAAAAAAATTTGCCTCCAATTTTTTCAGGGCCAATTTTCTGGCTATAATTTGAGGCTCAGGCCCGGTAGCTCAGTCGGTAGAGCAGAGGATTGAAAATCCTTGTGTCGGTGGTTCGATTCCGCCCCAGGCCACCAAATATGCATGCGCCCCAGCGCCCTAACGGGTTCTGGGGCGTTTTGCTTTGACGCGCCGGTCCTCTTTGCAGAGCGGGTTGGGGCAGCGCCATCATCTGGGCCCTCAGGGTCCGGCGTGATGCAAATTGATAGCGCCTGTCATGGCGGCATGGGGTCAGCGGCCAGTCACGCCACCTTGACGGCGACGCCGGCCCCTTCAGTGGCCGTTGATCTCGTCAACCGCGTCCCCCGCCGCCGTTGCCTCCATTGCCACCACTGCGCAATCCCTGAGCCACTTCTCTTGTGCCTGCGCCGGCACCCTAAGGTTGCCATGGGCCGATGGCATCTGCATCGCGACCCCAAGGACTGCCGTTGCCCAGAGTGCGCGGTGGGCCGCCGTTGGGCAGGGCGGGGGAGCCGCATCGAACCGGGCACAAAAAATTTTCCCATGAAGTGGTTGACTGCAAAGTAAAGACTATTTACAGTCTGATTCATCGCGGTTTCGACCGCCCCCGATTTCCGCCGATTGACTTATTCACCAGGATTGAACGTGAACGCAGCAGCCACCCCCATCAGCAACCGACCCGCACCGGGCCGGGCGCTCGTGCGCGTCGCCTTGTGTTCTGCCCTGCGCAAGCTGCCGTGCCTGGCTGCGCATTTGTGTGCGCATGACCATCGGGATCCGTGGCTACCGGGTGGAGGGGGCGCATAGGCGCGCACCTCCCAAGCTCTCTTCGCAGAGGCCCGGACACCGCAAGGTTCCGGGCCTCTTTTGTTTTCGCAACCGGGCGGCAAGCCGCTCCCATCCACTCCGCAGTGATCGTGCTGCGGCGCACCGTTCATTAAAAATTTGCCGTGGGGCCCTGCTGAACACTGGAATCGGCACTGCGACCCCACTGTGTGGACCCCGGGATCTGGCCCGACGGTCCGCTCCATTTCGGGTGTGTCTTCACCACACCGCCAGCAAGCAACCGCGTGGACGGCCTGGCGGGATGTGCAGGGGTTCCCCCTGTGCAGCGATGTCGACGGGGCGCGCGTCGGCCGTGCGTTGCCCATCGCGTGAGGGCACAACCGAAATGGAGGCTTTCTCTTTTTATCAAGCCCCGGTGACGGAACCGGCATACGTGCTTGCCTTAGAAGCAAGATTCTGGGAGTTCGAATCTCCCCTGGGGCACCAATTTATTGTTCCGCTAACTCAGTGGCCAGAGTGCCTCCCTGTCGGGGGCCAGTTCACCCTGATTTAGGGGATCGCGTTGCCCGGCCTGGGGCTGGATGCAAGGCGCCCGCGCGCAGCAAGGCGTCTGCCTTGCAAGCGCGGGCAACGCCGCAGGCGGCCCCAGGCCGGGCAACCCCAAGGGCCTTCGCGACCCCGAAATCAGGGTGAACTGGCCCCAGGAAGCCAGGGGTTCGACTCCCCTGCGGAACGCCATTTTTCCCGCGTTAGCTCAATGGATCAGAGCACCTGCCTACGAAGCAGGGGGTTGCACGTTCGAGTCGTGCACGTGGGGCCATTTGTCAGAGCCTGTTGACGGTCCTTTCGCGGCTCTGAAGGGATTACAAACAGCCTCTCCAGGGTGCGGTAGCAAAGCGACCATGCAGCGGATTGCAAATCCGCAGACACCGGTTTGAATCCGGTCCGCACCTCCATCTCCCATTTTTATATTTTTTGTGGTGCGCGTAGCTCAATGGCAGAGCTGCGGGTTGTGATCCCGCCGACGACGGTTCGATTCCGTTCGTGCACCCCATTCATTCCCCTTGCCTCTCTCCATGGCGCAATCGGCAGACGCACCAGCTTCAAACCCTGGCGCCTTCGGGCATGTCCGTTCGAATCGGACTGGAGAGACCAGCGCCAGCATGCACCTGCGAGACACCCTGCCGCAAGTCCGGTGAAAGCCGCGCGCCCGGGCAGTGTCCCTCGACCCTGGTCTAACATGGTTTCGTTCGCCAGCTCCCCGGTGAACGATGGCTTCCATGCCGCGCAATGGGGTGGGCTTTCCACCCCTGCGCCAGCCAGCCCCTGGGCACCGCACGCGCACGACGCCCGTTGCGCGCAAGGCCGTCGCCGCCCGGCCGCCCGCCACCATGTCTCCTTGCCATCGCTCGCGATGCCGAACGGCACCGGGGTGCTCTTTTCGCCCGATCGCAAAGGACACCATGTCTGTCTCCGACCCCTCCACCCTGGCCTTGTCCCACCCGCTGTTGTCGCCAGCGCAGCGCCATGCCATGGACCTGCTGCTCAGCCGGCAATCGCCGTGGCCACTGGTCGAGCCGGCGCCCGATGCCGCTGCACTGGACCTGGTCTTCGCTGCCGCCATGCGCGCGCCCGACCATGGGCAACTGCGGCCCTGGCGTTTCGTCGTCGTGCGCGGCGACGCGCGGGCTGCGCTGGGCCAGGTATTCGCGCGGGCGGCCCGGGCGCGCGACCCCTATGACGATGGCGAGCGTTTTCGCGGCAAGGCCATGGCGGCGCCGATGCTCGTGGCCCTGGTCGCCCATGTGAAGGTGCCGCACAAGGTGCCGGAGAGTGAGCAGGTGCTGGCCACCGGTGCTGCGGTGATGAACATGCTGAACGCGCTGCACATCCTGGGTTTTGGGGGCTTCTGGGCCACGGGCGCGAACTCGCACGACGAGCGCGTGAAGGCGGCACTCGGCCTGGGTGCCAGCGACCGCCTGCTGGGATTTCTGTACATGGGTACCCCCAAGGACCAACTGCCGCCGCCTGATCGCGTGGATGCGGGCGACTTCGTGCGCGAATGGGCACCACCGGGCCTGGGATCCGTGGAATAAGCCGGAACCTGCGTGCCTCAGGCGGTGCTGCCCGCCCGTTGGGCCGAACCTCCCATGCGCACGGCCAGGGCCGCCAGGCTGGCCGACACGGCCAGCAGCGTCACGCCCATCCAGCCCCACTGCGCCAGCAGCAGGCTGCCCATGGCGGCGCCGGCGGCCATGCCGATGAACATGCCGGTCATCAGGACGGCATTGAGCCGGCTGCGGGCGCCCGGGTCGATGCTGTAGACCAGAGTCTGGTGCGCGATCAGCGCGGCCTGCACACCCAGGTCGAGACCGATGGCAGCGGCCACCAGCAGGCACAGCTGGGCGGTGGGGGACAGCCAAGGCGCCAGCGCCATTGCCGCAAAGGACAGGGCGGCCAGGCCCGCCCCCAGGCGGGTGACGAGCCCGGGCCCCCGGCGGTCGGCCAGGCGGCCTGCCAGCGGCGCCGCCAGCGCGCCGGCCGCCCCGGCCAGGCCGAAGGCGCCAGCCGCAGTGCTGCCCAGGTGGAAGGGCGCGCCATGCAGCATCACCGCCAGCGTGGACCAGAACGCGCTGAACCCCACCGAGAGCAGGCCTTGCGCCAGTGCCGCGCGCCGCAGGCTGCCATGGCGCTGCCACAGCGTGGCCAGCGATGCCAGCAGTTGGCCATAGGGCAACTGCGTGGTCGGACTGAAGCGCGGCAGGCCGCGCCAGGCGGCGATGCCGATGGCGGCCATGCTGGCTGCCGCCGCCACGAACATGCTGCGCCAGCTGAAATGCTCGGCCACGAAGCCGCTGACCACGCGTGACAGCAAAATGCCCAGCAGCAGCCCGGTCATCACCGTGCCCACCACCTTGCCCCGGTGTGCGGCAGGCGCCAGCGCAGCGGCCGCGGGCACGATGTCCTGTGCCAGGGTGGCGGTGATGCCGATCGCCAGGCTGGCGGCCAGCAGCACGCCGATGGTTGGCGCCAGGGCGGCCAGCAGCAAGGCCGCCACCAGCGCGGCGGCCTTGGCCAGGATGATGCTGCGCCGGTCGAACCGGTCCCCCAGCGGCGCCAGCAGCAGGATGCCCAGCGCGTAGCCGAGCTGCGTGAGCGTTGGCACCCAGCCCACGGCCTGGTCGGATGCCCCGATATCTGCCCCCAGCACACCCAGCATGGGCTGGCTGTAGTAGAGCGAGGCCACGCCCAGGCCGGCACCGGCTGCGAGCAGCAGCACCAGGGGGGGCGCAATTGTGGGCGTGTCGGCCATCGGGCTGTGGGTGCCGGGGGTGATGCCGCCAATGGCATCCGTTTTGTGTATGAGAGACATGGTGTTAACCCTTGGTGAGGACCTTGGGCCCAAGTGTGATCGCCTGGCGGTGCTCTTGGTAGTAGGATGTGGTGCACATTGGATATACGCTGATTGCATGACCAAAGACGCTGCGTTCACACCTCCGGTCCCACGGTCCGCAGCACCGCTGCCCCAGGGGGTCAGCGCCAGTGCGCTGGGCAACCGCCTGCAGCTGATGGAGACCTTCGTGCGCATCGTCGAGGCCGGCAGCCTCTCGGCTGCGGCAGCGCAGATGCATGCCACCCAGCCCACGGTGAGTCGCCGCCTGCAGGCGCTGGAACAGTCGCTGGGGGTGCGCCTGCTGCAGCGCTCCACGCACACCATGCGCCTCACGGTGGACGGGGAGCGCTGTTACCAACGGGCCAAGGAGTTGCTGGCGAGCTGGGCATCCTTCGAGGCCGATCTGCGCGGCGCGCAGGAGGAGCCCGAGGGAACGCTGCGCGTGGCCATGCCGCATGCCTTCGGGCAGGAAATGTTCGTCGGGCCACTGGCGCAGTTTCTGCGGGCGCACCCGCGCGTGTCGGTGGAATGGCTGCTGCAGGACGATGTGCGCGACTTTATCGGTGCCGGCATCGACTGCGCCATCCAGGTTGGCGAGCCGGCCGACCCGGCGGTGGTGGCCATCCGCCTGGCCGAGGTGCCGCGCATCGTGGTCGGCACCCCGGCGCTGCTGGGCGCGGGCGTGCCCACGGATCCCGAAGGCCTGGCGGCATTGCCCTGGCTGGCGCTGCATACCTACTACCGCAATGAGCTGGCGCTGACCCACGCCGCTACTGGGGAAACGCGCCGCATCGCCCTGCGCCCGCGCATGAGCACCGACAGCCTGTATGCCCTGCGCAGCGCGGCCAGGCAGGGACTTGGCGCCTGCGCAGGTTCGGCATGGCTGATGGCGCAGGACGTGGCCGAGGGGCGGCTGGTTCACCTGGCGCCCCCGTGGCAACCGGCACCGCTACCGGTGTACCTGACCTATCCGTACGCCAGCTTCTACCCATCGCGGCTGCTGCGTTTCGTTTCGACCATGCGGGAGGCTGTGCCGGCCATGATCACCTCGCCGCCTCAGGCGTGACCATCGGGCCTGGCAGGGTCGAATGCACTCCGTGCCCTTGGGGCCGTCTAGGCCGTGGCACAATCCCGCTCCCCTTGCGCTGGCGCAGCCTCCTGGGCGTTCAAGGGGCCCTTCCCTCTCCCGTGGTGGGCCGAAGGAGCCTTGTGCTCCCGCATTTCCACCCGGTGCATTCCCGGGGTCCAGCCCTGGCTTGCGCCTTGCTTCCCCTTCTCTTTTGCAGACTCTCCCATGCCCCTCCTGAAGGACACCACGCTCGGCATTGACTTTGGCACCTCGAACTCGGCCATGGCGGTGCGCCAGGGGCGCTCGCCCGCGCGCATGATCGCGCTGGAAGGGGACGGCGTCACCTTGCCCACGGCGCTGTTCTTCAACGCCGAGGACCACCGCACGCACTTTGGCCGCGATGCCGTGGGCCAGTACCTTGCGGGCACCGAGGGGCGGCTCATGCGCTCGCTCAAGAGCCTGCTGGGCAGTGCGCTGCTGCAGGACAAGACGGCCGTGCACAACCAGCTCATGAGCTACCAGGACATCATCGGCCTGTTCCTGCGCATGCTGGCCAAAAAGGCGACCGAGGCGCTGGGCGCCATGCCCGGCCAGGTGATGATGGGGCGGCCCGTGCACTTCGTGGATGACGACCCGGCGCGCGACCAGCAGGCCGAGGATTCGCTGCGCAAGGCGGCGCTCGATGCCGGCTTCGAGAACGTGTCCTTCCAGTTCGAGCCGATTGCCGCCGCGCTCGACTACGAGCAGCGCATCAGCCACGAATCGCTGGTGCTGGTGGTGGACATCGGCGGCGGTACTTCGGACTTCACCGTGGTGCGCCTGGGGCCCGAGCGCCTGGCGCTGGGCACCGACCGCGCTGCCGACGTGCTGGCCACGACCGGCGTGCACGTGGGCGGCACCGACTTCGACCGGCGCCTGAGCCTGGAGCTGCTGATGCCCATGCTGGGCTTTCGCCACCTCGGGCCGACCGGGCGCGAAGTGCCCAACCGCGTGTTTTTCGACCTGTCGACCTGGCACCTGATCCAGTGGCTGTACGCGCCGCGCGCGCTGCGCGACGCCCAGAACCTGCGCACCGACTATGCCGACCAGCGCCTCCACGCGCGGCTGATGACGGTGCTCAACGAACGCCTTGGCCACCGCATGGCCAACACGGTGGAGCAGGCCAAGATCGCGGCCTCGCTGTCGGATGCATCGGCACCCATGGCGCTGGACTGGATCGAGCCCGCGCTGGCTTCGGCCGTCACGCCCGAAGGGCTGTCGCAGCACCTGGCCTCGCCGCTTGAGCAGGTGGTGGCCTGCGCGCAGGAGTGCGTGCAGCTCGCGGGCCTGGCGCCGCGCGGGCCCGATGCGATCTACCTCACCGGGGGCTCATCGGCATTGCGGCCGCTGCGCGAGGCGTTGCGCCAGGCGTTTCCTGCAACGCCGCAGGTCGAAGGCGACCTGTTCGGTGGCGTGGCCGCCGGCCTGGCGGTGTCGGGCCGCTGAAGCTTCGGTTCAGCCTTCCTCGCGCTTTTTCCAGGTGAGCGCCGTGTCGTAGAGCACGTTGCGCGAGGTGCTGGTGATTTCTGCGGCCAGGCGCACCGCCGTCTTCAGCGGCAGTTCGGCCAGCAGCAGGCGCAGCACGCGCAGGCTCTCGCCATCATCGGCGGCCACGGGCACCGGGTGCAGCAGCACCACAAATTCGCCACGCGAGCGCTGGGGCGCGCCTTCCAGCCAGGCGGTGAGCGCCTGCGCGGGCTGGGTCACCAACTCTTCGAACTGCTTGGTCAGCTCGCGTGCCAGGGTCACGGGGCGCTCTCCCAGCACCGCCAGAGCCTGCGCGAGTTCACCGATGCGGTGGGGGGCCTCCAGCAGCACCACGCAGCGCGGCTCGCTGGCCAGTTGGGCGATGGTGCTGGCGCGCTCGGCGTTCTTCACCGGCAGAAAGCCCACAAACACGAAACCGCCATGCTCGGCGCTGTGCGCCACGGCGCCCGCCACGCTCAGCGCCGTGGTGATGCTGCTGGCCCCGGGCAGGGGCAGGGCGCGCAGGCCCGCCGCCTGCACGGCAGCCACCAGGCGGGCGCCCGGGTCGCTCACGCCCGGGGTGCCGGCGTCGCTCACATAGGCCACGCGCTGGCCCTGCTGCAGGCGCTGCACCACGTTCTGCGCGGCCTCGACCTCGTTGTGCTGGTGCACTGCCAGCAGCTGCGAGGTGTTCTTGTCGACGCCGTAGGCGCGCAGCAGCGACTGGGTGTGGCGCGTATCCTCGCAGGCCACGGTGTCGGCCATCTGCAGCACGTGCAGGGCACGCAGTGTGATGTCGGCCAGGTTGCCGATGGGTGTGGCCACCACATACAGAGCCCCTTGCGGATAATGCTGCGCAGCCGCCGCATCGCGTGCGGCATCAAGGGCGGAAGCGAAAGAGGCGCTCAATGAAATTCCTTGGGTTTGGACGAAAGCAGGCCGTTGCAGAGCCGGCGCCCGCCACCGGCGGGGGCACCACGCGGGCGCAAGGCAACGCGGCGGAGGACCGCGCCCTGGCGCATCTGCAGTCTGCCGGCCTGCAACTGCTTGAGCGCAATTATCGGACGCCTGGGCGCGGCGGGGGCGAGATCGACCTGGTGATGCGCGAGCGCGATGGCACGACCGTGTTTGTGGAGGTGCGCAGCCGTGCCAGCCAGGCCTTTGGTGGGGCCGGGGCGAGCATCGGCGCCGTCAAGCAGCAGCGCATCGTGCTCGCGGCGCGGTTCTACCTGATGCGCCTGGCTTCTCCGCCGCCCTGCCGCTTCGATGTGGTGCTGGTGGAGGAGCTGAAGGTGCAATGGCTCAAGGCGGCTTTCGATTCCCAATGAGCATCGGGTTCGTGACCAGGGGCAATGCCCTGTGCAGCCTAAACCCTTTGCTACAAAATTTGCGGCAAAAGCTGTAACACGCGGCGGGTATCATCGGGCCTCCATGCTTGAGCAACGCATCCAACAGCACTTCATCGACAGTGCCGATCTGAAATACCAGTCGGCCCAGACCCTGAGCACCCCCATCGCGGCGGCAGTGCAGGCCATCCTGGCCTGCGTGACCAGCGGCGGCAAGGTGCTGGCCTGCGGCAATGGCCCCTCGGCGGCCGAGGCGCAGCAGTTCGCCGCCTTCTGCGTCGCGGGCTTCGAGCGCGAGCGCCCCGAGCTGGCCGCCCTGGCCCTCACGGCCGACAGCACCCTACTGACGGCCGGGCTGCCCGGCGCCCAGGACGTGGGGGCCCAGCAGTTTGCCCGCCAGGTGCGGGCATTGGGCCAGGCGGGTGACCTGCTGCTGGTCCTGTCGGTCAGCGGCAACGACGCCAACCTGCTTGCAGCGACCGAAGCGGCGCACGAGCGCGACATGACGGTGGTGGTGCTCACCGGCCGCACCGGCGGGCAACTGGCGGCCGTGCTGCGCGAGACCGATGTGCTGGTCTGCGTGCCGCATGACCGCGCCGCCCGCGTGCGCGAAGTCCACGCCCTGGTGCTGCACTGCCTGTGCGACGGCGTGGACGCCCAGTTACTTGGTGAACAGGAGATACCGCTATGAAGCAAACCGTGACCCGTACCCTCTGCACGGCCCTGGCCGCTGCCGCCCTGGCAGCCAGCCTGTCGGCCTGCGCCCCGCTGATTGTGGGGGGCGCCGTGGTGGGCAGCATGATGGCCGTGGACCGCCGCACGACGGGCACCCAGGTCGAGGATGAAGGCATCGAGCTGCGCGCCGCCAACCGCATCCGCGAGGCACTGGGCGACCGTGCCCATGTGAACGTGACCAGCTACAACCGCCAGGCCCTGCTGACCGGTGAAGTGGCCACCGCACAGGACCGCGAGACCGTCGAGCGCATCGTGACCGGTGTGGAGAACGTGCGCTCGGTGGTCAATGACCTGGGCGTGCTGCCCAATACCTCGCTGGGCCAGCGCTCCAACGACACCGTGATCACCGGCAAGGTGCGCGCCAGCTTCGTGGATGCGGCCGACATCTCGGCCAACGCCTTCAAGGTGGTGACCGAGCGCAACATCGTCTACCTGATGGGCCGCGTCACCCAGCGCGAAGCCGGCCGCGCTACCGAGATCTCCCGTGGCGTGAGCGGCGTGAGCAAGGTCGTGCGCGTGTTCGAGATCGTCACCGAAGAAGAACTGCGCCGCAATGCGCCGACACCCGCGCCGGTCACCACCGACACCGCGCCCGCTCGTTCGCTCTGACCTCTGTTTGGGGCATGGCATTTGAAACTGGCACTGCCCAAGCCAGTGCCCCCGTGCAAGGGCCGCCCCGCCGCACCGGGGGCGTCCCCCTCCCGACTCGCGCAGCGAGGAGAGAGAGGGGGCTGAGGGCCGCGGCTCCAAGCCTGCCTGCGCAGGCTTGGACGTGCCCAAAGAGCGGCCGCCTCTGGCGTACGCACCGAGGCGCGCAGCGCCTCAGGGGGAGTTTATTTCAAGCGCTTGACCAGGCTGGAGGTGTCCCAGCGGTTGCCGCCCATGCCCTGTACGTCGGCATAGAACTGGTCCACCAGCGCGGTGACGGGCACGCGCGAGCCATTGCGCCGGGCTTCGTCGAGCACCAGGCCCAGGTCCTTGCGCATCCAGTCCACGGCAAAGCCGAAGTCGAATTTGCCGTCGACCATGGTCTTGCCGCGGTTGTCCATCTGCCAGCTCTGCGCTGCGCCCTTGCCGATCACGTCCAGCACCTGCTTCATGTCCAGGCCCGCGTTCTGGCCAAAGGCCACGGCTTCGGACAGGCCCTGCACCAGCCCGGCGATGCAGATCTGGTTGACCATCTTGGCCAGCTGGCCCGAGCCGCTGGCGCCCAGCAGCGTGAAAGCCCGCGCAAAGGCCATGGCCACAGGCTGGGCGGCCTCGAAGGCTGCGGCATCGCCACCGCACATCACGGTGAGCAAACCGTTCTGCGCACCCGCCTGGCCGCCGGATACCGGTGCATCGACGAACTGCAGGCCCGCAGCCTGCGCCGCGGCGTACAGCTCGCGCGCCACCTCAGCCGATGCCGTGGTGTGGTCCACGAAGATGGCGCCGGCCTGCATGCCCGCGAAGGCGCCGTCGGCACCCAGGGTGACGGAGCGCAGGTCGTCGTCATTGCCCACGCAGCAGAACACGATGCCGGCGCCTGCTGCCGCCTCGCGGGGCGTGGCCGCCTGGCGTGGTGCCTTGCTGCCGGCGAACTCCTCGCACCAGGCGGCTGACTTGGCGGCCGTGCGGTTGTAGACGGTGACTTCGTGGCCGGCCAGCGCCAGGTGGCCTGCCATGGGGTAGCCCATGACGCCCAGGCCCAGGAAGGCGACCTTGCGCGAAGGGGTGGCGTCGTAGCTGCGGGGGTTGGTGCTTGGCATGGGTTGGGTCCGTGAGGGATCAAAAAAAAGCCCGCCCTCATGGGCGGGCGAGAGTGTGTGTGGTTCTGCTCGGGTACTTGTTATTGGGCGGGTAATCAGACGATCGCGAAATGCTCGGTGCCCTGGGCCAGGTCGGGAGACTTGGCGCGCTGGCTGTTGAGCTTGATCTGCAGGCGCAGGTCGTTGAGCGAGTCGGCGTTGCGCAAGGCGTCTTCGTAGCTGATGACGTTGGCCTCGTAGGCATCGAACAGGGCCTGGTCAAAGGTCTGCATGCCCAGGTTGCGGCTCTTCTTCATGATCTCCTTGATCTCGGAGACATCGCCCTTGAAGATCAGGTCCGAGATCAGCGGCGTGTTGAGCATGATCTCCACGGCCGCAGCGCGGCCCTTGCCATCCTGCTTGGGGATCAGGCGCTGCGACACCATGGCGCGCAGGTTCAGCGACAGGTCCATCAGCAGTTGCGCGCGGCGTTCTTCGGGGAAGAAGTTGATGATGCGGTCCAGCGCCTGGTTGGCACTGTTGGCGTGCAGCGTGGCCAGGCACAGGTGACCGGTCTCGGCAAACGCCACGGCATGCTCCATGGTCTCGCGGTCGCGGATTTCGCCCATCAGGATCACGTCGGGCGCCTGGCGCAGCGTGTTCTTGAGTGCGGCTTCCCAGCTGTCGGTATCCAGGCCCACCTCGCGCTGCGTCACCACGCAGTTCTTGTGCGGATGCACGAACTCGACCGGGTCCTCCACCGTGATGATGTGGCCGAACGAGTTCTCGTTGCGCCAGTCCACCATGGCGGCCAGCGTGGTCGACTTGCCCGAGCCCGTGGCACCCACCAGGATGCACAGGCCGCGCTTGGCCATGGTCACTTCCTTGAGCACCTGGGGCACGCCCAGGCCGTCGATGGTGGGCAGCGTGAGCGGAATCGTCCGCATCACCATGCCGACCTTGCCCTGCTGGATGAAGGCATTCACCCGGAAGCGGCCGATCCCTGCAGGCGAGATCGCGAAATTGCATTCCTTGGTGCGCTCGAAGTCGGCCACCTGCTTGTCGCTCATGACGGCACGCGCCAGCGTGAGCGTGTGGTTGGGCGTGAGCGGCTGCGGCGACACCTTGGTCACCTTGCCATCGACCTTGATGGCCGGTGGAAACTCTGCCGTGATGAACAAGTCGCTGCCGTTGCGGCTGACCATCAGCTTGAGCAGGTCGTTGATGAATTTACTGGCCTGATCGCGTTCCATCAGAGTTTCTCCCTTGGGGTCCTGGTCTGCCGGACGGTCATTGTCATTTCTGGTTGTTGTCGCTCAGGCGGGCACTCACCACGCGCAGGCGCAACGACAGTTTGCGGGCCAGCAGCGCAATCAGGCTGGCGGCGAGCTGGGGGTCCTTGGTCATCATGTCGTCCATGGCCTCGGCGCTCAGCACGGCGATCTCGCAGTCGGTGAGCGTGGTGCAGGCCGAAAAGCGGATACCGCTGTCCAGCAGCGACATTTCGCCCAGGATGTCACCGGGCCGGGTCTCGGCCAGGCGCAGGTGCTCGCCCCAGGGCTGCACGCGGTCCACGGCAATGGTGCCGGTGAGCAGCACCACCATGAAGTTGCCGTACTCGTCCTGGCGGATCACGTCGCGGTTGGAGGGGATGGCGGCAAACTCGAAAAAGCGCTCCATGCGCTCCACGGCGTCCTTGTCCAGATGGGCCATGTACTTGTCCTTGGCCCACAGCCCCTGCAGCAGCTTGCCGCCGCGGCTCGTGGGCAGGCGCTTGGCCCCCACTTCCACGGCGCGGGCCTCCCAGGGCACCAGCATGGAGTCGTCCACCCCCTGGCCGGCAAAGGCCGTGGAGAACAGCACGGAATCGGTGTTGTCCTCCGCCGGCTTGTTGCCGATCGACTTCATGCGCAGAAGGCCGAGAATGCCTTTCATAGTGTGCTCCGTAGTGCGGCGCACTGCGCCGCCGTGTCGTCTGTCAATGTGGGGAAATGGCAGCCTTGGCTGGCCTGCGAATGCCCCATTGTGCTGCGGGTTCTGCCGCCGCGCATGAAACCGGCGCGGCACGGGCCAACGGCCGCCGCGCAAGGGCCGCCCCGCCGCGCTGGCGGCGTCCCCTTTGAAGGGGAAGGCGCGAAGCGACTCAGGGGGGGGCTCATGGTCACCCGGGGAAGTTTTCCGGAATCTTGGCCTTGCCGCGGGCTTCTGCGGGGCTGATGATGTTGCGGCGCACCATGTCGGTGAGGTTCTGGTCCAGTGTCTGCATGCCCACGCTGTTGCTGGTCTGGATGGTGGAGTACATCTGCGCCACCTTGGCCTCGCGGATCAGGTTGCGGATGGCGCTGGTGCCCAGCATGATCTCGTGCGCGGCCACGCGGCCCGAGCCGTCCTTGGTCTTGCACAGCGTCTGCGAGATCACGGCCTGCAGCGATTCGGAGAGCATCGCGCGGACCATTTCCTTTTCTTCGGCGGGGAACACGTCGATGATCCGGTCGATGGTCTTGGCGGCGCTGGAGGTGTGCAGCGTGCCGAAGACCAGGTGGCCCGTTTCGGCGGCCGTCATGGCCAGGCGGATGGTTTCCAGGTCGCGCATTTCACCCACCAGGATGGCGTCCGGATCTTCGCGCAGCGCGGATTTCAGCGCGGCGGCGAAGGACAGCGTCATCGGGCCGACTTCGCGCTGGTTGATCAGGCACTTCTTGGATTCGTGCACGAACTCGATCGGGTCTTCCACCGTTAGGATGTGGCCGTACTCGGTTTCGTTGAGGAAGTTCACCATGGCGGCCAAGGTGGTGGACTTGCCCGAGCCCGTGGGGCCGGTCACCAGCACCAGGCCGCGCGGCTTCAGGGCCAGGTCGCCGAAGATCTTGGGGGCGTTGAGCTGCTCCAGCGTCAGGATCTTGCTCGGAATCGTCCGGAACACGGCGGCGGCGCCCCGATTCTGGTTGAATGCGTTGACGCGAAAACGGGCCAGGCCTTCGATTTCGAACGAAAAGTCGACTTCCAGGAACTCCTCGTAGGCTTTTCGCTGGGAGTCGCTCATGATGTCGTACACCATGCCATGGACCGTCTTGTGGTCCAGCGCGTCGACGTTGATGCGCCGAACGTCCCCGTGGACCCGGATCATGGGCGGCAGGCCTGCGGAAAGGTGCAGGTCGGAGGCCTTGTTCTTGACGCTGAACGCCAGCAGCTGGGTAATGTCCACGGGATCCCCTCTATCGTTTGGTACGCTTGCTAATCATTATGACCACGATTGATAACAACCTCCAACAGGTTATGCGACGTATCGCACAGGCGTGCGCTGCTGCCGGGCGCGATCCGGCCGAGGTGTCGCTGCTGGCGGTTTCCAAGACCTTCGGTGCTGAGGCGGTGGCCGAGGCCGTGGCGGCGGGTCAGCGCGCCTTTGGCGAAAACTACATCCAGGAGGGGGTGGAGAAGGTGGCGGCCTTGCGCCAACTATCACCCGCCAGCCTGCAATGGCACTGCATCGGGCCCATCCAGAGCAACAAGACGCGCCTGGTGGCCGAGCATTTCGACTGGGTGCACACGGTGGATCGCCTGAAGATCGCCGAGCGCCTGTCGGCCCAGCGCCCCGAGCACCTGGCCCCGCTGCAAGTGTGCATCCAGGTCAACGTGGATGGGGGCGATACCAAGTCCGGCGTACCCCCCGAGGAGGCGCTGGCTTTGGCCCAGGCTGTGGCGAAACTGCCACGGCTCGTGGTGCGCGGGCTCATGAGCATCCCTGACCACGCCCCCGATTTCGAGGCGCAAAAGGAACTCCACCTGCGCGCGCAGCGCCTTTTTGGGCAGATCAAGGCCAGCGGCGAACCGGGCCTGGCGGACTTTGACACGCTGTCGATGGGCATGACGGCCGATCTGGAGGCTGCTATCCATGCGGGCGCGACCCTGGTGCGGGTGGGGACCGGCATCTTCGGCGGGCGGACGTATCCCGCCAGCTGAACCCCGGAGTCAGTTCCCGGTGAAGATGGCCACGCAGTCCAGTGCGGCCTTGATGTCGGCATCGCTCACATCCAGGTGGGACACCCAGCGCAGGCGGGTCTGGCCGGCGTAGAGGCCGCTGGTCACGCGCACGCCGCGCTGGGCCAGCCAGGCGGTGAAGGCGGGGGCCACGTCCGTGTGCAGGTCGGTGAACAGAATGTTGGTCTGCCAGGGGTGCACGGTGATCTTGCCGCGCAGCACGGGGTGGCTGCGGTTGGCCTCGGCCAGGCCCTCGGCCAATTGGCCCAGGCGGGCGTGGTCGTCGGCCATGCGGCGCACATGGTGCTCCAGCGCATAGCGGCCGGCGGCGGCCAGCACGCCGGCCTGGCGCATGCCTCCGCCCAGGATCTTGCGCGTGCGCCGCGCCTGGCGGATGAAATCGTGTGATCCCAGCACCAGAGAGCCGATGGGCGCGCCCAGGCCCTTGCTCAGGCACAGCGAGGCCGAATCGAAGTGGCTGCACAGGGCGCGGGCCTCGTCGTACACATCGGTGCCGGCCTTCGCCGCATTGGCCGTGGCGGCGTTGAACATGCGTGCGCCGTCCAGGTGCATGGCCAGACCGCGCTGGCGTGCCAGCGCGGCCACCTCGGCCACGTAGGCCGGGGGCAGCACCTGACCGCCCGTGGTGTTCTCCAGCACCACCAGGCGGGTGCGCGCGAAGTGCGGGTCGTCAGGCTTGATGGCGGCGGCGATGTCGGACAGGCGCAAGGTTCCGTCGGGCTGGGTCTCCACGGGCTGGGGCTGGATGGAGCCCAGCACCGCCATGCCACCGGCCTCCCAGCGGTAGGTGTGCCAGCTCTGGCCGACGATGGCCTCGTCGCCACGCTGGCAGTGGCCCCACAGGGCGATCAGGTTGGTCTGGGTGCCCGAAGGCGCGAACAGCGCGGCCTCGAAGCCCAGCAATTGCGCCGCGTATTCCTGCAGCGCGTTCACGGAAGGATCGTCGCCAAACACGTCGTCGCCCAGCGGGGCATCGAACATGGCCGCCCGCATGGCGGGCGTGGGCTGGGTGACGGTGTCGCTGCGAAAGTCGGGCATGGGGCGTCTCGGAGGCTGTGGAAATGCAAAGCATGGTAGCGGGCACCGATGGCGGGTGGAACCTTGGGGGTTAATGCGCCTGGGCCGTTGTCCCCTGCGTACCACCTGCGGCGCGCAGCGCGCGCCAGAATGCCGGGCCACTTGCCCGACCGGAAAGCACCCATGCCGCCAGCCCATTCCCCGATGTTCCACAAAGTCCTGATCGCCAACCGCGGCGAGATCGCCCTGCGCACCGTGCGCGCACTGCAAGACCTGTCCATCGCCAGCGTGGCCGTGTACGCGCAGGACGATGCCCAGGCGCCCCACGTGCGTGCGGCCGATGCGGCGGTGGCGCTTGGGGCCACGGGCCCGGCGGCCTACCTGGATGGCGCGAACCTCATCGCCATCGCGCGCGCCCAGGGCTGCGATGCCGTGCACCCGGGCTATGGCTTTCTGAGCGAACGCGCCGACTTCGCGCGTGCCTGTGCCGAGGCCGGTCTGCGCTTCATCGGCCCCACGCCTGAACAACTGGCACTGTTCGGCCACAAGGCCCGGGCGCGCGCAATGGCACTGCGCTGCGGCGTGCCGCTGATGCCGGGCACGCAGGCCGCCGTCACGCTGGAGGAGGCCTTGCAGTTCTGGCAGGCGCAGGGCGGCGCGGGCATCGTGATCAAGGCCATCGGCGGTGGTGGCGGACGCGGCATGCGCGCCGTGCAGTCCGCCGATGAGTTGCCGGCTGCCTATGCGCGCTGCCGCAGCGAGGCGCTGGCGGCCTTCGGCATCGATGGCGTCTATGTCGAGAGATTGATGGCTGGCGCGCGCCACATCGAGGTGCAGGTGCTGGGCGACAGGCGCGAGGTGATGTCCCTGGGCGAGCGCGAATGCACGCTGCAGCGGCGCTTCCAGAAGGTGGTGGAGGTGGCGCCCAGCCCCTCGCTGCCCGCACCGCTGCGCGAACGCATCGTGGCGGCAGCGCTTGCCATGGCGCGCGAGGTGGCCTACGAGGGGCTGGGCACCTTCGAGTTCCTGGTGGACCTGGCGTCCGCAACGCTGCCCTTTGTCTTCATCGAGGCCAACCCGCGCCTGCAGGTGGAGCACACCATCACCGAAGAGGTCACAGGCGTGGACCTGGTGCAGACCCAGATCGCGCTGGCCGCGGGCCAAAGCCTGCGCGATCTGGGGCTCGACCCCGATGCGCCGCCCGTGGTGCAGGGCTTTGCCCTGCAGTGGCGCATCAATGCCGAGACGCTGGACGCGCAGGGCGGTGCCGTGCCGGGCAGCGGCCCTCTCACGCGCTTTGACCTGCCCGCCGGCCCGGGCATCCGCGTGGACACGCACGGCGTGGCGGGTGCCGCCCCCTCGCCGCACTACGACACACTGCTGGCCAAGCTCATCGTGCACACGCGCAGCCCCCGCTTTGCCGACGTGCTGCGCCGCTCCCGGCGCGCGCTGGCCGAATGCCGGATCGGCGGCGTAGCGACCAATGTGGCGTTGTTGCGCGCGCTGGCCGCACGGCCCGAGATGGAAAACCAGCAGGTGCACACGCGCTGGCTGGAGACGGTGCTGCCCGAGCTGCTGGTGGCGGCGGGCCACCTGGCCGATGCACCCCTGGCTGCGGCCGCTGGTCACGAGACCGCGCAGCCAGAATCCGCACCCGAAGGGGCGGTGCTGGCACCCATGCCTGCGCGGCTGGTGCAATGGTCGGTGGCAGAGGGCGATGTGGTGGCCGCCGGGGCCGAGCTGGCCGTGCTCGAAGCCATGAAGATGGAGCATGTGCTACAGGCGCCGCATGCGGGCCGGGTGCGTGCGCTGCTGGCCGTGCCGGGCGGCTACCTGGTACAGGGCCAGCCGCTGCTGGTGCTGGATGCCATGGACAGCGCGGATCGCATGAAGGAAGACCCCGCTGCTGCGCAAGGCGCCGACCACATCCGTCCCGACCTGCAGCGCCTGCTCGACCGCCATGCCTTCACGCTCGATGCCGCGCGCCCCGAGGCCATGGCCAAGCGCCGCGCGCAAGGCGGGCGCAGCGCGCGCGAGAACATTGCCGACCTGTGCGACGAGGGCAGCTTCATCGAATACGGCGCGTTGGCCATCGCTGCGCAGACGCGCCGGCGCAGCCTGGAGGACCTGATCGCCAACACACCGGCCGACGGCATGGTCACGGGCATCGGCGGTATCAACGGCGCCGATTTCGGGCCGGAGAAATCGCGCGCGGTCGTCCTGTCCTACGACGCCACGGTGCTGGCCGGAACGCAGGGCGCGCGCAACCACGCCAAGACCGACCGCATGCTCGGCATTGCGCTGGCGCAGAAGCTGCCCGTGGTGCTTTTCGCCGAAGGCGGCGGGGGCAGGCCTGGCGATACCGACATGCCGGTGGTGGCCGGCCTGCACGTGCACACCTTTGCCAGCTATGCCGCGCTGTCGGGCCAGGTGCCCGTGGTAGGCATCGCCGCAGGGCGCTGCTTTGCGGGCAATGCGGCGCTGCTCGGCTGCAGCGATGTGGTCATCGCCACGCGCGGCAGCAACATCGGCATGGGTGGGCCCGCCATGATCGAGGGCGGGGGGCTCGGTGTGTTCAAGCCAGAGCAGATCGGCCCGAGCCGCGTGCAGCATGCCAATGGTGTGATCGACGTGCTGGTGGAGGACGAAGCCGGTGCCGTGCGTGCTGCCCAGCACTATCTTTCGTTCTTCCAGGGGCGCGTGGCTCAGTGGGCTGCGCCCGACCCGCGCCTGCTGCGCGCCGTGGTGCCCGAGAACCGCCTGCGCGTGTACGACACGCGTGCTGCCATGGCGGGCATGGTGGACGAAGGCAGCCTGCTGATGCTGCGCACCGGCTTCGGCACCGGCATCCATACCGCGCTGGCGCGCATCGAGGGGCGCCCTGTGGGCCTGCTGGCCAGCAACCCGCTGCACCTGGGCGGTGCCATCGACTCCGATGCTGCCGACAAGGGCGCGCGCTTCATGCAGCTGTGCAACGCCCACGGCCTGCCGCTGGTCAGTCTGGTGGACACCCCAGGCTTCATGGTCGGCCCCGATGTGGAGGCCACGGCCCAGGTGCGCCATGTGAGCCGCCTGTTTGTCACCGCCGCGAGCCTGCGCGTGCCCTGCTTCAGCGTGGTGCTGCGCAAGGGCTATGGCCTGGGCGCCATGGGCATGACGGCCGGGGGCTTCCATGCCCCCGTGTTCACCGTGGCCTGGCCCACGGGCGAGTTCGGTGCCATGGGGCTCGAAGGCGCCGTGCGTCTGGGCTTTCGCAAGGAGCTCGAGGCCGTACCCGAGGGGGCGGAGCGCGACGCCTTGTTCCAGAAGCTTGTGGCACGCCAGTACGCCAATGGCGAGGCCATGCACATGGCGGCGACGCTGGAGATCGACGCCGTGATCGACCCGGCAGAGACCCGCGCCTGGCTGGCGCGGGGGTTGGCATCGGCCCAGGTGGCGCCCATGGGGCATCGCTTTGTCGATACCTGGTAGCCACGCCGGTGTGAAAAGGCCATGCTAAGCTGGTCGGCTGATTGAGGCGCTCGCGGCCGAATGGTCGCGCACTGCCTTGTGCCCCATCCAACGGAGACCTTCCCATGCCCGGTTTGCTGCCCGATATCGACCCCGACGGCCTGCTCGAATTCTCGGTGGTCTACACCGACCGCGCGCTCAACCACATGTCCAAGCGCTTCACCGGCGTGATGCAGGACATCCTGGCCACGCTCAAGCAGGTCTACCACGCCCACACCGCCGTGCTGGTGCCCGGCAGCGGCACTTTCGGCATGGAAGCCGTGGCGCGCCAGTTCGCCAACAACGAAAAAGTGCTCATCGTGCGCAACGGCTGGTTCAGCTACCGCTGGAGCCAGATCTTCGATGCGGCCGGTGGCCTGGGCGGCGGTGCCGTGGTCTGCAAGGCGCGCAAGCAGGGCGATGGCCCGCAGGACGCGTGGGCGCCGTGCCCGGTCGACGAGGTGGCGGCCGCCATCCGCGCCGAGCGGCCCAAGGTGGTGTTCGCACCGCATGTGGAGACGGCCAGCGGCATCATCCTGCCCGACGATTACCTGCGCACGCTGACGGCGGCCGCGCACGAGGTCGGCGCGCTCTTCGTGCTCGACTGCGTGGCCTCGGGCGCGATGTGGGTGGACATGCAAGCCACCGGCGTGGACGTGCTGATCTCGGCCCCACAAAAGGGCTGGAGCGGCTCGCCCTGCTGCGCCATGGTGATGCTCAGCGAGCGTGCGCGCCAGGCCATCGAGGGCACGACCAGCAGCAGCTTCTCGTGCGACCTCAAGAAGTGGATGCAGATCGCCGAGGGCTACGAAAAGGGCCAGCATGCCTACCACACGACCATGCCCACCGATGCGCTGGTGCGCCTGCGCGAGGTGATGCTGGAGACGCGCGAGTACGGCTTCGACAAGGTGCGCGACGAGCAGATCGAGCTCGGCGCCCAGGTGCGCGCGTTGCTCGAATCCAAGGGCTTCCCGAGCGTGGCGGCCGAAGGCTTCAAGGCCCCGGGCGTGGTCGTGAGCTACACCACCGACCCCGGCATCCAGAACGGCAAGAAGTTCATGGAGGTCGGCCTGCAGACCGCTGCCGGCGTGCCGCTGCAGTGCGACGAAGGCCCGGATTTCAAGACCTTCCGCATCGGCCTCTTCGGCCTCGAAAAATGGCACAACGTGGAGCGCACGGTGGGCCACCTGTCCACGGCGCTGGGCCAGATCGCGGCAGCCGCCTGAGCTTCCTCCTGCCCTTGGGGCCGGCACGATGACACCCCGCACCGAGCCGGACGCCGCCCGCGCGGCGCTGCGCACGGCCAAGCGCCAGGCGCTGGCCCTGCTGCTGCTGGCCACGGCGGTATTCATCGGCACCAGCCTGGTGGAGCGGGGCCTGGCGCTCGATTGCCTGAAGGCCGTGGCCGAGGCGGCCATGGTGGGCGCGCTGGCCGACTGGTTCGCGGTGGTGGCGCTGTTTCGCCACCCCATGGGCCTGCCCATTCCGCACACGGCCATCATCGCGCGCAACAAGGACCGTATTGGCCGCAACCTGGCCGGTTTCGTGCGCGACAAGTTCCTCGATCCGCCCTCGCTGGTGGCGCTGATCCGCCGCCACGACCCGGTCGCGCGCCTGGCCGAATGGCTGGTGGCGCCGGGCCATGCCGCGCTGCTGGGCCAACAGGCCGTGCGCCTGCTCTCGGCCGGGCTCGATGCCGTGCAAGATGCTCAGGTGGAGCGCTTCATCCAGCGCGCTGCGCGCACGCTGATCGGGCAGATCGACCTGTCGCAGACCATGGCCACGGTGCTGGGCGCGCTCACGCACAACGGCCGCCACCAGGCGCTGCTCGACGATGCGCTGGCCCGGCTCATCACCTTGCTGCAGAACGAGGAGACGCGCCACCTGATCGCGCACACCATCGTGCAGTGGCTCAAGAAGGACCACCCGGTCAAGGAAAAGGTGCTACCCACCGACTGGCTGGGCGACAAGGGATCGGCCATGGTGGCCAATGCCCTGGCCGGCCTGCTGGGCGAGGTGGCGGCGAACCCGCAGCATCAACTGCGCGCCCAGTTCGACGAGGCCGTGCAGCGCCTGGTGGCGCGGCTGCAGACCGACCCCGACTGGCAGCACCGGGGCGAGGAGATCCGCACCTACCTGCAGACCGATGCCACGCTGGGCAGGTATGTGCAGGAGCTGTGGCAAGGCATGCGCGCGGCGCTGCAGCGTGACCTGGACGATCCCGGGTCTGCGGTGGCGCGCAACGTGCAGGCCATGGGGGGCTGGCTGGGGCAATCGCTCGCGGGCGACCCCGCACTGCGCGAATCGCTCAACGCGCGGCTTGAGCGCTGGGTGCAGGGCCTGGCGCCCGATGTGTCGGCCTTCATCGCCCAGCACATCGAGGACACGGTGCAGCGCTGGGATGCGCGGGAGATGTCGGACCTCATCGAGCTGCAGGTCGGCCGGGATCTGCAGTACATCCGCATCAACGGCACGGTGGTGGGCGGGCTCATCGGGCTGGTGTTGTTCGGCCTGTCTCACGCGGGTGAGATCTGGCGCGTGGTGCGCTAGAAAAGCTTGACCACCAGCGGCACCAGCAGCGCCGCCAACACCACTTGCAGTCCGAGCGCCAGGCCGGCATAGGCGCCCGCATCGGCATCGTCCTGCAGAGCCTGCGCAGCGCCGATGCCGTGCGATGCGGTGCCCAGCGCAAAACCGCGTGCCACCATGCCCGATGCGTCGGTGCCCACGCGCAGCCAGCCAAACAGGGTGCGGCCCGAGAGCGCGCCGACCATGCCGGTGAGCACCGCGAACAGCGCGGCCAGCGCCGGCACGCCGCCGATCTGCGCGGCCACGCCCATGGCCACGGGCGCGGTGACCGACTTGGGTGCCAGGGACATCAGCATGTCCACCGGCAGGCCCATGGCCCAGCCGAGGCCCACGGCACTCGCGGCTGCCACGCTGCCGCCGGCCAGGGCCGCAAGCAACAGGCGGCCCCAGCGCTGGCGCAGTTCGGCACGGCGTTGCCACAGCGGCCAGCCCAGGGCCACCACGGCCGGCCCCAGCAGGAAGTGGATGAACTGCGCCCCGGCAAAGAAGGTGGGGTAGGCCGTGCCCGTGGCCAGCAGCGCACAGGCCAGCACCACCACCGACCAGAGCACCGGATTGGCCCAGGCCGCATGACCCATGCGTGCGGAAAAGGCCTGCGCCAGCACGTACACCGCCAGTGTGGCCGTAAGGCCGAACAGCGGCGCCTGCGACAGGTAGACCCAGAGCTGCACGAAGTTGGTCATTGCGTGCTGCCTCCTTGCGTGGTCGCCTCTGGCTTGAACGCCCGCAGCACCAGCACCGTGGCCGCCATGCCGGCCCAGGTGGACAGCACGATCACGATGACCAGGCGCAGGCCGTAGGCGCCCAGCAGGTCCAGGTGCGTCATCACCCCCACGCCCACCGGCACGAACAGCAGCGACAGGTGCGTGAGCAGAAAACCCGCCGCCGGCGCCACGGCCCGCTGCACGGGCCCCCAGTGCAATGCCAGGAGCAGCAGCACCATGCCCACCACAGGGCCGGGCACGGGCAGGTGCAGAAAGTGCGACAGCGCCTCGCCGGCCGACTGCATCAGGAGCAGGAAGGCCAGGCCCTGAAGTCCCTTCATCGGGCCAGGCGATGGGGGTGGCGCGGTGGACGGCTGTTGCTGCACGTCAGAAGCGGGGCAGGTCCGGGTGCCTGATCTGCCCCGCGCGCACCAGCATCTTTCCGTACTCCGCGCAGCGGTGCAGCGTCGGGATGACCTTGCCGGGGTTGAGCAGGCCGGCCGGATCGAACGCATGCTTGAGGCCGAACATCTGCGCATTCTCGGCGGCGCTGAACTGCACGCACATGCTGTTGAGCTTTTCCACACCCACGCCGTGCTCGCCGGTCACGGTGCCGCCCATGGCCACGCTGGTCTCCAGGATGTCGGCGCCGAACAGCTCGCAGCGGTGCAACTGGTCGGGGTCGTTGGCGTCGAACAAAATCAGTGGGTGCAGGTTGCCGTCGCCCGCGTGGAATACGTTGGCGCAACGCAGCTGGTACTTCTTTTCCATCTCGGCAATGGCCAGCAGGATGTCGGCCAGGCGCTTGCGCGGGATGGTGGAGTCCATGCACATGTAGTCGGGGCTGATGCGCCCACTGGCCGGGAAGGCATTCTTGCGCCCGCTCCAGAAGCGCAGGCGCTCGGCCTCGTCGCAGCTGACCGAGATGGCCACGGCGCCTGCGGCGCGCAGCACTTCGGTCATGCGGCCGATCTCTTCCTCCACCTCCTCGGGCGTGCCGTCGCTCTCGCACAGCAGGATGGCCTCGGCGTTCAGGTCGTAGCCCGCATGCACGAAGTCTTCCACGGCGGCGGTCATGGGCTTGTCCATCATCTCCAGGCCTGCGGGGATGATGCCGGCGGCGATGACGGCGGCCACCGCAGCGCCCGCCTTGCGCACGTCGTCGAAGCTGGCCATGATGCAGCGCGCCAACTGTGGCTTGGGGATCAGCCGCACCGTGACCTCGGTGGTCACGGCCAGCATGCCTTCGCTGCCGATCACAGCGGCCAGCAGGTCGTAGCCGGGCGCATCGAGCGCACCGCTGCCGAACTCCACGGCCTCGCCCTCGACGGTGAAGCCGCGCACCTTGAGCACGTTGTGCACCGTCAGGCCGTACTTGAGGCAATGCACGCCCCCGGAGTTCTCGGCCACGTTGCCGCCGATGGTGCAGGCGATCTGGCTGCTGGGGTCGGGCGCGTAGTACAGGCCATAGGGCGCGGCCGCCTCGCTGATGGCCAGGTTGCGCACGCCGCACTGCACCACGGCCGTGCGGCTCACCGGGTCCAGGTCGAGGATGCGGTTGAACTTGGCCAGCGAGAGCGTCACGCCCAGGGCGTCGGGCATGGCCCCGCCCGACAGCCCCGTACCCGCGCCGCGCGCCACCACCGGCACATGCAGTTGGTGGCAGGCCTGCAGCACGGCCTGCACCTGTTCGTAGGTCTCGGGCAGGCAGACCACCAGGGGGCGCTGGCGGTAGGCTGTGAGGCCGTCGCATTCGTAGGGCGTGGTGTCTTCCGCATGCCACAGCAGGGCATGGGCCGGTACGGTGCGCGACAGGGCCTGCACCACCTCGGCCTGGCGCGCTGCGCGCTCGGATGGCGTGGGCCCGGTGGCTGCCTTGGCTGCGAGGGAGGAGAGGGAAGCGGTCTGCATGCCGCCACTGTAGGCCATGGCGGCGCCGGCTGCCGTGAGATTTTTGGAGTGCCGGTGTGAAATCCGCTGCAGGGTGTCAGCCGCCTTGCGCCAGCGGGCAGACCTGGCGAACCTCGCCAATCGGCGCTCCGGCCACCGTGATGGTCCTGTCGCTCCCTGGATCGGGCACGAAGCCCAGCGCCGCATAGAAGCGGATGGCCCGCTGGTTGGAGGCCAGCACCCACAGGCTGGCGTCGGCCTTGCCCTGTTCCAGCAACCACTCCCGGGCCTGCTGCCACAGCGCCTGACCCACACCCTGCGACCAGCGGGCCGGATCCACGTAGATCGCCCAGATTTCGCCCCGGGTGGCCGGCGCATCCTTGTCGCGGCAGTCGCCGAAGGCGATCCAGCCCGCCACTGCACCGTCGCCGTCCTGCGCCAGCAGCAGCCTGGGCCGGCCTTGGACAATCGCCTGAGCCCAATAGGTTTCGCGCTGGGCGGTGGACAGGGCCGCCAGGTAGGCCGCGTCGATGATGCCCGCGTAGGCCGCCTGCCAGGCCGCCACGTGGATTCGGGCGATGGCGGCGGCATCGTCCGGTTGCGCTGGGCGTATGCGCATGCTCACACCATGATCTTGCGCAGCCATTCCGCAAAGGCCGCGCATTCCCAGCGGTCCATGGTGCCGGTGCGCCAGCACAGGTAGTGGGCGTGGGGGCTGGTGGTGTCGGTGTCGAACAGGCGCACCAGCGTGCCGTTCTCGAGCCAGGGCGCACCCAGCTTCAGGCGCACCAGCGCCACGCCCATCCCGGCGGATGCGGCGTCGCACATCAGGCCGATGTCGTTGAACTGCGACCCTTCGCTCGGCTCAGCCCAGTCCAGGCCGGTGGCGCCGAACCAGGTGCGCCAGGGCTCCAGCGGGCTGCGCAGCAGCGCCACGCCCTCCAGGTCCTCGGGGCGCTCGAAGGGGCCATGCTCGCGCACGAAGGCGGGCGAGGCCAGCGGTGTAACCACGTCGCGCGCCAGCTCCACATGCTCCACGTCGGCATAGTGGCCGGCGCCAAAGCGCACCATCAGGTCGGCGTCTTCGGCCACCACATCCAGCAGCGGGATGGAGACCTGCAGCGCCAGGTCGATCTCGGGATAGGCCTCGGTGAACTGGCGTAGGCGCGGGATCAGGATGGTGCGCGCAAAGGTCGGCGTCACGGCCAGCTTGAGCCGGCGGCGCCCAGGCGCTGCCGCCGCGCCCGGAAAGCGCTGCAGCGCCCCCAGCCCCTCGCGCACATGCGCCAGGTAGGCGCTGCCCTCGGTCGTCAGCGAGAAATCAGCCCGGCCGAACAGCCGCACGCCCAGGATCTGCTCGAGCTGCTTGACGCGGTGGCTCACCGCGCTGGGCGTCACGCACAGCTCGTCGGCCGTCTGCGTCACGCTGCGCAGGCGCGCCAGTGCCTCGAAGGTCAGCAGGCATTGGATGGGCGGGATCCGCCGCGCCGCGCTGCTGAGGAACGAAGAGGCGGGTGATGGAGCGGCCGTGGCCATCGTCGCTCTGGCGCGGGGCTCAGCGGAAGACGACCGTCTTGTGCCCGTTGAGCAGCACGCGGTGCTCGCTGTGCCACTTCACGGCGCGGGCCAGCACCTGGCTTTCGGTGTCGCGGCCGCGTGCGGTCAGGTCTTCCACCGTGTCGGTGTGGTCGGCGCGGGCCACGTCCTGCTCGATAATCGGGCCTTCGTCGAGGTCGGCGGTGACATAGTGGGCCGTGGCGCCGATGAGCTTCACGCCCCGGTCGTGGGCTTGGTAGTAGGGCTTGGCGCCCTTGAAGCTGGGCAGAAAGCTGTGGTGGATGTTGATCGCGCGGCCCGAGAGCTTTCTGCACAGGTCGTCGGACAGCACCTGCATGTAGCGCGCCAGCACCACCAGCTCGGCCCCTTCGGCCTCGATGATCTCGAACTGCTTGGCCTCGGCCTGCGCCTTGGTGGCGGCCGTGACCGGGATGTGGTGGAACGGCACGTTGTAGCTGGCCGCCAGCTGGTAGAAGTCGCGGTGGTTGCTGATGATGGCGCGGATGTCCACGGGCAGCAGGCCGGATTTCCAGCGGAACAGCAGGTCGTTGAGGCAGTGGCCTTCGCGGCTGACCATGAGCACGGTCTTGACGGGCTGGGCCGTGGCATGCAGGCTCCAGCGCATCTCGTGCGGGTCGGCAAACGCGGTCAGCCGCTCCTTGAGCGTGGCATGGTCGTGCTGGCTGCAGGCGAACTGCACACGCATGAAGAACAGGCCGGTGGCGTGGTCGTTGTACTGCGCGGCTTCTTCGATGTTGCCGCCGTGCTCCAGCAGGAAGCCGGAGACAGCGTGCACCAGCCCCAGGCGGTCGGGGCAGGACAGGGTAAGGATATAGGCTTGGGTCGTCATAGCTGCGCCATTGTCGCAGCAAGGCCCGGACGGGTTTGGAAGAGGGATTTCATGCAAGAGTCGGAAGGCCCACGGTCGTTGGTTCCTTGGCGCGTGGCGGCGCTGTATCTGGTGCTGGGCGTGGTGTGGGTTTTGGTGGGGGACCTTTTGCTGGCCCACTGGGTCACGGACCCGGATGACCTGACCCGTTACCAGACCTGGAAGGGCTGGCTCTACGTGCTGCTCACCGGGGGGCTGGCCGGCTGGCTGGCGCACCGCGCACGCGAGGCCGAGCAGGCCCGGGCGCGCGTGCTCAAGGACCGGGTCGACATCGCGGCCGTGCGTGCGGCCCTGGCCACCAGCGAAGAGCGCCAGCGCCTGGCCAGCACGGTGGTCGACAACACCATCGAGGGCGTGGTGGTCACCGACGCACAGGGCCGCATCCTGTCGGTCAACGCGGCGTTCACGCGCCTGCTGGGCTATACCGAGACGGAACTGCTGGGCCAGAACCCGCGCGTGTTCAAGTCAGGCCGCCACGACAAGGCTTTCTACGACGCCATGTGGGCGTCCATCCACGGCGCCGGCCACTGGCAGGGCGAGATCTGGAACCGGCGCAAGAACGGCGAGGTCTTTCCCGAGCACATGTCGCTGAGCGCCGTGCGCGACCCTGCAGGCGCGGTGACGCACTACGTGTGCATGTTCTCCGACATCTCCGAGGAGAAGGCACAGCAGCAGCGCCTGGAGTTCCTGGCGCACAACGATGCGCTCACCGGCCTGTCCAACCGCACGCGCTTCGGCGCCGAGCTGGCCGCGGCGGTGGGCGAGGCGCGCTTGAGCGGCGAGCACCTGGCGGTGCTGCTGATCAACCTGGACCGCTTCAAGGACGTGAACGACAGCTATGGTCACGCCACCGGCGACCAGGTGCTGCAGCACATTGCGAAGAAGGTGCAGTTGGCTTTGCGCCCAGGTGACCTGCTGGGCCGCATGGCCGGGGACGAACTGGCCGTGGTGGCGCGCCACATGCGCAACTCCGAGGGCGCAGCCGCCGTGGCGTGCCAGCTGATCGCGGCCGTGGCCGAGCCCTGGCGCTCGCCCGATGGCCTGGAGGTGGTGGCCGGGGCCAGCGTGGGTATCTGCATGTACCCGACCCATGCCGACACGGTGGAGGGCCTGCAGCAGGGCGCGCATGCCGCTGTCTATGGCGCCAAGGCGCGCGGGCGCGGTGCCTGGTGCTTTTTCCACGAGACCATGACCCAGGCCGCGCGCGAGCGCCTGGCGCTGGAGTCGCGCCTGCGGCTGGCGCTGGCGCAGGGCCACATGGAGGTCTACTACCAGCCGCAGGTCGATATCGCCAGCGGCCGCATCGTGGGGGCCGAGGCCCTGGTGCGCTGGAACGACCCCGACGAAGGCCTCATCTCACCCGCGCGCTTCATCCCGGTGGCAGAGACCTCGGGCGTCATCGGCCCGCTCGGCGAATGGGTGCTGCGCGAGGTCTGCCGCCAGGGCCGGCAGTGGCGCGATGAGGGGCTGCCGGAGGTGACGCTGGCCGTCAACGTCTCGCCGCGCCAGTTCCACCTGACCGACGTGGCCGGCTGCACGGCCGCAGCGCTGGCCGATTCGGGCTTTCCGGCGGCGCTGCTGGAGCTGGAGATCACCGAGACTGCGCTGGCCGAACGCGCCGAAGAGGCCCTGCAGGTGCTGCTGGGCCTGCGCGGCCTGGGCGTGCGGATCGCGGTGGACGACTTTGGCACCGGCTATTCCTCGCTCGCCCAGCTCAAGCGCTTTCCCATCGACGTGCTCAAGATCGACCAGGGCTTTACCCGCGACATCCCGCAAAGCACCGATGATATGGCCATCAGCGCGGCCATCATCGCCATGGGGCACAGCATGGGCCTGTCGGTACTGGCCGAGGGGGTGGAGACCCCCGAGCAACTGGCCTTCCTGCAGGAGCGGGGCTGCGACACCTACCAGGGCTACCTGTGCAGCCGGCCCTTGCGCGCGCAGGCGTTTGCTGCGCTGCTCAAGGCCCAACCTGCGTCCGATCACCCCGTCTTCTAGATTTTTCCTGCGGCCCGCCTGGGATCACGGCCTTTGCGGGGCATTGCCCCACTTCTCGCGCAGCTCGGCGCAGGCATCGCGCGGCGGCAGCGCCGGTGTCGGTGCCACCAGGTCGGCATCGGCATGCGCGGCCGCCGGTTCGCCGCCAGCGCGGGCCACCACCACCTTGGCCGCTACCTGGGTGCCCAGGTGCGTGGGCACGCCCAGGCCGCGCCAGACATGGCCGGCGCCGGCCACGAGCAGCACGGTCTTGCCGGGCTGCAGGGCCGAGGTGGCGGCCTGTGCCATGCTCGCGTCGCGTGCGATCTGGATGCGCGCCATGGGCGCGATCTGCGCTTGCGGCAGCAGGCCGCAGTGGCCGTCGCGGATCTCGGTGTATTGGCGCTGCAGCGCGGCGGCAGGCAGGTGCGCGTCCCACTGAGCCTGGCCTATGGCGGCGCGCATCTGGCTGCGCGGCAGGTTGCCGCCCAGCACCGGTACGCCGGCGGCAACGGCCGCCATCACCACCGGGCCGTATTGGGCCCAGGGCCAGGCCTTGTCCTGCCACTGCAGGGCGGCCCGCGCCTGGGCGTCGGTGGCGTCGCGCGGCAGGCCGGCGGTGCTGCCGCCCTGCTCGGCCATCTCCATCACCACGGCTGCCAGCGCCCCCCGCGCGGCCAGCCATTGCACGGCCTCGCGCTGCAGGCGCTGGTGCTCGACTGCGTCGTGCTGCTCGCCCAGCAGCAGCACGTCGGCGGGCAGCACCTGCTCCAGGCGGGCGGGCCAGGCAGGGGGCGCCGTGGACGACAGGCCTGCGCAGCCGGCGAGTGCAAGGGCTGCCAGCAGCAAGGGGCCCAGCCGGGCCAGGGAGGTGGTGGACAAGAAGCTTGTATGCATGCCGTAATGTTAGTGTCCCGTCCCGCAAATAAATGCCAATAGAGCCGCGTCTTTCACACCAGGGCCGCGTTGCAAATTCTCGCGATAGCTACGGCTATCGCTGCGGTTTGCGCCTTGCCCTGGCGCGAAATCCATCGGCTTTATTTTTGGCATCTATTTACGGCAAGGAACACTCGCGGGCGGCCATTTCCCAGCCGCCATGCGGCGCGACCCGCAGGGCTGAGGCCATGGTGGCAGTGTGGCTATCCCGGCGATGTATGGTGCTGCCTTCGCCCCCGCATGACCGGGTTGCAGCGTGTGGGGAACCCCGTTTGTTTGATGGAGCGCAAGGACCTTCAGCCATGAAACGCGAAACATCCAGTGCTTTGACCGGCGCCACCTCCATGCAACCCATCAGCCTCGACGTCCTGCGCGAGAAGTACCTCAAGAACGGCGAAACCAGCGCCGACGACCTCTACCGGCGCGTGGCGCGCGCCCTGGCCTCGGTGGAGGCGCCCGCCCTGCGCGACAAGTACGAGGCCCTGTTCCTCGGTAACCTGCAGGCCGGCGCCATCGGTGCCGGGCGCATCATGAGCGCGGCGGGCACCGACATCCAGGCCACGCTGATCAACTGCTTCGTGCAGCCCGTGGGCGACTGCATCCAGGGCATGGACGACGGCGGCTACCCCGGCATCTACGAAGCCCTGCGCGAAGCGGCCGAAACCATGCGCCGCGGCGGCGGCGTGGGCTACGACTTCTCGCGCATCCGCCCCAAGGGCGCGCGGGTGATGGGCACCGCTTCCACGGCCTCGGGGCCGTGCAGCTACATGAACGTGTTCGACCAGTCCTGCTCCACGGTGGAGAGCGCGGGTGCGCGCCGCGGCGCGCAGATGGGCGTGCTGCGCATCGACCACCCCGACGTGCAGGAATTCATCACCGCCAAGCGCACGCCCGGGCGCTGGAACAACTTCAACGTCTCGGTCGGCGTGCCCGATGCCTTCATCCACGCCGTGCAGAACGACGGCGCCTGGGAGCTGGTGCACAAAGCGCGGCCCATCGAGTCGCTGATCGCCCAGGGAGCCCACCAGCGCGCCGATGGCCAGTGGGTCTACGCCACGGTGCCGGCGCGCACGCTGTGGGACAGCATCATGCAGTCGGCCTACGACTTCGCCGAGCCCGGCATCCTGTTCCTCGACCACATCAACGAGGACAACAACCTGCACTACTGCGAGGACATCGCCGCTACGAATCCTTGCGGCGAACAGCCACTTCCCTCCTATGGCTGCTGCGACCTCGGCCCCATCATCCTCACGCGCTTCGTGCGCAACCCCTTCGGCTTCGGCGGAGTGGCCGCGTTCGACTTCGAGGCCTTTGCCCAGTCGGTGGCGCTGCAGGTGCGGGCGCTCGACAACGTGCTCGACGTGACCTTCTGGCCCCTGCCGCCGCAGCGCGACGAGGCCATGGCCAAGCGGCGCATCGGCGTGGGCTTCACGGGCATGGGCAATACGCTGGCCATGCTGTGCCTGCGCTACGACCTGCCCGAGGGGCGCGACATGGCGGTGCGCATCGCACAGGCCATGCGCGATGCGGCCTACCTTGCCTCGGTGGACCTGGCGCGCGAGAAGGGCGCATTCCCCAAGTTCGAGGCCGGACCCTACCTGTCGGATGGCACCTTCGCCAGCCGCCTGCCCGACCCGATCAAGGACGCCATTCGCACGCACGGCATCCGCAACAGCCACCTGCTGTCCATCGCGCCCACGGGCACGGTGAGCCTGGCCTTTGCCGACAACGCCTCCAACGGCATCGAGCCGCCGTTTTCCTGGATGTACAAGCGCAAGAAGCGCGAGGCCGACGGCAGCACCAGCGAGTATGCGGTGGAGGACCATGCCTGGCGCCTGTACCGCGAACTCGGCGGCAACGTGCACCAGTTGCCCGAGTACTTCGTCTCGGCGCTGGCCATGCCGGCCGAGGGCCACATCGCGATGATGGAGGCGGTGCAGCCGTTCGTGGACACGGCGATCTCCAAGACCGTGAACATCCCGGCCGACTACCCGTACGAGGGCTTCAAAGACCTGTACCTGCACGCCTGGCGCGCGCGCCTCAAGGGCCTGGCAACCTACCGGCCGAATGCCATCCTGGGCTCGGTGCTCGAAACGCACAGCGCCCCGGCGACGCTGGCACCGGCACCGGCCGCGCCGCCGGTGGACCCGATGCGCACCGTGATCGAGAGCCGGCCCAAGGGCGGCCTCTCGGCCGTGGCCGAAAAGGTCGAGTACTGGACGCAGGAGGGCCGCAAGACCCTGTACCTGCTGGTCTCCTTTCTGCCCGTGCCCACGGGCGTGGGCCATGCCACGGTAGACCGGGCCATCGAGTTCTTCATGCCCGTGGGGCAGAGCGGCGAGTCGCAGCAGTGGATCACCTCCAGCATGCGCATGCTCTCGCTGGCGGCGCGCGGCGGCTTCCTGGAGCGTGCGCTCAGCGACATGCGCAAGGTGGCCTGGGACCGGGGCCCCGTGCGCCTGGGCACGCACCGCAAGGAGGACGGCACGCAGGTGCCCATGTGGCATGACTCCGAAGTGGCGGCCATGGCCTATGCCATCCAGAACATCCTCGCACGCCGCGTGGCCGATCCGGTGCAGCAGCAGTTGCCGCTGGACGAACCGGCTGCGCCCCCCGTGGCCGTGCCCCAGGCCATGGCCGGCAAAAAGTGCGTGGAATGCGGTGCGCATGCCGTGATCCGCAAGGATGGCTGCGACTACTGCACGCAGTGCGGGCACACCGGGGCCTGCGGCTGATGCGCAGCCCTTGCCTGCCCACTGCGGGCCCGCAAAGCGACCCATGGCGGTGATCCCCTGGCCGCTGCGGCCCGTGCCCCATGGCGTGCCGCCTGCGCTGGAGGCCACGGCAGCCAGTGCCTGGGCGCTCATGCGCACCCGCCGCACCGTGCTGCCCAAGCGGCTGGTGGCGCCCGGCCCCAGCGCCGCCGAGCTCTCGGCCATCCTCGACGCGGCGGCCCATGCGCCCGACCATGGGCAGTTGCTGCCCTGGCGCTTCGTGCTGGTGCCCGAGGCGGCGCGCGCGGCCCTGGCGGAGGTGTTTGCCCAGGCGCTGGCCGAGCGTGACGAGGCCGCCACTGCGGATCAACTGGCGCTGGCGCGCGAAAAGGCCTACCGCGCGCCGGTGCTGCTGCTGGCGGTGGTGGATGCCGGCCGAGGCGACCCGCGCATCGACCTGGCCGAGCGCCTGGTGTCCACCGGCTGTGCGCTGCAGAACATGCTGCTCATGGCCACGGCGCAGGGCTACGGCTCGGCGCTGACCAGTGGCCGGGCCCTCAAGTCGGCCGGGTTGCGTGCGCTCTTCGGACTGGGCCCAGACGAACTGGCCCTGTGCTTTCTGAGCATAGGCAGCGTGCAGGCGCGCAAGACAGCGGCCCGTGTGCGGCCGGCGACCGCCAGCTATGTGAGCACGCTGGGAGCCGATGGGGTGGTGCTGCCTTTCGAATCCGCTGAGAAGCTGGTCTGACGGTGCTGCTTCCTGGTTTCAACACCCCGGCCGTGGGCTTCGAGGAGCCCTTTGCCATGCTCGAGGCCTGCCACGAGCGGGTGCAGCGCACGCTGGCTTTGCTGGGCCGGTTGCGCGCGCATGTGGCGCTGCAGGGCAGCGACGAGTCCGCCCGGCAGGCGGCGCGCGACGTGCTGCGCTACTTCGACATCGCGGCGCCCCTGCACCACCAGGACGAGGAGCTGCATGTGTTCCCGCCGCTGCTGGCCCAGGGGTCGTCCGCAGTGGTCGCGCTGGTGCAGCGCCTGCTGCAGGACCACCAGGACATGGTGGCCGAGTGGGCTGCGGCGCGGCAGCCCCTGCAGGCCCTGGCTGACGGCCAGGCCAGTACCTTCAGCGCGGAGGACGAGGCCGCTCTGGAGCGCTTTGCACGGCGCTATGTGCGCCACATCGAGGACGAAGAAGGCGTGGCCTACCCGGCCGTGCAGCGGCTGCTGCCACCCGAGGCCCTGGCACCCATGGGGCGCGAGATGGCCGCCAGGCGGCAGGTCATGCCGTCACCGCCACCGGGCCGGCCGCGCGCAATTGCGTGAGCGATGTGCGCTGCACGCCCTGGGTGTCGAAATTGGTGGCCGCCAGCCAGCGTTCGAAGCCGGCTTTGATCATCGGCCATTCGCTGTCGACGATGGAGAACCAGGCCGTGTCGCGGTTGCGGCCCTTGTAGACGATGGCCTGGCGGAAGATACCCTCGAACGTGAAGCCCAGGCGCGCAGCCGCCTGGCGCGAAGGGCCATTCAGGCTGTCGCACTTCCATTCATAGCGCCGATAACCCAGGTCGGCGAACACGTACTTCATCAGCAGGTACTGCGCCTCGGTGGAGATCGGCGTGCGCTGGAGCAGCGGCGAGAACATCACATGCCCGACCTCGACCACGCCGTTGGCCGGGTCGATGCGCATCAGCGCCAGCGTGCCCACGGCCTTGTCGGTGCGCTGATCGATCACGGCGTAGTGCAGCGGGTCGGTGCTGGCCGCCGCCTGCTCGCAGTGGGTGCGGTAGCTCGCCTCGTCGGCAAACGGGCCCACGGTCATGTAGGTCCAGTCCCGGCCATCCGATGCCTTCACATAGGCGGCATGCAGTTGGGCGGCGTGGCGGGCTGCATCCAGGGGTTCCAGGCGGCAGTGCCAGCCTTCGATCATGTCGCGTGCAGGGCGTGGGCGGGGGCTCCAGCCGGGCAGGGGGGATCCGACGGGCTGCTGGTAGGCGTTCAGGGTGGAAGCCATGCGAAAGAGGTCCTTTGTGTTGATGACAGGGGAAAGGGCGGACCGAACGGTAAACTGGACGTGGCATTGTGAAAAGTGCCAGATCAGGAAAAATTTCAGGTGCCACGCATGCCCGATGCCTTCATGGATGCCGCGCTCCCGGCAGTACCCTCGGTTCCCCCAACCCTGCTGGAGCAGGCGCTGGACCACGGCCCGGGGGCCGCGCCCCTGCGGCGCCAGCTGTTCCAGCGGCTGCGCCAGGCCATCCTGGATGGGCGCCTGGCCGCCGGCAGCCCGCTGCCCGGTTCGCGCGCGCTGGCCGAGGGCCTGGCCATCTCGCGCAATACCGTGACGGCGGCGTATGAGCACCTGCTGGCCGAGGGCTATGTGCAGTCCGACCGGCAGGGCACACGGGTGGCAGCGCTGTCGTCGCCATCGGTGGCCGCGTCCGGCCCGCAGCCGGCAGTACAGCTTCCCGCCACGGCCGCGCGCCTGGCGCTCATGCAGCCCAGGGCAGCGCGCCCGGGGCCGGCCCATTGGCTGAGCCCGGGCATGCCCGCACTCTCGCAGTTCCCATCTGCTGCCTGGCGCCGCGCACTCGACCGCGCGGTGCGCGACGGCGGCCCTGCTGCCCTGGGCTATGGCGATCCGCTCGGCGAAATGGCACTGCGCACCGCCATCGCACGCCACCTGGCGCTGGCCCGGGGCGTGCGCTGCACGCCACAGCAGGTGGTGATCACCGAAGGCGCGCAGGAGGCCCTGGTGCTGTGCGTGCGCCTGCTCACCAACCCGGGCGACACGGCCTGGGTGGAAGACCCCGGCTACCGCGGCGCCCAGTCGGCCCTGCACGGGGGCGACCTGCGCACGCTGCCGCTGCGGGTGGATGCGCAGGGCCTCGTGGCCGACGAAGCCGACTGGCGCACGCGCACGCCGCGGCTGGTCTATACCTCGCCCTCGCACCAGTACCCGGGCGGGTCGGTGCTGTCGGTGGCGCGGCGGCTGGCGCTGATGGAGCAGGCGCGCCGCCATGGCGCCTGGATCATCGAAGACGACTACGACAGCGAGTTCCGCCATGCGGGCGAGCCCATCGCCGCCATGCAGGGGCTGGCCGATGGGGCGCCGGTGCTATACGTGGGCACTTTCAGCAAGACCATGTTCCCCGCGCTGCGCATCGGCTTCGTCGTGTTGCCCGAGGCGGTGCTGGCCGCCGTGCGCCCGCCCTTGGCCGAGATGCTGCGCGGCGGCCAGCGCCATGCCCAGCTGGCGCTGGCGGACTTCATCGACAGCGGCCAGTTCAGCCGCCACCTGGGCCGCATGCGCCGCCTTTACCGCGAGCGCCAGCAGCAGCTGCGCGCGGCGCTGGCGCAGCACCTCGTGGTGCCGCATGGCATCGAGGGCGGACACTGCGGCATGCACCTCATGGTGCGCCTGCCGCCCGCTTACCCGGACCAGGCCATTGCCACCGCAGCGCGCGGGCACGGCATGGCGCCCGCGCCGCTGTCGGCCTTTGCCCTCCAGCCTCGGCCCGAGGACAACGGCCTGGTGCTGGGTTATGGCCACACGCCCGTGGAGCTGTTTGCGCCGCTCGTGCAGCGGCTGTCGCAACTGGCAGGAGACGTCCGCCGGGCGTGACCCCCCGCCATGTGCGATGCCTGCCATGCCCCACGGGCAGTGCAGGGCTTTGGGGCACATCCGAGTGCGCAAGCGATACTCGCGGGTTGCCGTCTTTCGTATGCGTACTTATTTTCAATTCACCAGCCGCGTGGTGCTGACCCTTGCCGTGGCATGGGCTGCGGCCGCCGCCTGCGTCGCCCTCAAGACCCCGCTGCCGTGGATGATCGGGCCGCTGCTGGCCACCTCGCTGCTGTCCATCGCCGGTGCGCCCACCGAGAGTTGGGGGCCGCTGCGCAATGGGGGGCAGTGGACCATTGGCGCGGCGCTGGGCCTGTATTTCACGCCCCAGGTCATGGGCCTGGTGGCTGGCCTGTGGTGGGCGATTGCGCTGGGCATCGTCTGGGCGCTGGTGCTGGGCTGGCTGTTCGGCGCCTGGCTGTACCGGGTGCATGCGCCGCGCATGCACGGCGTGCCGGCCAGCATGATGCGTGCGACCAGCTATTTCTCGGGCGCCATCGGCGCCGCGTCGGAGATGACCCTGCTGGCCGAGCGCGAGAACGCCCGCACCGATCTGGTGGCCGCCAGCCACAGCCTGCGCCTGCTGATCGTGACCATCACCATCCCGTTCGCGCTGCAGTGGAGCGGGTTGCACGGCATCGACATCCTGCCGCCCGCCACGCGCGTGGTGGACTGGCCCGGCCTCGCGCTCATGGCATTGCTCACCGGCGCGGGCGCCCTGGCCATGGACCGGCTGGGCCGTGCCAACCCCTGGTTCATGGGTGCGCTGGTGGTGTCCATGGGCTTTGCCATGGCGGGCATCGGCTTCTCGGCCGTGCCGCAGTGGCTGGTGAATGCCGCACAGCTGGTGATTGGGGTCAGCCTGGGGGTGCGCTTCCGGGCAGATTTTCTGCACACCGCGCCGCGCTGGCTGGCCAGCGTGGCCGTGGGCACGTTGGGGCTCATGGGCATCTGCGCACTGTTCGCCGCCGTGCTGGCCTGGGGCACGGGCCTGCCCTGGGTGACGCTGCTGCTGGGCACCTCCCCAGGCGGCATCACCGAGATGGCCATCACGGCCAAGGTGCTGCAACTGGGCGTGCCGGTGGTCACGGCCTTCCAGGTGTGCCGGCTGATTGCCGTACTGATCCTGGTGGAGCCGCTGTTCAGGCGGCTCTATCCGGTGGAGTGACCGCTGGCGCCCGATTGCGCCGACGAGTCAGTGGACGACGACGGGGTTCTGTGCCAGGCCCGCATAGCGGTCCAGGGCATCTTCCACTTCTTCCTGCGTGGGGGTGTCGCGCTGCCAGGCCAGGATCTGCTGCTGGAACATCTCTGCCCACGATCCGTCCAGGTACACCTCCTTGCCCGAGCGCTTGTCCACGATCTCGAAGCCGTGGCGTGCCAGCTGGGGCTTGGGTGGTGCGGTGTCGTTGAGTGCCTGGCCAACGGACTCCCGGGCGTCGGGCAGCATATGGACCACCACAAAGGATTCGGAGTCGTAGAGCATGTGCATCGTGTTCCCTTTGTCGATATGAATGTCAGATGACAGCGGGTCGGCAGAGTTCAAGGCTTGTGGGCTGGCCCTGCGTGGTAACAGTATTTCACGAATTGTGCGAAGCGGTGGCCCCGCAGGGGTATTTCGCAGGCGGTGGGGATAACGCAACACCGGCGGGAGTGCAATCCTTACGGGCATTTGGCCGGTCCGGCCGCCTGCTGAGGCGCCACGGCCTACGGCGCCTCAGGGCTTTTCACTACCGCGCAACAAGAGGTCCGCAAAGTCGCCATTCGACTGGGTGAGCTTGATGCGCGCGGGCAGGTAGCCCAGGCCCGGGGCCAGCCACAGCTCTGCCTTCTGGTCGTAGTCGCGCCGGGGCAGGCGCAGCAGCTTGATGGTGGGGGTGGCGCCTACCGGCAGGTTCAGGGTCTCCGGGGCTTCGATGCTGAAGGTCCAGCGGTCGGCGTTGCGCGCGCTCACCGTGGTCAGCGTGATCTGCGTGCCCGGGGTGTAGCGGGCCGGGTCGGCCGCCAGCATGGCCGCCAGCTGGATGAACATGCTCAGCCGGTCCTGCGCACCCGGGCCGATGGCGGCCTGCGGCGTGTTGGCGCTGAAGGTCACGCGGCCCTGCGCATGGTCGAAATGCGCGGCCTGCTCATTGCGCGAGCGGTCCCCGAAGCGCTCGGGCTGCAGCCCTTGGGCGCTGACCAGGCCCGTGCTGCGCTGGGTGCGCGAGCCGATGAGGAAGGCGCTCACTTCCTGGCGCGCCTCGTAACGGCTGCCATCGTGCTGCCACAGCAGCTCGGCCCGGGCCGTGTAGTCGAATTTCTTGGCCTGGCCCTTGACCTCGTAGGTCAGGCGCACCGGGGGCGGAATCTGCACCGGCGGTGGCGCGGTACTGGCGGTCTGGCCCGTGCCGCTGCCGGGCGGGGCGATGTCGATGCCGGCGGCCGTGGGGTTCACCTCTGCCGGGATGGGCGCGGGTGCGGCCGGTGCGGATGCGGCTGCCACGGCGGCAGAGGCTGCAGGCTCGGGCGTGGCAGCAGGCGGTTCGGTCGCTGCGGCCGCCACCTCCATGGGGGGCTCGGGGGGGGCTACAGGTTCCGGCGGTGCCGTTGGCGGCCCGGCGGAGGGCGCTTCGGCGACCGGCGTGGGGCGCGGCGGCCTCTTGCGTGGGGCGGGTGCCGGTGCGGCGGGCGGGGGGGCAAGGGTGGCTGAAGGCGCGGGTGTCGGCGCCGGTGCCGCCACGGGCGCGGCGGCGATGGTGCGCGTGCTGAAGACCTGGCCCGTGGGCGCGGCCGGGCTGTCCCACACCAGGGGCACGCCTTGGAGCAGCAGCCAGTGCAGCGCCAGCACCAGCGCGGTGAGGGCGATCAGCGCGCGCCGGGGCATCAGCGGGGCTGCCCGTGCGTCATGCGCAGCCCGCGCCCAGATCGCGCGACAGCTGGCCCGCCGCGGCGCGCAGCGGGGTGTCGATGGCGCCGCCCCATTCGGGGTCGAAGGTGGCGATGGAGCCCAGCGTGGTGATGCCCAGCTCAAGGTGGCCGTCGGCATCGAACACCGGCGCGCAGAAGCCCACGATGCCGGGCAGCAGGGTGTCCACCACACGCGCCGCGCCGCGCTCGCGCACCTCGGCCAGCATGGTCTGCACCTCGGCCATGGTGGTGGGCAGGTCGGTGCGGCGCATCTTGCTGGCGCGGGCCAGCTCTTCCTTGAGCAGGGGCGCGGCTACCTCGGGCGGCAGGTGGGCGGCGAAGCAGCGGCCGGTGGCCGAGGCCAGCAAGGGCATCACGTCGCCCAGCCGCAGGTTGGCGGTGACGGCCTGGGGCGACTCCTCCCAGTGCACGATGGTGGGCCCATGGTTGCCCCATACCGCCAGTGCCAGGGTGTGGCCGATGTCTCCCATGAGGGCCGGCATGCGCTCGCGTGCCAGCCGCACCGCGTCGAGCCGCGCCAGCGATGCCAGCCCCAGCTTGAGAGCCGCGGGGCCCAGGTCGTAGCGCGCGGTGCGGCTATCCTGCGTGACCAGGCCCAGGCGCTGAAAACTCACCAGGTAGCGGTGGGCCTTGGCGGCACTCATGCCGGCCGAGGCCGCCACGTCCTTGAGCATCAACGGGCCTCGCGCATGGGTGAGGCCTTCCAGCAAGGCAAAGCCGACTTCCACGGACTGGATACCTGCACGTTCTTTGTCCATGTGCACTAAAATTTGGTAGTTTTGTTTAGTTAAATCAGTTTACCCAAGCGTAATTTTCGCCAAGGGTTGTGCCATCCACCTTCCAGAGACAGAGGTTCTGCCCCATGAAACTAGCCACTTACAAAGACGGCTCGCGCGACGGCCAACTGGTCGTCGTTTCGCGCGACTTGGGCACGGCCCATTATGCGACCGGCATCGCCAGCAAGCTGCAGCAGGTGCTCGACGACTGGGGCTTCCTCTCGCCCCAGCTGCAGGACGTGTACGACCAGCTCAACGCCGGCCGCGCGCGCCACGCCTTCCCGTTCGACCCGGCCCAGTGCATGGCCCCGTTGCCACGCGCCTACCAGTGGGCCGACGGCTCGGCCTACCTCAACCATGTGGAGCTGGTGCGCAAGGCGCGCAACGCCGAGGTGCCCGAGAGCTTCTACACCGACCCGCTGATGTACCAGGGCGGCAGCGATGACTTCATCGGCCCCTGCGATGACGTGGTGGTGCCCAGCGAAGCCATGGGCATCGACTTCGAGGCCGAGATCGCGGTCATCACCGGCGACGTGAAGATGGGCGCCACGCCCGAGCAGGCGCTGGACGGCATCCGCCTGGTGATGGTTGCCAACGACGTGAGCCTGCGCAACCTGATCCCGGCCGAGCTGGCCAAGGGCTTCGGCTTCTTCCAGAGCAAGCCGGCCACCGCCTTCAGCCCCGTGGCGGTGACGCTCGACGAGCTGGGCGGCGCCTGGAACCAGGGTCGCCTGGACCTGGTGGTGCAGTCCACCTGGAACGGCCGCAAGGTCGGCATGTGCGATGCCGGCCCGGAGATGACCTTCCACTTCGGCCAGCTCATCGCCCATGTGGCCAAGACGCGCAACGTGCGCGCCGGCTCCATCATCGGCAGCGGCACCGTGAGCAACAAGGGCGTGGAGCAGAACGGCCGCACCGAGTGGCCCAAGGGCTACAGCTGCATCGCCGAAAAGCGCTGCATCGAGATCATCCAGGACGACAAGCCCAGCACAGAGTTCATGAAATTCGGCGACACCATCCGCATCGAGGTCAAGGGCAAGGACGGCGCGAGCATCTTCGGCGCCATCGACCAGGCCATCGTGGAGCCGAACTGAGAATGCACCCCCTGAGTCGCTTCGCGCCTTCCCCCTCTCTCGACTCGCTACGCAAGTCGGGAGGGGGACGCCCCCGGTGCACGCAAGCGAAGCGCCGCCTACGCGGCGTGGCGGCCCTTGCGCGGCACTGGCGTGGGACGCGCCAGTTTTGCAGGCCGTGGGCGAGCTGTAGCGCGTTGGGCTGCTGATATGCCCAGTCTTTTCCTGCCACTCCCAGGCCGCTGCCTGCGCGCAGGCCTTGTCTGTCTGGCCTTGCTGGTGCCGACCCTTGTCGTGCACGCCAAGAGCGACGCCATTGCCTGCCCACCGGCCGCCACACCCATCGGCCCCGCCGATGCCGAGGCCGCCCGCCGTGACGACCGCGACCGCGGCCTGCTCTGGCGCATCGAGAAGGACGGCCGCACCAGCTGGCTCTACGGCACCATCCATGCCGCCGAGCGTGGCTGGGTGCTGCCCGGCCCCGCAGTGCGCGAAGCCCTGCGGCGCGCCGACCGCATTGCGCTGGAGGTGGACCTGATGGACCCGGCGGTCGCCGGTGGACTGGCCACCGCCGTCATGCCTGGCCCCAACACGCCACCCTTGCCCGACTCCCTGGCCAGGCGCTTGCGCGTGCAGAGCGAAGCGCTGTGCGCCGATGCGGCGCTGGCGCGCCTGCGGCCGGAGATTCAGCTGATGTCGCTGGTCGGCCTGGCTGCGCGCACCGCAGGCATCGACCCGGCCTATGGCATCGACCTGTTCCTCGCAGGCCTGGCGCGCGCCATGGACAAGAAGGTCGTCTCGCTGGAGTCCGCCGAGGCGCAGATCGCGCTGCTGGTGTCGGACGACCCGGCCAAGGTGGCGCGCACCATGGACGAGGGCCTGCGGCAGCTCGAAGGCGGGCAAGCCCGCAAGATCATTGCCACCCTCACACGTGCCTGGGCCGACGGCCAGCTCGAAACCTTGCGCAATTACGGCGACTGGTGCGATTGCCTCAAGACCGCCGAAGACCGCGCCGACTACGCACGCATCGTGGAGGGCCGCAACCCCGCCCTGGCCGCCGGCATCGCTGCGCAGCATGCGGCCGGCCACGCGGTGTTCGCGGCCGTTGGGGTGCTGCACATGGTGGGCCCCGAGGGCCTGCCCGCCCTGATGGCCGCCCAGGGGTTTCGCGTGACGCGCGTGCCCCCTGCCGCACCGGGCTCACGGCAGCGCAAGCCACCGAATGCGCCGCGATAGTCCCGTTCCCAGTTTCCTTTTCTTTCTTCCTGCAACGGAGACAAAACCATGACCCTGCAACGACGTACCGTTCTTTCCGCCCTGGCCGCTGCCGGCGCGTCTGCCGCAGCCCCCTGGGCCCAGGCCCAGGGGGCCTGGCCCGACCAGCCCTTGCGCTGGGTCGTGCCCTACCCGGCTGGCGGCGGCACCGACGTGCTGGCCCGCACGGTGGCAGAAGCCATGCGCCAGACCCTGGGCCAGCAGATCGTGGTGGACAACCGCCCCGGCGCGGCCACCAACATCGGCGCGCAGCTGGTGGCCACGGCCAAGCCCGACGGCAACACCTTCATGTCGGCCGACAACGCCGTACTGGCCTTCAACGAGCACCTGTTCACCAAGCTGCCCTTCAACCCCGAGAAGGACTTCACCTACGTGGGTGGCATCAGCCGCTTTCCGCTGGCGCTGGTGGTGCACCCCTCGTTCGAGGCCAAGACCGTCAAGGAATTCCTGGCTTACGTGCGCGCCAACCCCGGCAAGGTCAACTACGCATCGCCCGGCAACGGCTCGCCGCACCACCTGGCGATGGAGATGTTCAAGAACCGCACCAAAACCTTCTTGACGCACATCCCCTACCGCGGCGCAGCCCCCGCGCTGCAGGACGTGATGGGCGGCCAGGTGCCATGCATGTTCCTCGACCTGGCCGCCGGCCTGCCCGTGATCACCTCGGGCAAGGTGCGCGCCCTGGCCATCGGCTCTGCCAAGCGCGTCTCAGCACTGCCCGACGTGCCCACCTTGGCGGAAGCCGGTGTGCCCAACACCGAGGTCTATGCCTTCCAGGGCATCCTCGGCCCTGCGGGCCTGCCGGCCGCGATCACCGCGCGCCTGAACGGCGACCTGAACAAGGCGCTGGCCAACCCCGCCGTGCTCAAGCGCATGACCGATTTCGGCATGGAGCCGCTGCCCGGAACGCCCGAGCAGTTCCGCGCCATGGCCCGCGCCGAATCCAAACGCTGGGGCGAGATCATCAAGGCTGCGGGCGTGAAGCTGGACTGATTGTTGTGCGCGGGGCCTTGCCGGCCCAGCCTTTCCAAAGGGGTGCCATCGCCGCGACATCCGTGCGGTGGCAGCCCTTTTAGGTTGGGCATTGGTATTCCGGTGCCGAGGGTTTTCCCTGGTCATGGCCTTGTCGATATCCGCCATGGTCGAACGTCGTAGGTTTCAGAGGGCCGTCCTCTGCTTCACAGGCACCAACCATGACCACCACCGGCACTGTTCGTCTGCACCGCGTGATCCGTTCCACGCCCGACCGCATCTACCGCGCCTTTCTCAACCCCCAGGCCCTGGCCAAGTGGCTGCCGCCGCACGGCTTCACGGGCGAGGTGCACGCCCTCGATGCCCGCGTGGGTGGCGAATACCGCATGTCGTTCACCAACCACGGCGCGGGCGGCAGCCATTCGTTCGGCGGTACCTACCTGGAGCTGGTGCCTGGCGAGCGCCTGCGCTACAACGCGCGTTTCGACGATGCCAACCTGCCCGGCGAAATGACCACCACGGTCACCCTGACACCCGTGTCCTGCGGCACCGAGATGAGCGTGGTGCAGGAAGGCATCCCCGCCGTGATCCCTGCCGAGTCCTGCTACCTGGGCTGGCAGGAGTCGTTGACCCTGCTGATCCAACTGGTGGAGCCGGACATCCCGGCCGGGTACTGAGCGCGCGGACGCAAGGCAGGCATCCCGGCTTTTTGCCATACTGAGGGCGTATTGCACAGGCGCAGCCGTTGCGCCTTCCAAGGAGCCTTCGCCCATGTCCCTCGACATCTGGTTCGCCTTCGTCGGCGCCTGCGCGGTGATGCTCATCATCCCCGGGCCCACCGTCCTCACGGTGATCAGCTATTCCATGGCCCACGGGCGCCGCGCCAACGTGCCGCTGGTCGCTGCCGTGGCACTGGGCGATTCGACGGCGCTGGCGGTCTCACTGCTGGGTCTGGGCACGCTCTTGGCCACCTCGGCCTTCTGGTTCACGGTCATCAAGTGGGCCGGTGGCCTGTACCTGCTGTACCTGGGCATCAAGATGCTGCGCGCCGGCGTGGGGGTGGCCGAACTGGCCGCGCCCAAAGCCCCGGGCTCGCGCTGGAAGCTGTTCGCCAACACCTACCTCGTGACCGCGCTCAACCCCAAGGGCATCGTGTTTTTCGTGGCCTTTTTGCCGCAGTTCATCCGCCCGGGTGCGCCGATTGCGCAGCAGCTGTGGATCCTGGCCGCGACCTTCGTCACGCTGGCAGCGCTCAACGCCACGGCCTATGCTGTGTTTGCCGGTTCGGCCAGCCAACTGCTGGCTTCGCCGCGTGCGCAGCGCCGCTTCAACCTGGCAGGGGGCTCGCTGCTCAGCGCTGCGGGCGTGTGGGCCTTGATGGCCCGCCGCCCGGTGTGATGGGCGGAGCTGCGCGCTTGCCTGGCGCATCCGACTTCTGGTTGGGCTGGTGTGCGCGCAGGATCTGCCGATGCTGCATGGCTGGCTGCTGCGGCCGCATTTGGCGCAATGGCGGGGGCCGGCCGAATCCATCGAGCAACTGCACGCGGACCATGTGGCCGGGCAGGGCGCACCCGGCGCCACGCTGGCTACATCGCCTCGCTGAACGGAGAGCCTGTGGGGTTCATCCAGTCCTATGTGGCGATGGGCTCGGGCCACGGCTGGTGGGAGGATGTCACCGACCCCGGCGTGCGCGGCATCGACCAGGCCCTGGCTGAACCAGGGCATCGGCCGGGCCATGGTGCGCGCCTTCACCGACCGGCTGCTGGCCGACCCTGCCGTGAGCCTGGTCCAGACGGACCCCTGCCCCGACAATGCGCGCGCCATCCGCTGCTACGCGCAGGCCGGTTTTCGGCCGGTGGCAGAGATCACCACGCCGGATGGCGCCGCGCTGCTGATGCACTGCGTACGGAGCGGCCTGAACCGCTGAGCGGGAAGGCCATTACGGCGACAGGGTCGTTCCGGCAGATTGCTAGACGACCGGTCTAATCCGCGCACAATAGCCCCGTGACCACCGAACAACCCTCCACCCGCACCCACATCCTTCGTTGCGGCGAGCGCCTCATCGCCACCAAGGGTTTTGTGGGTGTGGGGCTGGCCGAGATCCTGGCCGCGGCCGGCGTGCCCAAGGGCTCGTTCTACCATTACTTCAGCTCCAAGGAGCGCTTTGGCGAGGCCCTGCTGGCCAGCTACATGGAGCGCTACCTGGCCCACCTCGAGCAGATGCTGGCACCCGATGGCCAGCCCGCCCGCGTGCGGCTGATGCGCTACTGGGCCTACTGGAACGTATCGCAGTGCGGGGTGGACGGTCCGGCGTGCGATGCCGGGGCGGGCGAAGGCAGCAAGTGCCTGGTCGTCAAGCTCAGCGCCGAGGTGGCCGACATGTCGGACACCATGCGCATCGCCCTGCGCGATGGCACTACGCAGATCGTGGCGCGGCTCGCCCGCTGCCTGCGCGAGGCCGTGCAGGACGGTTCGGTGCCGCAGGCCATGGACCCCGAGGCCATGGCGCTCACGCTCTACGAGATGTGGCTGGGCGCCAGCCTGTTGGCCAAACTGCGGCGCGATGGCTCATCGTTCGAGCACGCGCTGCGCGCCACGAATGCCTTGCTGGGCGGCGCGGATGCCGGGCCCGTTGCTCCAGCCAGGCCGCAAGCGGCGCATGCGCAGAGGAGCCGGGCGGCGCCTCGCGGAGGCAAAGGCAAGGCGCCACGCCTGTCCGCCTGAAAGCAGTCGTGTCAGTACCGTGCCATGCCCATTTGAATTACTAGCCGACCGGTCTACTTTGATCGAATTCCTTCCCACCCTTCACCACCACAACCCCACGGAAACCCCATGCTCAACTTCGACTTCCACAACCCGACCCACATCGCCTTTGGCAAGGACCGCATCGCCGACCTGGACAAGCTGGTGCCGCCCCATGCCAAGGTGCTCATCCTGGTGGGCGGCGCCAGCGCCGAGAAGACCGGCACGCTGGCCGAGGTGCGCACGGCGCTCGGCGCGCGCCAGCACGCCACCTTCAGCGGCATCGAGCCCAACCCGAGCTACGAGACCTCGATGAAGGCCGTGTCGCAGATCCGCGAAGGCGGCTTCGACTTCCTGCTCGCGGTGGGCGGCGGCTCGGTGATCGACGCGGTGAAGTTCATCGCCGCAGCCGTGCAGTTCGAGGGTGGCGATCCCTGGTCCATCCTGGAGCAGCATGGCCGCAACGTCACGGGCGCGCTGCCCTTCGGCTCGGTGCTCACGCTGCCCGCCACGGGCTCGGAGATGAACAACGGCGGCGTCATCACGCACCGCGCCAAGGGCGCCAAACTGGCCTTCGGCAGCAAGCTCACCTACCCGGTGTTCTCGGTGCTCGACCCGACCAAGACCTACACCCTGCCGCCGCAGCAACTGGCCAACGGCGTGGTCGATGCCTTCGTGCACACGGTGGAGCAGTACCTGACCTACCCGGTGGATGGCGCGGTGCAGGACCGGTTTGCCGAAGGCATCCTGCAGACGCTGATCGAGGTGGGTCCGCGCATCCTGGCCGCGCCCGAGCCGGTGTATGCCGACCGCGCCAACCTGATGTGGACGGCCACCCTCGCGCTCAACGGCCTGATCGGTGCCGGCGTGCCGCAGGACTGGGCCACGCACATGATCGGCCATGAGCTGACCGCCCTGCACGGCATCGACCATGCGCGCACGCTGGCCGTGGTGCTGCCCTCGCTGCTCCACGCGCAGCGCGCCACCAAGGCCGCCAAGCTGCTGCAGTACGGCGAACGCGTCTGGGGCATCCGCACCGGCACCGACGACGAACGCATCGACGCCACGATTGCCTCCACGCGCGATTTCTTCGAGCGCATGGGTATTCCCACGCGCCTGTCGGCCTACGGCGTGGGCGCGGACAGCGTGGACAAGCTGGTGTCCCAGCTCGAAGCGCACGGCATGGTCACGCTCGGCGAGCACCGCGACGTGACACCGGCCGTGAGCCGCCGCGTGCTCGAAGCGGCGCTTTAAGAACCTTCCAGACGCCTTCCATTTCCTTCACCAACCCTGAAAGCCACACCATGACGAAAAACATCCTGATGGTCCTGACCTCGCACGACCAACTGGGCGACACCGGCAAGAAGACGGGCTTCTGGCTCGAAGAGTTTGCCGCGCCGTACTACGTGTTCAAGGACGCGGGCGTGCAGATCACGCTGGCATCCCCCAAAGGCGGCCAGCCGCCGCTGGACCCCAAGAGCGACGACCCGGGCGCACAGACCGACGCCACGCGCCGCTTCAAGGCCGACACCGACGCGCAGCGCGTGCTGGCGAACACCGTGGCGCTGGCCAGCGTGCGCGCCGAGGACTTCGACGCCGTGTTCTACCCCGGCGGCCACGGCCCGCTGTGGGACCTGGCCGAGGATGCGCTGTCGATTGCGCTGATCGAGAAGACCTTTGCCGCTGGCAAGCCCCTGGCCCTGGTCTGCCATGCCCCCGGCGTGCTGCGCCACGCCAAGGCGCCGGACGGCAAGCCGCTGGTCGAAGGCAAGAAGGTCACCGGCTTTACCAACACCGAGGAAGAGGCCGTGCAACTGACCAAGGTAGTCCCCTTCCTCGTGGAAGACATGCTCCAGGCCCACGGCGGCCAGTACTCCAAGGGGGCCGACTGGGCGCCCTATGTGCTGACGGATGGCAACCTGATCACCGGCCAGAACCCGGCTTCGTCGGAGCAGGGCGCGCACGCCGTGCTGCAGCAACTGGGCTGAAGCCCGGCCGGGGCCTGGCCCTCAGCCATATCAGTGCGGCAGGATCCCGGGCAGCAGCGGCCGGGCCAGCCGCTGGCGCCACCACTTGAGCGCCTCGCCCATGTGCTCAGGCCTCCAGGCCAGCCAGAAGGTCTCGTCGGCGCGGGGCTCCTGCACCACCAGCTCGACCAGAATGCCGGTCTCCAGCTCGTGGCGCACACAGGCGCGCGGCACGAAGCCATGGCCCAGGCCCGCGGCCTGGCAGGCGATCTTGGCCTGCATCGAGGGCACGGTGATGCGCCGCTGCCCCGCCAGCAGGCCCACCGTGCGGTCCGACAGCGAGCGCGCCCCGTCGCCCACCACCACGGCCGTGTGTTCCAGCAGGTCGTTGCGTGCCAGCGGGCGCTGGAGCTGCGCGAGCGGGTGCGTGGCCGTCACGCAGAACGCGAACTCCAGGCTGCCCACGGCCACCGCCTTGTAGCCACCGCCGGCCGGGCCTTCGCCCGCCGCCACGATGATGTCGGCGCGGCCCTCGCGCAGCGCCTCCCAGGTGCCGGTGAGCGCTTCGCAGCCAATCCGCAGGCGCGTGCCGCAATGGAGGTCCTCGAAGGCGCAGATGTCGTCGTTGAAGGCGCTGGTAGGGATCAGCGAGTCGTGCACCAGGCGCAGCTCCGACTCGAAGCCCGTCGCGATCTGGCGCATGCGCGATTCCAGGTGACCGGCGGCCACCAGCAACCAGCGGCCTTCCTTGAGCATCTCCTGCCCAGCAGGCGTGAGCGTGACGCGCGGGCCGTTGCGTGTGAACAGGGCAAAGCCCAGTTGTTCCTCCAGCTTGCCCACGGCGTAGGAGATGGTGGAGGGCACCTTGTGCAGTTGCTCGGACGCGCCCGCGAAGGAGCCGTGCCGCGCGATGGCGTCCACGAGTTCGATGGCTTCCAGGGTCAGTTTCAGCATGGCCAAAAGCGGGATGTTTCAATCATCGAAATTATCGATCATGGAGCCGTTGATGTTTCAACCTATGCCCCCCTCTGCGGCGAGATACTTTCTTCACCCGAGCACTGCAGCTCTCTGACAACTGCCGGACGGCAGGCCAGAAGTTCAGTGTGAACCCCATCGAATCTGAAGAAAGGACATCACCATGCTCGACATCCGCAAAGCCCAACACCGCGGCAATGCCAACCACGGCTGGCTGCACTCGCGCCACACCTTTTCGTTCGGCCACTACCGTGACCTCAAGCAGCAAGGCTTTTCGGACCTGCTGGTGATCAACGACGACCGCGTCGCCCCTTCCAAGGGCTTTGGCACCCACGGCCACCGCGACATGGAAATCTTCTCCTACGTGCTCGAAGGCGCGCTGGAGCACAAGGACTCCATGGGCACGGGTTCGGTCATCCGCCCTGGCGACGTGCAGATGATGAGCGCCGGCACCGGCGTGGAGCACAGCGAGTTCAACCACTCGGGTGACGAAGCCGTGCACTTTTTGCAGATCTGGCTCGTGCCCGGCGTGCGCGGTGCCGCACCGCGCTACCAGCAGGTGCACTTCAGCGAGGCCGACAAGCGTGGCCGCCTGCGCCAGATCATCTCGCCCGAAGGCACGGATGGCTCCCTGGCCGTGAACCAGGACGCCCGGGTCTATGCCGGCCTGTTCGATGGCGATGAATGGGCCACGCTGGACGTGGGTGCCGACCGCCATGTGTATGTGCACGTGGCCCGCGGCAGCCTCACGGTCAACGGCGAGCGCCTGTCCGAAGGCGACGGGGCCCGCATCCGCGAGCCCGAGGCGCTGCGCTTTGCCGATGGCGAGCAGGCCGAGGTGCTGGTGTTCGACCTGCGCCCCAACGAGTTGCCTGTGATGCCCGGCTGAGTCCGATCCGTATCCCGAACCCCTTCTTTCACTTTCCAGGAGATTCCCATGACGCCCATCGCCAAGCCCGCCGCCGGTTCCACGCTGCTGACCCCCAACGACCACACCCTGGTGATGATCGACTTCCAGTCGCAGATGGCCTTTGCCACGCATTCCATCGATGCGATCACGCTGCGCTCCAACGCCGGCCTGGTGGCCAGCGCAGCGGCCGGCTTCAAGGTGCCGACCATCCTCACCACCGTGGCCGAAAAGAGCTTCTCGGGCCCCATGTTCGAGGAAGTCACGGCCCCGTTCCCCGGCCAGGCGCTGTTGGATCGCACCTCCATGAACACCTGGGAAGACGCTGCCGTGATAGCGCGCATCAACGCCATCGGCAAAGGCCGCATCGTGCTGGCCGGCCTGTGGACCAGCGTCTGCATCGTCGGGCCGGCCCTGTCGGCACTGGACCAGGGGTTCGAGGTCTACGTGATCGCCGACGCCAGCGGTGACATCTCCACCGAGGCCCACCACCGCGCCATGGAGCGCATGGTGCAGGCCGGTGCACGGCCCATCACCGCGCTGCAGTACCTGCTGGAGCTGCAGCGCGACTGGGCCCGCACCGACACCTATGACATGACGACGGGCATTGCGAAGAAGTTTGGCGGCGGCTACGGCTTGGGCATCACCTACGCGAAAAGCATGTTCAACGCGCACGAAGGTTGATGGGCTACGCTTTCCCCGAGTCACCCAACAGCCCCGAGGGGTGCCCGATACTGCGGCACCTCGCCCTTTCCCTCCCCTGAAGGAACCCCTCCCATGGCCCAGACCAGCACGCCCGACCTGATCCTGCACCACGGCCGCTTCACCACGCTCAACCGGGCCCAGCCCACGGCCAGCGCCGTGGCCATCGCGGGCGGCCGCTTCGCCCAGGTCGGCACGGACCGCGAGATCCTGCCGCTGGCCGGCCCCGGCACGCGCGTCATCGACCTGCAGGGCCGTTCGGTCCTGCCCGGGCTCATCGACAACCACCTGCACATCATCCGTGGCGGCCTGAACTTCAACATGGAGCTGCGCTGGGACGGCGTGCGCAGCCTGGCCGACGCCATGGCCATGCTGCGCCGCCAGGTGGCGGTGACGCCTGCGCCGCAGTGGGTGCGCGTGGTGGGTGGCTTCACCGAGCACCAGTTCGCCGAAAAGCGCCTGCCCACGATTGCCGAGCTCAATGCCGTGGCGCCCGATACGCCGGTGTTCATCCTGCACCTGTACGACCGCGCGCTGCTCAATGCCGCCGCGCTGCGCGCCGTGGGCTACACGCGCGAGACGCCCGCGCCCCCGGGCGGCGAGATCGTGCGCGACAGCGCAGGCAACCCCACGGGCCTGCTGCTGGCCAAGCCCAATGCCGCCATCCTCTACGCCACGCTGGCCAAGGGCCCCAAGCTGCCGCACGACTACCAGGTCAATTCCACGCGCCACTTCATGCGCGAGCTCAACCGCCTGGGTGTCACGGGCGCCATCGATGCGGGCGGGGGCTTCCAGGCCTATCCTGACGACTACGCGGTGATCCAGGAGCTGGCCGATGCCGACCAGCTCACCATCCGCCTGGCCTACAACCTGTTCACGCAAAAGCCCAAGCAGGAGAAAGAGGACTTCCTGCACTGGACGGCGACCTCGCAGTACAAGCAGGGCACGGATTACTTTCGCCACAACGGCGCGGGCGAGATGCTGGTGTTCTCGGCCGCCGACTTCGAGGACTTCCGCCAGCCCCGGCCCGACATGGGCCCGGAGATGGAAGACGACCTGGAGGGCGTGGTGCGCATCCTGGCGCAGAACCGCTGGCCCTGGCGCATGCATGCCACCTACGACGAAACCATCACCCGCGCGCTCGACGTGTTCGAGAAGGTGAACCGCGACACGCCGCTGGCCGGCTTGAACTGGTTCTTCGACCATGCCGAGACGATTTCGGAGCGCTCCATCGACCGCATCGCCGCACTGGGCGGAGGCGTGGCCGTGCAGCACCGCATGGCCTACCAGGGCGAGTATTTCGTCGAACGCTACGGCGCAGGCGCCGCCGAGGCCACGCCGCCCGTCAAGCGCATGCTCGAAAAAGGCGTCAAGGTCTCCGCCGGCACCGACGCCACGCGCGTGGCCTCGTACAACCCCTGGGTGTCGCTGTCCTGGCTGGTCACGGGCAAGACGGTGGGTGGCCTGCAGCTGACCCCGCAGCGCAACTGCCTGGACCGCGAAGCCGCGCTGCGCATGTGGACCGAGAACGTGACCTGGTTTTCCAACGAGGAGGGCAAGAAGGGCCGCATCGAGGTGGGCCAACTCGCCGACCTGGTGGTGCCCGACCGCGACTTCTTCGCCTGCCCCGAATCCGACATTGCCGACACCACGGCCCTGCTCACCGTGGTGGGCGGCAAGGTGGTCTACGGCGTGGGCGACTTCGCCGCGCACGACGGTGCCGCGCCGCCGCCCGCCATGCCCGACTGGTCGCCGGTGCGCACCTTCGGCGGCTACGGTGGCTGGGGCGACCAGGAAGGCAAGCCCTTGCAGGCGGCCCTGCGCCAGGCGGCGGCCGCCTGTGCCTGCGCCAACGACTGCAATGTGCACGGCCACCAGCACGCCACGGCCTGGAGCAGCCAGCTGCCGATTGCCGACCTCAAGGGCTTCTGGGGCGCTCTGGGCTGCGCCTGCTGGGCGGTGTGATGGCCGAGGCCCTTCACTCCGCAGCGACCGCACCCTGGGTGCAGTCGCTGGCCCTGCTGTGCCTGTGCGCCGCCTATCTGCAGGGCGGCCTCGCCAAGGCGCGCGATTTCGCCGGTGCCGTGGCCGAGATGCGGCACTTCGGCCTGGCGCCGGCCGCGCCGCTGGCGGCCGCCACCATCGCATTGCAACTCGGGGCCTCGGCCCTGGTGGTTTCGGGCTGGTATCGATGGCTGGGTGCCCTGGCGCTCGCGGGCTTCACGGTGCTGGCAGCATTCCTGGCCGACCGTTTCTGGCAGGCGGAGCCTGCCGAGCGCCGGCGCGCAGCCAACGCATTCTTTGAACACTGGGGTCTCGCGGGCGGTTTGGTGCTCGTGGCCTGGCACGACCTTGGAGGCCTGCATGGCACATGAACACGACCACCACCATCCTGAAACCCCAGCGCCGGCGGCAGTGCCCGCTGCGCAGTCCGGCAGCTTCGCACCGTTGCGCCTGCCGGTGTTCGCGGTGCTGTGGGCGGCCACGGTGCTGGGCAACATCGGCAGCTTCATGCGCGACGTGGCCAGCGCCTGGATGGTGACCGAGCTGTCCACCAGCCCCACGGCCGTGGCCCTGGTGCAGACGGCGGCCACGCTGCCGATCTTTCTGCTGGCGCTGCCGGCGGGCGTGCTGTCGGACATCCTGGACCGGCGGCGCTTCCTGATCGGTGTGCAGATCCTGCTGGCCGGCGTGAGCGGCGCCCTGCTGCTGCTGGCCCAGACCCACACCCTCACGGTGGAGTACCTGATCGCGCTGACCTTCCTGGGCGGCGTGGGCGCCGCCCTCATGGGGCCTACCTGGCAGTCCATCGTGCCCGAGCTGGTGCCGCGCAGCGAACTGCGCAACGCCGTGGCGCTCAACTCGCTGGGCATCAACATCGCGCGTGCCGTGGGCCCGGCGGTGGGCGGCCTGCTGCTGGCCAGCTTCGGCGCGGCCGCGGCCTACGGCCTTGATGTGCTGAGCTATGTGTTCGTGGTGGCGGCACTGCTGTGGTGGCGCCGGCCGCCCGCCGTGGACACGGGGCGCAACGAGCAGTTCTTCGGCGCCTTCCGGGCTGGCGTGCGCTATGCCCGCGCCAGCCGCGAGCTGCACGTGGTGCTGCTGCGCGCGGCGGTGTTCTTTCTGTTCGCGAGCTCCGTGTGGGCGCTGTTGCCGCTGGTGGCCCGGCGCATGCTGGGCGGCTCGGCCGGCTTCTATGGCGTGCTGCTGGGTGCCGTAGGGGCGGGCGCCATCCTGGGCGCCGTGCTGTTGCCCCGGCTGCGCCGCAGGCTCGATACCGATGGCCTGGTGCTCACCGCCTCGCTGCTCACGGCGGTTGTGATGGGCGCGCTGACCCTGGCGCCGCCGCAATGGGCCGCCGTGGCGCTGATGATGGTGCTGGGCCTGGGCTGGATCATTGCGCTGACCACGCTCAACGGCGTGGCCCAGGCCGTGCTGCCCAACTGGGTGCGTGGGCGCGGCCTGGCCATCTACCTCATGGTGTTCAACGGCGCCATGGCCGCCGGCAGCCTGGGCTGGGGCCTGGTGGCGGGGCAACTGGGGTTGGCGGCCACGCTGCTCATCGGCGCGGCCGGTCTGGTGGTGGTGGCCTTCGTGTTCCATCGCGTGAAGCTGCCCACGGGCGAGGCGGACCTGCAGCCCTCGCGCCACTGGCCCGAGCCCCTGCTGGCCGAGCCCGTTGCGCACGACCGTGGTCCGGTCATGGTGCAGGTCGAATACCGCATCCGCAAGGAGGACCGGCCGGCCTTCCTGCAGGCCATGCAGCTGGTGGCCACTGAGCGCCGGCGCGATGGCGCGTATGCCTGGGGCGTGGCCGAGCACACGGGCGAGCCGGAGCGTGTGATCGAATGGTTCCTGGTCGAATCCTGGGCCGAGCACCTGCGCCAGCACGACCGCGTTTCCCAGGCCGATGCCGACCTGCAGGCCCAGGCGCTGCGCTTTCACCAGGGGCCCGGCAAGCCCGCAGTGCACCACTTCCTGGCGCTGGCGCCAGGGTGAAGGATCAGGCGACGGCGTCCGTCGCGTCCACGGCCTCCACCTCCACCAGGCAGTCGTAGAAGGTGGGGGCGCGGCCGAGGTCGGTCAGGGCCTGGCTGGTGATCTCGTTCACGTTGGTGCCATCGAGCCCCAGCTTGCGCCACCAGATGCCCATGCCGTTGACCACGCCGGGCCGGGCGCGGCGCGACACGCTGGCGTGGCAGCGGTAGCTGCCACGGGCATTGAACACGCGCACGATGCTGTCGTTGGCAATGCCGCGCGCCTCGGCGTCGTCGGGGTGAATCTCCAGCAGCGGCCGGCCTTCGATGTCGCGCAGGCTCTTCACATTGACGAAGCTGGAGTTCAGGAAGTTGCGCGCCGGCGGCGAGATCATGGCCAGCGGGTACTGGGCCGAGCTGCCCTGCAGTTCGTAGTTGGGCAGGTGGTCGGGCAGGCCGTCCAGGCCTTGGGCGGCCAGGCGGGCACTGTAGAACTCGCACTTGCCTGAGGGCGAGGGGAACTGCCCTTCGGCAAACGGCGCATCGGGCATGGCCAGCGTGGCAAAGCCCTGCGATTCGAGCAGCGCGAAGTCCACCGCATCGCCGAAGGCCTGGCGGCACAGGGTGGCGTCGTCGTCGGCAAAGCAGGGGTCGGTGTAGCCCATGCGGGCGGCCAGGTCGCGGAAGATCTGGGCGTTGGAGCGCGCCTGACCCAGCGGCGCGATGGCCGGGCGGTTGAGCACCACATCGGTGTGGCCGTACGACAGGTGCACGTCCCAGTGCTCGAGCTGCGTGGTGGCGGGCAGGATGTAGTCGGCGTAATCGGCCGTGTCGGTGCGAAAGTGCTCCAGCACCACGGTGAACAGGTCTTCGCGCGCAAAGCCCTGCACCACCTTGCCCGATTCAGGCGCCACCGCTACCGGGTTGCTGTTGTAGACCACCAGGGCCTGCACCTGCGGGCCGAAAGCCGGCGAGGCCGGGCGCAGCAGGTCGTCACCGATGGTGGACATGTTGATGGTGCGCGGCTGGCGCCCCGCCAGCAGGTCGGGGCGCTGCAGCACGGCGCGCTGCACCGGGTACTGGCCCGAGCTGGACAGCAGCATGCCGCCCGCACGGTGGCGCCAGGCGCCCGTGAGCGCGGGCAGGCAGGTGACGGCGCGCACGGCGTTGCCGCCACCGCGCACGCGCTGCATGCCGTAGTTCAGGCGGATGGCGGTGGGCTTCGTCGTGCCGTAGTCCCTGGCCAGCTGGCGGATCTGCTCCACGGGAATGCCGCAGACCTCGGCCGCGCGCTCGGGCGGCCATTGCAGGGCGCGCTCGCGCAGGCCTTCCCAGCCCAGGGTGTGGTGCGCGATGTAATCGTGGTCCAGCCAGTCGTGGGCGATCAACTCGTGCATCAGCGCCAGGGCCAGCGCGGCATCGGTGCCGGGGCGCAGGGCGATGTGCTCGTGGCACTTGTCGGCCGTCTCGGTCTTGCGCGGGTCGATGCAGACCAGCCGGGCGCCATTGCGTTTGGCCTGCTGCGCATAGCGCCAGAAGTGCAGGTTGCTGCCGATGGAGTTGCTGCCCCAGATCAGGATCAGCTGCGCCTCGGCGAAGAACTCGACCTTCATGCCGACCTTGCCGCCCAGGGTCTGCACCAGGGCCTCGGCACCGGCCGACGCACAGATGGTGCGGTCCAGCAGCGAGGCGCCCAACTGATTGAAGAAGCGCCGGTCCATGCTCTCGCCCTGCACCATGCCCATGGTGCCGGCGTAGCTGTAGGGCAGTATGGCCTCAGGGTCGTGCGCGGCGATGGTGGACAGGCGCTGGGCGATGTCGGCCAGCGCTTCGTCCCAGGTGACCGGGGTGAACTGCCCGCTGCCCTTGGGGCCGGTGCGCTTGAGGGGGGTGAGCACACGCTCAGGGTGGTAGCTGCGCTCGGTGTAGCGCGAAACCTTGGCACACAGCACGCCATCGGTGTGTGCATGTTCGGGGTTGCCCTGCACCCGGGTGGCCACGCCATCGACCACAGTGGTCAGCAGCGCACAGGTGTCGGGGCAGTCATGGGGGCAGGCGCCGCGCACGGCAAAGGGCACGGAATCAGTGGGGACAGAGGCCGAAATCGTGGGCATTTGGTGGGCTGGTCGTTAAACTGGCTGCGGGGCTGGAGGCTGCGCGCTCGTGGCGCGCCCTTCCAGAGGGGTCGCCTTGCGGCGATGGCAAATGGGGCGCAAAGCCCTGAAACCAGGATTTCACCATGAACCAGACTGTAGTGGGGCGCAGGCAGTTTTCGGTGGGGCTGGGCGCTGCGGCGCTTGGCGGCTTCCAGATGGCCCGGGCGCAAGGCGAAGGGCGCATTGTGCTGGGCCAGTCGGCCCCTTTCACCGGCCCGGCGGCGCAACTGGGCATCCAGTTCCACCAGGGCGCCAAGCTGTTCTTCGACCAGCTCAATGCCCAGGGCGGCGTGGGCAAGCGGCAGATCGAGATCCGCACGCTCGACGATGGCTACGAGCCCGACCGCTGCGCCGAGAACACCAAGAAGCTCATGGCCGACGATGTGTTTGCGCTGTTCGGCTACATCGGCACCCCCACCAGCCTGGCCGCGCTGCCGCTGTTCACCAAGGAGAAGGTGCCGTTCTTCGGCCCCTTCACGGGGGCCGAGGCGTTGCGCCAGCCGTTCAACCGGCTGGTGTTCCATGTGCGCGCCTCGTACTACGACGAAACCGCGCTCATCGTGCGCCAGCTCACCAACCTGGGGATCAAGAAGATCGCGGTCTTCTACCAGAACGATGCCTATGGCAAGGCCGGGCTCGACGGCGTGGTGCGTGCGCTGACCGAGCAGAAGCTGGCGCCCGCCGCCACGGCCACGGTGGAGCGCAATTCGGTGGACGTGAAGGCTGCGGTGGACAAGCTGGTGGCCGCCAAGCCTGATGCGGTGGTGCAGATCGCTGCCTATGCGGGCAGCGCCGCCTTCGTGCGCGCGGCGCGTAAGGCGGGTTTTGGCGGCACGTTCTACAACGTGTCCTTCGTGGGTACGCAGGCCCTGGCCGATGAACTGGGCAAGGACGGTGCCGGGGTGGTCGTCTCGCAGGTCATGCCCTCGCCCTACCAGCCCTCGCGCCAGATCACGCGCGAGTTCCTTGAAGCCATCAAGAAAGGCGGCGACAAGGTGCAGGCCAACTACTCCAGCATGGAAGGCTATGTCGCTGCACGCGTCTTTGCCGAGGGCCTGCGCCAAGCCAATGGCAGCGGCAAGCTCACCCGCGATGGCTTGATTGCCGGGCTCGAAGGCCTGGGCTCGCAGGCCATCTCGGGCTTTCAGGTGTCGTACAGCGCCACGGACCATGCGGCATCGCATTTTGTGGAAATGTCGATGCTGACCGGTGATGGGCGCGTGAGGACCTGACGGCCCTCCTGTTTCAGCCGAAGGCCTTGGTGCGTGCCAGCCCCCGCATGAAGGCCTCGCAGCGGCCCAGTTGCTCCAGGCTCACGAACTCATCAGGCTGGTGCGCCTGCTGGATGCTGCCGGGGCCGCACACCACGGTGGGGATGCCGGCGTTCTTGAACAGCCCCGCTTCGGTGCCGAAGGCCACCAGGGTGGTGCCTTGCTCGCCGCTGAGTTCCTGCGCCAGGCGGGTCACGGCATCGTCCTTGCTTCCCAGAAAGCTCGGGATCTCGCAGATGGTCTCGAAGGAAAAGCCGGTCTGCGGGGCCACCTTCTGCATGGCGGGTTCGAGCGAGCGCGCATAGGCCAGCACCTCGGACTGCATCTGGGCGGCGTTGGCAGTCGGCAGGTCGCGGAACTCGTAGCGGAACTCGGCGTCGCGCGGCACCACGTTGTCGGCAATGCCGCCATGGAACTGGCCCACGCTGGCGGTGGAGAACGGCACGTCGAAGCCCTCGAAGCGCGGCTCGCTGCGCTCGAAGCCCTCGGCCATGTCACGCACCCGGCCGACCACGCGCGCCGCCATCTCGATGGCGTTCACCGATTGCGGCGTGAGCGAGGAGTGCGCTTCCTTGCCGCGCACGCAGCATTTGTAGCGGTACACGCCCTTGTGCGCGATGGCCGGCACCATGCTTGTGGGCTCGCCCACGATGCAGGCCAGCGGGCGGATGCTGGCGTCGCGCAGGTCGGCGATCAGCTCCTTGACGCCGAAGCAGCCCACCTCTTCGTCGTAGCTGAAGGCAAAGTGCAGGGCGAACGGCGCATCGCTGGCAAGGAACTGCTCGGCATGCGATACCGCGATGCCGATGAAGGCCTTCATGTCGGCGCTGCCCCGGCCGTACAGGTTGCCGTCCTTGACGAGGGCGCTCAGCGGGTCCATCGTCCAATCCTGGCCGTCCCATGGCACGGTGTCGGTGTGGCCCGAGAGGATCACCCCGGCGGGCTTGCCCTCGCCCAGCGTAGCGAACAGGTTGGCCTTGGTCTTGTCGGCGTTGTAGGTCAGGCGGCTTTGCACGCCCAGTTTCGCCAAGTGGTCGCGGATGAAGTGGATCAACTCCAGGTTGGAGTTGTGGCTCACTGTGTTCATGCGCACCAGAGATTGCGCCAGTTCGAGGGCTTGGGGTGAAATCATGAAAAGGGCTCGTGTAGTAAATAACCCGGGTTGGCACGCTGGTTGCTCTCGGGCTAGACTGTGAAATCGTAAGGACACATATCATGAACGTTATTGACTCCATCGTCACCCAGGCGGCCAGTATTGCAGCGGTGCGCCGGGACATTCACGCCCACCCCGAGCTGTGCTTCGAAGAGGTGCGCACGGCCGACGTGGTGGCCAACAAGCTCACTGAGTGGGGCATTCCCATCCACCGGGGCCTGGGCACCACGGGTGTGGTCGGCATCGTCAAGGGCCGCGATGGCGGTGCCAGCGGCCGGGCCATCGGTCTGCGCGCCGACATGGACGCGCTGCCCATGCAGGAGTTCAACACCTTCGCCCATGCCAGCAAGCACACCGGCAAGATGCACGCCTGCGGGCACGATGGGCATACGGCCATGCTGCTGGCGGCGGCGCAGCATTTTGCCAAGCACCGCAATTTCGATGGCACCGTGTACCTGATCTTCCAGCCGGCCGAAGAGGGCGGTGGCGGTGCGCGCGAGATGATCACCGACGGCCTGTTCGAACAATTCCCGATGCAGGCCGTGTACGGCATGCACAACTGGCCGGGCATGCCCGTGGGCCAGTTCGCCGTGAGCCCCGGCCCGGTGATGGCGTCGAGCAACGAGTTCAAGATCACCATCCGCGGTAAGGGCAGCCATGCGGCGCTGCCGCACAACGGCATCGACCCGGTGCCGATCGCCTGCCAGATGGTGCAGGCCTTCCAGACCATCATCAGCCGCAACAAGAAGCCGGTGGATGCCGGCGTGATCTCGGTGACCATGGTGCATGCCGGCGAGGCCACCAACGTGGTGCCCGACAGCTGCGAGCTGCAGGGCACGGTGCGCACCTTCTCCATCGAGGTGCTGGACATGATCGAAAAGCGCATGAAGCAGGTGGCCGAGCACACCTGCGCCGCGCACGACGCCACCTGCGAGTTCCACTTCCACCGCAACTACCCGCCCACCGTGAACTCGGCCGCCGAGGCCGACTTTGCCCGCAAGGTGATGGCCGGCATTGTGGGCGAGGCCAACGTGCTGGTACAGGAGCCCACCATGGGCGCAGAAGACTTCGCCTTCATGCTGCAGGCCAAGCCCGGTGCCTACTGCTTCATCGCCAACGGCGACGGTGCGCACCGCGAGATGGGCCATGGCGGCGGCCCCTGCACGCTGCACAACCCGAGCTACGACTTCAACGACGACCTGATCCCTCTGGGCGCGACCTACTGGGTCAAGCTGGCCGAGGACTGGCTGGCGCAGCCCACGGCGGCCTGACACCGGCACCCGTTGTCGTCTCTTTCCTGAAGCCCAGGGCTCCCTCGCGGGCCCCGGGTTTTCTTGTGTTCCCGACCCCACCCACGAAAGCAACCGCCCATGATCGGCATCGTCGACGCCTTTTCGCCCAGCTACGCCCAGGCCCGCAAGAAGTTTCTGGAGGGCGCGGCCGCGGCGGGCCTGCCCATCGAGTCGCATGCCCACCCACTCAAAGGGCGCGATGGTGAAGACCTTGCCATGGACGTGGTGCGCGACGGGCCGGGCGATGCGACCAAGCTGCTCATCGTGAGCAGCGCCTGCCATGGCGTGGAAGGCTACTGCGGCACCGGCGTGCAGGTGTTTGCGCTGCACGACCAGGAGTGGCGCGACAAGGCGCACGCGGCGGGCGTGGCCACGCTCTACATCCATGCGCTCAACCCCTACGGGTTTTCGCACGTGCGCCGCTTCACGCACGAGAACGTGGACCTGAACCGCAACTTCCAGGACTTTTCAAAGCCCCTGCCCGTGAACGAGGCCTACCGCGAGGTGCAGCCGCTGCTGCTGCCCGAAGTGTGGCCACCGTCGGCCGACAACCTGGCGGCCGTGCAGCGGTACATAGACACCAAAGGCGAGGCATCCTGGCAGGCCGCCATCTCGCGCGGCCAGCACGAGTTTCCCGAAGGCGTGTTCTTCGGCGGCACCGAGCCCACCTGGAGCAACCGCACGCTGCGCCAGGTGCTGCGCCAGCATGGTGCCCGGGCCTCGCAGATCGCATGGATCGACCTGCACACCGGCCTGGGCCCCAGCGGCCACGGCGAACGCATCTACGCGGGCAAGGACGACGACGCCTCGGTGGCCCGCGCCCGCGCCTGGTGGGATGGCGGCGGCGCGACGCCGGTGACCTCCATCTACGACGGATCATCGACCTCGGCCTTCCTCACCGGGCTGATGTGGAACGCGATCTACGACGAATGCCCGCACGCCGAGAGCACCGGCATCGCGATGGAATACGGCACCGTGCCCGTGCTCGATGTGATGAACGCCATCCGCGCCGAGCAGTGGCTCAACCTGCATCCCCAGGCGCCGGCCGAGCAGGCAAAGCAGATCAAGGCACAGATGCTGGAAGCCTTCTACACCGACACGGACGCCTGGAAAGGCCAGATCGTGAGCCAGGCGCGCCAGTCCATGTTCCAGGCTGTGGAAGGTTTGACTACCCCCTGAGTCGCTTCGCGCCTTCCCCCTAAAGGGGGACGCCCCCAGCGCGGCGGGGCGGCCCTTGCGCGGGGACGCTGGCTTTGGCTTCGCCAGTCTCAACCGCATTGGGCTTCACCACATGTTGGAGCGAGTGTCCCCCCGCTCTACAGGTCGATCTACAGGCCGAGTTCGGTCAGTCCCGGATGCTCGTCCGGGCGCCGACCCTGGGGCCAGTGGAACAGGCGGTCCGCCGCCTTGATCGGCTGGTCGTTGATGCTGGCGTGGCGCACGGCCATCAGCCCGGCGTCGTTGAATTCCCAGTTCTCGTTGCCGTGGCTGCGGTACCAGTTGCCGGCGTCGTCGTGCCATTCGTAGGCAAAGCGCACCCCGATGCGGTGCGAGCTGAAGGCCCAGATCTCCTTGATGAGCCGGTAGTCGAGCTCGCGCGCCCACTTGCGTTCGAGGAACTGGCGCGCCGCTTCGCGCCCCACGGGAAACTCGGCGCGGTTGCGCCAGCGCGTGTCCTCGGTATAGGCCAGCACCACGCGGGCCGGGTCGCGGGAGTTCCAGCCGTCTTCGGCCAGGCGGACTTTCTGGATGGCGGTTTCCAGGGAGAAAGGGGGCAGGGGCGGGCGGGATTCCATGGGCGGTACCTCGGTAGGGTCAGGTCAGTTGAATGTAGACAAATCTGTCTACATCGCCATCATAAACGTATGTAGACAGATTTGTCTACAATGGCGCCATGCTGCTTGCTCCCCTCCCCGAAGTCCACGATCTGCCTGCGCGCGAGCGCCTGCTGTACACAGCGCACCGGTTGTTCTATCGCGAGGGCATCCGTGCCACCGGCATCGACAAGGTGATTGCCGAGTCCGGTGTGACCAAGGTGACCTTCTACCGGCACTTCCCGAGCAAGAACGATCTCGTCTGCGCCTACCTGGAGATGCGCCACGCCCTGTGGATGGCCTGGTTCGCCGATGCGCTGGCGCGCCATGGCAAGGCCGGCACCGGATTGGCGGCCCTGGCGCCTGCGTTGGGCGAGTGGTTCACCCGTGAGGACTTCCGGGGCTGCGCCTTCATCAACAGCGTGAGCGAACTGGGCGATACCGTGCCCGAGGTCAACGCCATCGCCCGCCGCCACAAGCAGGACATGACAGACCTGTTGGCCATGCTGTTGCCGCCATCGGCCACGCAGGCGCAGGATGCCCAGGCACTGGCCCTGGTGGTGGAGGGTGCCATCGTGCGGGCACAACTGGGTGAGCCGGTGCCCGCGGTGCTGGCCAGCGTGTCGCGCCTCTTGCCCGCATTGCAGCCCCGGCGCTGACCTACTCCAGCCGTGCGCCCTGCGAGGCGCCGTGGCCGGTATCCCGGTCGTACTGCTTCTCGCGTTCCACGTGCTCCTGCAACAGGCGGCGGCCCAGCGCGTCGGCGTTGCGTTCCAGCGTGACGCAATCGGCCGCCGCAGGCAGCCGGGCAATGCCCTGGTCGATGGCCTGGGCCGCATCCCGCCCGAACTGCGCATGCCCCTGCTCATGCTGCGCCAAGGCGCGCAGGTAGCGGTCAAAGGTGGCCTGCTGCTGCGGCGAGGCGTTGTGCAGTTCCGGCAACTGCACTTCGGTGGAAAGGCGTGTGGTGACCTCCGTGATCGCGCAGCGGCCCGAGGCCTCGCGCCACCAGCGGTAGTTCCAGCGCACATTCCAGCGCGTGTAGCCATGGAAGCGGCGGCCATTCACCACGATGGGCGTGGCCGCCTGCAGCGCCTGGCGCAATGTCTGCCCGGGCTGCAACTGCACAGGGTAGGGCCGCTGCATATGCTCCTGCACCACGGCGGCGCCGGCGGGATGTTGCTGCAGCACGGCCAGCGTGAGAACGGCCAGCCAGCGCAAGATCTCAATCTCCCCAGGGCAGCATCAGCGTGAGCAGCGAGAGCTGGTCGAACTCGGGCGCGAAGGCATCGATGATGAGCTGCGGCTCGGGGCACAGCGTGGTGTCGGTGATCACGCCGAACTGCACGCCGCCGCCGTAGCTCAGGATGGAGACCCCCAGGCCGATGTCCCCCGACTGCGGCACCCAGAACATGCACTGCGTGACGCGCGCGCCGCACAGCGTGAGCTGCTCCTTGGGGCCGGGCACATTGGTCATCACCGCCGTGGTCTTGCGGCCGAAGAGGTTGAGCAGCGCGTCCTGTGCGGGCTTGATCATCAGGCCTGCCACGGCCAGCATCGCGAACGCGAGGATGGGCTGGGTGCTGCCCTTCAATGCATTCATGCGCCGGCGCACCTCGTACACGCGCTCCACCGGGTTGGCCACGCCGATGGGTAGCACCAGCGGCACCAGGCCGAAGCGGTTGCCCAGCTTCCAGGCCTCCTCCATGGGGCGCAGGTTGACCGGGATCATGGCGCGGATCTCCTGGCCCGCAGGGTCGTCGCCCTGGCTGCGTAGGTAGCCCCCGATGGCACCGGCCACGCAGGACATCAAGACATCGTTGATCGAGCAGTTCAGCGCCTTGCCGATGGCCTTGACCTCTTCGAGCGGGATCGGCGGGCACCAGGCCACACGCTTGGCCCGGCCGGGCTGTCCCTTCAGGCGGGTGGGCGAATCGTCGGGCATCAGCGCCAGAGCGGCCGCGTCGCTCACCAGCTGGTAGGCCACGCGCGCCATGTCCATGGTGCCAGCCAGGCCGTGCTGCATGGCCTTCTCGGGGTGGCCCAGCACCTTGAACGAGCGCGCCGCGCCATCGCCCGCCAGGTCCAGCGCCTTCACGGTGAGTCCGGCCAGGGGCTTGATCAGCGCGTCGGCGATCCAGTCCTCGGCCGTCGCGGCGGCCTCGCGTTCCTTGCGGCTGCGCTTGGGCGGCTCGGACCCCCCGTCCACGATGGACATGGTGACCGAGATCAGCGCGATGCCGTCGGCGATGCAGTGGTGGATGCGCACGATCAGCGCGCTGCCCTGCTGGCCGTCATCCCCTGTGAAGTTCTCGACCAGGTGCATCTGCCACAGCGGGCGGCGCGGGTCCAGTGGCTGCATGGCCAGCTCTCCCACGCGGTCCTGCAGCGCGCGCTGCATGCTCTGGCCGGGCTCCTGCGGCAGGGTCTCGCGCAGCACGTGGGCGGCGATGTCAAAGTGCCTGTCTTCCACCCAGGTGGCCCCGGCCGCGTCTTCGACCACGCGCTGGCGAAAGCGCGGGTACTGCAGCAGGCGCTGCTGCACGCGCTCGCACAGCGCCTCCCAGGCGATGCCGGGGGCCATCGTCCACACGCCGTTGATCATCATCAGGTTGCTGCCCGAGTCCATGCGCAGCCAGGCCGTGTCGACCTTGCTCATGCGCTCGCCCGACAGGCCCAGCATGCCGGTGGCAGCGCGGCGCACGTTCTTGCGCACCACGCCAGCGGCCTTGCGCGCCGCTGGCGGCAGGGCCCGGGCGCCACGGCTCGCTGCGGCGGCCGTCGTGGCACCGGCCTTGCGGGCCGCCGCGCCAGCGGCATTCAGCGGGTTGGCGATGCCCTCGGGGCGGGTGGCGTCGGGAGCAGCAATGCGGGTCACCATCGGATGTACACCTGTTGTGTTTGTTTTGGGGGCTTGCCTCTATGGATTGCACAGCGCAGGGCCTTGTGCAGACCGTAAGATACAACGCCGCAAACCATTGCCGACACCGTTCTTTCCCTCCCCCATCTTTCGAACCCCAAGGAGCACCCCATGGCCGACCTGAATGCCGCCTTCGAAGCCGCCAAAGCCAATTCCGAGAACCTGAGCGAGCGCCCCAACAACGCCACGCTGCTCAAGATCTACGCGCTGTACAAGCAGGCCACCGTGGGCGACAACACCGAAAAGAAGCCCAGCTTCTCCGATATGGTGGGCCGCGCCAAGTGGGATGCCTGGAATGCCCTGAAGGGTACGGAGTCCGATGCCGCCAAGCAGCAGTACATCGATCTGATCACCGAGCTCAGTTGAGCCCCGGGATTCCCCTGCATTAAAGCGGCTTCGGCCGCTTTTTTCATGGACGGGGCGGGATTGCGGTGTTTCAATCTACGGAACCGCGTTCTTTTTATTGCACCCCATGCCCCGCAAAGCAGCCTCCGAATCCGTTGCCGATGCCGATGCCGCTCCCGGCGGGGCCGCGGCCGTGGACCGCGCCCTGACCCTGATGGCCGCGTTCCGCCAGGGCGATGGCCCGCTGGCCCTGAGCGAGCTGGCCACGCGCACGCGGCTGTACAAGAGCACGGCGCTGCGCCTCCTGGCTTCGCTCGAGCATGCGCGCTGGGTGCAGCGCCTGGACGATGGCCGCTATGCCATCGGGCCCGAGGTGGGGCGGCTGCATGCGCTGTATGCGGCCTCGTTCTCGCTCGACCGGGTGGTGCTGCCCGTGCTGCGCGAGCTGGTGGCCGCCACGGGCGAGAGCGCTGCCTACCACGTGCGCCAGGGCGATGCGCGGCTGTGCCAGTTCCGCGTGGACTCGCCGCACCCCATCCGCGACCATATCCGCGCAGGCGACCTGCTGCCGCTGGACCGGGGCACGGGCGGCCGGGTGCTGGTGGCCTTCGATGCCGCGCTGTCCAACTCGCTCGGCCGGCATGACCGCGCGCTCTACGCGCGCATCCGCGCCGACGGCTACCTGGCCAGCGTGGGCGACCGGCTCAGCGAGGTGGCGGGCATCTCGGCACCGGTGTTTGCCGCCGATGGCACGGTGGCTGCTGCCGTCACGCTGACCATGCCGGCCCACCGCTACGACGAGCGCTACGTGAAAAGCGTGCTCGAAGCTGCGCGCAGCCTGGGCGGGCAGATCGGCTGAGCACTTCCCGCCGAGCCGCTACCGGTAGGTGGTCAGATGGATATTGGTCTCTGTGCCCCGGATGCCCGAGACCAGGCGGATGCGCTCGAGCACCTGCGCCAGCTCGGCCATGCTGCCCGCCTCCAGCTCGGCCAGCAGGTCCCAGCGGCCATTGGTGTCGTGCAGGGCGGCCACGCCGGGCTCGCCCAGCAGGCTGGCCACGACCTGGCGCGACTGGTTGCCTTCGACCAGCACGCCCATCCAGGCACGGATGCGGTCGGGCTCGGCCTCGGGCCGCAGCTTGACGGTGTAGCCCACGATCACCTGGCTGTCTTCGAGCTTGCGGATGCGGTTGGTCACCGTGCCGCGGGAGACGCCGAGCTTGTGCGCCAGGTCGGCGACGTTCATGCGGGCATTGCCGCGCAGCAGGGCAATCAGGGAGCGGTCGAGTTCATCCATGGTGGTGACGCAAAAAGTGAACAATAGCTGCCAGTTTGGCAATTAACCGCGCATTTCGTTACATTTTTGCCGATTCACATTGCCAAGCGCCCGCTGGACACTGGATGCCACCGAACCGGAGACACCCCATGCGACACGACGCCACCCCCCAGCACACCAGCGTAGCCACCCTCTATCTGAGCGCCCCCGAAGCGGTGGAGCTGATCCGGCGCAAGGGCCTCGCGGCCTGCCTTGCTGGCATTGCCGCCAACATCACCGAAGATTTCCTGCGCTGGGAAAGCTTCGACAAGTCGGCACGGGTGGCCAGCTACTCGCCCGACGGTGCGATCGAGCTCATGCCGATTGCCGACGGCGCGACCTACACCTTCAAGTACGTCAATGGCCACCCCAAGAACACGCGCCTGGGCCTGTCCACCGTGATGGCCTTCGGCGTGCTGGCCGACGTGGCCACAGGCACGCCGCAGCTGCTCAGCGAGCTGACCCTGACCACCGCCTTGCGCACGGCTGCCATGTCGGCCGTGGCGGCCCAGGCCCTGGCGCGGCCCGGCAGCCGGGTGATGGCCCTGATCGGCAACGGCGCGCAGAGCGAGTTCCAGGCCCTGGCCTTCCAGCACCTGGTGGGCATCACCGAAGTGCGGCTGTACGACACCGACCCTGCCGCCACCGCCAAGCTGCAGGCCAACCTGCAGCCATCGGGCCTGGTGGTCACCGTCTGCAGCAGCACGGCCGAGGCCGTGCGCGGCGCCGACATCGTGACCACGGTGACGGCCGACAAGACCCGCGCCACCATCATCACCGCCGACATGGTGGCGCCCGGCATGCACATCAACGCCGTGGGCGGCGACTGCCCCGGCAAGACCGAGCTGCAGGCCGAGGTGCTCACGCGCGGCCGGGTGTTCGTCGAGTACCCGCCCCAGACCCGCATCGAGGGCGAAATCCAGCAAATGCCGGCCGACTTCGCCGTGACCGAGCTGTGGCAGGTGCTGGCCGGCCGCGAGGCCGGCCGCACGAGCGATGCCGAGGTGACGATTTTCGATTCGGTGGGTTTTGCGCTGGAGGACTTCTCGGCACTGCGCTTCATGCGCGATGCAGCGCTGGAGCTGGGCGTGGGCGAACGCATCCAGCTGATCCCGGATCTGGCCAACCCCAAGGACCTGTTCGGCACCTTGCGCCAGGCCGGAGTGGGTGAGGCTGCCGCGCAGAGCGCGGTGCACCGGCTCCAGGCCGTTGCCTGAAGTGGCGAACGGGGCTGTCGCTCAGTCGCGCCAGACCACGCTGCTGGCCGGATCGGCCCGCGTGGTGCGGAACTGGTTGGCAGGGTGCGCCGGGTCGGCCAGGCCGAACGAGATGCCACAGACGATGGTGCGGTCCTCGCCGATGCGCAGTACCTCGCGCAGCACGCCGGGGTACGAGGCCAGCGCCGCTTGCGGCACCGAAGCCACGCCCAGACTGTGCGCGGCCAGCAGAAAGTTGGCGACGTAGGCACCACAGTCGACGGCGCCATAGACGCCCAGGGCCTCGTCGCTGCTCACGATGGCCACGTGCGGCGCGCCGAACATGCTGAAATTCTCGGCCGCCTGGCGGGCCGATGCCGCGCGGTCGCCCTTGGCGATGCCCAGCGCTTCGTACAGGCCGTAGCCGCATTCGCGCCGGCGCTCCTGGTACACGCCGCGGTACTCGCGCGGCCAGGGCAGGTCGGGCGCTGGTGCCGTGTCGGCAATGCGCTCCTGAAAGGCGCTGCGCAGGCGGGCCAGGGTCTCGCCGCTGGCGATGTGCACCTGCCAGGGTTGGGCATTGCACCACGATGCCGTGCGCTGCGCCGTGGCCAGGATGCGCTCAGTGGTGGCGCGGGGCAGCGGCTCAGGCAGAAAGGCGCGGCAGCTGTAGCGTGTGTGCAGCAGTTCGCTGAACGTGTCGAACGCGGGCGTGGCCATGGAGGGCTCAGGCCTTTTTGGCTTTGGCCGGTGCCTTGGGTGCGGCCGCCTTGGCGGGTGTTGCGTCGTCGGTGGCCTTCTTTTTCGGCGCGGCCTTTTTGGCGGCGGGCGGGGGAGCGTTCAGCAGAGCATCGAGCTGCTCGCCGATCTCTGCTTCGATGCGGTCCTTGAACGCGCCGAACAGAAAGCCCAGTTGCGCCTTCATCTCGAACTGGCTGGCATCGACCAGCAGGGTGCCCTTCACGCCGGAGCGGCTGAAGTGCAGCGTGTCCTCGGTCTCGCCCTCTTCGTAGGTGCATTCCATGTCGAACTTCTCCTCGGCCTTCTCGGCCCAGGAAAAGGCGACTTTGCGGGCCTGCTTGAAGCCCAGTTGGTGTTCACGGTGGATGTGGATGTCAGGCACCGGGGGTCTCCTGGTTGGGTAGCAATTGGCGCAGCGCTTCGTGGCGCTGTGTCTGGGGTTGTTCACTCAGTACACGCACCGCATCATAGAACCGGTGCCAGTCGCGCCCCTCGCGCTCGAAGATGGCCTCGAAGGCAGGGACGAACTCGTTGTAGGCCGCCTGGGCAGCAAAGCTGGCATTGTTGGCGCTGGCCACCCAGCGGTCGTAGCCCGCCGTCTGGGCCGGCGTGGCCTGCCAGCGCTCGCGCAGGGCCGCATAGTCGGCGCGAAAGGACTGCATTGCTGCGGCTTTTTGTGCCTGCCGGTCGGGTGCATCGCTCTGCGCATAGATCCTGGCCAGGCGTTCGCGCGTGGCCTGGGTCAGCGCGCGGAATTCGCGCCGGCGCGCCTCGCTGGCCACAAAGGCGGTGCTGGCCTGGGGCGTTGCCTGCTGGGCCAGCCAGCGTGCGCTGCCCAGCCGCTCCACGGCGGTGGCAAAGGATTCATTGAACAGCGTGTCGCCCTTGGCGTAGACCACCTGGTGCGCCAGCTCATGGAACAGCAGGCGCACGAATTCGCCTTCGGGCCAGCCGATGAAGGTGCTCAGCAGCGGATCGCCCCCGGCCCAGTTCATGTAGCCCAGTGTGGAATAGGCCGGCACGCCATAGACCTCGACCTCCAGGCCTTCCTGCGCCAGCCGGCCGGCTTCGGCCTTCGCGTCCGCCTCGTCGAAGTAGCCCCGGTAGCCGATACAGCCCGTGACCGGAAAGCACCAGGTGTGCAGCGTGAGCGAGTAGGGCGGCGCGGCCACCACGTTCCACACGGCGGCCGGGCGCTTCAAGTCCGCATAGCGGCGGTAGCTCGGGTTGTCTGGCAAGCCCAGCTCGGTGACGGCGAAGGCGCGGGCGCGCTGGGCCAGCTGCAGGCGCTCGCGCAGCGGCAGCGGGATGTCGGTGCGCGCTATCCAGTCCTCCAGCGGCTCGGCCGAGCGCATCAGCTGCACATGGCCGCGCACCGACCGCCAGTAGTAGCCCAGGGCATTGCCATTGCTGGCGCAGCCTGCCAGGGCCAGGCTGGCAATGAAGGCAGACAGTGCGGCGCCAAGGCGGAGCGGGACGGAACGTGAAGCGAATGGCTGTGGCATATCCGATGTTCAGTTTAGGGCCTGTCAGCAGCATGGCGGATGGAATTCCTAGAATCCCGTCCATGACCGAAGCCACCGCCACCCCCGAGATTCCCGATGGCCTGTTCGCCGACGATACCGGCTGCCCACGCTGCACTTGGTGCCAGGCCACGCCGGTGTACCGCCACTACCATGACAACGAGTGGGGATTTCCGGTGGCGGACGACCGGCGCCTGTTCGAGAAGCTGTGCCTGGAGGGCTTCCAGTCAGGCCTGAGCTGGCTCACCATCCTGAACAAGCGCGAGGGATTTCGGGCGGCGTTCGCGCAGTTCGATGCCGTGCAGGTCGCAGAGTTCACCGGCGCCGATGTGGAGCGTTTGGTGGCGGATGCGGCCATCGTGCGCCACCGGGGCAAGATCGTCTCGACCATCAACAATGCCAAGCGCGTGCTGGAGTTGCGCCAGGAATTCGGTTCGCTCGCCCACTACGCGTGGCGCTACGAGCCGCCGGCGGGCGAGCGGCCCGAGCGCATCACGCGCGAGGTGGCGCGCACCTTCATCACCTCGCCAGGCTCCACCGCGATGTCCAAGGACCTCAAGAAGCGCGGCTGGAGCTTTGTCGGCCCGACCACTGTGTATGCCTTCATGCAGGCCATGGGCCTGGTCAACGACCACCTCGAAGGCTGCCATGCGCGCGAGAAGGCGCTCAAGGCGCGGGCGGACTTCATCCCACCGGTGCGTTGACCAGGCCGGGCCAGCCGGGCAGTCTTTCAAGAGCCTGCAGCAACTGCTGGCCCGCTGCGTCCAGGCTGGTGTCGTTGCGCACCTCGATGCCGGCCGCGCCCGGTGGCGCCAGGAAGCGCAGCGCGCGCTGCACGCGCTGCTCCACTTCGTCGGCACTTTCCCGGCCCCGTGATTGCAGGCGCTGGCGCAGCACCTCGGGGCTGGCGGTGATGTGCACGGCCACCAGGGCCGGGTAGCGCGCCAGGGCTTCGGGCAGGTAGGCGCGTGAACCATTGACCAGCAGCCAGCGGCCCTGGGCCAGCGGCGCCAGCTCGGCATGGCGCACGCCATAGGCCAGGCTGTTGGCCTCCCAGTGCAGGGCAAACGCACCGGCGGCGCGCAGCGCGGCGTGGGCCTCGGGCGTGGTGCTTTCGTGCGCTTCGCCGCCGGGGCTGGCCGGGCGGCTGATGGTGCGCCGCGCCCACTGCACGGGCAGGCCCGCAGGCAGGTGCTGGCGCAGCCAGTCGAGCAGGCTGTCCTTGCCGGCGCCCGAGGGGCCCATGAAATACAGCAATTTCGCTGTGGTGCTCATGCGCCCAGCTCCAGGTGGTCCAGCAGCACGAAGTCGGCGCCTGGGGTGGGTTCGGCGAACAGGGCCAGGCTGCCAAAGCGCAGCGGGGGCAGGTCGGCAAAGAACTGGTCGGCAGCGTCCTGCACCAGCTCCACGGTCTCGTCGTCCGCGCCCACGAGCGAGCCGGTCAGCGACATGTGGAAGCGGAACTCCTCCAGCACGAAGGGGTAGCCCCACTGCTGCAGCAGTGCATCCTGCCGGGGTGTGAGCCCGGCGGCGCGGCGGCGCGCCAGGTCCCCTTCTGACAGCGATGCCGCCAGCGGCTGCAGTTGCGTCACACAGGCAGCGGCTGCGGCCTGGATCTCGGCGTTGGCCGGGTGCGCGGCCACGGGCACCAGTGCGAGGAAATCGCCGATGCGCTCGACCTGCATGGGCGGCATGCTGAACGGCCGCAGCCCCTGGGCCAGCGTCTGCACGGCATGGTGCAGCGTGAGCCAGTCCACGCCCGGCGCCAGCGCAAACGGGGCCTTGAGCGTGGCATGCCAGCCGTAGCGGCGCGGGGCGGCGGTCAGCCGCTCCAGTTCTTCCCGGGCCACGCCGTGGATGTCCAGTGGCTGCATGGGCTGCAGCAGCGCGGCGCAGCGGCCCAGCCAGTGGCTGCCAGCGAGCCAGGCCAGTGTGCCGGGGTTGGGCGCGAAGTACACCGCATAGCGGTGGTGGGCGGCGGTGGGGGAGGGGGTGTTACTCGTCGTCATGGGTGATGGTGAGTTTGACGCGGTCGCCCGCAAACCAGGCGCGCGCCCATTCGATGGGCGTGCCGGCCAGGTCGATGTTCAGGCTCTCGACCAGCAGCACCGGGCGCGTGGCGGGCTGGCGCAGCTCGGCGGCCACGGCAGCATCGGGCAGCTCGGCGGTGATGCGGCTCTCGCGCCGGGTGTAGTCGGTCACGCCATGCGCGGTGAAACCGGCGGTGATGGAGCCGGTCTCGCGCACCACGGTGGCCAGGCCCTCGAAGCGGGGCAGGGGAAAGTAGCGCTCGCTCACGTGCAGCGGCTGGCCCTCGGCCTGGCCAATCACGCGCAACTGCAGCAGCGGGCTGCGGGCCGGCACCTGCAGGGCCTTGGCCAGCGCGGACGTGGAGCGCACCGTCTGCTCCTGCAGCACCACCAGGCTGCCGCGCAGGCCCGCCTGGGCCAGGCCCTGCTGGTGGCGCACGCGCTTGCCCAGCGCCAGGTCCACCGCGAAGTCCTCCACATAGGTGCCGCTGCCCTGCGTGATGCGCACCAGCCCCTGGCTGCACAGGCTGGCCAGCGAGCGGCGGATGGTGTGCCGGTTCACGCCGAACTGCTCGGCCAAGGCATGTTCCGAGGGCAGGCGCTGGCCCGGAGGGTAGATGCCGCTGCCGATGGCCTCGGCCAGTTCGGCGGCAATGCGGGTCCAGAAGCTGTCGCGTGCCGGGCGTGCCGTGCGTGCGGTAGGGGCGGGGTTGGCAAGAACTTGTGTGCTGGTGGTGGCTGTCATGAAACCTACATGCGCGCTGTCTAAGCTGGCGCCAGTTGTTCAATTTGTCTATACAACTTAAAGAGTACCACCTTCATGTTTCAAGCCTTTGACAACCCGGGCCCGGGCCGCCCGCTCTCGCGGGCGCACTGGATGGCGCTGCTGGCCCGGGCGCCCATCGACCTTCTGGAGCCCGCGCTGCACGACCACACCGCACTGCCCGCCCGCTGGCTGCGTGCCCCCGAAACCGGGCTGATGATGGTGCAGGGCCGCGCTGGCGGCACCGGCGAGCGCTTCAACCTGGGCGAGGTCACGGTCACCCGCTGCGCACTGCGCGTGGACGTGGATGGAGCCGATGGCGGCGAGCCCACCGTGGGTGTGGCCTACGTGCTCGGCCGCTCGCACCGCCAGGTGCAACTGGCCGCCCTGGCCGATGCGCTGCTGCAGGACCCTGCGCGCCAGGCCGCGCTGGACGCCAGTCTGCTCGACCCCATCCGCCGCCACCTGGCCCAGGTGCAGTCCGAGCGCCAGGCCCGCACGGCCAGCACGCGGGTGGACTTTTTCACGGTGGCCCGCGAAAGCGGCAGCAACGACGGCAGCGACGAGGACCAGGAATGAGCGCGACCCCTACCACCTCCCTGTCCGCCCTGGGTGCGGGCTTCTCCAGCGAGGCCCTGGGCAGCCAGGGCGTGTTCCGCGCCGTGCTGCAGGCACTGTCGCAGCCAGGCGCCCCGGTCGCCATCGTGCACGACGCTGAAGTGCCCGCCACCGGGCACGCGGCCTCGGCCGCTGTGCTGCTGGCCCTGCTCGACAGCGAATGCACGCTGTGGCTTTCGCCCCGGCTGGCGGCCAGCCAGGCCGGCGTGTGGCTGCGCTTTCATACCGGCTGCGTGCTGGTCGATGCACCCGAACAGGCGCGCTTTGCCTGGGTGGCCGCAGGCGATGCCATGCCCGCCCTGGCCGGCCTGCAGTGCGGCAGCGACGAATACCCCGACCAGTCCGCCACCTGCGTGATCGACGTGGCGGTGCTGGCCCCGGCCCTGCACGGCGCGGGCGCCTGGCGCCTCACGGGCCCGGGTATCCGCGACGCGCAGCACCTGCACGTGGCCGGCCTGCCCGGTGACTTCGCTGCGCAGTGGGCCGACAACCACGGCGCCTTCCCGCGCGGGGTAGACGTGGTGCTGGCCACGGCCAGCCACATCGCCGGCCTGCCGCGCACCACCTGCATCGAACCATCCACCGTGGAGGCCTGAAGCGCATGTACGTTGCCGTCAAGGGCGGGGAAACCGCCATCCTCAACAGCTACCGCCTGCTGGCCGAGCAGCGCCGGGGCGATACCGCCGAACCGGAGCTCTCGGTGGCGCAGATCCGCGCGCAGCTCAAGCTCGCCGTGGACCGGGTGATGACCGAAGGCTCGGTGTACGACCCCGAGCTCGCGGCGCTGGCCATCAAGCAGGCTTCTGGCGATTTGGTCGAAGCCATCTTTTTGCTGCGCGCCTACCGCGCCACGCTGCCGCGCCTGGGCACCACCCGGCCGCTGGACACGGCGCGCATGGCGCTTACCCGGCGCATCTCTGCCACCTTCAAGGATCTGCCTGGCGGCCAGGTACTGGGCCCCACCTACGACTACACCCAGCGCCTGCTCGACTTCACGCTGCTGGCCCAGGGCGATGCAGTGGCCGCTGCCGCAGCCCCCGCGCCCTTGGCCGATGCGCCCGCCACCACGCCGCGCGTGGTGGACCTGCTCAACCAGGAAGGGCTGATCGAGACCCGCCCCATCCCCGAGGGCGACCCGGCCCCCGCCGACCTCACGCGCGAGCCGCTGCGCTTTCCGGCCAACCGCGCCACGCGGCTGCAGAACCTGGCGCGCGGCGATGAGGGCTTTCTGCTGGCCATGGCGTATTCAACGCAGCGCGGCTATGCGCACTCGCACCCCTTCGTGGGCGAGTTGCGCCTGGGCACGGTGGCGGTGGAGATCGTCCCTGAAGAGCTGGGCTTTGCCATCTCCATCGGCGATATGGAAATCACCGAATGCGAGATGGTCAACCAGTTCGCGGGCAGCAAGCACCAGCCGCCGCAGTTCACGCGCGGCTATGGCCTGGCCTTCGGCCACAGCGAGCGCAAGGCCATGGCCATGAGCCTGGTGGACCGCGCCCTGCGCGCCGACGAGCTGGGCGAGCCGGTGGAGTCGCCCGCGCAGATGCAGGAGTTCGTGCTCTCGCACAGCGACAGCCTGGAAGCCTCGGGCTTCGTGCAGCACCTGAAGCTGCCGCACTACGTGGACTTCCAGTCCGAGCTGGAGCTGGTGCGCCGCATGCGCGCCGCTGCAGCGGCCAACCCCTCTGACGAAACCACCCTGGGAGACGACGCATGAACGCGCCCCACGAGCCCGCGCTGATGGGCCTGCCCGCCGATGCCGCGCCCACCGACGGGCACTTCAACTTCGCCTACCTGGACGAGCGCACCAAGCGCATGATCCGCCGGGCCATCCTCAAGGCCGTGGCCATCCCCGGCTACCAGGTGCCCTTCGGCTCGCGCGAGATGCCGCTGCCCTATGGCTGGGGCACGGGCGGCATCCAGGTCACGGCCGCCATCATCGGGCCGGACGATTGCCTCAAGGTCATCGACCAGGGCTCGGACGACACGGTCAACGCGGTCAACATCCGCCGCTTCTTCGAGCGCACCACGGGCGTGGCCACCACCACGCGCACCACCGAGGCGACGCTGATCCAGACGCGCCACCGCATCCCCGAGACCCCGCTGGCCGAAGGCCAGGTGCTCGTCTACCAGGTGCCGGTGCCCGAGCCCATGCAGCGCCTGGAGCCGCGCGAGACCGAGACGCGCACCCTGCACGGCCTGGCCGAGTACGGGCTGATGCACGTCAAGCTCTACGAGGACATTGCGCGCTACGGCCACATCGCCACCACGTACGACTACCCGGTGCTGGTCAACGGCCGCTACGTGATGGCGCCGTCGCCGATCCCCAAGTTCGACAACCCCAAGATGCACATGAACCCGGCGTTGCAGCTCTTTGGCGCAGGCCGCGAAAAGCGCATCTACGCCGTGCCGCCCTACACGCCGGTGGAAAGCCTGGGCTTCGAGGACCACCCCTTCGAGGTGCAGCGCTGGGACTGCGCCTGCGCCCTGTGCGGCGCCACCGACAGTTTCCTCGACGAGGTCATCACCGACGACCAGGGCACGCGCATGCACGTCTGTTCCGACTCGGACTACTGCCAGGAGCGCCAGGCTGCCGCAGCGGCAACGGTGTCCGAAGGGGCGCCCGCATGAGCACAGTGACCCTGCGCGAGGCCACCGAGGCCGACCTGGACGAAGTGCTGGCCCTGTACCAGGGCATCGAGGACAGCCCCGAGCAGGTGCTCAGTCTGGCGGACGCCAAGACCATGCTTGCCCAGTTCCGCGCCTACCCGAGCTACCGTCTCTGGGTGGCCTGCGAAGGCGCCGAACCCGATGCCTACGTGGTCGGCACCTACGCGCTGCTGGTCATGCACAACCTGGCCCACCGGGGCGCCCCCTCGGCCGTGGTCGAGGACGTGGTGGTCGCCGCCGACCGCAAGGGCCAGGGCATCGGCCGCCAGATGATGGCCCACGCCGTGCAGCAGGCGCGCGAGGCCGGTTGCTACAAGCTGGCCCTGTCGTCCCACCGCAAGCGCGCCGATGCGCATGCCTTCTATGAATCCCTGGGCTTTGCGCAGCACGGCCTCAGTTTCTCGATCGAGCCTTGACATGGACGCCACCCTTTCATCCCCCACCCCCCTGCTCAGCGTGCGCGGCATCAGCAAGCGCTACGGCCAGCGCGTGGCGCTGCAGGACGCCTCGTTTGACCTGTGGCCCGGCGAAGTGCTGGCCGTGGTCGGCGAGTCCGGCTCGGGCAAGTCCACCCTGCTCAACGCCGTGGCCGCACGCAGCCGGCCCGATGCGGGCAGTGTGCAGTTCCAGGGCCGCGATGGCAGCCTGCAGGACGTGCTCGGCATGAGCGAGGCGCAGCAGCGCCTCTTGGCCCGCACCGACTGGGGCTTCGTACACCAGAACGCGGCCGACGGCCTGCGCATGGACGTGTCCGCCGGTGCCAATGTGGGCGAACGCCTCATGGGCCTGGGCGAGCGCCACTATGGCCGCCTGCGCGCCACCGCCACCGAGTGGCTGCAGCGCGTGGAGATCGATGCCAGCCGCATCGACGACGCGCCGCGCGCTTTTTCCGGCGGCATGCGCCAGCGCCTGCAGATCGCGCGCAACCTGGTCACCCAGCCGCGCCTGGTGTTCATGGACGAACCCACCTCGGGCCTGGACGTCTCGGTGCAGGCGCGCCTCCTGGACCTGCTGCGCCAGCTCACGCGGCAGATGCAGCTGGCGGCCATCGTCGTCACCCATGACCTGGCTGTGGCCCGCCTGCTGGCGCACCGCATGGTGGTGATGCAGCGCGGCCGCGTGGTCGAGTCGGGCCTGACCGACCAGGTGCTCGACGACCCGCAGCACCCCTATACCCAGCTCCTCGTTTCCTCGGTACTGCAACCATGATGATGAACACCAACCTCCCCATCCTGGAGCTCAAGGGCGTGGCCAAGCGCTTCACCCTGCACCACCAGAACGGCATCGAGCTGCCCGTGCTCGGCAATGTGGACCTGACCGTCGGCGCGGGTGAATGCGTGGTGCTCGACGGCCCCTCGGGCATGGGCAAAAGCACGCTGCTGAAAATGATCTACGCCAACTACCGCGCCAACGCGGGCAGCATCACCGTGCAGCCCGCCAGCGGCCCGGCGGTGGACGTGACCCAGGCCAGCCCGCGCGCACTGGTGCAGCTTCGCCGCGACACGGTGGGCTACGTGAGCCAGTTCCTGCGCGTGATCCCCCGTGTGAGCGCGCTCGACGTGGTAGCCGAACCCCTGGCCGAAGATGCGGGCGACGACGCCCACGCACTGGAAGCCGCGCGCGAAACCGCGCGCAAGTGGCTCACCCGCCTGAACATTCCCGAGCGCCTGTGGCACCTGCCGCCCGCCACCTTCTCGGGCGGCGAGCAGCAGCGCATCAACATCGCGCGCAACATGATCAAGCCCAAGCCCTTGCTGCTGCTCGACGAGCCCACGGCGTCGCTCGACGCGGCCAACACCGACACGGTGATCGCCCTGGTCCGCGAGGCAGTGGAGCGCGGCGCCGCGCTGGTCGGCATCTTCCACGACGCGCACGTGGGCGCCGCCGTCGCCACGCGCCGCGTGAACGTGGGTGACTTCCGCGGGGTGGCAGCATGAGCGCTGGTGCGGTCTTTCACAACGCCCGCATGGTGCTGCCCGGCGAGGTGGTGCAGGGCTCGCTCTCGGTGCAGGGCGGGCGCATCGACTCCCTGGCCTCGGGCGGCACCGCCGCGCTGCAGGGCATCGACCTCGGGGGCGACTACCTGCTGCCCGGTCTGGTGGAGGTGCACACCGACAACTTCGAGCGCCACCTGATGCCGCGCCCCAAGGTGCAGTGGGCCGAGATGCCGGCCCTGCTGGCACACGACGCCGAGATCGCAGCAGCGGGCATCACCACCGTGCTCGACGCGCTGGGCGTGGGCGAGGCCGACGTGGACAGCCTGCGCGGCAGCGCCTGGAACCGCGTGCTCGACACCATCGACACCTGCACCGAGCGCAACCTGCTGCGCGCCGACCACCACCTGCACGTGCGCTGCGAGCTGCCCGCGCCCAACACCATCGACCTGTTCGGCCCCTTCCACGGCCACCCGCGGCTGTCGCTGATCTCGCTGATGGACCACACCCCCGGCCAGCGCCAGTGGGAGAACATCGAGCAGGCGCGCACCTACTACACCGGCAAGAAGGGCTGGAGCAGCGAGAAGTTCGAGCGCCAGGTGCAGCATGCGGCCACCCTGCAGGCCCAGTACGCCGAGCCGCACCGTGCCTACTTCGTGGACTACTGCCGCACCCACGGCATCGCCCTGGCCAGCCACGACGACACCACGGTGGCGCACGTCGAGCAGGCCCATGCCGAAGGCGCGGGCATGTCCGAGTTCCCGACCACGCTGGCGGCGGCAAAGGCCGCGCGCGAGCGCGGCCTGCTCACCGTGATGGGCGGGCCCAACGTGGTGCGCGGCGGCTCGCACTCGGGCAACGTGGCGGCGGCCGACCTGGCACGCCAGGGCCTGCTGGACATCCTCTCGTCCGACTACGTGCCCGGCAGCCTGCTGAGCGCCGTGATGCGCCTGGTGCACGACGGCATCCTCACGCTGCCCGAGGCCGTGGCCACCGTCACGCGCAATCCGGCGCGCGCCTCGGGCATGCAGGACCGGGGCGAGCTGTCGCCTGGCCTGCGCGCCGACCTGGTCCAGGTGCACATGGCCGAGCTGCCCGATGGCTCACAGCAGGCCGTGGTGCGCGGTGTCTGGCGCGAGGGGCAACGGGTTCTCTGAGCCATCCCTTCTCCCGCTGGACCCTGCCGTGGCAGCCCTTTGACATGCAAATTTCCCGCAACTGTCAAGGCACTGTCACAGCCGCCTTCCACACTGCATTTGTATAGACGACTTGGAATCCGCCATGCCCATCGCCCTGCGTATCGAACAACTGAACAAGCACTTCGCCAACGGCAAGCACGCGCTGCGCGACATCGACCTCACGGTGCATGCCGGCGAGATGGTGGCGCTGATCGGTGCCTCGGGCTCGGGCAAGTCCACGCTGCTGCGCCATGTGGCCGGCCTGGTGGTGGCCGATGGCGACAGCCACTCGCTGATCGAGGTGGACGGCCGCTGCGTGCAGCAGGGCGGGCGCATCCACCGCGACATCCGCAAGGTGCGCTCGCAGGTGGGCTTCGTGTTCCAGCAGTTCAACCTGGTGGACCGCTTGCCTGTGATGATGAACGTGCTGGTGGGCATGCTGCACCGCACCCCCAAATGGCGCGGCTGGCTGCGCGTGTTCCGCCCGCACGAGCGTGCCCTGGCGCTCGAGGCCCTGGCCCGCGTGGGCATTGCCGACTGCCACGCGCAGCGTGCGTCCACCCTCTCCGGCGGGCAGCAGCAGCGCGCCGCCATTGCGCGCACCCTGGTGCAGGGCGCCAAGGTGGTGCTGGCCGACGAGCCCATCGCTTCGCTCGACCCTGAGTCCTCGCGCAAGGTCATGGACATCCTGGCGCGCATCAACCGCGAGGACGGCAGCACCGTCGTCGTATCGCTGCACCAGGTGGACGTGGCCATCAAGTACTGCCCCCGCGTGGTCGCGCTGCACCAGGGCCGAGTGGTGTACGACGGCCCATCGGCTGCGCTCACACCGGCGCTGCTGCGCGAGCTCTATGGCGTGCAGGCCGACGAGATCCTTGGCGCCAGCCTGCCCCTGGCCGTGGTGCCTGCACCGGCGCAGCAGCCTGCCTCCGGCTGGGCGGCCCAGCCGCTGGCCCAGGCCGCCTGAGTTCCCTGTCTTTTGCTTCCCTTCTCCCTACTGTTGTCACCTCTCTGGAGCCATCCATGATCAAGAAACTGTGCGCAGCCCTGGCCCTCGGCCTGGGCATGACCACGGGCGCCCTCGCCCAGGACATCAACTTCGGCATGATCTCGACCGAAGCCTCGCAAAACCTCAAGGCCGACTGGCAACCCTTGCTGGACGACATGGCCAAGCAGACGGGCCTGAAGATCAACGCCTTTTTCGCCTCCGACTATGCCGGCCTCATCGAAGCCATGCGCTTCAACAAGATGCAGGTCGCATGGCTGGGCAACAAGTCCGCCATGGAGGCGGTGGACCGCGCCAACGGCGAAGTGTTCGCGCAGATGGTCAACGCCGATGGCACCCAGGGCTACTACTCGCACCTGATCGTGCACAAGGACAGCCCCCTGGCCACGCTGGACGACGTGCTCAAGAACGGCAAGTCGCTGAGCTTCGGCAACGGCGATCCCAACTCGACTTCGGGTTTCCTGGTGCCTGGCTACTACGCCTTTGCACAGAACAAGGTCGACGCCAAGACCCATTTCAAGATTGCGCGCAGCGCCAACCACGAGACCAATGCCCTGGCCGTGGCCAACAAACAGGTCGACGTGGCCACCAACAACAGCGAAAACCTCGAGAAGATCAAGGAGCGCCAGCCCGAGAAGTTCAAGGACATCAAGATCGTCTGGACCTCGCCGCTGATCGCGCTCGATCCGCTGGTGATGCGCAAGGACCTGCCCGAAACCACCAAGGCCAAGATCAAGGACTTCTTCTACAACTACGCCAAGACCGATGCGCGCGAGAAAGAGATCGTCATGAAGATCTCCAAGCTCTCGGGCTTCAAGCCGTCGACCAACGCGCAGCTTATGCCCATCCGCCAGCTCGACCTGTTCGGCAAGCGCAACAAGATCGAGGCCGACGCCACCCTGGCCGATGGCGACAAGAAGACCCGCCTGGCCGAGATCGACCAGCAACTGGCCTCCCTGAAGTAAGCCAACAAGCAAGCAACGCATCCGGCCAGCCCCCACCATGTCTTCTGCACTGACCCCCTCGCTCGCAACCCTGGCGAGCACCACTGCGCCCAAGCGCAGCCTCGCCTGGTACCTGTCCTGGGGCATCCTGCTGGTGGTGCTGGCCGCATCCTGGAAGGGCGCCGACATGCGTCCGCTCGACCTCATCAAGGACTCGGGCAACATGGCCCAGTACGCGGCCGAGTTCTTTCCGCCCAATTTCTCGCAGTGGCAGATCTACGTGCAGGAGATGCTGGTCACCCTGCAGATCGCGCTGTGGGGCACGGCGCTCGCGGTGGTCACCGCCGTGCCGCTGGCGCTGCTGGCCTCGTCCAACATCGCGCCTTGGTGGGTGAACCAGCCGGTGCGCCGCGTGCTCGACGCCTGCCGTGCCATCAACGAGATGGTGTTCGCCATGCTCTTCGTGGTGGCCGTGGGCCTGGGCCCGTTCGCCGGCGTGCTGGCGCTGTGGATCCACACCACCGGCACGCTGGCCAAGCTGTTCTCCGAGGCCGTGGAGGCCATCGATCCGCAGCCCGTGGAAGGCATCCGCTCCACCGGGGCGAGCGCGCTGCACGAAATCATCTATGGCGTTATTCCCCAGGTGATCCCGCTGTGGATCTCCTACACGCTCTACCGCTTCGAGGCCAACGTGCGCTCGGCCTCGGTGGTGGGCATGGTGGGGGCCGGCGGCATCGGCGTGGTGCTGTGGGAGATCATCCGCGGCTTCCAGTACGCCGAGACCTGCGCGGTGATGCTCATCATCGTGGTCACCGTGAGCCTGATCGACCTGGTGTCGGCGCGCATCCGCAAGACCATGATCTGAGGCTTCCCATGGCATTGACCCAGCACGACATCGCCCTGCTGCTCACCGAGCGCGGCCAGAAGCAGTATGGCCGCGAGGCCGTGAGCCAGCTCGACCACGCGCTGCAGTGCGCGCACCTGGCCGAGGAGGCGGGGGAAACCCCCGCTACCGTGGTCGCGGCCCTGCTGCACGACCTGGGCCACCTGCTCGCACCCGCTGCGGCGGTGCATGAAGTCCGCGCGCCGCGCCATGACGACCTGCACCAGTACGTGGCCCTGCCGTTCCTGCGCGGTGTGCTGCCCGCGGCAGTGCTTGAACCGATCCGCATGCACGTGGACGCCAAGCGCTACCTGTGCGCGGTGGATGCCGGCTATTGGGCCTCGCTCTCGCCCGCATCGCAGCACAGCCTGGAGCTGCAGGGTGGTGCCTACGGCCTGGTCGAGTGCGCGCGGTTTGCAGAACAGGCCTTTGCGCAGGAGGCCATCCGGCTGCGCCGCTACGACGACCTGGCCAAGGTGCCCGGCCGCGCCACGCCGCCGCTGCCGCACTACCTGGCACTGATGGAGGAGGTGGGTGGCGCTGCGGGCTGAAGCCTACCGCGCCACGCTCAAGGGGGCCGACAGCTCCAGCTGGCGCCCGGCCACGCGGTCCACCAGGCGCGCGCGCACGGTGTAGGCGCCCAGGTCTTCTTCGCCATTGAACTTCAGGGTCGCGCTGGCTTCGCCCAGCATGAATTTCTGCCCCAGTGGGGCGCGGGTCCACAGGCTGGCCGAGCCAGCGTTTTGCGCCTTGCCGTCCGGGCCCGTGACCGCGAAATCCACCCCTACGTCGCAGCGGCCGGTCGCATCGGTCTCGCAGCCCTTGAAGACGATGACCGTACTGGCGCTGGTGCCCAGGCGTACGCGCTCCGTCACCGGCAGCCGGGGTGGGGTGGGCGAGGTCTCCCAAATGCGCACCAGCGCCTTCTCGTCGGCTGTCAGGAACAGCTTTGCCTGCAATCCACCCGCGCTGAGCGGACTGGCACCATGGGTTCGTTCGTCCCCTGCGGCATGGGCTGGTGGCAGGACGAGCGCGAGTGCGGCGAAGGCGGAGAAAAGAACGGTGGTGGTGTTGCAGGGAATGGGCATGCCGTCGCGTCCCTGTAGTGAATGCCGCGACCATAAAGGCCTTGCTGCCCGGAGCCTGCCAACAAGCTCCGCAGTATCGGGACGGGCTACCGGCAGGTGACCAGGGCGCACCCGGCGCCACCGATCCGGCCTTTCAGCGGAATTCCGGAATGTCGGGCACCGATCCCCACATGCAGAACGACGTCGGGTGGAACGGAAACTGGCGCGGGGGTGCATCCGGGTCGGTGACCATGCGCACGCCGCTCGAAAATTCGTAGACCATGCCGTCCGGGCCCTCGAAGTAGAGGAACATCGCGCCCGAGGTCGGATGCTTTCCCGGGCCGAACACCACGCGCACGCCGCGCGACTGCAGCAGATACCAGGCGCGCATCAGGTCGTCGATCGACGCCACCTGGTGGTTGATGTGCTGCACCCCTGCATAGCCCGAAGGGAACAGCGCGATCTTGTGGTGTACCTCGTCGATGCGCAGCAAGGGGGCGGCGCCGATGCGGTCGCTGACCTTGGCGCTGAGCACCGTGGTCCAGAAGCGCTCGTCGCGCGCCGGGTCGGTGCTGCGCAGGCCAACGTGCGAGAAGCCGGTGTTGCCCGTGTCGCGCGTCGGAAAGAAACGCACGCCGCTGTGGAAGGGCGCGACCGCCAGTTCGATGGCGTTGCCGCTCGGGTCGTTGAAGCCGATGAAGGCTTGCACGCGGCGCTGCTCGCACTCGTCGGGACGGCCCTCGCGCACCGCGTGGCCCAGGCGTTCGAGCTCGGCCGCGGCAGCCTGCAGATCGGCCATGGACGCGAGTTCGAAGCCGGTGGTGTGGTCCGCCGGGTCGCCGTCGAAGTACACCAGCGTCTGCTCGCGCGCGTCGCTGCGAAAGCCCACGGCCTTGCCATGCCGCGGCGGACCGTAGCGCTGCCCTTCGCGCAGGCCCAGGATGTCGTTGGCGTAGCGGCACGCGCCATCGAGGTCGCGCGTGCCCAAGCGCACGTAGCTGATGTCCTTGAGTGCAATCATTGTCGTTCTGTCTCCGTCATTCTTGTGCCAACCAGTGCGTTGCTAGTCGAGCTTGAGCTTCGCATCGGCGATCACGCGGCCCCACAGCTGGGTCTCCCGGCCAATGTACTCGCCGAACTCGTCGGGCTTCTGGTCGAAGCGGTTGTAGCCCAGCGTGCGGTAGCGGTCGGTGAGGTCCGGCGTGGCCAGGATCTCGGTGATGTCCGCCGCGATCTTCTCGCGCAGGGGCTTGGGCGTGTTGCGCGGCGCGAACAGGCCGAACCAGGCATTCGCCACGAAGGCCTTGGCCTGCGCCGACCCCGCCATACCGGGCACCCCGGGCGCGAACGGCGAGGGCTGCGGCGCCGCCACGCCCACGAAGCGGATGCGGCCCGACTTCTCCATGGGCCCGGCGCTGGCGATGCTGCCCAGCGCCCACTGCACCTCGCTGGTGGCCACGGCTGCGAACAGCTGCGGGATCTCCTTGTAGGGCACATGCGTCATGCGCGTGTTGGTGGCGGCCAGCAGGCGCAGTGCGCCCAGGTGGCCGGGGCTGCCCAGGCCCCAGGAGCCGTAGGTCACCCGGTCCGGCGCGGCCAGGGCCGCCTGCACGATGTCGTCGACCGATTTGAAGGGGCTGTCCTTGGCCACGGCGACGAAGAAGTCGGTCTGCAGCGTCGGACGGATGGGGGCGAAGTCGCGCTGCGGGTCGTAGGGCAGGCGGCTGTACAGGTGGACGTTGGAGGTCAGCATGCTGCTGTCCAGGTGGATCAGCTCATGGCCGTCCGATGCGGCGCTGCGCGTGGCGTTGAAGGCCACCACGCCGTTGCCGCCCGGCTTGTTGTCGACGATGACCGGCTGGCCCCAGCGGCGCGCGAGCTGCTCGGCCACCAGGCGCAGCGAGACATCGGGCCCGCTGCCGGTAGAGGCTGCGGTGGTGATCTTGATGGGCTTGGAAGGCCAGGTGTTCGCCATCGATGGCGTGGCGTGCAGCCAGGCGGTGGTGCTGCCGGCGCCCAGCACCAGGACCTGGCGGCGGGACAAGGGGGACGAGGGGGCCTGGGTTGGGCTGGCGCCGCAAAGGGGTTTCATGGATCGGTTTCCTTGTGTGTGCGCCGGGACATGTGAGGGCGCCTTACTTTTGTACTGGTGCGTTGCCCTGCTGAACAGAGGCAACACCAGCAAAACCGATCGAAAAACCGCTTAAATCGTGCTCTGGTCTGCGTATTTTGTGAACAGCTTCAAGAATGCTTCAGCGGCCATTGAAAATGGCCGCGCGCGGGTACACAGCGCAACGATTTCCCGCGTCACCACGGGGTCGGTCAGCGGCACGGAGACCACGCGCTGCCCATCGACGCGCGACAGGCTGTAGGCCGGCAGCACCGAGACCCCGAGGCCCGCCGCGACCAGGCCGACGGCGGTCTGGATGTTGGCCACTTCGAACGCAGGCTTGAGGCGCAGCGTGAGCTGACCCAGGGTCTGGTCGGCCAGCCGGCGCAGGCCCGTGTTCGAGGTGAGCAGGATCAGGCTCTGGTCCGTGAGGTCGCCCCAACTGGCTTCGCGGCGCTCGGCCAGCGGGTGGTCGGGGCTGCAGGCCAGCACCAGTGTGTCCTTGTAGAGCACCTGCGAGACCAGGTCCGTCGAGGCCAGGTCGGCGGTGCAGATACCGAAGTCCGACTTGCCCTCGCGCACATGGGCCACGACCTGGTCCACGGGTGCGTCCACCAGCGTCACCGTGACGTTGGGGAACTGCTCGCGAAAGCGCGCGATGACCTCGGGCACCAGGCTGGCCGCCAGCAGCGGCGAGGTCACGACCGACAGGCGCTCGCTCTTGCGCCGCTTGCTCTCCTGCAGCGTCTGCAGGCCCGAGTCGAGGGCGAAGAACACGTCGCGCACCGTGGGCAAAAATTGGCGGCCGGCCTCGGTCAGCTCGATGCGGCGCGTGGTGCGCTCGAACAGGCGCACACCGAGCTCTTCCTCCAGCGTGCGCACCAGCATCGACAGCGCCGAGATCGTCAGGTGCATGCGCGCCGCCGCCCGGGTCATGGTGCCTTCGTGCGCGACGAGCCAGAACGCGCGCAGCTGGCGCAGGCTGAGGTTGGAGGGGTTGTCCAGAAGGTCCATGGCGCGATTGTGTCGGCAAACTTCAAAGTCTTTCAAAATTATGCGATTGCCCGGTGAAGGGGGTGTCGGTCTAATCCGCTCCATGCTGAAAACGGCCTTTACCCCCCTTCGCCGCGAAGACCCTGCCCTGCTCATGGGCCGCGGGCACTACACCGGCGACGTGGTGGCCGAAGGCGTGCTGCATGCGGTGTTCGTGCGCTCTCCGCTGGCGCACGGCCGGCTGCGTTCGATTGCGACCGGGGCGGCCGAGCAGTTCGCCGGTGTCGTGGCAGTGCTTACTGCCGAGACCCTGCTGGCCCCATCGGGTGCGGACCGCGTGGTCCACATGCCCCCACCCAACCCGCTGCTGCCCGTGGCCAGCGTGCCGCGCATCGAGCCGCTGGCGCGCGGCGAGGTGGTCTATGTCGGCCAACCCGTGGCCCTGGTGCTCGCCCGTTCGCCGGCCCAGGCGCAGCAGGCTGCGTCGTGCGTGCAGCTCGACATCGAGCCGCTGGTGCCCGTGCCGGACTTCGATGGCGCCAGTCCCGTGACTGCGGTGGAGCACCACTTCGAAGCAGCGGATGCGTCCACCCAGGTTGTCGCCAGCGAAGCCAGCGCCGCGCTGGAGGTGCCGCGCGTGCTGGCCCTGTCGATGGAGCCGCGCGGCATGCTCGCGCACTGGCATGGCGAAGCCGGTGCGGCAACAGCCCGCCTCACGGTCCACCTGGGCACGCAGTCGCCGTCCCGTGCGCAGGCCGACATCGCCGCCGCGCTGGGCTGGGACGAAGCGCGCGTGCGCGTCATCACGGGCGATGTGGGCGGTGCCTTTGGCGCCAAGTCCTCGCTGTGTCCCGAGGACCTGGCCATTCCCCTGGCCGCGCGCCGGCTGGGTGCCTCGGTGCGCTGGATATCGACGCGCTCGGACGAATTTACCTCCGGCATGCATGGCCGCGGTGCGCGCCTGGCGGGCCGGCTGTCCGTCACGGCGCAAGGGCGCTTTGCTGCGCTGCAGGCCGAGCTGCAATTCACGCTCGGCGCCTGGCTGCCGTTCTCGGCCGTCGTGCCGCTGCGCAACACGGCGCGCATCCTGCCCGGGCCGTACCGCGTGGCGCGGCTCGATGTGCAGGGCCGTGCCGGCCTGGCGCACACGGCGCCGATCACGATCTACCGCGGCGCGGGCCGGCCCGAGGCCGCGCTGCTGATGGAAACCCTGGTCGAGCAGGCCGCGCGCGCCGTGGGCATCGACCCGGTGGAACTGCGCCGGCGCAACCTGGTGGAGGCGGCGGACATGCCCTACACCACGCCCACCGGCGAGGTGTTCGACAGCGGCGACTACCGGCGTGCGCTGGAGCTGGCCTGCGAGCGCTTCGGCTACGACGCGCAGCGTGAATTGCAGCGCCAGCGCCGCGCCGATGGCGAGGTGCTGGGCATTGGCCTGGCGCTCTACGTCGAGCCCTGCGGCGTGGGCTGGGAATCGGCGCGCGTGGACTGGCACGAGGATGGCCGCGTGACCGTCGCCACGGGGTCGCCAGCCCAGGGCCAGGGCCATGGGACCACATACGCACGCATAGCGGCCCAGGCGCTCGGCCTGGCTGAGCAGGACATTACCGTGGTCTATGGCGACACGGCCCTGTGCCCGCCCGGTGTGGGCGCGCTGGCCAGCCGCAGCACGGCGATAGCGGGCAGCGCCATCGTGCAGGCCTGCCGCGACCTGGTGGCGCGGCGCGCGGCCGGCGAGGCGCTGCCCCTATCCTCTGAAGGCCGCTTCACCGCCGGTGAAGCCTGGAGCTATGGCTGTGTGATCGCCCGCATGGCGGTGGACCGCGACACCGGCCGCCCCACCATCGAGCAGATCACCTGGGCCGACGACGCCGGCCACATAGTCCACCCCGAACTGGCCAAGGGCCAGTTGATCGGCGGCCTGGCCCAGGGCCTGGGCCAGGCCATGCTGGAGCGCCTGGTCTACGACGGTGCGGGACAGCTCGTGACCGGCTCGCTGACGGACTACGCCGCGCCGCGCGCCGACGACATGCCGGCCGCCATCGACATCCACAGTTTTGCCACGCCCAGCCCGCACAACCTGCTGGGCGCCAAGGGCGTGGGCGAGGCCGGCTGCATCGGCGTGCCGGCCGCACTGATGAACGCGGCGCGCGACGCGCTGGCGCCACTGGGCGAATGCGCGCTGCAGTTTCCCCTCACCTCCGAACAGTTCTGGCGCGCGATGAGCGGCCAGGCTGCCTGAACCGAACCATGTCTTGAAAGGAAAAACACCATGGACTACAAGAAATCAGAAGCCAAGGAATACGCCCGCGAACATTTCGTCGGGGTCTGGGCGGCCAACCTCACCCCCTTCGACGAGGCGCTGCGCATCGACGAGAAGGCGCTGCGTCAGAACATGGACCACTGGATCCGCGACCTGAAGCTCGGCGGCCTGTTCATCGCGGGCAAGCAGGCCGAATTCTTCGCCATGTCGGTCGAGGAGCGCAAGCGCCTCATCACCCTGTCGGTCGAGGCCGCGCAGGCTGCGGGCAACCGCGGTGGCATCGGCCGCTGCGGCATCATCACCTCGTGCTCGGACACCAACCTCGACGTGGTGCTCGACCTGGCGCGGCACTCGGCCAACGCTGGCGCCGACTACGTGATCGTGCACAGCCCGGTGCTGCACTTCGGCGCCGACACCGAAGAGACCATCTACGAGTACTACCGCTATCTCTCGGAGCAACTGGACATCGGCATCGCCATGTGGAACCACCCCGACTGCGGCTACACCATGAGCCCCGAGCTGTGCAACCGCATCGCCGACCTGCCCAACATCGTGGCCATCAAGTACAGCGCCGACCGCGCCCGCTACAAGCGCCTGACCGAACTGGCCGGCCACAAGATCCAGGTGAGCAACCCCTCCGAGGAAGACTGGCTGGAGAACATCATCGAGCTCAACTGGAAGCTCTACCTGTGCTCCACGCCGCCCTTCCTGCTGCAGACCAAGGTGGACCAGCGCATGAACGAATACACCCGCCTGGCGTTCGCCGGCCAGCATGCCGAAGCGCGCAAGGTGCGCGACAGCCTGGAGCCGGTGCGCGCCGCGTTCCGCGCCAGCAAGCCTGCCGGCAAGCCCCAGGCCCACGGCAAGGCCTGGCAGGAGCTGCTGGGCCAGCATGGCGGCCCGGTGCGCCGGCCGCTGCTGAACATGACCGAGGCCGAGCTGGCCGCCACGCGCGAAGCCTTTGCGGGTTGCGGCCTGCGCCTGGCGTGATGCGCGCCGCTGTATGAGCCAGTGCATGCCGATCCATTTGCAGGTCAATGGCAGCGCCTGCAGCGTGAAGGTGGAGCCGAACATGCTGCTGGTGGACTGCCTGCGCGGGCCGCTGGGCCTGCGCGGCACGCACCAGGGCTGCGACACGGCCCAGTGCGGCGCCTGCACGGTGCAGGTGGATGGCCGGGCCGTGAAGTCGTGCAACGTGCTGGCCCTGCAGGTGCAGGGCAGGGCGGTGCGCACGGTCGAGGGCCTGGCCTCCGCGCCGGACCAGCAGTTGCACCCGATGCAGCAGGCCTTCAGCCGGCACCATGCGCTGCAGTGCGGCTTTTGCACGCCGGGCTTTCTGATGCGTGCGGTGGCCATGGCCGACGAGCCCGAGGCCGCTGGCGAATCCATCGACCCGCACTGGGTGCGCCATGCCCTGGGTGGCAACCTGTGCCGCTGCACGGGCTACGAGGGCATCGTGAAGGCGGTCTGCGAAGGCCTGACCGCGATGCGCGGAGCGGAGCCGGCATGAACGCACTGGACTTTGAGCGTCCCACCTCGCTGGCCGAGGCGCTGGCGCTGATGACCCCCTCGCCGCAAGGCAGCCAGGCCTGGCTGGCGGGCGGCCAGTCGCTGCTGGCCGCGATGAAGCTGGGCATGGCCACGCCGTCGCTGCTGGTCGACCTGCAGGACGTGCCGGGCCTGCGCGATATCCGCGTGGAAACCGGGCCGGACGGCGCGTCTGCGCTGTGGATCGGCGCCATGGCCACGCATGCCAGCGTCGCGGCCAGCGCCACCGTGCGCGGCTTCGCGCCCGGCCTGGCGGCCCTGGCCGGCGGCATTGCCGATGCGCAGGTGCGCAATATGGGCACCCTCGGCGGCTCGCTCGCACACAACGACCCTGCGGCCTGCTGGCCGGCGGGCGTGCTGGCCGCGGGCGCCACCGTCGTAACCTCGCAGCGCGAGATCTCGGCCAATGCCTACTTCCAGGGCCTGTACACCACGGCGCTGGAACCGGGCGAGCTGATTGTCGGCGTGCGCTTTCCTCAGATGGCGGGCCTGCACTACCTCAAGTTCGAGCAGCCTGCCTCGCGCTTTGCGCTGGTCGGCGTGGCTGTGGCGCATGCCGGGCCGGGCCAGGTGCGCGTGGCCGTGACTGGCCTGGGCATGGGCATCGCGCGCTGGCCCGGGGCCGAGCAGGCGCTCTGCGGGCAGTTCGGCCTGGCGGCCCTGTCTGCCGCCACCCCGGATGATTTGCAGGCGCTGGGTGACCTGCATGCCTCGGCCGGCTACCGTTGCCACCTGGCGGGTGTGCTCGCCCGGCGCTGCGTGGCCGCCCTCACGGGCGAGGCGCTGCCGCGCCATGCGCCACTGGAACCACTGGCTGTCCAGCAGGCGCCGGCAACGTCAGACAGCGAAGCAGCGCCCAAGGACGGCTTCGGTGGCCGGCAGCTGCTGGCGGCACCGCCGGTCCAGGTCTGGCAGGCCATCCTCGATGCACAGAACCTGCAGGCCAGCATCCCCGGCTGCGAGGCGCTGGCGCAGCGCAGCCCCACCGACTATGAGGCCACGGTCAAGGTCGGCCTGGGCCCGCTGTCGGTGCGCTTCAAGAGCGATGTGACGCTGCACGACCTGCAGCCGCCCCGGTCGCTGACCATGGTCTTCGTCGGTCAGGCGGGCGCCCTGGGCAGCGGCCAGGGCACGGCGCGGGTGCGCTTCGAGCCCACGGCCGATGGTGGCACGGTGCTGCACTGGTGGGTGCAGGTGCAGCTTAGCGGGCGCCTGGCGCAGTTCGGCAACCGGCTGGTCGAGGCCAGCTCGCGCAAGCTCAGCGAAGAGTTCTTCGAGCGTTTCAGCCGGGTGCTGGGCGTGCCCGCCGCTCACCTGCCTCCCCCATCTCCCCCATCTGCGTGGCACAGGCTGCAGCGCCTGCTGGCGCGGTGGTTTTCCCTGTTTCGAAAGTGAGTGTCCCCATGCCCTACCAACCGACCGAGCTGGCCTACGACCACTACAGCAAGCCCCTGAACTTCCAGCAGTGGCTCGATGACCACAGCGCGCGCCTGCAGCCGCCCGTGGGCAACCAGCAGATATGGAAGAACGCCGACCTGGTCTGCACCGTGGTGGGTGGGCCCAACGAGCGCACCGACTTCCACGACGACCCCTACGAGGAATATTTCCACCAGTTCAAGGGCAACGCCTCGCTGCTGATCGCCGACCGCGGCCAATTCGAGCGCGTGCACCTGCGCGAGGGCGACATCTTCCTGTTGCCTGCGCACGTGCGCCATTCGCCACAGCGCCCGGAGCCAGGCAGCCTGTGCACGGTGGTGGAGCGCAACCGGCCCGTGGGCTCCATCGACGCCTTCGAGTGGTACTGCGCGGCCTGCGGCGGCCTGGTGGTGCGCAGCGAGCTGCAGCTCACGAGCATCGTCGAGGACCTGCCGCGCACCTACACCGCGTTCTACGATTGCGCACCGGCCGAACGCACCTGCGCGCACTGCGGCGAGGTACACCCGGGCCGCGACTGGCGCAGCTGGCATGCGCGCTGTGGGGAACATTTCCCCGGCACCGCCGCATGACAGGGCACCGTTCACGGCTGCGGCTGGCCGTGGTCGGCTTTGGTGCCATCGGCCAGGCCCTGGCGCAGGAACTGGCGGGCGATGGCCGTGTGCACCTGGCGCAGGTCATCGTGTCCCCGGCGTCCCTCGCGGCCGCCCAGGTGGCCTGCGTGGCGCTTGCGCCGGAGGTGCGCGTGGCCAGCACGCTGGATCTCAGGCCGGGGCAGCGCCCCGATCTGGTGGTCGAATGCGCGGGCCATACCGCGGTGCTGGCCCATGTGGTGCCCGCGCTGCAGGCGGGTGTCCCCTGCGCCATGGCCTCGGTCGGCGCCCTGCACGATGCGGACCTGCTGGCACGGCTGGAGGCGGCGGCGCGCGAAGGCGGCACCCGGCTGCAGCTGGTGTCCGGTGCCATCGGCGCCATCGACGCATTGGCCGCGGCGCGCTTCGGCGGGCTCGACGAAGTGGTCTATGTGGGGCGCAAGCCACCGCTGAGCTGGGCGGGTACGCCGGCCGAGCAAGCCTTCGATCTGGCCCGCCTGGTGGCACCGCAGGCCATCTTTCGCGGCAGCGCGCGCGAGGCGGCTCGGCAGTTCCCCAAGAACGCCAACGTCGCCGCCACGGTGTCGCTGGCCGGACTGGGGCTGGACCGCACCCTGGTGGAGCTGGTGGCCGATCCGGGCGTGGCGCGCAACGTGCACACCATCATCGCGCGCGGTGCCTTTGGCCGGCTGGAGCTGCAGATGGAGAATCTGCCGTTGGCTGCCAACCCCAAGACCTCGGCCCTCACGGTCTACAGCCTGGTGCGCGCGGTGCGCAATGCCCTGCCGGGCATCGCCATCTGAAGAATCAGCCCGCCTTGTCGTTCATCCAGTTCAGGTCCAGCGGGCGGTCCTCGAACTCGGTATTGAGCACCACGGTGCTGGTGGTGCGGGCCACGCCCGCAATCGCCTTGATCTCGTAGATCACGTCTTCCAGCGCACGTGCATGCGTGGTGCGGATCTTGGCCAGGAAGTCGTACTCGCCCGCCACGCTGTGCAGCTCCTCCACCTGGGGCATGGCGCGCAGGCGCGGCGCCACGTCGCGGCAGTGGATGCCGCCATCGTTGCGGATGGCGACGAAGGCCGTGAAGTTCAGCCCCACGCGCTCATGGTCCACGCTGATCGAGAAGCGGCGGATCACGCCCTTGTCCAGCATCTTCTTCACACGTTCATGCACGGCAGCGGTCGAGAGGCCCACTTCGGCCCCGACGTCGGCGTAAGAACGTCGGCCATCGGTGCCCAAGGCAGAAATAATTCTGGCGTCTATCTCATCTGTCTGAATATTTGCTTGCATAAGCGCATGAATTTGGTAAAAATTCCGAAATCCCTGTGATTTCCATAAATTTTCCGGTCAGGTGAAGAATATGCCGACATTTTTCAATGCGCAAGCAGGCAACCGCCGTGTGTGGGCTATCGCCATCGCCCTGTTGCTGGTCTACGTGGTCTGGGGCACCACCTATTTCGCCATCGGCATCGCCGTGCAGACCATGCCGCCGCTGCTGATGAACGCCATCCGCTTCCTCTGCGCGGGCGCCATCATGCTGGCCGTGGCGCTGTGGCAGGGCCATGCCCTGCCCACGGCCGTGCAGTGGCGCAACTCGGCCGTGGTCGGCGGGTGCATGGTCTTCCTGGCCATGAACCTCATGGGCTTTGCGCAGAAGATGGGCATTGGCTCGGGCCTGATGGCCACGGTGGTCACCACCATGCCCATGTGGCTGGCGCTGTGGTCGCGCTGGGGCGGGGAGCGCGTGCCCGCGACCAGCTGGATCGGCCTGGCCCTGGGCGTGGTGGGGGCGCTGCTGCTGGCGATGGAGGGCGATTTCTCGGCCACCTGGCTGGGTGCGCTGCTGGCCTTCGGCGCGCCGCTGTGCTGGAGCATTGGCTCCTACGCCTCGCGCAGGCTGTCTCTGCCTGCGCCGGCCATGGCCTCGGCCGCGCAGTGGTTCACGGGTGGGGCCATGGGCCTGGTGGTGGCGCTGTGCTTCGAGCCGGTCAGTGCACTCGGCCAGGTCAGCGCCAAGTCCTGGGCGGCCTGGGTGTACCTGCTGTTCTTCGGCACGCTGGTGGCACTCAACGCCTACCTGTGGCTGCTGCAGAACACCTCGTCCGCGCTGGCGGGCAGCTATTCGTTCGTGAACCCGGCCGTGGCCCTGCTGGTGGGTGTGGCGCTGGGCGGCGAGCTGCTCACGGGCTGGGTGTATGCCGCGTTGCCGCTGATCGGTGCGGCGCTGGTGTTCATCCTCTACGGCAAGGCGCTCATGGAACGTTGGGGGCGCCGTGCGCCAGCTGCGCTCGAAAGCGGCGCAGGCCAGGCGGGATAGGGCTTGTTGAGAGGCCCTGTGCGCCCTGAGCGGTCACGCGTCGGGCACTACGGCCGTGGCCTCGATCTCGATCTTGGCGCGCTCTTCCATCAGGCCGGCCACCTGCACGCAGGCCATGGCCGGGAAGTTTTTGCCCAGCACCTCGCGGTAGACCACGCCCAGCTCCTTGAGGCGGGCGTTGTACTCGTTGCGGTCCACCACGTACCAGGTCAGGCGCACCAGGTGCTCGGGGCCGGCGCCGCCGGCTTCGAGCACGGCGCGCACGTTGAGCAGGGTCTGGCGCGTCTGGGCGATGAAGTCATCGCTCTCGAACTGCTGCTCGGCATTCCAGCCGATCTGGCCGCCGGTGAAGATCATCGTGCCGCGTGCGGCCACGCCGTTGGCGTAGCCCTTGGGGGTGACCCAGCCAGGGGGTTGCAAGTGGGTGTTCATGGTGTCGTGTTTGATGAAGGGGTGGCTGCTGCCGCAGCGGCTTCGCGCTGGCGCAGCCGAAAGCGCTGGAGTTTGCCCGTCTCGGTGCGCGGCAGGGTGGTGGCGAATTCCACCAGGCGCGGGTATTTGAAGGGGGCGATGGTGGCCTTCACATGGTCTTGCAAGGCCTTGGCCATGGCGGCGTCGCCCATGTGGCCGGGCTTGAGCACGCAGAAGGCCTTGACCACCATGCCGCGCTCCTCGTCGGGCACGCCGATCACGGCGCATTCGGCCACGGCCGGATGGCGCAGCAGGGCGTCTTCCACCTCGGGGCCGCCGACGTTGTAGCCTGCGGTGATGATCATGTCGTCGTCGCGCGCCTGGTAGAAGAAGTAGCCGTCCGCGTCCTGCACGAAGGCGTCGCCCGGGTAGTTCCAGCCGTTCTTCACGTACTTGGCTTGGCGCGGGTCGTCGAGGTAGCGGCAGCCCGTGGGGCCGACCACGGCGAGCTTGCCCACCGTGCCGCGCGGCAGTTCCTTGCCCTGGCCGTCCACCACCTTGGCCTGGTAGCCCGGCACCACCTTGCCGATGGCGCCGGCACGGCTTTCGCCGCCCGCGGCCGAGATGAAAATGTGGAACATCTCCGTGGCGCCGATGCCGTCGGTCATGTCGATGCCCGTGGCCTCCTTCCACAGCTGGCGCGTGGCGTCGGGCAGGGCCTCGCCCGCGCTCACGCTGGTGCGCAGCGTGGGCAGGCCCCACTGGCGCGCGAACGGCGCCATCTGCCGGTAGAAGGTGGGGGCGGTGTAGCAGATGGTCACGCCGGCCTCGCGCATCAGGCGCACCATGGTCTCGGGCGTGTAGGGCTGGTCGGGGAAGTAGATGCTGGCGCCGGCCCACATGGGGAACAGCAGCAACCCGCCGAGCCCGAAGGTGAAGGCCAGCGGCGGCGAGCCGGCGACGATGTCGTCGGGCCGCGCGCGCAGCACGTGGCGCGGCCAGGCCTCGCAGGCCGCCAGCACGTCGCGGTGCGTGTGCACGGCCGCCTTGGGCGCGCCCGTGGTGCCCGAGGTGAAGGCCATCAGCGCCACGTCGTCAGCCGACGTGGGGCAGGCCGGCAGGGTGCCCGGCATGGCCTGGGCGCGCACCAGCAGGTCGCCTGCATCGGGAGCGGTGTGGAAGGGGATGACGGTGGCCAGCACCGGGTGCTCGGCCTGGGCCGCCTGCAGCTCGGCCAGCAGCCGGCCGTCGCACAGCGCCAGCGTGGGCTGGGCCCGCTCGATGATGCTGCCCAGCTCCACCGCGCGCAGCAGCGGCATGGTGGCCACCGCCACCAGCCCGGCGTGCACCACGCCCAGCCAGGCCAGCGCCATCTCCACCGTGTTGCCGCCACGCAGCAGCACGCGGTTGCCGGGCACCAGGCCATGCTCTTTCGTCAGCAGCTCCGCAATGCGCGCGGCCTCGGCGCGCGCCTCTCGGTAGCTGTAGCTGCGGTGCGGGCCGCGCAGCAGGGGGCGGTCGCCATGGCCGGCGCGCTCGGCCTGCTCGAACAGGGCCTGCACCAGGTTGGCCTGGTCGGCGATCTGCAGCTCGGGTGTGTCGTAGTTGAACGTGGGCAGGGCCTCGCGTGTGGGCAGGCGGTCGTGCACGAACTGGTCGGGCTGGGCGCTGGGGTGGGCCATGGGGGGATCCTTCCTTGTGGCTGCGGGTCAGGATGCCTGCAGGGCGGCCTTGCCGATGATGAGCTGCTGCACCTCGGTCGCGCCTTCGTAGATGCGCAGCGAGCGGATGTCGCGGTACAGGCTTTCCACCTTGCTGCCCACCTCCACACCGCGCCCGCCGTGCAGCTGCAGCGCCATGTCGATCACGCGCTGGGCGTTCTCGGTGGCGGTCATCTTCGCCATGGCCGCCTCGGCGGTGACACGCGTACCGCCGTGCTTTTCGCCCTCGTCGCGCAGCCAGGCGGCGCGGTAGGTCAGCAACGCGGCGCTGTCCACCAGCGCCGCCATCTCGCCGATGCGTGCCTGCGTGAGCTGGAAGTCCGCCAGCGTCTGACCGAACATCTTGCGCTGGCGCGCATGGTGCACGGCCTCGGCCAGTGCCCGGCGTGCCATGCCCAGGGCCGCAGCGGCTACGGACGCGCGGAAGATGTCCAGCGTGCGCATGGCCAACTTGAAGCCGCCGTTCAGCTCGCCCAGCAGGGCCGTGGCGGGCACCCGGCAGTCCGAGAAGACCAGCGTGGCCAGCGGATGCGGGGCCATCACGTGGATGTGCTGCGACGTGTCGAGGCCTTTGGCCGTGGCATCGACGATGAAGGCGCTGATGCCGCGCGTGCCGCCGTCCGGCTCAGTCTTGGCGAAAACGCAGTAGAAGTCGGCGATGCCGCCGTTGCTGATCCAGGTCTTGCTGCCGTTGACGGCGTAGGCGCCACCGGATGCCGGCAGCGCCGTGGTGCGCATGGCGCCCACATCCGATCCGGCCTCGGGCTCGCTCAGCGCAAAGGCCGCGATCAGCTGGCCGCTGGCCACACCCTGCAGGTAGTGCGCCTGCTGCGCGGCGCTGCCGGCCAGGGTGATGGCGCCGCTGCCCAGGCCCTGCATGGCAAACGCAAAGTCCGCCAGCGGCGAGTGGTAGGCCAGGGTTTCGCGCAGCAGCACCAGCGCGCGCGAGTCCAGCGCAGGCAGGGCGCCGCCGTGCGCTGCGGGCACGCAGTAGCGCAGCCAGCCGCCTGCGCCCAGGCGCTGGACCCAGTCACGGCAAGCGGCGCGGTCGTCGGTTTCGTCCACGTCCTGTGCGGCGGCCCAGGGCACCAGGCCGCGCGCCAGCGCGCGGTGTGCGTCGTCGAAGAAGGGCAGGGCCAGGTGGGCAGTGGAGGGCGCGCAGGGCGCCGGTGGGGTGGCAATGTGCATGGCTCAATCCCCCTCGAACACGGGTTTCTGCTTGGCCGCAAAGGCCTCGTAGGCGCGGCGGAAGTCCTGCGTCTGCATGCAGATGGCCTGGGCCTGGGCCTCGGCCTCGATGGCCTGGTCGATGGTCATGGCCCATTCCTGGGCCAGCATGGTCTTGGTCATGCCATGGGCAAAGGTCGGGCCGCTGGCCAGCGAGCGAGCGGTCTCGTGCACCTCTTGCAGCAGGTCGGCCGCGTCGTACAGGTCGTTGAAGAAGCCCCAGGCCAGGCCTTCCTGCGCCGTCATCGCGCGGCCGGTGAACAGCAGCTCCGAGGCGCGGCCCTGGCCGATGAGGCGCGGCAACAATGCACAGGCGCCCATGTCGGCGCCGGCCAGGCCCACGCGGGTGAAGAGAAATGCCGTCTTGGCCGCTGCCGTGCCGTAGCGCATGTCGCAGGCCAGCGCCATCATGGCGCCCGCACCAGCGCAGATGCCGTCGATGGCCCCCAGGATGGGCTGCGGGCAGGCGCGCATGGCCTTGACCAGGTCACCCGTCATGCGCGTGAACTCCAGCAGCTCGGGCATGGTCATCGTGGTCAGCGGGCCGATGATCTCGTGCACGTCGCCGCCCGAGCAGAAATTGCCGCCCGCGCCGGTGACCACCACGCACTTCACGTCGGTGGCAAAGCGCAGCGCGTAGAAGAAGTCGCGCAGCTCCGCATAGCTCTGGAAGGTGAGCGGGTTCTTGCGCTCGGGTCGGTTCAGCGTGACGGTGCCCACGCCATCGGCAAAGCTCCAGGCGAAATGCTGGGCTGCGTAAGGGGCCTTGGGTTCGAACTGTGCGCGCATGGGGTTGGCCGCGCTGATGTTGTGCTTCATTGCTCTGTCTCCACAGGGTGTTGTTGGGTGTGTTCCTTGACCTTGCCCAGCAAGCGGTGCAGGGTGGCGATGTCGCGCTCGGCCAAAGCGGCAAAGGCCTCGACGATCCACTGCTCGTGCTGGCGGGCCATGTCGTTGAACTGCTGGCGGCCGTGGGGCGTCAGGCGCACGCAGTAGGCGCGGCGGTCGCCCTCCACGTCCACGCGCTCCACCAGGCCCTCGGCCACGAGCTGGTCGGTGATGCCGGTGACGTTGCCGCTGGTCACCATCATGCGGCGCGACAGGTCCTTCATCTTCAGGCCGTCGGGCGCGCGCTCGAGCTGCGCCATCAGGTCGAAGCGCGGCAGCGTGGTGTCGAACTGGGCGCGCAGGCCGGCGCGCACCTGCTTTTCGATCAGTTGCGTGCAGGTCAGCATGCGCAGCCACAGGCGCAGGGCCTCCGGGTGCTCGCTCGGCGCGGCGCCGTGCAATCGGGCTTCGAGGTCCATGGCCTAGCCCTCTTCCTCGTTGGAACCGCGCTTTTGCTGCGCTTCCAGCGCGGCCTGCAGCTGCTTTTGCTTGCCGATCTCGCGCAGCATCTGGTCGCGGCCGCTCTGGTACTGCACGGGCCAGTCGGTGTGGGCTGCGGCCACGGGGCTCAACTGGGCCGCGGCGTGCAGCGTCCAGGCCGGGTCGGCCAGGTGCGGGCGGGCAATGGCGCACAGGTCGGCGCGGCCGGCGGCGATGATGCTGTTGGCGTGGTCGGCCTCCGTGATGGCGCCCACGGCCATGGTGGCGATGCCCACCTCGTTGCGGATGCGGTCGGCAAACGGTGTCTGGTACATGCGCCCGTAGACCGGCTTGGCGCTGCGCGTGGTCTGGCCGGAAGACACGTCGATCAGGTCGCAGCCCGCGGCCTTGAACAGGCGCGCGATCTCCACCGCGTCGTCGGGCGTGGTGCCGCCGGGTGCCCAGTCGTGGGCCGAGATGCGCACGCTCATGGGCTTGTCCACCGGCCACACGGCGCGCAGCGCGGTGAACACCTCCAGCGGATAGCGGCAACGGTTGGCCAGGCTGCCGCCGTAGTCGTCGCTGCGCTGGTTGGTGATGGGGCTGATGAAGCTGGCCAGCAGGTAGCCATGCGCGCAGTGCAGCTCCAGCCAGTCGAACCCGCAGGCAGCGGCGCGGCGCGCGCTGTCGGTGAAGGCTGCGGTCATCGCATCCATGGCCGCGCGCGTCATCGCCGTGGGGGTCTGGTTCTGGTCGCCATAGGCCAGGGGGCTGGCGGCCAGCAGGGACCAGTTGCCTTGTTCGAGCGGCTCGTCCGTGCCCTCCCAACCCACGCGGGTGGAGCCCTTGGGGCCGCTGTGGCCCAGCTGCATGCCGATTTTGGCGCTGCTGCTGCCATGCACGAACTGCACGATACGCGCGAACGCAGCCTGCTGCGCGTCGTTCCATAGGCCCGTGCAGCCGGGGGTGATGCGGCCTTCGGGCGTGGGGCTGGTCATCTCCACCATCACCATCGCCGCGCCGCCCAGGGCGCGCGCGCCCAGGTGCACCAGCAAGAAGTCCTGCGGCACGCCATCGACCGCGCTGTAGGTGGCCATGGGCGAGACGACGATGCGGTTCTTGAGCGTGAGATCCCGCAATTTGAACGGTGTCAGCATGGGCGGCACGGCGGTCTTGCCGCCCGCCAGCCAGCCCTCGTACCCTTCCAGCCACTGCGCATCGCGCAGGCGCAGGTTTTCGTGGCTGATGCGCTGGCTGCGCGTGAGCAGCGAGTAGGCAAACTGCTCCACCTCCATGCCGGTGTAGCGCGTCACGTTCTCGAACCATTCGGTGGAGTTGCGCGCCGCGTTCTGGATCTTGAGCACCTCCACGCTGCGGCGGGCCTCGTAGTGCTGCAGCACCTCGTCGATGGGCAGGCCGGTGGCGAACTCGTTGGCCAGGTCGATGGCATCTTCGAGCGCCAGCTTGGTGCCGCTGCCGATCGAGAAATGCGCCGTGTGCGCCGCATCGCCCATCAGCACGATGGGCACCTGCTTGCCACCGATGGCCTCGCGGTGCACCCAGGTGCTGCAGATCACGCGTGGAAAGCGGATCCAGTTGGCCGAACCGCGCAGGTGCGTGGCGTTGCTGATGAGGGCATTGCCGTCCAGGTACTTGCCGAACAGGCGCTCGCAAAAGGCGATGGCCTCGGGCTGCTCCATCTGGTCGAGGCCGTGGGCCTTCCACACCTCCTCAGGCGTTTCCACGATGAAGGTGGAGGTGTCGGCATCGAACTGGTAGGCATGGGCCTGGAACCAGCCATGCTCTGTCTGCTCGAAAGCAAAGGTAAAAGCGTCGAACTTCTTGTGCGTGCCCAGCCAGACGAAACGGCACTGGCGCAGGTCGATATCGGGCTGGTAGGTGGTGGTGTAGCGCGTGCGGATGCGGCTGTTCAGGCCGTCGCTGGCGATCACCAGGTCGGCGTTGTACTTCGCGGCGGCTTCCTGGTCGTCCTGCACGTCGGCTTCGAACACCAGTTCCACCCCCACCGCGATGCAGCGCTCCTGCAGGATGTTGAGCAGCCGCTTGCGTCCGATGCCGCAGAACCCGTGCCCGCCCGAGCGCACGCTGCGGCCTTTGAAGAACACCTCGATGTCGTCCCAGTGGTTGAACGCATCGCCGATCTGGCGCGCCGTGGCGGCATCGGCCGCCTGCAGGTTGGCCAGCGTCTGGTCCGAGAGCACCACGCCCCAGCCAAAGGTGTCGAACGGGCGGTTGCGCTCCAGCACGGTCACGCGGTGCGCCGGGTTCTGCTGTTTCATGAGCAGGGCGAAATACAGACCTGCGGGGCCGCCGCCAATGCAAAGGATGTTCATGGGAAAATAGTTTAGGCTTAAACAAAATACTGTCAATGGGGCCATCCCGAAAAAGCGTTTGGGCGACCTTTGCGATCCAGGTGGGGTGTTGACGCACTGCAGCACAGGGCCAAGAATGGTTGGCATGAAGCACCTGCTGCACGCTCTGGAAGGGCGGTTGGCTGCGTTGCCCGTGCCCATGGCGGTCCAGCTGCCTGCGGGCCGGCAACTGGGCGCCAGCAAGCCCGCCGTCACCTTGCGGTTTCGCGACCGCATGGCTCTCGTCGCCCTGGCAACGGGCGAGATCGGCAACGTGGGCGCCGCCATCGTCGAGGGCCGCGTGGCACTCGAAGGTGGCATGCGCGACCTGATGGCCGCTGCGGCCGGCCTGCTCACCCGCGACCCCGCGCACGGGCAGCAGCACCGATGGTGGCACCGCGCGCTGGCGCGGGCCCGTTCCATGGCCGCGCACACCCTGGGGCATGACGCCCGGCATATCCAGTTCCACTACGACCTGTCCGACGACTTCTATGCCCTGTGGCTGGACGAGCGGCGCGTGTACTCCTGCGCCTACTACCAGGGCGCCGCCATGGAACTGGGCCAGGCGCAAGAGGCCAAGCTCGACCACATCTGCCGCAAGCTGTGCCTGGCACCCGGCGAGCGCTTCCTGGACATCGGCGCCGGCTGGGGCGGCCTGCTGCTGTGGGCGGCCGAGCACTATGGCGTGGACGCCACGGGCATCACCCTCTCGCGCCACCAGCACGCGCACGTGCAGCGCCTGATCGAAGAGCGCGGCCTGCAGGGCCGAGTGCGCATGGAGCTGCGCGACTACCGCGAGCTGCAGCCCCGTGAACCCTTCGACAAGATTGCATCCGTCGGCATGTTCGAGCACGTGGGCCGCGCGCAGATGGGCCGCTACTTCGACACCGTGCACCGCCTGCTGCGCCCAGGCGGCCTGCTGCTCAACCACGGCATCACCGCTGGCGCGGTGGACAGCACCCAATTGGGCGCCGGCATGGGCGACTTCATCGAGGCGTACATCTTTCCCGGTGGCGAGTTGCTGCACGTGAGCGTGGTGCTGGCGGACATGGCCCGCGCGGGCCTGGAAATGGTGGACACCGAGAACCTGCGCCCGCACTACGCGCGCACCCTGTGGGCGTGGTCCGACAGGCTGGAGGCGCAACTGCCTGCGGCGCGCGAGGTGCTGGCCGCACAGGGCGGGGCCGGGCGGGGAGATAAAGTACTGCGTGCGTACCGCCTGTACCTTGCCGGGAGCGCCCTCGGGTTCGAGCGCGGCTGGATGGCCCTGCACCAGATGCTGGCCATACGGCCCGATGGGGATATGGCAACGGGCACCATGCCCGGCGCACAATCGGACTACCCGTTCACGCGGGAGTACATCTACAAGAACTAGACGACATCACAGACAACCAGGCAACTGCGACAACCACAGCCAACCCGAGAGACCACAGCACACCATGCTCTACAAATTCAAGTCCAAAGCCGCCGCCGACCTGATCATGCTCGAACCCCAGGGCCGCCAGATCCTGGAAATCATCGGCAAGGCCCCTGGCAGCAGCGGCATCGTGACCGCCGCGCAGATCCCCGGTGCGATCTCGGCACTGGAGGCTGCGGTGGCCTCCAGCGAAGCCCAGCCGCCGGCCCCAGAAGGCCAGGACGGGGAGGAGGAGGACGACCAAGGCGCCCGCGCCGATACGGTGAAGCTGCGCCAGCGCGCAGCGCCGTTCATCGAGATGCTGCGCAAGAGTGCGGCGGAGCAGGCGGACGTGGTCTGGGGGGTATGAACCGCCACGGCAGTCGGGTGCTGCCATGACAGACAAGAAGGCCAGCTTGCGCGGGCCTCGTGCATTTCGGAAGTCTGTAGCTGCCGGGTTGCTGGCAGCTGCCCCTCGACGTGTCGCAGCCGCGAGGCTCAATCCACCTTCGCCCCCGACGCCTTCACCACCTGCGCCCACTTCTTGTGCTCGGCGTCGATGTGCCTGGCGAACTCGGCCGGCGTGTTGCCACCGGGGATCGCGCCCTGCGCCACCAGCCGCTCCTTCATCGCCGGTGAGGCCAGAGACTTGGCGACTTCCTGCTGGATGCGGTTCACGATCTCGGGCGGGGTGCCGGCAGGGGCGAGCAGTCCGAACCAGGAGCTGGCCTCGAAGCCCTTGAGCGTGGGGCCGCCGGCCTGCTCCACCGTGGGCACGTCGGGCAGGGCGCTGGAGCGCTGGCTGCTGGTCACGGCCAGAGCGGTGAGCTTGCCGCCCTTGATCTGTGCCATGGACGACGGCAGGTTGTCGAACATCACGTCGGCATTGCCGCCCACCAGGTCCATCAGCGCGGGGCCAGAGCCGCGGTAGGGCAGGTGCAGCATGAAGGTGCCAGTCATGCTCTTGAACAGCTCGCCCGCGAGGTGGATGGAGGTGCCGTTGCCGCTCGATGCCATGTTGAACTTGCCCGGGCTGGCCTTGGCGACGCGGATGAAATCCTGCACGTTGGCGATGCCCAGGGACTTGGCCTTGTCGACGTTCATCACCATCACGTTGGGCACGGCGGCGACCAGGGTGATGGGCACGAAGTCCTTGATGGGGTCGTAGGGCAGCTTGGCGTACAGCGCGCGGTTGATGCCGTGCGTGCCCACGGTGCCCATGAGCAGGGTGTAGCCGTCGGCCGGGGCCTTGGCCACGATCTCGGCGCCCACGTTGCCGCCGGCGCCGGCCCGGTTGTCCACCACGAACTGCTGGCCGAACGCGCGGGACAGGTCGGGGGTCAGCGCACGGGCCAGGATGTCGGTGGTGCCGCCGGGCGCAAAGGGCACGACGATGCGCACGGGCTTGTTGGGCCAGCCGCTGGCGGTGGCCTGGGCGTGGGCAGCGCGGGGCAGCAGCAGGGCGCTGGCGGTGGCCACGGCCAGGGCGCCGAGCGCGCTCAGCGTGAAGGCCATGGCGATGGCCTTGCGGCGGTTGCGGGCCTGGACCTTGGTGGCTATTGCGGTGTTGCTTGGCAGGGGGCGGGGGGCTTGCTGGGCCATGAGGTGCGTCCTTGTCTGTCGTGTCGAATGGTATGCCCCTGTTCTACGCGCGCGTCTGCATTGGGGGCAGATGGATTACCCGCAGATCGACGCTCCAATGCGACACCCGATGGACCCGGCGCCACACCCTGTCAGGCGCCCGAAGGCGCAAAAAAGCCACCAGGCCCGGGGGCGTGGTGGCTTCGTCGCAGTGTTGTGTAAGCGGTCTTGCGTGGCCAGGCTGTCGATCAGTCGGCGTAGGTGCCAGCCGCCTTGATGACGGCAGTCCACTTGTCGATTTCGGACACCACGAACTTCTTGTGCTCGGCAGGTTCCACGCGCTTGTCGGTCACGACCACGGCGCCCAGGCCTTCCTGCTTCTTGATGAATTCAGGGTCCTTCAGTGCCACCTTGAGTGCGTCGTTGATCTTCTTGACGACGTCAGGTGGCGTGCCCTTGGGGCCGTACAGGCCGTGCCAGATGGTCACTTCGAAGTTCTTCAGGCCCGACTCGGCCAGCGTGGGCAGGTCCTTGAGCAGAGGGGTGGTCAGGCGCTTGGGCGTGGTCACGGCATAGGCCTTGACCTTCTTCGATTCGATCTGGCCCGAGGTGTTGGTGGTCTGGTCGCACAGCAGGTCGATCTGGCCGCCGATCAGGTCGGTGATGGCAGGCGCCGTGCCCTTGTAGGGAACGGGCGTCATGTCGATCTGCACGGCGCTCTGGAACATCAGGCCGCACAGGTGCGAGGCAGAACCCAGCCCGGCGTTGCCCAGGTTGATCTTGCCCTTGTTCTGTGCGAGCCAGGCCGACAGCTCCTTGTAGTTGTTCGCCGCCATGGTGGGGCGTGCGATCAGCGTCATGGGCACGTCGTTGACCATGCCCAGGTATTCGAAGTCGTTGGGCACGCTGAAGGCCAGCTTGCGGTACAGCGCAGGCATGGTGGACATGCCGATGTGGTTGAGCAGCAGGGTGTAGCCGTCCGGTGCAGCGCGGGCGACGCGGGCGGCGCCGATGGAGCTGCCGGCGCCGGCGGTGTTGTCCACCACCACGTTGGCGCCCAGCGGCTTGCGCAGGGCTTCGGCCAGGTCACGCGCCACGCGGTCGGTGGGGCCGCCGGCAGCGAAGGGCACCACGATGGTGACCGTCTTGTCCTTGGATGGATATTCCTGCGCGGTGGCGCCGAATGCGGCGGCTGCCGCTGCGGCGACAAGGGCGAGTTGGATCAGTTTTTTCATGAGTGCTCCTCTGTAAAAGACGGGCCATGATATCCAGCGACCCTTTCGCCAGTATTGCGGGAATTACGTACCATGCGGGGGGTAGTGACTTTAAGCAAAATAGGCTTCAATGGCCCGATGCTAAAGAGTTTGTTGCTACTGATAGCGTAGCAACTTAAGGGTAAACACTGGCGCCCAAACGGGGCAGAGTTTTCCCTTGGTTTGACCTTTGCCAAAGATTTTGGAGGTGCTTGGCAAAATGGGTCAACAGCCCGGTTCCATATGCACAGAATATGCCTATATATAGGGAATATGGGTCTGCTCCATTAATCCCCCATGGGTCCAACGGATTCGCGCGAATCCACGGGTTTCACCGATAGCTGCGCGCGTCCTCGATCACGCGGCCATCGTTGGGCAGGCTGCCCGGCGGCACCATCTGCACCTCGCCACGCAGCTTGGTCACTTCGCGGATGGCATCACCCAGTTGGCGGGCCAGGCCTTCGGCGGTCTCGGTGGTTTCCACCTGCAGCAGCATCTGGTCGTTGGCCATCTCGCCGCTGACCACCAGGCGTGCACGCAGCACCTGCGGAAAGCGCCTTGCGATGGCGGCCACCTGGCCGGGGTGCACAAACATGCCGCGCACCTTGGTGGTCTGGTCGGCCCGCCCCATCCAGCCCTTGATGCGGCTGTTGGTGCGGCCCGTGGGGCAGGTGCCAGGCAGTACCGCCGAGAGGTCGCCGGTGCCAAAGCGCACCAGCGGGTAGTCGGGGTTCAGCGTGGTCACCACCAGCTCGCCCACCTCACCCTCGGGCACGGGGTCGCCGGTGCCGGGGCGCACAATTTCCACGATCACGCCTTCGTCGAGCACCAGGCCTTCGCGCGCGCTGGTCTCGTAGGCGATCAGTCCCAGGTCGGCCGTGGCATAGCACTGGTATCCTGCAATGCCGCGCTCGGTAAACCAGTCGCGCAGCGAGGGCGGAAACGCCTCGCCCGAGACCAGGGCCTTGGTCACGGTGGGCAGGGCCACACCCATCTCTGCGGCCTTCTCGACGATGAGCTTGAGGAAGCTGGGCGTGCCGATGTAGCCGGCCGGCCGCAGCTCGGCCATGGCCTGCACCTGCTGCTCGGTCTGGCCGGTGCCGCCGGCAAACACGGTGCAGCCCAGCGCATGGGCGCCCGTCTCCATCATGGAGCCGGCGGGCACGAAGTGGTAGCTGAAGCTGTTGTGGATCAGCTCGCCCGCGCGAAAACCCGCGCCGTACATCGCGCGCGCCATGCGCCAGTAGTCGCGCCGCGTGCCCTCGGGCTCGTAGATGGTGCCGGGGCTGGCGAACACACGCGGCATGGCGGCACCGAAGTTGAGGGCGCTGAAGCCGCCGAAGACACTGGTGGCGCGGCCAGCCTGCTGGCGCTCCAGCAGCTCGTGCTTGCGTGTCACGGGCAACTGCGCGAGGGCTGCGCGGCTGGTGATCGCCGATGCGTCAACGCCTGCCAGGATGCCGGCAAAGGCGGTCGATGCTGTCTGGGCGTGGGCCACCTGGCCGGGCAGGGCGGCAAGCAGGGCCGCTTCGCGCGCCCTCGGGTCGCGGGTTTCAAGATCGTCGTAGTGGGCAGCGGTCATGGAATGCTTTCGGGTGCGAACAATGCAAAGACAGGCTTCAGGCCAGCCAGCGCTTGCGGCGCTTGTAGCTCTTGACGTCCTTGAAGCTCTTGCGCTCGCCGCCACCAACGCCCAGGTAGAACTCCTTGACGTCCTCGTTGCTGGCCAGGTCGCTGGCCGCGCCATCCATCACCACGCGGCCGCTTTCCATGATGTAGCCGTAGTCGGCGTACTTCAGGGCCATGTTGGTGTTCTGCTCGGCCAGCAGGAAGGTGACCTTTTCCTTGGTGTTCAGGTCCTTGACGATGTTGAACACCTCTTCCACGATCTGCGGCGCCAGGCCCATGGAGGGCTCGTCGAGCAGCACCATGCTGGGGTTGGCCATCAGCGCACGGCCGATGGCGCACATCTGCTGCTCGCCACCCGAGGTGTAGGCCGCCTGCGAGGTGCGCCGCGTCTTCAGGCGCGGGAAGTAGTTGTAGACCTTCTCCAGGTTGGCCGCGATCTCGGCCTTGCTGGTGCGGGTGTAGGAGCCCGTCATCAGGTTCTCTTCAATGGTCAGGTGGGCGAAGCAGTGGCGGCCCTCCATCACCTGCACCACCCCGCGCTTGACAAGGTCCGCCGGCGAGAGGTTCTCGATGCGCTCGCCGCGCAGCTCGATGCTCCCCTTGGTGACCGCGCCGCGCTCGCCCTGCAGCAGGTTGGAGACGGCCCGCAGCGTGGTCGTCTTGCCCGCGCCGTTGCCCCCCAGGATGGCGACGATGCTGCCTTCGCGCACCTGCAGCGAGACGCCCTTGAGCACCAGGATCACGTGGTTGTAGATGACTTCGATGCCATTGACGTTGAGAACGATGTTTGTAGCTTGTTCCATATGTCGTTACCGGTTGACCAATCGGCAGGCCTGGTGCGCACGCATGGCGTGCGCTGCAAGCCTGTCGGTTGGCGGCTCCTTGGGGAGCCGCACCGTGGCGAGGGCGGCAGGACGTCGTGCCCTGCGCGCCATTCACATCAAGACTGGCAATCTGCGGCTTCGCGGCGGCTCATCTTCTTGTCTGCCAGGTACTTGTCGGCACCGGCCTTGACCATGGGCTTGAGAATCTGCTCATCGGCCTGGTACCAGTCAGAGGAGAAGTTCCACTTGCTGCCGTCCCAGGTGTGCACGCGGGCCCAGCTGGAGCCCATGTGGTCGGCGCAGCTGGTGGACAGGGGGCGCATCACGCCGCCAAAGCCCATGGCATCAAGCTTCTTCTGGTCCAGTGCGAGGTTTTCCATGCCCCAGCGCACCTGCTCGCCGGTCATGACCTTGCCCTTGCCGAAGCGCTCCTGCGCGCGGCGCACCGATTCCACGGCCAGCATCTGGATGATCACGCCGCGCGTGTACAGCACCGAGCCCACTTCGTCCTTGGGACCCGTGCCCTGGCTCTTGTCGTGCACGTGCTTGAGGATGTCCTGGATGACCTTGCTCTGCGTGCCGTAGCCGTTCAGCGCCAGGGCGTGGTAGCCCTTGGCGCCTTCGCCCACGTCGCGCACGTCAGGCTCGGCACCGGCCCACCACACGCCATAGAGCTTGTCGCGCGGGAAGCCCGTGGCCTGCGCTTCCTTCAAGGCGGTGGAGTTCATCACGCCCCAGCCCCACAGCAGCACGTAGTCGGGGCGGCTCTGGCGCACCTGCAGCCAGGTGGCCTTCTGCTCCACGCCGGGTGCGGTCACGGGCAGCATCTGCAACTCGAAGCCATGCATCTTGGCGCGTTCCTGCAGCAGCGGGATGGGTTCCTTGCCGAACGGGCTGTCGTGGTAGACCAGGGCGATCTTCTTGCCCTTGAGCTTGTCCAGGCCGCCGGCGGACTTGCCGATGTGCTGGATCAGGATGTCGGCGCCGGTCCAGTAGCTGCCCATGAAGGGGAAGTTCCACTTGAAGGCCTGTCCGTCCTGCGCAACCGACAGGCCGTAGCCCAGCGTCATCAGCGGGATCTTGTCCACGGGCGCCTTCTCGGTCAGCGCGAAGGTGATGCCCGTGGCCTGCGGGTCGAACAGCGCCACGCCGGGCTTGCCTTTCAGGCGCTCATAGCATTCCACGCCGCGGTCGGTGGCGTAGCCGGTTTCGCATTCTTCAAAGGTCAGCTTCACACCGTTGATGCCGCCGTCACGGGCGTTGATCATCTTGATGTAGTCCTGCTTGCCGTTGGCCCATGGCACGCCGTTGGGTGCGTAGGGGCCGGTGCGGTAGGACAGCAGCGGGAAGAACTGCTCCTTGGCTTGCGCGAAGGCGCTCGTCGCAATGGACGAAGCACCTGCAGCAACCACCGCAGCGGCGATCACGAGTTTCGAAAGCTTCATGGATGTCTCCTTTGAATGAATGTGTTGAAGCACGGGGGAAAACAGTCGGGGTGAGCTACCGAGTGGACGCGGCCAGCGGGCGCGCCACATCGGGGATTGCGAGTAGGGACTTTCCTTGGGGCTGCATGGGCATGAGCGAACCTGCTCAGTGCGGGAAGGGCCACAGCCTGAGCTTCTGCTTGCCCGTGGACCACAGCTTGGCCAGGCCGTGGGGCTCGACGATCAGGAACCAGACGATGAGCGCGCCGAAGATCATCAGCTCGGCGTGCGACACGCCGGCCGTGGAGATCTGGATGCCGAAGGCGCCCAGCAGCGCCGGCAGGAACTGGTTGAGCACGATGGGCAGCACGACGATGAAGGCCGCACCGAAGAAGCCGCCCATGATGGAACCCAGACCGCCGATGATCACCATGAACAACAGGCGAAAAGAGATCTCCACCGAGAAGGCCGCCGGCTCCCAGGCGCCCAGGTGCACAAAGGCCCACAGCGCACCGGCCATGCCGATGATGAAGGAGCTGACGGCAAACGCGCTGAGCTTGGCGTACATCGGGCGGATGCCGATCACGGCCGCAGCCACGTCCATGTCGCGGATCGCCATCCACTCGCGGCCGATGGCGCCGCGCACCAGGTTCTTGGCCAGCAGCGCCACCACCACCAGCACGGCCAGGCAAAAGAGGTACTTGCTGGTCGCGCTCTCGATGGGCATGCCGAAGACCTGCAGGCTGTTCACCGACACCGAGCCCGAGTCGGAGTTGTTGGTGAACCACTTGATGCGCAGGAACATCCAGTCGCTGAAGAACTGCGCGGCCAGCGTCGCCACCGCGAGATACAGCCCCTTGACGCGCAGGCTGGGCAGCCCGAACAGGATGCCGAAGAAGGTGGCGCACAGGCCGCCCAGGATCAGCGCCGGGATCAGCGGCATGCCGGGGATGCGCACGAAGAAGTTGTAGGCCCCGTAGGCCCCCACGGCCATGAAGGCACCCGAGCCCAGCGAGATCTGCCCGCAGTAGCCCACGAGGATGTTCACCCCCAGGGCCGCCAGCGCCATGATGACGAAGGGGATCAGGATGGCGCGGAAGATGTAGTCGCTGGCCAGCATGGGCACGGCGATGAAGGCCACGGCCAGGATGAGGAAGATGGCGATGCGGTCCTGCGCGATCGGGAAGATCTGCTGGTCCGAGCGGTAGCTGGTCTTGAACTGGCCGTTTTCGCGGTAAAACATGGGAGTCTCCTGCTGGTTCTTGTTATGGGTTAAACGCGATCGATGATCTTTTGCACGGGGGCGCACCTGCGGTGCCACGCGGCGCCTTCGGCTCCGCTGACAACGCGCGTTGCGCGTTGTGCCTCCTTCGAAAAATCATTGCTCTCGTATTTCATACGCGATCAATGATTTTTTCCCCGAACAAACCCTGTGGCCTGAAGAGAAGGAACACCAGCGCCAGCACATACGCAAACCAGATCTCGATGCCCCCTCCCACGTACGGGCCCAGGTAGACCTCGGAGAGCTTCTCGCCCACGCCGATGATCAGGCCGCCGATGATGGCGCCGGGCACCGAGGTGAGGCCGCCCAGGATCACCACGGGCAGGGCACGCAGCGCCACGGTGGTCAGCGAGAACTGCACGCCGAGCTTGGAGCCCCAGATCATTCCGGCCACCAGGGCCACGACGCCGGCCACGCACCAGACGATCACCCAGATGCGGTTGAGCGGGATGCCGATGGACTGGGCGGCCTGGTGGTCGTCGGCCACGGCGCGCAGGGCGCGGCCAGTGGAGGTCTTCTGGAAGAAGACACTGAGCAGCACCACCAGCGCGGCGGCAATGCCGGCGGCGATCACGTCTTCCTTGTTGATCAGGATGCCGCCCTGGAACAGGGATTCGAGCGCGAAGATCGGTTCCTTGGGCATGCCAATGTCGATCTTGTAGATGTCGCTGCCGAACATCGTCTGGCCCAGGCCTTCCAGAAAGTAGGTGATCCCGAGCGTGGCCATGAGCAGCGTGGCGCCCTCCTGGTTCACGAGGTGGCGCAGCACCAGCTTCTCGATCAGCCAGGCCACCACGAACATGATGGCGCCCGCGATGATGAAGGCCGCCACGGTGGCGACCACGGGGCTCGCGATGCCCGTCCACTTGGGGATCCACTCGGCAAAGCGTGCCATGGCCAGGGCGGCGAACAGCACCATCGCGCCCTGCGCGAAGTTGAAGACGCCCGATGCTTTGTAGATCAGCACGAAGCCCAGCGCCACCAGCGAATACAGCATGCCCGCCATGAGGCCGCCGATGAGTGTTTCAAGAAAGAATGCCATGGTTTTGTTCTCCTGCGCGTTCAGTGCGACGTGCCCAGGTAGGCACTGATCACGTCTTCGTTGTTGCGCACTTCGTCGGGGGTGCCGTCGCCGATCTTCTTGCCGTAGTCGAGCACCACCACGCGGTCGGAGATGTCCATCACCACGCCCATGTCGTGCTCGATGAGCACGATGGTGGTGCCGAACTCGTCGTTCACGTCGAGGATGAAGCGGCACATGTCCTGCTTTTCCTCGACGTTCATGCCCGCCATGGGCTCGTCCAGCAGCAGCACCTGCGGCTCCATGGCCAGGGCCCGGCCCAGGTCCACGCGCTTTTGCAGGCCGTAGGGCAACTGGCCCACGGGGGTCTTGCGGTAGGCCTGGATTTCCAGGAAGTCGATGATGTGCTCGACGAACTCGCGGTGGCGGATCTCCTCGCGCTCGGCCGGGCCGATGCGCAGCGCCTGCAAGAGCAGGTTGCTTTTGATCTTCAGGTTGCGCCCGGTCATGATGTTGTCGATCACGCTCATGCCCTTGAACAGCGCCAGGTTCTGGAAGGTGCGGGCCACGCCCATCTCGGCCACCTGGCGCGAGTTCATGTGCGAGAAGGTCTTGCCGCGGAAGGTGATGGAGCCATCCTGCGGCGTGTACACGCCGTTGATGCAGTTGAGCATGGAGCTCTTGCCTGCGCCGTTGGGCCCGATGATGGCGCGAATCTCGTGCTCCCGGACGTTGAACGAGATGTCGGTGAGCGCCTTCACGCCGCCGAACCGCAGGCTGATGTTCTTGACGTCGAGGATGACGTCGCCGATCTTCTTTTGGTTCATGGTGGGGTGTTGCTGCTCGGGCGGGTAGAGAGCGGGTTTCATGCGGCGGCCTTGACGGATGCGAAGGTCTTTGTGTCCGACAGCTTGAGCGTGGCGCTCACGCTGCCCGTGCGGCCGTCCTCGAACTTGACCTGGGTTTCGATGAACTGCTCGGTGCGCCCGGCGTACAGCGCCTCGACCAGCACGCCGTATTTGTCGGCGATGAAGCCGCGGCGGACCTTGTTGGTGCGTGTGAGCTCGCCGTCGTCGGCATCGAGCTCCTTGTGCAGCACCAGAAAACGGCTGACCTGGCTGCCCGCCAGCAGGGCGTCGGTGGCCAGGTCGGCGTTGACTTTCTCCACGCACTCGCGGATCAGTTCGTACACCTCGGGCTTTTGCGCCAGATCGGTGTAGCCGGCGTAGGGGATGTTGCGGCGCTCGGCCCAGTTGCCCACGGCGTCGAAGTCGATGTTGACCATCACGCACACCTTCTCGCGGCCGTCGCCCAGGGCCACGACTTCCTTGATGTGCGGGAAGAACTTGAGCTTGTTCTCCACATACTTGGGCGCGAACATGGCGCCGTCGTTGGCGCCGCCCTTGATGCGGCCCACGTCCTTCACGCGGTCAATGATCTTCAGGTGGCCATGCGCGTCGAGGAAGCCCGCGTCGCTGGTGTGGTACCAGCCATCGGCCGTGAGCACCTCGGCCGTGGCCGTGGGGTTCTTGTAGTACTCCTTGAGCAGGCCGGCGGACTTGACGAGGATTTCGCCGTTCTCGGCCACCTTGATCTCCACGCCGCGGATGGGCACGCCCACGGTATCGGCGCGGGCCTGGTTGTCGGGCTGCAGGCAGACGAACACTGCGGTCTCGGTGGAGCCGTAGAGCTGCTTCAAGTTAATGCCGATGGAGCGGTAGAAGGTGAACAGGTCGGGCCCGATGGCCTCGCCCGCCGTGTAGGCCACCCGCACGCGCGAGAAACCCAGGTTGTTGCGCAGCGGGCCATAGACCAGCAGGTTGCCCAGGGCGTACTTGATGCGGTCGAGGCCGCCCACGGGCGCGCCGTCCATGAGGGCCGGGCCCACGCGCTGGGCCACAGCCATGCAGGCCTGGAACATCTTGCGCTTCAAGGTGCCGGCGTCTTCCATGCGGATCATCACGCTGGTGAGCAGACCTTCGAAGATGCGCGGCGGCGCGAAGTAGTAGGTGGGGCCCACTTCCTTCAAGTCGATGGTGACGGTGCTGGCCGACTCGGGGCAGTTGACCACGTAGCCGCAGGCTAGCCACTGCGCGTAGCTGAAGATGTTCTGGCCGATCCAGGCCGGGGGCAGGTAGGCCAGCACCTCTTCGCTGCCGGTGAGCTTGTCGAACTCGGCACCGGCCGAGGCGCGGTCGAGCAGGGTGCTGTGGGTGTGCACCACGCCCTTGGGGTTGCCCGTGGTGCCCGAGGTGAAGAACATCGCGGCCACGTCCTCGGGCTGTACCTTGGCGACCTCGTCACGGAACCACTTCGGGTGCTGGGCGGCAAAGGCCTTGCCGGATTCGATCAGCGCATCCAGCGACGACAGGCCTTCTTCCTGGTAGTTGCGCAGGCCCCGCGGGTCGTCAAAGAAGATGCGGGCGATCTGCGGGCACTGCTCACGGATTTCGAGCAGCTTGTCGACCTGCTCCTGGTCTTCCACCAGGCAAAAGCGCACCTCGGCGTTGTTCAGCGGGAAGATGCATTCGGCACCCACGGCGTCCTGGTACAGCGGCACCGGAATGGCGCCCAGCGACTGCGCGGCCAGCATGGTGGCGTACAGGCGCGGGCGGTTGGCACCGATCACCACCATGTGCTCATGGCGCTTCAGACCCGCCTGGTGCAGGCCGGCCGCCACATGCTCCACCAGCGTCGCCAGGTCGGCCCAGCTGTGGGCCTGCCAGATGCCATATTCTTTTTCGCGCAGGGCCGCAGCCGTGGGGCGCTCGGCGGCATGCTTGAGCAGCAATTGCGGAAACGTGGTCTTCATTCCGGTTCCTAAAAAATGAGGGGGTGTCCGCCCGGTGACAGCCGGGAGCGCGGCCTTGTGGCTGCGTGATGGAAGGGATGCTAGGGCCGACTTTGACGTCGTCTTGTCTTGCCGACGACAATTTACGGGAAACTACCCCTTGGGTGAAACCCTGCCCCCTTGGTGCCGTGGTTTGGCGGCGGCAGCAGGCGGGGTATCTCCGGGCACTTCACGATGGGGCGGTATCCTCACGGGCATGTACGCCCCGTTCTTCGGTCTCCAGCACCCTCCGTTCTCCATCGCCCCCGACCCGCGCTATCTTTTCATGAGCGAGCGGCACCGGGAGGCCCTGGCCCACCTGCTGTACGGGCTGGATGCCGGGGGCGGCTTCGTATTGCTCACGGGCGAAGTGGGCGCGGGCAAGACCACGGTGTGCCGCTGCTTCCTGGAGCAGATCCCCGAGCACTGCAACGTGGCCTACATCTTCAACCCCAAGCTCACGGTGGGTGAGTTGCTGCGCTCGATCTGCGACGAGTTCGGCGTGCCGCACAAGGCGGCGGTGCCGGGCCACGAGACGGTAAAGGATTGCATCGACCCGCTCAACGCCTCCCTGCTGGCCGCGCACGCCGCCGGGCGCAACAACGTGCTCATCATCGACGAAGCACAGAACCTCGAAGCCGACGTGCTCGAGCAACTGCGCCTCCTGACCAACCTGGAGACCAGCGAGCGCAAGCTGCTGCAGATCATCCTCATCGGCCAGCCGGAGCTGCGCAACATGGTGGCGCGCCCGTCGCTGGAGCAACTGGCCCAGCGCGTGATTGCGCGCTTCCACCTCGACGCCCTGAGCCCGCAGGAGACACAGCAGTACATCGCGCACCGCCTGGCCGTGGCCGGTCTGCACGGACCGGTGCCGTTCAGCCGGCGCGCCCTCAGGCGCGTGCACGCGCTGTCGCGCGGCATACCGCGGCGCATCAACCTGCTGTGCGACCGGGCGCTGCTGGGGGCCTATGCGGCCGGCACGCGTGAAGTCAGCACGGCCATCGTCGAGCGGGCCGCGCGCGAGGTCTTCGGTGCACCTGTGGCTGCCTCGGGGGCTGCCGCAACTCCCAACGCCAAGGGGGGGCTGCCCCGCTGGGCGGTGGCCGGGGTGGGCGTGGTGGCTGGGGCTGCCATCGTGGCTGCTGCCGGCTGGGCCCTGGGCGTGCGTCCCTTGCAGGGCCCACCAGGTGCGGCGGGGCGAGTGGCCACGCCAGCGGCGGCACCGCAGCGCAGTGCGTCCAGCACCGCGTCGACCCCACCAGCAGCAGCGGCCTCTGCCCCCGCTTTGCTATCTGCTGCCGTACCGGCGCCAGCGGCCTCTGCGGCATCGGCCGCAGCGGCGCCTGCCGCCTTGTCCGGACTGCAGCAGTTTCTGCTGGCGCAGCCGTCCAACGATGTGTCGGCCTGGCAGGCCCTGGCGTCGGCCTGGGGCGCGACGCTGCCCGATGGCGCGGACGCCTGCACCACGCTGCCGCGCGACGGACTGCGCTGCTACCGCAACCGCCGTGCGGGGCTGAACCTGATCCGCCAGATCGACCGTCCCGTGCTGCTCACGCTGTTCCCCTCGGAGGAGGGTGACAATGCCGTATCGGCCGTGCTGCGCAGCCTGGATGCGGAGCTGGCCACGCTGGAGAGCGGTGGCCGCACGCTGCACGTGCCGCTGGCCGACCTGGCGCAGGTCTGGCGCGGCGACATGGTCACGCTGTGGCGCGCCCCGCCCGGCATGCCCGAAAAGGGCGAAATCACCGAAAGTCCGGCGGGGGCAGTCTGGCTCGACGCGCGCCTGGCTTCCAAGGCGGCCGGGGGCCTGGGCCCCAGCAGCCGGCCCATGACGCCGGCGCTTCGCCAGTCGCGCATCCACCGATTCCAGATGGCCCAGGGCGTGACGCCCGACGGCCGTGCGGGCCCCCTGACCCTCATACTGCTCAACCGCGCCACCGGCGTGAAAGAACCGCGCCTGCGCACCGGAGCCTGATCCCCATGTCCTACATCCTTGATGCGCTGCGGCGCGCAGAAGCCGAGCGGGGCCGGGGCGCCGTGCCGGGCATCCATACGCAGGCCATGCCCGCGACGAGCGCCTCCCCGGGGGCTGACCGGGCCGGTTCTGCCAACCTGCTGGTGATTGGGTCGGCCGTGGTGGCCGTGGCCGCGCTGGCCGCCGGGGGCACCTGGTGGGCCATGCAGCGCAGTGCCCCGGCCAGCGGGGTGGTCGTTGCGCCAACGCCGCAGCCCCCTGTGTCTGTCGCGCCCGTTGCACCACCGGCCACCGGCGTGGCACCCCCCGCCATGCCCGCGCCCCCAGCGCCTGCTGCAGCTCCCTTGGCGCCCCTGCCAGCGCCTGTGGCCAGCCCGCCCATCACGCCCGCCAGGGTGGAGTCGCGGCCGGTGGCTCCACTGCGCCTGGCAGAGCCGGTGCGTGAGAAGCCTGCCGTGGTGGCTGCGCCTGCACGCACCCGCGACGCCGAGGTGCAGCGCGAGCCGGCGCCTGCCGCGCGCGCGCAGCCGCCCGTGGCCCCGGCACCCGCCGTGGCGGGTGCGCCCGCTGCCGCACCGCCCAACGGCCCGGTGTTCGCCCAGAACGACCTTCCGCCCTCGGTGCGCGAGCAGTTGCCCGCGCTGCAGGTCACGGGCGCCACCTATTCCAGCAATCCGGCGCACCGCATGGCCATCGTCAACGGCCAGGTGCTGCAGGAGGGCGACCAGGCCGCGCCGGGGCTCAAGCTCGAACGCATCGAGCAGGGCCGCACCGTCTGGTCGTTCCGCGGCTACCGCTACGCCGTGGCGCCGCAGTAGACGGGCCTTGCCTCAGCGCAGGAAGCGCCCGTCCCGGCCGATCAGGGTCAGTTCCACGAAGCGCGAGGCATTGCGGTCCGGTGTGCTGGCATTGACCTCGAAGCCGCCCAGGTCCCATTTCTTGAGGTTCCAGGTGGCGTCGATGAAGGCCGTACGCGTCGGGTTGCGGCCGGCGCGCTGCAGGGCCTCGGCGAACACCCGGGCGTTGAGGTAGCCCTCCAGCGCCAGGTGCGAGGGTTCGGCCGTGGCACCCGAGGCCTTCCAGGCCGCCTGGAATTCGCGCACCACGGGCATCACCACGTTGGAGGGCAGGGGCACCACCTGCGAGATGGCCATGCCGGTGGCGTCGGCGCCGAGGGCTTTCACCGTGGCGGGCGTGCCCATGACCGACAGCGCATACAGCGTCACGCCGCGCTTGAGCGCGCGAAATGCCTTCACAAACTCCAGCGTGGGCTTGCCCGCCAGGCCGATGACGATGGCTTCGAGGTCCGAGCCTGCCAGTTTTGCGGCCGCAGCGCCGGCGTCCGAGGCATTGTTCTCCACCGTCACGGTGACGGCGGCGGGCAGCTTGAGCCGGCCCATGGACTGCTGGGCCGCCGTGAACACTTCTTTGCCGAAGGCGTTGTTCTGGTAGACCATGCCGATGCGCTGGATGCCGATGGTGGACAGGTGCTGCACCAGCTTCTCGGCCTCGTCGGCATAGCTGGCGCGGATGTTGAACACGCTGCGCGCGTTCTTCGTGCGCGTGAGCTGGGCGCCGGTGAACGGGGCGAAGAAGGGCACGCCGCTGTCCACTACCTTGGGCAGCATGGCCTCGATCATGGGCGTGCCCATGCAGTTGAAGAGGGCGAAGTTGCCCGGGTCGGCGAGGAACTTGTCCACATTGGCCAGGGCCTTGGGCACCTCGTAGGCGTCGTCCAGCGTGGTCAGCTCGATGGCGCGGCCGTGCACGCCGCCCTTGGCGTTGATGCCCGCAAAGGCCGCCTTGGCGCCCTGGTGCATGGCCGAGCCCAGGTCTCCGAGTGGTCCGGTGAGGGCGGTGGATTGGCCGATCCGGATCGCCCCCTCCTGTGCCGTGGCCTTGCCCCAGTGCGCCAGTGGCAGGGCGATGGCGCTGGCCAGCAAAGTGCGCCGCTGCAAGTGCGGGCTCGGGGTGTGGGTGCTGCCTGTGGTCATGGTGGTGGTGTCTCCTTGGGGTCGTGGCCGCGCGCGAAAATGCCTGGCAGGCGGCCATCATCCGCAGGCGAATGGCGCAGATCTATCGTTGCGGCGACAATTCGCATCGTGGTATTCCCGCACGCACTCCGCCCGCTTCGCCCCTCCATCGCGCTCCATGAACCAGGATCTGTCACTGCACCAGCGCCGGCGCCTGCCCACCGAGGCCGAGCTGGCCAACATCCCGTGGCTGAGGCCGCTGCAGCCCGCCGAGCGCGAACGCGCCGAGGCAGCCCTGTTGGTGGGCGATGCCGCGCCGGGGGATTACGTGTGCCGCGTGGGCCGGCCCGTGACCTACTGGTTCGGTGTGGTGGAGGGGCTGCTGAAGATGAGCAGCGACAACGCACAGGGCCAGACCATGACCTACACCGGCGTGCCGCCCGGCGGCTGGTTCGGCGAGGGCACGGCCATGAAGCGCGAGCCCTACCGCTACAACATTCAGGCGCTGCGCAAGAGCATCGTGGCCGGTCTGCCGATCGACACCTTCCACTGGCTGCTGGACCATTCCATCGGCTTCAACCGCTTCGTGATGAACCAGCTCAACGAGCGGCTGGGCCAGTTCATCGCGGCGCGTGAGATCGACCGGCTGAACAACCCTGATGTGCGCGTGGCGCGCAGCCTGGCCTCGCTGTTCAACCCGGTGCTTTACCCTGGGGTGGGCGAGGTGCTGCGCATCACGCAGCAGGAACTGGCCTATCTGGTGGGCTTGTCGCGCCAGCGCGTGAACGAGGCGCTGGCGGCGCTGGAAGTGGAGGGCGCCATCCGTGTGGAATACGGCGGCCTGCGGGTGCTGGACCTGGCGGCGCTGCAGTCCAGCATCTTTCAGCGCCTGGCTGAGCCGCGCTAAATGCTCAGGCGCGCGGCAGCGCGGGCATGGCAGCCGTGCGCTGGCCCAGTGGAGTGGGGGCTGGCACGGAGGCCGCGGCGTCTGGGGAGCCACTCCATTCGCGGTCGTCGGTGCGGTCGCGGCTCAGGCGGAAGGTGTGCACCATCTGCGTCAGGCGGCTGGCCTGTTCCTTGAGGCTGTCGGCGGCGGCAGCACCTTCCTCCACCAGCGCGGCGTTCTGCTGCGTCATCTCTTCGAGCGCGCCCACCGAGTGGCTGACCTCGCCGATGCGCTGGCTCTGCTCCTGCGTGGCGGCGGTGATCTCGCCCATGATGTCGGACACGCGGCGCACGGACATCACCAGTTCCTCGATGGTCTTGCCCGCGTGGTTCACCAGGGCGCTGCCCTCCTGCACATGCTCGACGCTGGCGCCGATCAGCGTCTTGATCTCCTTGGCGGCCTGGGCTGCGCGCCCGGCCAGGCTGCGCACCTCGCTGGCCACCACGGCAAAGCCGCGGCCTTGCTCGCCCGCACGGGCCGCTTCCACCGCCGCATTGAGCGCCAGGATGTTGGTCTGGAAGGCAATGCCGTCGATCACGCTGGTGATGTCGGCGATCTTGCGCGAGCTGCCACTGATGGTGTCCATGGTGCGTACCACCTGCGAGACCACTTCACCGCCACGCGTGGCCGCGTCCGACGCCGAGGAGGCGAGCTGGTTGGCCTGGCGTGCGGCGTCGGCGCTTTGCGACACGGTGCCCGTCAGATCGGCCAGGGCATTGGCGGCGCCCTGCAGGTTGTGCGAAGTCTGCTCGGTGCGCTGGCTCAGGTCGAGGTTGCCCGAGGCGACTTCGGAGCTGGCCACGAGGATGGATTCCGCCGTGCCGCCGATGTCACCCACTAGGCTGCGCAGCCGGTCCTGCATGGCGGCAATGGCTTCGAGCAGGCGGCCGGTCTCATCGTGGATGCGCACTTCCACCTGCGAGGTCAGGTCGCCGCGTGCAATGCGCTCGGCCACCACCACCGCACGGCCGATGGGGGCGGTGATGCTGCTCGTGATGCGCCAGGCGATGAGGGCGCCCAGGCCAATGGCCAGCAGCACCAGCGCACCACCCGTCCAGCGCGCCCGGCTCTGCGTCACTTCGGCCGAGGCCGTGGCCTGGCTGTTCAAGGTGTTCTGCAGTTCGATCAGCTCGGCCAGCTTGCCGCGCCAGGCGGTTTCCAGCGGCGCGACTTTGGTCATGAGGTTCAGCGTGGCGCTCACGGTGTCGCCATCGTCGGCGGCCTTCATCGCGGCGTCCAGCTCGGGGCGGCTCTTGCGGCCGAATTCCTGCACCTCGGCCAGGAGCTTGCGCTCGGCATCGGTGGTGCCGTCGGCCTTGAACAGGTCAGACAGGCTGGCCTCCTGGCGCGCATAGCCCTGCACGGATTTTTCGGCGTTCTTGATCTGGTCGCGGGCCTGCTTGGGATCGATCTCGTTGAGCATGGCGGCAGAGCGGCTCTGGATGCCGATGGCGCTCACGCTGTCCAGCATTTCGTTGACCAGCCGGGTCTTGGTGGCCCCGGTGCCGGTGACCTGCTGCAGATGCTCGTGCAGTTTTCCCACCGAGAGCTGGCCCACGGCGGCCACTGCCATCAGCAGGACCAGCAGGCAACCGAAGCCCAGGCCCAGGCGGCTGGAGATCGACAGGGATTTGATAGGCGAGGCGGCCGGCATGGAGGTCCTTGGCTGTTGAATGCAATGGGGTAACACGAAGCAATAACGGTGCCCAGGCAGGCGGGTGGCCTGTCACTATCGTGGCGCAGGGTGGGCGTACACAGTGTAGGGACAAATGTCACAAAGTGTTATGACGCTTCAGGATGGCCCCATGCGCAGCGCGCATGGCCGCTGTTACAAATGGGGTGCCATGCCCGGGGCATGGGTGCGGGCCAGGGGGAACCCTTGGGTGCTTGCCGATTCGCAGGCCATCAAACGTCCCCTGTTAGATATTCCGCAGGGAGTGGGTGCTATCGTTTTTGACGGGAGCGCCAGCGCAGGATGTTCACTCTAGTGCAGCATGCCGAAGCCCTATCGGGTATAAACCCGTTACAGTTTCAGCAAAGGTCCTCCATGAGCCGCTTCCACACTTTCCGCCCTCTGCATGGTGTTCTGGCCACGATGGTGCTGATGGGTCTGGGCGCATGTACCGGCGGCCCGATGCCTGATGCATCGGAGCGACGAGAGCGCCTCGTGGCCGTGACGGCAGACCACGAACTCATCGTGTTCGATGCGCGCCGACCCGATACCGTGCTGGAGCGTCGGCGCGTGACGGGCCTGGCCTCGGGCGAGCGCCTGGTCGGTGTGGATTTCCGCGTGGCCAAGGGCGTGCTGTACGCCCTGTCCCAAGCGGGGCGCCTGTACACGCTGGATATTTCTTCCGGGGCACTGACGGCTGTGGGCTCCGCGCCGGCCGCGCTGCCGCTCACGGGTGGGTCTTTCGGTGTCGATTTCAATCCGGCGGCGGACCGCATCCGCGTGGTGTCGTCCTCCGGGCTGAACCTGCGGCTGCACCCGGACACCGGCGCCGTGGTCGATGGCGACCCCGCCCAGCCGGGCGTGCAGCCCGACCCCGTGCTGCACTACGCGCCTGGCGATGTGAACGTTGGCCGCGTGCCCGACGTGGTGGCCGCCGGCTACACCTACAACCCGCAGGACAGCAAGATCACCACCAACTACGCCATCGACCGTGCCCGGGGCGCGCTGGTGATGCAAGGCTCGCGCGAGGGCGCCACCCCGGTCGACTCGCCCAACAGCGGCCAGTTGCGCACCGTGGGCCCGCTGGGCCTGGGGCCGCTGTCCGATGCCTCCTTCGACATCTCCGACGTGGGCAACGTGGCCCTGCTGGCCACGCGCACTTCCGGCGATCCGCGCTCGCGCCTGTACAAGGTGGATCTGGAGACCGGCCGTGCCGTATCGCTGGGCGTGATCGGCAGTGGGGCCCCTCTGGCGGGCATGGCGATAGAGCCATGAGTTCGCGGCCCGTCCTGGCGCAACGGCTGCTGGCGCACGGGTGTGTGCTGGCGGGCTGTGTGGCGGCCATGGCGGGCGTGGCGCAGGCGGCCTCGGTGCAGGTGGAGGTGCTGGACACGGCGGGAAAGCCTCTGGCCGATGCCATCGTGTTCCTGGAATCTGCCGACGCGCGGCGTCTGACCAAGCCCTTGCCCGGTGTGGAGATGGCACAGGAAAAGCGCCAGTTCGTACCGTCGGTGATGGTGGTGCCGGTGGGCAGCGAGGTGTTGTTTCCCAATCGCGATACGGTTCGGCACCACGTTTACTCCTTTTCGCCGACCAAGAAGTTCGAACTCAAGCTGTATACGGGAACCCCTTCCAAGCCGGTGCTGTTCGACCAGGCGGGCGTCGTGCTGCTCGGCTGCAATATCCACGACCAGATGATCGGCTGGATCCTGGTGGTCGACACGCCCTACTTCGCCAAGAGCCCCGCAGGCACGGGCAAGGCCCTGCTCGACAACGTGGTGCCCGGTGCCTACAAGCTGCGCACCTGGCATGCGCGCCTGCCGGTGGGCGCGGCCGCGCTGGAGCAGGCGATCACCGTGCCGGCCACGGGCATGGCCACGGCCTCGGTGCGCATGGCGGGACTGCAGCCTTGAACCTGTCCCTGTTGCGGCGCAGCCTCATCCTGAAGCTGGTGGGCATTTCGCTGCTATTGCTGCTCATCGTGCAGGCGGCGGGCTTTGCCGTGGTGCGTGCCAGCATCGAGCGCAATGCGCGCAGCCAGATCGCCCGCGCCCTGGATACCGACGAGAACGTCTGGCGGCGCCTGCTGGACCAGAACGCGGACAAGCTGCGCCAGGGCTCGGCCCTGCTGGCGGCCGACTACGGCTTTCGCTCGGCCATCAATTCCGATGACGAGGAGACCATCCAGTCGGTGCTGGAGAACCATGGCAACCGCATCGGCGCGGCCGTGACGGCGCTGCTGGGCACCAACCTGGAGCTGCGCGCCGCCAGCCTGTCGGACGACATGCTGGATTTTCCCGCCACGCTGCGCCAGGTCGTGCCACCGCTGGCGGCCCAGCCGCAGGGCAGCCAGGTGGCGGTGATGGCCGGCGTGCCCTACCAGTTCGTGATGGTGCCCATGCGCGCGCCGGTGGTCATCGGGTGGGTGCTGATGGGTTTTCCCATCGGCCAGCCACTGGCCGAGGAAATGCGGCAACTGCTGTCGGTGCAGGTGGCCGTGGTGGTCAGGGCGGCGGATGGCCGTGTGTCGGTGCCCGTGACCACGCTGTCGGGCCCGGCGCTGGCCGGCCTTCATCGCCAGGGCCTGCCGATTGCGGAGCTCAAGACCGATGAGGGCACGCTGTTGGTGCGCGAGGCCCCGCTGGGCAACGCGGGCACTGAAGTGAAAACACTGCTGCTGCGCTCGGTGGACGAGGTGGTGGCCCCCTACCAGCAATTGCAGGTGCTGCTGGCCATCATCACCGTGGCCGGCGTGCTGCTGTTTGCGGCGGGCACCGGCCTGGTGGCGCAGCGCCTGGCCACGCCCCTGCGCTCCCTGCTGGCCGCCACGCAGCGCCTGTCGCGCGGCGAATACGGGGTGCCGCTCTCGCATACCGGGCGCCAGGACGAGATCGGCAACCTGGCCCGCTCCTTCGACCGCATGCGCCTGGACATCGGCAGCCAGCAGGCCGAAATCCGCCGCCTGGCTTATTGGGACCGGCTCACGGGCCTGCCCAACCGCGAGCGCTTTCGCGAGGCGGTGGTGCACGCCATCGCCGCACAGGAGGAAGGCTCCGTGCAGCCCTTGACGGTGCTGACGCTCGACCTGGACCGTTTCAAGCACGTGAACGACGTGCTCGGCTATGCCTTCGGTGACCGCCTGCTGCAGGCCGTGGCCGAGCGCCTGCAAAAGCAGTTGCCGGGTGACAGCGACATGGTGGCCCGGCTCGGCGGCAACGAGTTCGCGCTGCTGCTGCGCACGGGTGCCCAGGAGGCGTACGCGCTGGCCCAGCGCATCAACCAGTCCTTCGAGGAGCCCCTGGCCTTCGAGGACCAGACGGTGGACCTGAGTGCCGGCATGGGCTTCGCCTGCTGGCCGGCCGACGCTGGTGATGCCGACACCCTGCTCAGCCGCTCCGAGATCGCCATGTACGCCGCCAAGCGCAAGCTCAGCGGCGCGCTGCGCTACGACGCCTCCTTCGACTCGGCCAGCGCCCAGACCCTGTCGCTGCTGACCGAGCTGCGCCACGCCGTGGAGCACAACGAGCTGCGCCTGTACCTGCAGCCCAAGGTGCCCCTGCATGGCCAGGCGGGCCTGGCGGCCGAAGCGCTGGTGCGCTGGCAGCACCCGCAGCGCGGCCTGGTGCCGCCGATGGACTTCATCCCGTTTGCCGAGCAGACGGGCTTTGTGCGCCAGCTCACGCTGTGGATGTTCGAGGAGGTGGCGCGCCTGCTGGCCGACCCGCGCACGGCGGAGATGCCGCTGCGCATATCGGTCAACCTCTCCACGCGCGACCTGCTGGACCCGGAGCTCAGCGCGCGCCTGGCCACCATCCTTGCGCGCCATGGCGTGCTGGCCAGCGCCTTCTGCCTGGAGATCACCGAAAGCGCGATCATGGACGACCCCCAGCGCGCCGAGGCCATGCTCAACCGGCTGTCCGAGCAGGGCTTCAAGCTGTCCATCGACGATTTCGGCACCGGGTATTCGTCGCTGGCCTACCTCAAGCGCCTGCCGGTGGACGAGCTCAAGATCGACAAGTCCTTCGTGATGGGCATGGAGTCCGGCGAGGACGATGCGATGATCGTGCGCTCCACCATCGACCTGGCCCACAACCTGGGCCTCACGGTGGTGGCCGAGGGGGTGGAGACCCTGGCCATCCTGGACCGGTTGCGCGCCCTGTCCTGCGATGAGGCGCAGGGCTACCACATCAGCCGCCCGCTGGGGGCCGAAGACTTCCTGGCCTGGCAGTCCCGCCAGATCGCCAACGCCGCCACGCCATAACGGCTACGGGGCCGCCATTTGGTGCCCGCTTTGCAAGCTTGGCCGCCCAAATGCCTGCGCAGAGGTGAAAATACGGGCAATGTCTTCTTCCCGTCCTCCTGCCGTCCCAGCCGCCGAGCCTGGTGACCCGCTGCCCCGGCGCGCCGTGTTGCGCCGACCCGCCGCGCCGCCTGTTGCTTCTTCGTCACCCGCTGCGGCCACGTCCCGCGCCCCTGCGCCTGGTGCTGCCCGTGGCAATGCGCGGCCCGATGCGCGCCCGCCGTCTCGCCCTGCCGCTGCAGCACCCTCGGCACGCGGCAACGTGTGGCGAGCAGAGCCCGCGCCGCCGGCCGCCCCGCGTGGAGCCGCTTCTGCCAAGGGTGCCCGGCCGTCCGCCCCCGCTGCTCCCGTGCGCCCGGCGGTACCGGTCAAGGCCACCGCAGCCGCTGCAGGCACCTCGCGCCTGAACAAGCGCATGGCCGAACTCGGCCTGTGCTCGCGCCGCGAGGCCGACGACTGGATCGCCCACGGCTGGGTCAAGGTCAACGGCGAGGTGGCGCCCATGGGCCTGCAGGTGCTGCCGGCCGACCGCATCGAAGTGGACAAGCGGGCCCAGGGCCAGCAGGAGCAGCAGGTCACCATCCTGCTGCACAAACCCATGGGCTACGTGAGCGGGCAGGCCGAGGACGGCCACACGCCTGCCGTGGCGCTGATCAACCCCCGCACCCACTGGCGCGACGACCCGGGGCGCATGCGTTTTTCGCCGCCGCAGTTGCGCGGCCTGGCGCCGGCCGGCCGGCTGGACATCGACTCCGTGGGGCTGCTGGTGCTCACGCAGGATGGGCGCGTGGCGCGCCAGCTGATCGGCGAGGACTCCACCGTGGACAAGGAGTACCTGGTGCGCGTGCAGTACGGGGATGTGGCGCTCGACGTGCAGGCGGCGTTTCCGCCTGCACAGCTGGCGCGCCTGTGCCATGGGCTGGAGCTCGATGGCCAGCCGCTCAAGCAGGCCCGGGTGGAGTGGCAGAACCCCGAGCAGCTGCGCTTCGTGCTCACCGAGGGCAAGAAGCGCCAGATCCGCCGCATGTGCGAGCAGGTGGGCCTCAAGGTGGTGGGGCTCAAGCGCATCCGCATCGGGCGGGTGACGCTGGGCAACCTGCCCGTGGGGCAATGGCGCTACCTGTTGCCGCACGAGCAATTCTGAGAGGCTGAGAGTCTTTCATCCATGCCTGCTGTGCACGCCAAAACACCCTGGCTCGTCGTTGCAAATGCTCGCCATAGCCCGAGCTATGGCTGTGCTTTGCGCCTAGATCCAGTGCGTTTTGACGCGCCGTTCGGACACGGCTAAAAAATTCTCAGCCTCTGAGTCCCGCGCGGCTCCAGCCATTTTTCATTGACCGGAGCCAGCCATGCCATCCAAACCCTCCCCCGCGCGTGCCTTGCGCCAGTTGCGTCCCTCCGACCTGCGGGGGGTGGCCCGCCTGGCCACCCAGGCCACGGCCAGCATCAGCCGCGTGGCTGAAGGGGTGCACCAATCGGTGCTGGGCACGATGGGCCTGCCGGGAGGCCCCACGCCGGGCCGCACGCGCGGCCTGACCGGCATGGTCTATGGCAGCGTGCGGGGCATCACCAGCCTGGTGGATGCCGGCCTGCAGGCAGCCTTGGTGCGGCTGGAGCCGTTCATCATGGGCGTGCCCGAAGAGGCGCAGGCGGTGCCGCGCGAGCGCCAGGCTGTGCTGGCCGCGCTCAATGGCGTGATGGGTGACCGCCTGGCGGAGGATGGCAACCCGCTGGCCACCTCCATGGGCTTTTTTCAGCAGGGCCGGCCGCTGGATCCGGTAGCCCTGGGGGCGGCGGGCACGGCATCGGTCCACCTGCTGGTGCTGGTGCATGGCCTGTGCATGAACGACCTGCAGTGGGAGCACGAGGGCCATGACCATGGCGCGCACCTGGCGCAGGCGCTGGGCTGCACGCCTGTGTACCTGCGCTACAACACCGGGCTGCACACCTCCACCAATGGTGCCGAGCTGGCGCGCCAGTTGCAGACCCTGGTGGCGGCCTGGCGGGTGCCGGTCACGCACCTCAGCATCGTGGGCCACAGCATGGGTGGGCTGGTGGCACGCAGCGCCTGCCAGCAGGCCGAGCAGGCGGGCCTGCCCTGGCGCGGCCTGTTGCGCCACCTGGTGTGCCTGGGCACGCCGCACCATGGCGCGCCGCTGGAGCGTGCCGGCCACTGGGTGGATGCGCTGCTGGGCAGCACCCCGTACTCGCGCCCCTTCGCCCGCCTGGCCCAGCTGCGCAGCGGCGGCATCACCGACCTTCGCTATGGCCATGTGCTGGATGCCGACTGGCAGGGGCGCGATCGTTTCCGCAAGAGCCCGGATGTGCGCACCCACATGCCATTGCCTGAGGGGGTCTTGTGCTGTACCGTTGCCGCAACGCTGGCAGCCCAGCGCAGCCCGGTGGCGGAGCGGTTGGTGGGCGACGGCCTGGTGCCGCTGCACAGCGCCCTGGGCTGGCATGATGACCCTGCGAGGCGCCTGGCGTTTGCCGCAGCGCAGCAGTGCGTGGTACACCGGGTGGGCCACCTGCAATTGCTGGGCAATGTCCGTGTGGCGCGGCAACTGGCGCTTTGGCTCGCACCGGCAGGCTGAACACCAGTGCCGGCTGTCGCCTTTATTTGTGCTCGCGCGCCAACTGGGGCGCGGGCATTGCTACCATCGTGCCATTCGCGCCGCATGTAACAAGGAGAAACGCAGTGAGCGACAAAAAATACCGCCTCGTGACCCGCAGCGACTTTGACGGCCTGGTGTGTGCCGTGCTGCTCAATGAGCTGGACCTGATCGATGACATCACCTTCGTGCACCCCAAGGACATGCAGGACGGCAAGGTACCGATCACCGAACGGGACATCACCACCAACCTGCCCTACGTGCCTGGCGCGCATCTGGTGTTCGACCACCATGAATCTGAAACCGTCCGCAACTCGGGGCGGCGCGACAGCAACCACATCATCGAGGCGCATGCGCCCTCGGCGGCACGCGTGGTCTACAACCACTATGGTGGCAAGGCGGCGTTTCCACGCATCACCGACGAGATGATGGCGGCGGTGGACCAGGCAGACTCGGCCCAGTACTCGCGCGAGGACATCCTGAACCCCGAGGGCTGGGTGCTGCTCAATTACCTCATGGATTCGCGCACCGGCCTGGGGCGCTTCCGCGAGTTCCGCATCAGCAACTACGCGCTGATGATGGACCTCATCAAGTACTGCCGCGACCACACCATCGAAGAGATCCTGGCGCTGCCCGACGTGCAGGAGCGCGTGGCGCTCTACCGCGAGCACGCGCCCAAGGCCAAGGATCAACTGCTGCGCTGCGCCATCAAGATCAGCAACCTGGTGGTGCTGGACCTGCGCGACGAGGAGACCATCTGGGCGACCAACCGCTTCATGATCTACGCGCTGTTCCCCACGGCCAACATCTCCATCCACATGATGTGGGGGCTGCAAAAGCAGAACACCGTGCTGGCCACCGGCAAATCCATCCTGGACCGCAGCAGCCAGACCCATGTGGGCAACCTCATGCTGGAGTTCGGCGGTGGCGGCCATGCCGCCGCAGGCACCTGCCAGGTGGCCAATGACAAGGCCGACAACATCCTGCAAGCGCTGATTCAGCGCATCACGCTCGACCGCTAAGGTGGCCTGGCGAGGGGAGGGGCTGAGTGCCGCGCTCCCTGCGCCCTTCGGTCAATCTTCGCCGAAGAGAACCCGGTACAGGGCTGCGCCCAGCAGGGCGCCAACCAGGGGTGCGGCCCAGAAGACCCACAGCTCCGACAGCGCATAACCCGGGCCGAACAGGGCCGGGCCGGTGCTGCGCGCCGGATTGACCGAGGTGTTGGTCACCGGGATCGAGATCAGGTGGATCAGCGTCAGGCACAGGCCAATCGCCAGCCCGCCCACCCCTTCGGCTGCCCGGCGCGAGGTGGCGCCCAGGATCACGATGAGGAACACGGCCGTGAGCACCACTTCGGTCACCACGGCGGCCATCAGGCCGTAGCCGCCGGGGGAGTGCTCGCCATAGCCGTTGGTGGCAAATCCGCCGATGTCGGCCCCGGGCTTGCCGGTCGCGATCAGGTAGAGCGCGCCTGCCGCCACGATGGCGCCCAGCACCTGGGCGGCGATGTAGCCTGGCAGTTCGGCCGCCTTGAACCGGCCCCCGATGACCAGGCCGACCGACACTGCCGGGTTGAAATGCCCGCCGGAGATGGGCCCCAGTGCATAGGCGCCCGTGAGCACCGTGAGGCCGAACGCCAGGGAAACGCCCAGGAAGCCGATGCCCAGCTGGGGGAACGCGGCGGCCAGCACGGCGCTGCCGCAGCCGCCGAACGTAAGCCAGAAAGTACCGAGGAACTCGGCAGACCATTTTTGCAGGGAGGTGGGCATGGGGGATTCCAAAGGCACGGCTGGCGGCACCCCGCCGCAGCACGGGTGCATGTTATGGCGGCAAAATAGGCAATACCAGCGCCAACGGCCCGCCAATTGTCAACAATGCGCGGTAAGCTCGCCGCGGGGCTGCGCTGGCCGGCGGGCATCCGCGCAGCGCCGGCCTTGAAATCGGCGGATACGCCCCGAGCTGAACACCCGCGAACGTCCGTTGCACGCTGGCCTCTGGCGTGCCGACGGCGCTCCCCGAGACCGTACTAAAGCAACTCCAAGACACCATGAGCAACAAAAAAACCCTGTCGTTCCAGGCCGAAGTGGCCCAGCTTCTGCACCTGGTCACCCACTCGCTGTACTCCAACCAGGAAATCTTCCTGCGCGAGCTGATCTCCAACGCCTCGGACGCCTGCGACAAGCTGCGCTTCGAGGCCCTGAACAACAACGCCCTGTACGAAGACGCACCCAAACTTGAAGTGCGGGTGTCCTTCGACCAGGCCGCCAAGACGCTGACCATCACTGACAACGGCATCGGCATGACGGCGCAGGAGGCCATTGACCACCTGGGCACTATCGCCAAGAGCGGCACCAAGGACTTCATGGGCAAGCTCTCGGGCGACCAGAAGGCCGATGCGCAGCTCATCGGCCAGTTCGGCGTGGGCTTTTACTCCGGCTTCATCGTGGCCGACAAGATCACCGTGGAGTCGCGCCGCGCCGGCGTGCCCGCCGAAGAAGGCGTGCGCTGGACCAGTGGCGGCACCGGGGACTTCGAGGTGGAGGCCATCACCCGTGCCGCGCGCGGCACCAGCATCATCCTGCACCTGCGCGACGATGCCGAGGAATACCTCAACGCCTGGAAGCTCAAGTCCGTCATCGCCAAATATTCGGACCACATCAGCCTGCCCATCCTGATGGAAAAGGAAGAGTGGAAGGACGGTGAGCTGATCAATCCTGCGGACGAGAGCGGTGGCCGCCAGCCCGGCGGCATGGCCAAGACCGGCGAGTGGGAAACCATCAACAAGGCCAGTGCCCTGTGGACCCGCCCCAAGAAGGACATCTCCGAAGAGCAGTACCAGGAGTTCTACAAGGCCATCAGCCACGACCACGAGGCTCCGCTGACCTGGGCGCACAACCGCGTGGAAGGCAACACCGAGTACACGCAGCTGCTGTACATCCCCGCCAAGGCGCCGTTCGACCTGTGGAACCGCGACAAGAAGGCCGGCGTGAAGCTGTACGTCAAGCGCGTGTTCATCATGGACGACGCCGAGGCGCTGATGCCCACCTACCTGCGCTTCGTCAAGGGCGTGATCGACTCGGCCGACCTGCCCCTGAACGTGAGCCGGGAGCTGCTGCAGGAAAGCCGCGACGTGCGCGCCATCCGCGAAGGCTCGACCAAGCGCGTGCTGTCCATGCTCGAAGACCTGGCCAAGCACGACAAGCATGAAGCCGCCGCCGGTGCCGACGGTGTGACCGACGTGGTCGATGCCGACGACCAGGCCAAGGAAGGCAAGTACAGCGCGTTCTACGCCGAATTCGGCTCGGTGCTCAAGGAAGGCCTGGGCGAGGATTTTGGCAACCGCGAGCGTCTGGCCAAGCTGCTGCGCTTTGCCAGCACCACCAGCGACACCGCCAGCGTCAGCTTCGCCGACTACAAGGCGCGCATGAAAGACGGCCAGGAGGCCATCTACTACATCACCGCCGACACCCTGGCCGCAGCCAAGAACAGCCCGCAGCTCGAAGTCTTCAAGAAGAAGGGCATCGAAGTGCTGCTGATGACCGACCGCGTGGACGAGTGGGCGCTGAACTACCTCAACGAGTTCGATGGCACCCCGCTGCAAAGCGTGGCCAAGGGCGCGGTGGACCTGGGTTCGCTGCAGGACGAGGCCGAGAAGAAGGCCGCCGAAGAGGCCGCCGAGGCCTTCAAGCCCCTGCTGGCCAAGCTCAAGGAGGCCCTGAAGGACAAGGCCGAGGACGTGCGCGTGACCACGCGCCTGGTCGACTCACCGGCCTGCCTGGTGGTCCAGGACGATGGCATGAGCACCCAGCTGGCCCGCATGCTCAAGCAGGCCGGCCAGCAGGCACCCGAGTCCAAGCCCGTGCTGGAGGTGAATGCCGAGCATGCCCTGGTCAAGAAGCTCGAAGGCAGCGTGCATTTCCATGACCTGGCGCACATCCTGTTCGACCAGGCCCTGCTGGCCGAGGGCGGCCTGCCTGCCGACCCAGCGGCCTACGTCAAGCGCGTGAACGCCTTGCTGGTGTGATGCCTGCGCGTGCAGCTGCCCCGGGCGGCTGCACCGACAGGCGCGCGGGGCGCCTTGGAGAGTGGCGTCGTCGTCACTCTTCCTTTGCTTTGGCCATGATGCGGGCGTGGACGGCGTCGCGCTCGGTCGGCGCCGCATCGATCAACTGCTTGAGCAGACCGTCGGGCAGCTCGGTGTACTGGCGGCGATCGTTCTTGACCGGCACATTGCGCCAGCCCGACAGCACCATCCAGCTCCACAGGTCGCGCGAGATGGGCTCGGTGACGGTCATCTTGACGTCGCCACGGATGATGGCGATCCCCACTGCAGGCACGCTGCCCACGGGGGCCGGCTTGCGTTGCTGGCGGATCGAGAGAAGGTTGCGGAACAGGTCTTTCATGGGACTGGCCAGTGTGCAATAGCAAAGATGGCTTCAAGCATATACGAGGCCCGCTCGGGCCCCAAGCGCCAATGGTCCTTTCCCCGGCCGCAAGACTGGCTGCATTCCCAGCGCTTGCGCACGGATCTGGCCCTGCATCGCCCTGCGCGATGCGCCTTCTTCAGGCGCTCAGTGGCTCTTCGCCCATGGCTTCGCATTGCTCGATCAGCATGTCCACCTGGCCGCGCCAGTAGTCGCTGCTGCCGAACCAGGGGAAGGTGGCCGGGAAGATCGGGTCCTCCCAGCGCCGCGCCAGCCAGGCGCTGTAGTGGATCAGGCGCAGTGTGCGCAGCGGCTCGACCAGGGCCAGCTCGCGCCGGTCGAAGCTGCGGAACTGCTCGTAGCCTTCGATCAGGGCACTGAGCTGCTGCGTGCGCTGGCGCCGGTCGCCGGACAGCAGCATCCAAAGATCCTGCACGGCCGGGCCCATGCGCGCGTCGTCCAGGTCCACGAAGTGCGGACCGCCGCCGGGCAGGTCGGTCGGCGTCCAGAGGATGTTGCCGGGGTGGCAGTCACCATGCAGGCGGATGGCCTTGGCATTCTGCAGGCTGCTGGCCGCCACCAGCGCAAGCGCCTTCTCGCACTGCTCGCGCCAGGCCGATTGCATGTCCAGCGGAATCATGTCGTGGCCCAGCAGCCAGTCGCGCGATGCCGTGCCAAAGCCCTGCAGGTCCAGCGCAGGGCGGTGCGTGAAGGGCCGGGCCGAGCCCACGGTGTGGATGCGGGCCAGAAAGCGGCCGATCCACTCGAGCACCTCGAAGTCGTCGAGCTCGGGCCCGCGCCCGCCGCGCCAGGGGCTCACGGAAAAGGCAAAGCCGCCGTGGGTGTGCAGGGTGCTGCCGTTCAGTGCCATCGGGCCCACGGCCGGCACCTCGGCCGCCATCAGTTCGGCGGCAAAGGCATGCTCTTCGAGGATCTGGGCGTCCGTCCAGCGACTGGGGCGGTAGAACTTGGCCACCACGCGCTGGCCGTCTTCGAGCGAAACCTGGTAGACACGGTTCTCATAGGACGACAGGGCCATGAGCCGGCCGTCTCCGTACAGGCCCACGCTGGCCAGTGCGTCGAGCACCTGGTCCGGCGTCAGGCGCGCGTAGGGGTGCAGGTCAGAGGCGCTGGGGGCGGCGGTGGGGTCGGTCGGGGGCAGTCGGTTCATGCCCCATTGTCCCCCGCGCTGGAGCCCCCGCCGATCAGGAGGGCTGAAGGCTGGCCATGTGGCCGCTGCGGGGGTCGCCCCCGCCCGCCAGAACGGTGGCAAACAGCGCCTGTGCGGCATCGGGGCCCTGGTGCTGCTGCACCTGCAGCCAGGGGGTGGGCGGCGCCTGCACGGCTGCGGCAAAGGCCTGCCAGGCAGCCACGAGCCGCTCGTTGAGCACCTGCGCGCCCCAGTCGTCGCGGCGCTTCTTGATCTGTGCGGGGGCAAAGAACATGGTCGGGCGCGGGCCGGGCAACTGGCCGGCGCCGCCCAGGTCGTTCACATGGCTGGCGCCCACGGCGCAGCTGTAGGCAAGCGCGGAAAAGCGCTGGTGGATGGCCTCGCGCACGGCCACGCTGCCGGCAAAGTCGATGTAGATGCAGGGCGTGGCAGCCTCGATCTGCTCCAGCGCGTCGTAGGCCACCACCCGGTCGTAGCAGCCCAGGCTTTCGCAGAAGGCCACATTGCCGGGCGAGGTCAGGCCAATCACCTCCAGGCCGCCCCGCTGCGCGAGCTGGAAGGCAGTGCCGTAGGCCGTCTTGCTCGATGCGCTGGACAGCAGCAGGCGCTTGGCACCGAAGAACTGCTGGTCGGCCATGAAGTCGTCGATCAGCCAGGAGGTGATGAACAGCGGGCGCAGCAGTGCCTGGATCTCCTCGGAGTCGGGCGTGTAAAACGGATCGGTGCGGTTGCGTACGTACTGGTTGTACACCGCGTGCAGGCTGGCACGGTGGGCTGCGCCGTCGTAAAAGCCTGCCGGGGTCAGCCGTGCGGGCGTGAGCACGGCGTGGGTGGACATGGGCCAGTAGCCGTAGAGCCGCTCGCCCACAGCCACGCCAGGGTGCAGGGACTGGACCACGTCGCCGAAGCCCCACACAGGCACGATGCCCCAGCCCGTCTCGTCCGATGGAAAGAACTGCCAGTAATTGAGCATGCCGCCCAGTGCGGCATAGGTGATGTTGTTGGCCGTGAGCGCAAAGCGCTCGACGCGCACGCGCACCTGGCCATCGGCCAAAGGAACTTCCTGGGTGGTGCGCAGGGCGGTGTGGGCCAGGGCATCCTGGCGCACGAGGAGGGTGGTGGTGCTCATGGCCGCACGCTAAACGAATCTGCCAATGCGTTCAAGCAGGCGTCGGCGCATGCGCGACACACGGGTGCACCGCCCCATGGAAAAAGGCCCGCCAGCAAGGCCGGCGGGCCTTTGTTCAGGGCCGCGGCCCTGGTAGCGGTGGTGCATCTCAGGCGTTGGCGGCCTTGGGTTTGTCCAGTGTCAGCACCAGCGCCAGGGCGATCAGCGCGGGCAGGGCCTGGGTGAAGAAGATCTTGGGCACGGCGGTGGCACCGCCGTAAACCCCGGCCACGATCACGCAGGCCAGAAAGAAGATCTTGAACACCCGGTTGTTGGTGGCGAGGCCGAAGATGAGGCCCGCCGCCAGAAACCCGTTGTACAGGCCCTGGTTGGCGGCCAGCGTCACGGTGGCGTCGGCCAGCTCCTGGGTCAGGTTGAAGGTCTTCAGCCCCAGCGGCTTGTTCCAGAAGAACATCTCCAGCACCAGGATGTACACATGCTCGATGGCCACCAGGGCCACCGCGATGCGGGGAATCAGCAGCCGGGCCACCGATTACACCAGCGTGATGGTCACGTCGATGTTGCCGCGCGTGGCGTTGGAGTAAGGGCAGACCTGGTGGGCTGCGTCCACCAGCTTCTGGGCCGTGGCGGGGTCCAGACCCGGCAGGCTGATCTTCAGGCGGGCAGCGATGCCATAGGCGTTCGGGATCGGGCCCAGGTCGACTTCGGCGTCGATGGACACGTCCTGGGGCACGGGGATGCCGATCTTGCCGCCGACAGCCTTCATGGCGCCGATGAAGCAGGCTGCGTAGCCCGAGGCGAACAGCTGCTCGGGGTTGGTGCCGGTGCCGGACGTGCCAGGCGAGGACAGCTTGACATCCAGCCGGCCATCGTCGGTCTTGGCGGCGCCGTCACGGCCACCGGTCACGTGGGCCTTGGCGGTGTAGAGGACTTTTTCGAGTTGCGTCATGGTGTCTTCCTTTGCAGTGGATGAATGTCCTGAATGCGGACGGGGTGGGAAAGAAAAAAGTCAGCGCGGCGGCTGGATCCGATCGCGGAAGGTCTTGAGCTGCCCGGTCAGGGCGGTCAGCTCGGGCAGGGTGCACTGGCTGCTTTCGAGTACGCAGGGCGGAATGGCCTCGGCCTTGTCGCGCAGCGCCCGGCCCGGGGCCGTGAGGCTGATGCGCACGCGGCGCTCGTCCTGGGCATCACGGATGCGGGCGATCAGGCCCGAGGTTTCCAGGCGTTTGAGCAGCGGGGTGAGCGTGCCCGAGTCGAGGAACAGGCGCTCGCCCAGTTCGGAGACGGTCACGCCATCCTGCTCCCACAGCACCAGCATCACCAGGTACTGGGGGTAGGTCAGGCCCACGGTTTCGAGCAGCGGCTTGTACAGCTTGGTCATCGCCAGCGAGGCGGAATACAGCGCGAAGCACACCTGGTTGTCCAGGCGCAGCAGGGCCGGGCTGGGGGTGTGGATGGAGGGGTTGCTGCGTGCCATGGGATGAATTGTGCAGCGGAATTGAATTGCGCGCAATTGAATTGTGTAATCTTTTGTTGCTGGGTCGGTCTTGTCGCGGGGTGCAGCCCGTTTCAGTTGAAGCTGTTATTCACGCACGGCGCAGGTGTGCGCGCAAGGCCATGGTGGCAACCATCCGTGACAGGCCCATTGCCGGATTGGCCTTCAGCGACCCGAGAAGCGGGCAGGGCGCTTCTCGACGAAGGCGCGCACGCCCTCCGCCGCATCCTCGCTGTTGGCCAACTGCTTCTGCACCGGGATGAAATCGGCCACCGCGGCCGCCTGGCCCTGCTCGATGGCCTTGAGCACGTTGAGCCGGGTGGCCACCACGGCCATCGGGGCCTGGGCCTCGATGCGCCGGGCGATGGCCAGGGCTTCGTCAAGCACCTGGGCTGCTGGCACCACTTTCTGTACGAAGTTCAGGCGCAGCGCCTCGGCGCTGCCGAATTCGTCGGCGGTCAGCAGGTGCAGCAGGGCATTGCCGGTGCCGGCGCGCTCGGCCATGCGCAGCGTGGCGCCGCCCGTGGCCATGATGCCGCGCTGCACCTCCATCTGCGCAAAGCGGCAGTCATCCGCCGCAACCACGATGTCGGCGCCCAGCATGAGCTCGATGCCCACCGTGAAGCAGATGCCCTTGACCGCCACCACCATGGGCTTGGTGCGGCGCCGGTAGCCTGGCAGGCCGTAGTCGTGGGGCTCCACCATGCCTTCGGGAATGGCCTTTTCGCCGCGCTGCATGTAGGCGCTCACGGCCGGCAGGTCCAGCCCCGCCGTGAAGTGGTCGCCAAAGGCATGCAGCACACCCACGCGCAGTGCCGGGTCGTCGTCCAGCCGGGTATAGGCCTCGGCCAGCTGGCGGAACATGGGCGGTGTCCAGCCATTGCGCTTGGCCGGCCGGTTGATGCCGATCAGCAGGACATGGCCGAGCACCTGGGTATCGATGCAGCCTTCGGCCGGGGGCGTGGTGGGGGTGATGCTGGTCATGGGCGCGAATGTCTCCTTGCCCCTGATTGAAAACCCGATGGAATGGTTGCGCCGTCGCCGCGGGGACAGCGCGCCCGGGACCGTCAGTAGGTATAGACGCCCTGGCCCGTCTTGCGGCCCAGGCGGCCGGCGGCCACCATTTCCTTGAGCAGCGGGCAGGGGCGGTACTTGCTGTCGCCGAATTCGGTGAGGTAGACGTCCATCACGGCCAGGCACACGTCCAGGCCGATCATGTCGGCCAGCGCCAGCGGGCCGATGGGCTGGTTGCAGCCGAGCTTCATGCCGGCGTCGATGTCCTCGGGCGTGGCCAGGCCTTCGGCCAGCACGAAGAAGGCCTCGTTGATCATGGGCACCAGGATGCGGTTGACCACGAAGCCGGGCGCGTTCTTCACGGTGATGGGGCTCTTGCCAAGGGCTTCCGCCAGCGCCTTCACGGCGTCGTGCGTGGCATCGCTGGTCTGCAGGCCACGGATGATCTCCACCAGCGCCATCATGGGCACGGGGTTGAAGAAGTGCATGCCGATGAAGCGGTCCGCACGCGAGGTGGCGGCGGCCAGCTTGGTGATGGAGATCGACGAGGTGTTCGACGCGATCAGCACCTCGGGCGCCAACAGCGCATCCACCTGCTTCAAGATCTTGAGCTTGAGCTCGTAGTTCTCGGTGGCGGCCTCGATCACCAGTTGCGCTGCCTTGAGGTCCTCGTAGCTGGTGGAGACCTTGATGCGCGCCAGCGCCGCAGCCTTGTCGGCTGCCGTGATCTTGTCCTTCTTGATCAGGCGGTCCAAGCTGCCGGCCACGGTGGCCAGGCCTTTTTGCACTGCAGCATCGGAGATGTCCACCATCACCACGTCGATGCCCGAGACCGCGCAGGCCTGTGCAATGCCGTTGCCCATGGTGCCCGCGCCGATGATGCCAACCGTTTGAATCGTCATATAGAGAGCTCTCTTCAAAGTGAAACAGACGGGCAGCATGGTAAGCCGAATCGCACGCCCGTTCGGTTATGGTCTGTCGGGTCCCGGCGCGGCAAAGGCTTTGCGCAGGGCCTGGAGACAAAAACATGTTGTTCGACTACATCGTGATCGGGGGCGGCTCCGCCGGCTCCGTGCTGGCCGGCCGGCTCACCGAAGACCCCGCCGTGCGCGTATGCCTGCTCGAAGCCGGCCCCGCCGACAAGAGCGTGCTCATCCACTGCCCGGCGGGCCTGGCCGTGATGGCCAAGTTCGAGCTCAACGGCTGGGGCCAGAACACCACCCCACAGGCCGCGCTCAATGGCCGCCAGGGCTACCAGCCGCGCGGCAAGGTGCTGGGGGGATCGAGCTCCATCAACGCCATGGTCTACATCCGCGGCCAGCATGCCGACTACGACCACTGGGCTGCGCAGGGCAACCCCGGCTGGGGCTGGGAGGACGTCAAACCCTATTTTCTCAAGGCCGAGCACAACGAGCGCGGTACCGATGCCTGGCATGCACAGGGCGGGCCGCTCAACGTGGCCGACCTGCGCTCGCCCAACCGGTTCAGCCAGTTCTTCAACGAGGCCGGCGTGCAGGCCGGCCACCCGCACAACACCGACTTCAACGGCGCCACGCAGGAAGGCGTGGGCATGTACCAGGTGACGCACAAGAACGGCGAGCGCCACAGCGTGGCCAAGGGCTACCTCACGCCCCACCTGGCGCGCAGCAACCTGCAGGTGGTCACCGGCGCGCACGCCACGCGCATTCTGTTCGAGGGCCAGCGTGCCGTGGGTGTGGAGTACCGCCAGGCCGGGGCGCTGCACAAGGTGCGCGCCAGCCGCGAGGTGCTGCTCAGCGCCGGCGCGCTGCTCTCGCCGCAACTGCTCATGCTCTCGGGCGTGGGGCCAGGCGCGCACCTGCAGCGCCATGGCATCCCGGTGCTGCACGACCTGCCGGGCGTGGGCCAGCACCTGCATGACCATCCTGACGTGGTGCAGGTGTTCAATGCGCCAGAGCTCAAGGACCTGTTCGGCATTTCACCTGCGGGCATGTGGAGCCAGTTGCTCGGCGTGCTCGAATGGCGCCGCAGCCGCACCGGCATGCTGACCACCAACTTCGCCGAGGCCGGGGGCTTTATCAAGAGCGAGCCGGCCGAGACCGCACCCGACCTGCAACTGCACTTCGTGATCGGCAAGCTGGTGGACCATGGCCGCAAGACGGTGCTGGGCCATGGCTATTCAGCCCACGTGTGCCTGCTGCAACCGCGCAGCCGGGGCACGGTGGCGCTGGCGACCAAGGACCCGGTGGCCCTGCCGCTGGTGGACCCGCGCTTCCTGGAGGACGCGGACGACATGCAGCGCATGGTGCGCGGCTTTCAGCGCCTGCGCGACATCCTGGCGCAGCCGGCGCTGGCACGCTTCGGCGCGCGCGAGCTGCCGGCATCGGCCGGTGCGCAGACCCCCGCGCAGATCGAGCAGTTCATCCGCCAGTACGCCGACACCATCTACCACCCGGTGGGCACCTGCCGCATGGGGCCAGGGCCGCTCGATGTGGTGGATGCGCAGCTGCGCGTGCACGGACTGCAGGGCCTGCGCGTGGTGGACGCCTCCATCATGCCGCGCATCGTGAGCGGCAACACCAACGCGCCCACGGTGATGATCGCCGAGAAGGCCGTGGACATGCTGCGCGCTGCGGCGTGATGGATGTCACGCCCTGGATTGGCGCAGGGCGCTGAAAGCGGAAATTCTTCACAGGCGAAATCGCAGTGCTTTCCTAGACTTCTTTCATCGGCTGCGGATGCATGGTGCATCCGGCCGGACACCGCCAGAACTCTCCTGCAGGCGGTGTGGCAACGCCCCGCAAGGGCAGCATGAAAGAAGAGCAAAGCGATGAACATCGACCCCCGCGAAATCTCGGCCCTGATCTCGGCCCATACCGACCCTTCGGCACAACCCGGCGCGCCGCGCATGGACATGTATGCCGGCATCCACAAGGCCCTGCGCGCCGTGATGGCCCACACCCTGCTGGCCCTGGGCCGCATGGACGTGACCGATGAGGAGGAATTCGCCAGCCACTGCGAACGTGTGATGGACCTGCTGGACCTGTGCCGCTCGCACCTGCAGCACGAAAACACCTTCGTGCACACGGCCATCGAAGCCCGTGCACCGGGCGCGGCCCGCGTGCTCGAAAGCGAGCATGTTGAGCACGAGGCCGCCATCGCCGCATTGGCTGCTGGCATCACGCAGCTGCTGGGCTGTGCGCGTGCCGCGCGGCCCGTGGCCACCCAGGCGCTGTACCGCCAGCTGGCGCTGTTCATCGCCCACAACTTCGAGCACATGCATGCCGAGGAAACCGCCCACAACAGCGTGCTCTGGGCGCACTACAGCGACTCGGAACTGGTGGAGGTGCACAACGCCCTGGTCGCCTCCATCCCGCCCGAGGAGATGATGGCCATCCTGCGCTGGCTGGTGCCCTTCATGTCGCCGCCCGAGCGCACGGCCCTGCTGGCCGACATGCGCGCCCACGCCCCGGCACCTGTGTTCACCGGCGTGCTCCACAGCGTGAAGCCCCATCTCACTCCCTACGAATGGATCAAGCTGATGCGCAGCCTGGGCATGTCCTGCGAGATCGCGCCGCCGTACTGAGCCCGGCGGTGCGGGGCGGTCAGTCCGCTGCGGCTTCGGTCGGCGCGTAGCACCAGCGGTTGCGGCCGTTGCGCTTGGCCTCGTACAGGCCGGCGTCGGCGTGGGCGATCAGCTCATCCACGCCTCGCCCGTGGTCAGGGAAATGCGACAGGCCGATGCTGGTGCCGATGTCCGCGCCGCCGACGGCGAGCTGAAAGCGGTCGGTCAGCGCCGCCACCATGCGGTTTGCCACGCTCTGTGCGTCTTCGGCGCTGGCGCCGGGCAAGACGCACAGGAACTCGTCGCCGCCCAGGCGTGCCAGGGTGTCGCCTTCGCGCAGGCAGCCGCGCAGGCGCTGCGTCACCAGGCACAGCAGTTCGTCGCCCGCTGCATGGCCCATGGTGTCGTTGACATGCTTGAACTTGTCCAGGTCAAGGAACAGCACCGTGAGCAGCCCCTGGCGCGTGTTGGCATCGGTCAGCGCCTGGCGCAGCCGGTCGCGCGCAATCATGCGGTTGGGCAGGCCGGTCAGCGGGTCCAGGTTGGCGGCCTCCAACTCGCGGCGGGTCTCGTCCAGGTCGGAGATGCGGCATTCGAGTTCGAACTCGCGCGCCTCCAGCTTGACCACCATATGGGCGAAGGCCTCGGTCAGTCGGGCCTGAACGCTTTCCTCGGGGCGCTCGCCGGTCATGTCCATGAGCGGCCCGATGGCGCGCAGGTCCCCCTGCTGGGCGATGCGCTGCATGATGTCGCACAGGCGTTGCAGGAAGGCGTCGTCGGTCTCGGCAGGGGTCACAGGGTGTTCTCCTCGTGGCGGCAGGCAGCATGTGCGTGGCTGCTGCAGGCGCGTGCCAGCGCAAAAAATCACAGCAACAACGGCATGTTTGGGTGTTACAAAAAGCGCAAAGCGAGGCGCACAAACGACAGCCCCGCGACGGACACGATGATACGCTCGTACACTTGTTAACAATCTAGGGCCTGTCAGCAGGCCCTACCGTGACTGCGCCGCCCCAGCGGCCGGCAGGCAACGCGATACCGTGACCTCGTTGACCTCACCGTCGCGCCGATACTCGAAACGATCTGCCAACCTCTGCACGAAATGCACGCCCAGGCCACCTATGTCCCGATCATCGAGCGAGGCCCCCACGTCGGGCGCCGCCAAGGTGGTGGGATCGAATGCCCGCCCATGGTCGCGCAACACGGCCTGCAGCCGGGCCGGCGCATCAAAGCGCACATGCACCTCCACCAGGCCGCCCTGTCCCGCATAGCCATGCATGGCCACATTGGTCAGCAATTCGTCGAGCATCAGTCCAAAGGACGAAGCCAGGGGCATCGGCACCCCATTGTCATCCGCCCAGGCCTCCAGCCGCTCGAAGAAAAAGGGAAGCTCGGCAACGGTGCCGTGCAGGGTCTGCTGCCATTCGAGCGGTGGATTCATAGATGTCTGCGCGCTGAAACCTTGGGCTGCTTCTGCGGGCGCTGTCTGCGCCGCAGTCCGGTGGGTCGCCGAAGCATTGTGGCATGAGCCGGACCATGCCAACGCTTTCGTCGCCCTCAGCACCCCAGGCCGCCGGCACCGCCGTCGCGGCAAGGCCCACACTCGCTGCGCTGTGGGAACTCGCCGGACTGTGGCTGCTCATCGTGCTGGCCGGCATCGCACTGATCACCAGCCTGCTGCTGGACGTGCGCGCGCAAGAAGAAGCGCAGATAGAGCGCTCGCGCCTGTCGCTGACGCTGGTGGAACTGCAGGAGGCCATCGAGGGCGACCTCGGGCTGGGCTTTGACCTGCCCGACCACCGCGGCGTCCAGCCCCGGCTGGAGCGTGCCTTGGCCAGCGACACCCAGCTTTACGCCATCGACGTGGTAGACCGCGCGGGCATTGCCCTCTTCAGCACGGACCAGGGTGCCATCGGTGAGGCGCTACAGCCCCGTGCGGCACGCGCGGCCGAGGCCGGCGCGCGCCAGGACCGCATCTGGAGCGCAGCGCTCCCGGGAGAGGCCATCATGGGCCTTCCCCTGCACAACGCCTTCGGCGAGGTCGTGGGCCACATCAGCGCCACGTATGCGACCCAGCCCGTGCGCTTTCGGCTCGCGGTGTGGCAGCCCGATGGGCAAACCCTCACGCTGGGCGCCATGGCGGTGCTGGTGCTGGCCATCGCAGGCCTGCTGGGCTGGCTGGCCACGCTCTGGGCCCTGCAACCGCAGTCGGCCCGGTTGCGCATCGAATGCCAGCGCTCGCAGACGCGGGCACTGGGGCGCAGTGCCCAGGTTCGCCAGCGCATGGACGAATGCCTGGTGCGCCTGGACGAAAGCGAGCGCTCCGAATGACCGCGCGCCGCGCTTTCGACCCCGCGACCCGCCTGGGCATCGCGGCCTTGGTGCTGCTGCTGCTGGCTGCCTGCGTCCTGTCCATCTACACCTATGACCAGTTGCGCGACCTGCGGGCCGCAAGCGACCGAACGCGTTCGCAGCTGATGGCCCAGTCGCTGAGCGTGCGCATCAGCCACGCCGTCGAATCCGGCATCCCGCTGCGCGGCCTGGTGGGCGTAGAGGCGCTGTTCCAGCAGCGCATGGCGTCGCAGCCCGACATCCATGCCGTGGCACTGGTGCTGCCCGACGGCAAGGTGCTCTGGGAGGTCACGCGCGACGCAGCCGCGGCAGGTGCCACGGCCGAGGCGCCTGTGCAGGTCCGTGGCGCTTCCGTGGCCACCCTGCGCCTGGCTTTGCGCGACAGCGGTGCCGCCGCCTTCGCCCGTGCCACGGCCGCCCTGCTGCTGCCTGCCATCGGGGTGCTGGCACTGCTGGCCTATCTGGCCGCGCGCTTTTCGCAGGCCCAGGGCATCGAGCTGCGCAACCATGCCGCCTGGCGCGCGCGCCGCGCCATCGCCCAGGGTCGCTACGACAACACCGTGGTGCTGCCGCAACGGCGCGGGTTCGACCTGCGGGTGCAGCAATTGGGCCATGCGGTGCGCGAGGTGCACGAAGGGCTGGTGCGCGTGCGCCGCCTCATCGCCTCGCTGCGCCAGACCGAACCCCAGCACGCGCGGCGCGAACGCCTGGACCAGTTGCTGGCCAAGGCCGAGGCCCATGACCGCTTCGCCGAACACGGTATTGCCCAGGTGCGGGTGGTCGCAGCAGAAGCGCAGGCGTTCTGGATCGCCCTGCTCGTGGCCTTGAGCGCGCTGGCGCTGCAGACCCTGTGGCTGCGCAGCCTGCACCTGCAAGGCGAAACACCCTGGCAGTGGCAGGGCCTGGCACCGGCCACTGCCGCCAGCCTGGCCGCCTTCTTCGTGGCGGGCACGGCGGCCTGGTCCGTGACACGCTGGCGCCGCTGGCCAGCGCCCACCGTGGTGCTGCCCGCCTGCATCGCCCTGTTGGCTACAGCCATGGCCTGCGCCAGCGGCCTGCCAGCGAGCCTGCCCTGGACCTTCGCCATGGCGGCGGGTGCCTGGCATGGCTTGGTGGTGGGCGCCGTGCTGGCCGCCTGCCAGGCCGTCGAACACGTGCCACGCACCCGGCCCGAATACGCGCACGCCCGACCCCGCTGGCGCGCCGCGACCTGGAGCGCCTGGACCGTCGCTGCCGTCTGGCTGGGCCCGGCGCTGGGCAGCCTGGCTCTGGACGCCTTGGGCATGCTGCAGGGAGCCTATGCGCTGCTGCTGCCCGCCGTGTGCGCGGGCTTTTTTGTGGTGCGCTGGAACGGACCGCGCAGCCCCTGGCGCAGCCGCACGGGGGTGCACGGCAACGCCCTGCCCGCAGCGGCCCGGCCCGCGGCCGACCGCACCAGGGCATTGGGCCAGTCCGGTGCCGCCGGCTTGCTGCTGGGCCTGGCGCTGGCCGCACATGCGCTGGGGCAGCCCCCCATTTGGGCACCCCTGCTGGGGCTGGGCGTGGCGGCCGGGCTGTTCCTGCGCGGGCGCATGCCGTCCCCGAGCATCCTGACCGCCGTGGCCGCCGTGGCCGCCGTAGCCACCCTGCTGGCCTTGGCCATCGCCTCGGGTTGGCTGCCCACGGGCTGGTATCTGCAGGATGCGGCGCTGGTGCTGGCCGCCCTGCTGACCGGCGTCGCGCTGGGCCGCCTGGCGCGCACAGCCGAGGGCCAGGGCCGGCTGCCCGAGCTGTCGGCGGCCCAATGGGCCGCGATGGGCCTCGGCGCCGTGGTTGCCAGTGGCGCTCTGGGCGCCCACCTGCACGGCGGCTGGCCCTTGCTAGCGGCCGCGTTGCTGCTGCTGGTTTGCAGCAGGCACGCTCAGCGCGCCGCTGCGAGTGCGGTCCGCGCCTGGGGGCACCATGCACCTTAAGCACCGGCTGATCGCCATCCTGCTGGCCGCCATGGCCATGTTGGTCGCAGCCTTCGCCACGATGGGCTGGCTCAGCGACCAGCGCTGGTCGCAGCGTTACGACGAAGTGCTGCTGCAGAACCAGCGCATCGCCTGGGACAAGCTGCAGAACGAAAACCTTGACCGCCAGGACGTGCTGGCCCAGCAGCTGCTGGAGGATGCTGCTATCCGCGACCTTGCAGCGCAGGGTGCCGGGGCCCGCATCGACGCGCTGCTGGCGGCCGCGACTCGGCGCGCACCGGGCTTGCGCATCGATGTCTTCGACCGCCAGGGCACGCTGGTGGCCACCACCGAGCCCGGGATCGATCCGCAGCCGATGGCCGAAGTCCGTTGGGTGGCCACGGCCAGTGGCCAGAGCGGCGCCGTGCGCGGGCTCAGCCAGGTGGCGGTGCGCCAGTACCAGTGGGTGGTGGTGCGCGGCTTCGACGGCGGCGCGCTGGCCGTAGGCCAGGACGTCGCCCCCAAGCTGTCCGAGCTGGCCACCTACCTGGGAGGTGACATCTTCCTGGCCAACATGCGCGGCGCCGAATCCGTGGGCACCCGCGCGGGCGTGCTGGCTGCCACCGAAACGCCGATCCCCGTGCGCTCCAACCAGGCCGTCACCGTGCAGCTGGAAGACCACAACCGTGAACCACGCGCCCTGCGCATCGTCAGCCAGCCCGTGCGCAACCCCGATGCGCGCATCGTTGGCGCGCTGGTCTGGATGCAGGACGTGAGCGACAGGCACTACGCCGACCAGCTGTTCTCGCGCACCGCGCTGGCGGCGGCGCTGGCCTTCGCCGCGATGCTGGCGGCAGGCCTCGTGGTCTACCTGCGCCACGCGATGGAGCCGCTGGCGCGCTCGGTCGGCGTGCTCAACGCGCTGGCGCGCGGCGCCACCGATGCCTCGCTGGACCAGGGCGAGGAAGACGCCGAGGACGAGTCCGGAGAGATCGCGCGCGGCGTGGTGGCCATCCGCTCGGAACTGCTGAACCTCGAAACCCTGCGCCAGGAGCGCATCCGCACCCGCCAGCAACAGGAGCGCCTGATCCGCGACCAACTGCGCACCCTGGCCGACAGCCTGGACCTGGCCTCGCGCGAGGAGATCCTCGCGGCGCTCGGTTCGAGCGCCGAAACGCCGGTCAGCCACGCCTCGGCCGATGCCAGTGCCACGCCAACCAACCATTTGGCCGAACTCGCGGGGATCCTGGGCCGCATGTCCGGCCTGGTCACCAACCAGCAAAGCCGCCTGCTCAAGCTGCTGCGCGAGCTGCAGGCGGCGGTGGTGACCCAGGCCACCCTGGCCAGCCTGCAACAGGAGCTGGAGATCGCCCGCCAGATGCAGCTGTCCATCCTGCCGCGCTCGGCGCCCGACGTGGGGGAGGTCGACATCGCGGCCACCATGATCCCGGCCAAGGAAGTAGGGGGCGACTTCTACGACTATTTCCCGATCGACGACGAGCACCTGGCCGTGGTCGTGGCCGACGTATCGGGCAAGGGCGTGCCGGCCGCATTCTTCATGGCGATCTCGCGCACCCTGCTCAAGAGCAACGCACTGTTCCTGCGCGAACCCGGTGCCACCATCCGGGCCCTCAACGACCAGCTGTGCGCCGAAAACGACCAGATGATGTTCGTCACCGTGTTCTACGGCGTGCTGCACCTGCCTACCGGGCGGCTGGTTTACGTGAATGCGGGCCACAACCCGCCGGTGCGCCTGACCGGCACCAGCGCCGCGCTGTTCCCGCGCGGCAGGAACATGGCGCTGGCCGTGATGGAAGAGCAGGAATACACCGAGGGCGAGGTCACGCTGGCCCCCGGCGAAACCGTCGTGCTCTATACCGACGGCGTGACCGAAGCGACCAATGCGGAGAATGCGCTTTTTGGGGACGCCGCCCTGCTTGCGGCCATGAAAGCCATTGTCAGCGACCCCCGAGAGGTGGTCACGGCGCGCATTCCCGAGCAGCTCGTGCGTGCCGTGCGCGGCTTCGAGAACGGCGCCGCGCAGGCCGACGACATCACGGTGGTGGCAATGACCTACCGGGGGCGGCGGTTGTGACCGAGATGGCGCGCGTAGCGCAACGACACCGCACCGTCGGGTGCGCGCACTTCGCCCACGCAGGCGTAGCCGGCCAGCGCCGCCGCGCGCAGGGCCTCGTAGTCCAGGCTGGGCAGCAGCAACTCCCCCTCGGCCGCAAAGTCCATGCCCTGCTCAAGATCGATCATGGCCACGTGGCGGTGCAGGCCGTCGATCATGCCGGTCCAGACGACACGCAGGCCCTGGCGCAGCATGTTGTGGCGGCTGCGGTGGTTGAGCAGGGAGACCAGGGCCATGCACAAGGGACGTCCGCAGGCCTGCGCCAGGCCCAGGCGCGCCGACAGCAGCGTGCGCTGCAACTGGCGACCACGCCACTGCGGCAGCACCATGCAGCTCGACAGATGCGCCACCATGCCCTGCTGTGCCGGCTCCAGGCCGATCACGTGGCCCAGGTTATGGGCCTCCTGTTCGCCCGGCAGTTCGATCATGGCGTAGGCGATCAGGGCGTCGTCCACAAACACCCCGATGACTTCGCCGCTCGGAGACAGGTGGGCCTGGAAGAAGTTCTCCTCGTGGTCCTCGCGCACATAGAGGTCAGGGTCGGGCAGCGTGGCCAGCACGGTGTTGCGCAAGGCCACCCACGCCTCGAAATCTTGCGACTCCAACAAGCGGGTGTGCGCCTGGGGCAGTTGGCCCAGTCCCACTTCAGGCAGCAGGACGCGCGGTATGGGGGACAGGGAGCTGAGCACGGTGGACGGGGTGGCGCAAACAGCGCGCAACGGGTCGAAAGGGTTGAAAGGGTTCGTAACGACGCCCCGACTATAGAACAGCTCCATGACATTCGACGAAACCGGCATACCAAGGAAGCACTTCCATGACCGACACGACCAACCCCACGCCCGGCACCGAGATCGATGTGGCCGCACTGCAGCGACGCCTGCGGCGCGAATCCCTGGTATTCGCTGCGATCTTTGCGCTGGTGCTGTTTGGCCTGTCCCTGGTGCTGATCGCCTGGCGGACCGAGCAGTTGCTGACCCAGCTCACGCAGGACCGTACCGTGCGCCTGCTGCGCCAGGTGGCCGACGAGACCGAGTCCGGGCTGCGCTTCGGCGTTTCCGTGGCCGACCAGACCGTGCTGTCCGAGCGGGTCGCGCGCCTGGGCGCAGCGGGCAGCCCGCTGCGCGGGGTGTTCATCGACACCGATAGGGGTGAGGCCGTTTTGCGCTCGGGCGACCCTGAGCTGCATGCCACCATCGCGCCGCGCTGGAGGCAGGCGGTGATCGACGCCGGGCCGGGCCATGCCCCGGCGGTACGCAACACGGGCCGCTATGCGTGGGTTGGCGCGGCCATTTTCGATTCCACCGGCGTCCCAGCGGCCACCCTGTGGGGGGCCCTCGACCTGGCCGAGGTGCGCGCCCAGGCGCGGGGCGTCGCGCTGGACATGGTGCTGCGCGCCCTGCCGCTGATGCTGCTGGCCCTGTTGATCACCTGGTGGCTGCTGCTGCGCTGGAGCAGCCGCGTCATCACCTCCATGCGCGGCATCGGCAGTGGCGTCGGCGCACGGGCCATCCAGGGCTCCGCCAAACAACTCTGGCTGGCCGTGGTCTTCAGCGCGGTGGTGGCGCCCGCCGCGATGCTGTGGATCGCGCGCGAGGCGGCACGTCCGGCCGTCACGGCGCAGATCCAGGAAAACGCCGACGCTGTGGGCCGCGCGCTGTCGGGCCAGGTCGCGCGCGCGCTGTCGCTCGGCGTGCCCTGGAGCGCGATGAATGGGGTGGACGAACTGTTTCGGCAGCAGCTTGTCGAAGCGCCCGAGCTGAACTACCTGGCACTGCAGCCCCCCAGCGGCCCGGCGCAAAATGCCACCTGGAGCGGCGACGCGCCTGCGCAGGCACGCGAGGGTGCGTCCGACTTCCCGCGGCGCAAGCTCACGGCCGGCGATGGCGCCGTGGTCGTCGGCTACCCGGCCGACTTCGTGGACCGCCAGCTCGCGGGCATGTTGATCGACCTGGTGCTGGCCCTGGTGATCGCCGCCGTGCTGGTGCGCGAACTCGCGCGCGGCCTGTGGCGCCGCTCGCTGCTGTTCCCGCTGGCCGCCTATGTGCAGGCCCGGTTGTGGCAAGGGCTGCAGCGGCGCTGGCAAAAAAACCACACCATCGACCAGGAAAGCGCCCAGGCCCATGAGCGCGACGCCGCCGAATGCCGGGCACAGCTGATTCGCGCTGCGCGCAGTGGCAGCGCCACGGCCGAAACGCCCCAGGTCGGCGCCCAGCTCACCTTGCTGCGCCTGACCGTGTTCCTGGTGGCCCTGTCCGAAGAGCTGCTGCGCCCCTTCTTTACCGTGTTCGCCAGCG
>Ga0308157_10000369_pt1 | contig 158705 bp, 123 predicted proteins | sample PhyBR1_FD_201035 | JGI IMG/M metagenome (GOLD analysis project Ga0308157, IMG submission 201035) | Phyllosphere microbial communities from UC Gill Tract Community Farm, Albany, California, United States - DLSLB.R1 | ecosystem: Host-associated > Plants > Phyllosphere > Unclassified | place... | reverse complement strand
CGGCGGAATCATTCAATGCTAAAATAAAGAACTTCAGATTGCAGCTTCGAGGAGTGAAAGACAAATCATTTTTTCTATTCAGATTGTCTAAAATTTTTGCTTAGTCCCCAACTTTTGGGATTGATCCTTAATCATCTGTCCTGTTGAAATTTCTGTTCTTTTACCCGAAATAACAAACAGTACTATCAATCATAAAAAAAGAAGTCTTCTGTTGGGAAGACTTCTTTTTTTATTAAATAATGTGGAGGATATGGGGATCGAACCCACCACCTTTAGACTGCCAGTCTAACGCTCTAGCCAGATGAGCTAATCCCCCATGTGCTTTCTGTTACAAAAGCGGTACAAAAGTAAGTATTTAAAGTAAATATGCAAATTATTTATTAAATTTTATTTCATGAAAAACACAACTCTTTACTTAATAATCAGATTTATTGATATTTAAGAGTCTATTTAAATTTTACTTAAATATCTATTTTAGATTTTTATTCTCGCTTTAATCTGTTTTTACGCGGTTTCGAGTATATTTTTCGCTTGCTATTCTTATCCTTCACAACAAATTAACAGATAAACGTTGAAAAATTTCCACTTCGAATGGGAATAACGATAAAATTAGAAAATAAAAAACGTATGCTAAAAATAGCATACGTTTCAAGAAAAATATCTAGTAATGATTATTTCCAGCCACCGCCCAGAGCCTGATAGAGCTCAACAGCAGCCTTCATTTTACTATATTCTGCATTTGAAATATTCAGTTCAGCGTTTAATGAATTCACACTGGCATTTAATACTTCAAGATAATTGGCCATCCCATAGTTGACTAATTCCTGAGAATAATCTACTGATTTTTTATAGGCATCCAGTTCTTTTTGTTTTAAATCAATATACTGATCCTGAACCGAGAACACACGGATTGCATCGGAAACCTCTTTACCGGCAGTAAGAACTGTTTTTCGGAAGTTCAGATAAGCAGTCTCTTTATTCGCTAAACTTACGTCGTAGTTGGTCTGAATGGCTCTTTTATTCAGAATTGGCTGTGCTAAACCAGCAACCACGTTGGCAAACAGAGAGTTCACACTGAATAAATGGTCAATATCTACCGACTGGAATCCTCCGGTTCCGGTAAGTTTTAAAGTTGGATAAAACTGAGCTTTCGCAGAATTGGTTAATTCAAAAGCATTCATCAGGCTGAATTCAGCCTGCATTACATCCGGTCTGTTGGCCAGCAACTGTGCCGGATATCCTAATTTAAGATCAATAGGAACATTCTGGCTGGCGAGTGTAGATCTTTCAATAGTATGAGAAGGTTCCCCCATCAAAAGGCTCATTGTATTTTCTAATAACTGAATCTGGGTATCAATATCAATTAATAAAGATTTCGCGTTAAAAACAAGCGCTTCACTCTGCTGAACGGCAACTTCCGTTACTGTTCCCGAAATTTTCAATGCTTTTGTAGTCTCTAAATTCTGCTCACGAACCTTAATGGTTTCTGTGATGATCTTTTTCTGATCGTCATAGGTTAACAGCTGATAATAAGCAGACGCAATAGATGCCACCAGGTCACTTTTTACGGCTTTATGGGCAGCCACGGTTCCCAGATAGCTTGCCAGCTGTGCTTTTTGCTGTGCTTTCAGCTTGCCCCAGATATCTGCTTCCCAACCAATACTGGCTGTAATATCAAACTGGTTTACGTATCTTCTTTCACCAATGATCTGTCCAAACTGGGTATTGATGGACTGGGTCTGGAAAGTATAGTTCGGACCTACCGATAAAGTAGGCTGATAGGCTGCTTTACTTTGCTTTAAATAAGCTTCCGCAGAATTGATGCTCTGTAATGCAATTCTTATATCTAAATTATTATCTAAAGCTTTGTTGATATGCCCCTGAAGTATAGGATCTCTGAAAATTTCTTTCCATGAAACATTCGCGATATTGATACTGTCGGAAGGAAGCATATCGGTACGGAAAAGCTTTTCGTCTACCACATTTTTCGGTCTTTCATATTCTTTTCTTGCCATACAAGATGATACGGCAGCAAGAATCGTGACTGAAAAAGTTATTCCTTTTATAATGTTTAATAAACTCTTCATTCTTGGAAGTTTAAAGTTTTAAATGTAAGTTATAAGGTTTTCGGTTGTAGTCATTACACTTTCACCAAAAACCTTAAACTAACTTAATTTATTCTGCTAAATTGATTTCTTCGTGCTTAATAGGTTTTACTTTCTCCTGTAATGTCTGGAAAATAACGAACAGTACCGGAATTACGAAAAGTCCCAGTATGGTTCCTATTAATAATCCGATAGCCGCACCAGTTGCAATAGATCTGTTTCCGACAGCCCCGATTCCGCTTGCTAAAACCAATGGTAATAAACCAAAGATAAAGGCAAATGAGGTCATCAGGATCGGTCTTAATCTGGCTTTTGCCGCATTAATGGCTGCCATCACGATCGTTTCGCCGTGATGCCTTCTCTGTACAGCAAACTCAATAATCAGGATGGCATTTTTCGCGAGTAACCCCACCAGCATGATTAAGGCAATCTGGAAATAAATATTGTTTTCCAAGCCCATTATTTTTTGTCCGAAATACGCTCCCATTACCCCAAGAGGAAGAGAAATTACTACGACCAACGGAAGAATATAACTTTCATACTGAGCAGAAAGAATAAAGTAAACGAATACCAAACTCAATCCGAAGATCAAAATTGTCTGAGATCCTGAATTTAATTCCTCTCTCGTTAATCCGGTAAATTCTACATCGTAATTCTGATTCAACGTTTCTTTAGCCACATCCTGAACCGCCGTAATCGCATCTCCTGAACTGTATCCCGCAGAATTGGCTCCTGTAATCTTCACAGAGGTAAACAGATTATATCTGCTCACAGACTGAGGACCATAGGCTTTTTTAAGCGTTACAAACTGAGAAATTGGTGACATGACACCGGAAGAGGTTCGTACATACAATTCATTCAGATTCTCAATACTCTTTCTGTTATCCGGAAGAGCCTGAACCATAACTCTGAACTGTTTTCCATACTTTGTAAAGTCGGCGGTATAAACTCCTCCTACATATCCCTGCATCGTACTAAGAATAGAACTTACAGAAACCCCCATCTGTTTAGCCAAAGGAACATTAATGTCCATCTGGTACTGAGGATATTTTGTATTAAATGAAGACTGCGCAAATTCAATTTCCGGTCTCTGCATCAATTTTCCGATAAATTCATTGGTTTTATCATCAAGATCAGCATATTCGCCTCCGGATTTATCCAGCAATACCATTTCAAAACCGGCACTGTTACCAAAACCAGGTACACTTGGCGGCTGGAAGAATACCACTTTCGCATCCGGCACTTTTCCTGAAATTCCGAATAGCTTTTTGGTAATATCCTCAGATGTTTGTCCGTCTTTTTTACGGTCTTCGAATGGTTTTAATTTGATAAAAGCCAAACCATTATTACTTCCGTTTCCGGATAAGAAACCTCTACCTGTAGAGATGGTAACATTCTGTACTCCCGGAACCTTCATTGCATTGGCCTGAAGTGTTTTCAGAGCATTGTACGTTCTTTCCATGGAAGCACCCGGAGGAAGCTGTACATCTGTAAAGATGATCCCTCTGTCTTCGGTAGGCACGAAACCTTTTTTCATGGTTGTACCTGCCCAATACAGGATCCCTCCCGTTACCGCGAAGATAATTAAGGTTACCCATTTATGTCTCAATAAGAATACAAATCCTCTTCCGTAACGGTCTGTTGTCGTTTTAAAAGCAATATTGAACTTATAAAAGAACTTTTGAAGGAAGTTCATATTTTTATATTCCGCATGATGGGCATCATGAGGCTTTAAGAATAATGAACATAAAACCGGACTCAGCGTTAATGCATTAATAGCAGAAATGATGATCGCAATAATCAGCGTGATTCCAAACTGCTGGTAGAACACCCCCGTAGGTCCTGTAATGAACGTTACCGGAACGAATACCGCTGCCATTACCAAAGTAATGGAGATAATAGCCCCTGTAATTTCATCCATTGCCTCTACCGTTGCTTTTTTAGCATCCGAAATACCATTTTCCATCTTGGCGTGAACGGCCTCGACGACGACAATGGCATCATCCACCACAATACCGATGGCAAGAACCAAGGCAAATAGTGTTAAAAGGTTGAGTGAATATCCAAATAAATTCAGAAAGAAAAACGCCCCCACAATAGATACCGGAACCGCAATGGCCGGAATTAGAGTAGATCTGAAATCCTGTAAGAAAATATACACCACGATAAATACCAGGATGAAGGCTTCAATTAACGTATGAACTACCTTTTCGATAGAGGCATCCAGGAATTCGTTGGTATCGAAGTTATAGGTATATTTTACCCCCTCAGGAAAGCTTCCTTCCGCTGATTTCAGGTAGGTTTTAATATTTTTAATGATCTCCTGAGCGTTAGAACCCGGTGTCTGGAAAATACCCATACTGATGGACGGACTGTTTCCGTTTTCCCCGATTCCTGTATAAGACTGTCCGGCAAGCTCTACTTTAGCGACATCCTTAAGCATTAAATTCTGTCCGTCTGCCAATGCTTTAATCACAATATTGTCATACTGCTCCTTGTCATTGAATTTTCCGACATATTTAATAATATATTCAAAAGAGCTCCCGCTGTTTTGTCCGATAGAACCGGCAGCAGCTTCCCTACTTTGCTCGTTGATCGCTGCGGTAACATCATCCGGAGTTAATCCGTATGCCGCCATTTTAGCGGGATCAAGCCAAATTCTCATCGAATAGTTTTTACCCCCGAAAACGTTGGCATCACCTACCCCGTTAATCCTTTTTAAATTCGGAATAACGTTGATATTTAAAAAGTTTTGAAGATATACATCATCAAGGTCTTTATTTTCAGAGTAGAAAGACATATACATCAATGCACTCGTCTGCTGTTTCTGAGTAACCACCCCCGAACGTGTAACTTCACTTGGAAGAAGCGGCGTTGCTCTTGATACACGGTTTTGTACGTTTACGGCAGCAATATCAGGATCAATACCCTGCTTAAAGAATACCTGAATCTGAGCAGAACCATCGTTTCCCGCGCTGGAAGTAATATAATCCATCCCTTCTACCCCGTTGATCTGTTCTTCCAACGGTACAACCACACTTTTCATAACGGTTTCCGCATTAGCTCCGGTATAGTTGGCGGTAACACTTACCGTGGGCGGTGCAATATCCGGATACTGGGTAACCGGCAGCGAGATCAGTCCTAAAACCCCTAGAATCACAATCAGGATTGAGATTACAGTGGATAAGACCGGTCTGTTTATAAAATTTTTAATCATCTTAGAATTTCGGTTTTATAGATTGAACAAGGCTATCCATTTTTACCGGCTGTTTTTTAATTGGAGTTCCCGATTTTAATCCTCCGATCCCTGCAGCAACAATTGTTTCACCTTTTGTTACTCCTTTTTTAATTAAAGCCATATTGTCGATTCTGTCGATGACATCCACCACCACATTTTTAGCCGTATCTTTTTCAACTTTATAAACGTAAACGATACCTTGTTGTTCATAGGTAGCACTTTCCGGAACCACCAGAACATTGTCATACGTTTGCGGGAATCTTATCGTTCCGCTATTTCCGTTGCTTAATAATTTTTGGGCATTGGTAAATCCAACTCTGAACTGAATGGTACCCGTCGTAGGGTCGATTTGTCCTGTAATTGCTTCAATTCTCCCTTTTTCAGGATAAAGACTTCCGTTGGCCAGTTGTAATTCTACCATCGGAAGATTTTTAATTTTTTCAGGCATAGAAGCGCCCTGAGACTTTTCAAGAAAGTCAAAATACTCTTTCTCGTTCATTGAAAAGTAAGCGAAGATCTGAGAAGTGTCAGAAATCGTTGTCAGAGCAGCCTGATCAGTAGGACCAACCAAACTTCCCACTTTTAACGGAAGTCTGCCTATCACTCCGGAAATAGGCGCACGAATAATGGAATACTCAATATTTGCTTCCACCCCTTTATAATTGGCAACCGCCTGGCTTTTAGACGCCTGAGCCTGTTTTAACTGAGCCTGAGCCTGGGCCAGATTAGCCTGAGCCGTCTGCAGCTGAACATCGCTGATGATGTTTTTCTGAACCAGTGGTTTCAGTTTATTAACTTCTACATTCGCCGCACTTACCGCAGCCTGAGCCGCAGCAATTGTAGATTCTGCAGCACCAATTCCCGCTTTGGAAGCCGCAGCATTTTCGTTCAGAATATTGGTTTCAAGGCGGAAAAGAGGCTGTCCTTTTGTTACGTACTGTCCTTCATCCACTAAAACCTGAGTGATATATCCCTGTATTTTCGCGCGAACATCATTGTTTACCCTACCCTGAATGGTAGCCGGAAAAGTCTGATAGCCCACTATATTTTTAGCCTCCACATTTACGACAGGATATGGTTTTGCGCCATCCTGCTTTGGAGCTTCTTTGTTGCATGCCATAAGAGAAAGCGCTGCAATAGAAAGTATAACTAGCTTGTTATTCATTTTATAGTTTATTAAGAGATTCTTGAATATTTATTATATTTTTATTTAAAAGTGCCTTATAAGCTTCAATTCTTTGATTATAGACTTCATCCTGATTTTTTTTAAAATTGTTTAAGTCATCCAGAAGTTTTAATTCGTCCTGCATTTTTTGAACTATTTTTTCAAATCTTATCTTCTTATATTCATCGTTGAGAAAAAAATATCTCTTTCTTTCGTCTATTTTATTGTGATCGATGATCAGCTCAGCATTCAGCAACAACGAAATGCTTGTTGAAACAGAGCTTTTACTGGCAGAAAGTACATCCACAAACTCATCAAAGGTAATCCCAACTCGCTCGTGATCAAACAGAAGATAAGCGTAAATCTTTGATGCTAAAGGAGGTATATTGAAGATGGCACCATAAAACTTCACGGCATCCTGAAAGATTTTTTCATCAACTTCTATACTATTATGCATTGTATATAAAATTTTTCAGCAAATGTAAAAATTAGTTCTGAACAAAACGAACAAACCCAATAGAGTTTATAAATATTGGGTCTTTTAAAAATTCAATTAAATTGGATTTAACTTTTGTCTTAAAAAATAATCTTCTCATAAGCTTTTCTCATTCCGCCAGCCAAAAATACCTCTCCACAATAAGAATATCCTTTGCCTTCAAGGATTTTCAGCATTGCGATATTGTCGAAATTGGTATCTACTTTTACGCTTTGGATGTTTTGAGATCTGGTAAACTCTTCAATATGATCGAATAATTTTTTTACCATTCCCTGGCCGGCAAATTTTTCATCTACCGCTACCCGGTGGACCACCACAAATTCTCCGTCGCTCAGCCAGGCTCCTTCAATAGAGCTGTAAGCGGGTTCATCGTTCATTATCAGAGCAACATACACCGCTATTTCATTATCTACGGTGATTACATACCCGAAACCTTTTTCGATATCGCTTTCCACGGTTCCAAGGTTGGGATATCCTTCCTGCCACTGTGTGCTGCCATCTATCCTTCTCCTTTCAATCGCCTGTTGCAGAATAGACCAGATCAGATCTCTGTCTTCAATTTTTGCTTGTCTCAGTTTTATTTCTAGCTCCATGTTTATTTTAGGTTGAAAATTGAAATATTTAAATAGTATTTTGTTGCCACTTCACGCTCAAAAGCTCATGAAAACTACATTTATTGATTGTTTTTATAAGCAGAAGTTAAATACTTTTGATGCCAGTATCTGAAAATAAATATTTAAACCCTGAATATCAGATATTTTAATCAGATAAAATCATTAATTTTTGTTTAAATTCACTTTAATTATAAAATTTTTTTGGAATAAAAACGGGACTGGAAGCTTGAAAAGGGACACATAAAGTTCGTTCAGCGCTTCCCTTATTATGACGATAAAAATTCAAAAAAAATAGAAATTTTCGATTTTTACGGTCTTATATAAACTCCATCTTCCAGACTCTTTTTTTACACGCTATTCTAAAGAAAAGATGGTGATTCCCACTACAATTCCTGATCTTATTTTTTAGCAACCGGACCATTTTTCCTGTATACTATTTTCAGGACAATCATTACAATCAGCATGCTTAGCATCAGGATATTGGTAATCCACAACGGTTTTGCGTCTTTCATCAACCCATAAATTATCCAAAGCACCGCATTCAGGGTGAGGAAAAACAAGGTTACCATAGAAAGATCGTGCCCCGACTTTGTTTTCCACAACTTAACAACCTGCGGCAAAAATGATATTGACGAAATAAGTGCTCCTGAGTATCCGATGATTTGTTCTATCATAATTAATATTTTAAGATTTTACCTTAAAGATATTAAAAATAAACCAAAGGTTAAACGTTAAACCCTTGCCCCTAACTCAAATCCCGACCATTTATTTTGGATCAACTATAAAAATTGGGACGAAATTTCGAGACTTAAAATATATTATTTCCCACAGATCGGACAGATTTTCACAGATATCGCGTTTTTTCAGAGCCCTGAACTTTTTTCTATTAACCCAAAAAACCGAAAATTAATGAGTATTAATTTTCGGTTCGAAGTAGTAAAATTTAAAATTATGAAATTGTTTTTTTAATTTTCATTTTGTTGAAGATAGCCATCGATGATCTCGAATGCTTTCTTCTCGTCTTCCAATTTTACCATTACTTTCAGTGATGTTGCCGTAGGCGTTGTCGTAAAAGTAAGATAAGTGTTTTCGACTGCATTTTTAATCTGCGCATCGTCCAATTTGGATTTGATTAGCTGTATTTCTGCTTGTTTGTCACTTTCAAAAACTGATACTCTTGTACTTCTTTCCATAGTCTTTCACGTTTGAGTATCTAAATATATGATGTTTTTTTGAAAATTACAAATTATCAGTTTTAAATTTTATTAATATTATTTTCAATTTTGTCTAAAGCGAGCCTGATTTCTTCCTTTGTAACATTGAGGTGCGGACGGAAGCGAATCGACTGATCTCCACATGGTAAGATAATCAAACCATCGTTCCAAAGCACTTCGCGTAAAATATTTCTCTGCTCGGGAGTCGGAAGATCGATGGCACACATCAATCCTTTTCCTCTGGCATTTGAAATTTTTTCAGGATATTTTTCTGCTAATAATTTTAACTCTTCCAATAAATAATGACCTACCACTCTTGCATTTTCTACAAGATTTTCTGTCTCGATAACTTCCATGGTTAGTTGAAAACGAAGCATGTCGATAAAATTACCTCCGAAAGTAGAGTTAATTCTTGAGCTTTCTCTGAAAACATTGTCCGGAACTTCATCAAATTTCTCTTTATTGGCCAAAACGCCGCAAACCTGTGCCTTTTTACCAAAAGAAATAATATCCGGTTTAGCCGTAAAATGCTCGAAAGCCCACATTTTACCGGTAATTCCTATACCCGTCTGTACTTCATCAAAGATCAGTAAAATATCGTGTTCATCGCAAATGGCTCTTAATCCTGATAAAAATTCATCTCTGAAGTGGTTGTCTCCTCCTTCAGCCTGAATAGGTTCAATAATAATACATGCCACTTTATCGGGATTCATCAGAATTGCTTCTCCGATCTGTAATAAGGCTAGTTTTTCATTTTTAATGGTTTCCTCTAAATTTTCTTCCGTGATAGGGAAAGTAAGTTTCGGATTTAAGATTCTCGGCCATTCAAACATCGGAAAATACTGATATTTTCTTGGATCCGAAGTGTTCGTTAAGCTAAGCGTATAGCCACTTCTACCGTGGAAAGCCTGTCTGAAATGGATGCAGATTCCGGCTTCTGTTTCAATACCTTTGGCAAAATTCTTTCTTGTTTTCCAGTCGAAGCACGCTTTCATGGCATTTTCAACTCCTAAAGTTCCACCTTCAATAAAAAAAGCATACTGCAATTCTTCAGGAATCACCACCCTTTCAAAAACTTCTAAAAAGTGAGCATATTCCTCAGAATAAACATCTGCCAATGTCGGTTTATTGACAGCCATTTTTCCCAGCCATGCCGATTTTTCAACCAGATAAGGATGGTTATATCCTACAGATGCTGAAGCAAACATCGAAAACATATCCAAATATTCTCTGTCGGTCAGTCGGTCATAAAGCCAAGATCCGTGGGATTTTTCAATATCCATAACGAAATCAAAGCCATCTGCCAAAACATGTCTGCCTATTGTTTCTTTTATTTTATTTGCCTGTATATCAACTGTGTTGTGTTCCATATTTTTTTAAAAATTGAGTGATTAAGGAATTCAGAAACCGGGATCGTATTTCTCGATTTCTGAATTTTGAATTTTTTTTATCGTTAAATTAAATTTATATATCAAACTTAATTCCCTGTGCTAAAGGAAGATTTGCGGTATAGTTGATGGTGTTGGTCTGACGTCTCATATAGTATTTCCAAACATCAGATCCGGATTCTCTGCCGCCTCCGGTTTCTTTTTCGCCCCCGAAAGCACCCCCAATCTCGGCACCGGAAGTTCCGATATTTACATTGGCAATTCCACAGTCTGAACCTGCATGAGAAAGGAATAATTCAGCTTCTCTGAGATTTTGCGTCATAATCGCAGACGATAATCCCTGAGGAACATCATTCTGAATCGCAATGGCTTCGTCTAATGTTTTGTATTTAATTAAATATAAAATAGGTGCAAAAGTTTCATGCTGAACGATGTCATAAGAATTCTTCACTTCAGCGATGCATGGTTTTACATAACAACCCGATTCGTATCCTTTTCCGCTCAGTATTTCACCTTCCACGATGAATTTAGCACCTTCTTTTTTACCTTTTTTAATCGCTTCCTGATATTGGATGGCTGCATTTTTATCGATAAGAGGCCCCACATGATTGTTTTCATCCAGAGGATTTCCGATCTTCAGCTGTCCATACGCTTTTACCAATCTGTTTTTTACCTCGTTGTAAACGCTCTCATGAATAATTAATCTTCTGGTAGAAGTACATCTTTGTCCGGCTGTACCCACAGCCCCGAAAACCGCTCCGATGATGGACATATCGATGTCTGCGTCTTTAGAAATGATAATCGCATTATTACCGCCCAATTCAAGAATTGATTTCCCGAATCTCTGAGCAACATTTGTAGAAACCATTCTTCCCACTCTTGTAGAACCGGTGAAAGAAACCAAAGCGATCTTCTTATCATCCACTAATTTCTGTCCGATTTCATGATCTGCCACCAATACACTTGAAATTCCTTCAGGAAGATTATTTTCCCTGATGACTTCATTCATAATATTCTGACAGGCAATGGCACAAAGCGGCGTTTTTTCAGACGGTTTCCAAATCGTTACATTTCCGCAGATCCAGGCTAATGCTGTATTCCAGGCCCAAACCGCTACCGGAAAATTGAATGCCGTAATAATCCCCACAATTCCTAATGGATGATACTGTTCGTACATTCTGTGTCCCGGTCTTTCGGAATGCATGGTATAGCCATGAAGCTGCCTTGAAACGCCCACTGCAAAGTCGCAGATATCGATCATTTCCTGAACTTCACCAAGCCCTTCCTGTAAAGATTTACCCATTTCATAAGAAACAAGCTTTCCCAAATCGTCCTTATATTGTCTTAATTTCTGACCTAGCTGTCTTACAATTTCCCCTCTTTTAGGAGCCGGAATGAGTCTGAATTCTTTAAAAGCCTTCTCAGCAGTCGCGACGACCTTATCATAATCTGATGTTCCGGAAGTCTTTATTTTAGCAATTAAATTGCCGTCTACAGGAGAATAGCTTTCTGTGGTTTTTCCTGATGCAAAGTATTTTCCGCCTACCGAAGTTCCTTTATTTTCATCTTTAATTCCTAGATTTCTGAGTGTTTTCTCAATTCCAAAATCCTTTACTTTTTTAGACATAAATATTACTTTTCGTTTTGCCTAAAGTTAAAAATATTATGCGAACCGCAAAATTCTAATTTTTTTAATTGCTTTTTATTTGGACTAATTATAAACATGCTTATCTTTGTAAGGTAATCATTTGAATTTCAGAAATGGAGAATAATAAGACGATCAATGAGCCCGCTGCAGAGGAAAAGAAACCTTCGAAATGGAAAAGCCTGGTGAAGAAATTTGGAATCGGCGGAATTATATTCTTTACCGTAAAAGGAATTATTTCTTCTACCCTGATCTATTTTCTGGGGAAAAATGCGTGGAGCGTTATTGCGGGCTACTTTACAGGAATATTTGATTAATATAATTGATACAGCAATACGAAAGCAGAGATTATTTCTCTGCTTTTATTTTTTATTTCCCACAGATTTTCGCAGATGTTGATGGTCTTTTATGCCGCGAATGCACGAATTTTTAGGATTTTTTTTGATAATCATTAAAAGTTTAAAATTAAAATCTGCGTTTTCTGCAAAATCTGCGAGAGCAAAAAATATTTTTAATTTTCATGCCACGAATGCGTGAATTTTATTTCCCACAGATCGCAAAGATTTTCGCAGATGTTGCTGGTTTTTTATGCCGCGAATGCACGAATTTTTAGGAATTTTTTTTTTAATCATTAAAAGTTAAAATCTGCGTTTTCTGCAAAATCTGCGAGAGCAAAAAATATCTTTAATTTTCATGGCACGAATGTGCGAATTTTATTTCCCACGGATTACACCGATTTTCACAGATGTTGCTGGTTTTTTATGCCGCGAATGCGCGAATTTTAGGATTTTTTTTTGATAATCATTAAAAGTTTAAAATTAAAATCTGCGTTTTCTGCAAAATCTGCGAGAGCAAAAAATATTTTTAATTTTCATGCCACGAATGTGCGAATTTTATTTCCCACAGATTACACCGATTTTCACAGATGTTGCTGGTTTTTTATGCCGCGAATGCACGAATTTTTAGGATTTTTTTTTGATAATCATTAAAAGTTAAAATTAAAATCTGCGTTTTCTGTAAAATCTGCGAGAGCGAAAAATATCTTTAATTTTCATGCCGCGAATGTTCGCATTTTATTTCCGACCGATTACACAGATTTTCGCAGATGATTTTGTTGATTTTTTTTAGCCACGAATCTTCAAATGGTTTCGAATAATTGTTTTGATGCGGTTGATTTTATGTCTATTTTTTTTTTGAAAACATCAGGCGGAATGTCCATAATAGGATTTTTTATTATTTTTTATTATTCCTTTTTTTTTCTTCCTGAATTCATTAAACTTTGATGCAGCAAATACTCAATCTGTCCGTTTACACTTCGGAATTCATCATTTGCCCATTTTTCCAAAAGCTTGTAAGTGGATTCATCAATCCTTAATACGAAAGATTTTTTGCCTTTGTTTTCGGATGCATTCTGAGCTTTTTCTGATTTCATTACGATCTTAATTTTTTCTTGATGCTACTTTTATTTTACGCACAAAGCGAAAAGATTTTCTTTTTAAATACGATGAGCCTGTGATAAATTATAATTAAAAAATGTTTTAGCTTATACCCTATTAAATGGTAAAAAGTAAACTATTTTTTAACGCAAAGATTTTATTTTTTTCTCTTGATTTTTAGAAGGCCAATGAATTTGCTTTGCGAAGCTGGAAGACATGCGTTGTCAAATCAATTGGTTGATTCTTCTTTGCTCACCTGAATATTTTTTACATTTAAATTAAAACTTTGCGTTAAAATGAACCCACTAAAATTAAGCAGGCTCTTTATCTTTTTAATTTAGAAACGGTACTTCATTCAGCAAATAATAATGATATAAAGTTTTTCGCTTAGCTCAGACTGATCGTTTTAGCGATATTTATCAATTTACTGTCAATCAGAATTTAGATTCCTCCCAATGATAAACTTTGTGAAAACTATTTCATGCAAATTTTTGAATTGAAAATGTAAACACACGCTTAATTCTTCATTATCAATTATAAAGCGTTCCTGCATTTAAAATTGGAGTTGCCGCTTTTTCGCCACAGAGAACAACCATTAAATTACTAACCATGGCTGCTTTTCGTTCATCATCCAATTCAACAATATTGCCTTCGGAAAGTTTTTTTAATGCCAGATCCACCATTCCTACCGCTCCTTCCACGATTTTGGTTCTTGCCGCTACAATTGCTGTAGCCTGCTGTCTCTGAAGCATTGCGCCCGCGATTTCTGAAGCGTATGCCAAATGAGATATTCTCGCTTCCTGAATGGTAATTCCCGCTTTTGAAAGTCGGTCTGTAAGTTCCTGTTCCAAAATCGCATTAATTTTGTCTCCTCCTTCTCTTAAAGTAATCGGAGCGTGGTCATCTTCGAGATTATCATAAGGAAAACTCATCGCCAGATGACGTACGGCTGCCTCACTCTGCATTTTTACAAAATCTGAATAGCGCTCTACATCGAATGCTGCTTTATAGGTATCTCCTACTTTCCAGACCATAACGACTGCAATTTCGATTGGATTTCCCATTTTATCATTTACTTTTAAAGTCTGACCCTGTAAATTTTCCGAACGCAGGCTTATTTTCTGTGAAGAATACAAAGGATTAATGAAGAATAAACCGTTTTCTTTTACCGTCCCCACATATTTACCGAAAAAGCTTAATATTCTTGAATGATTGGGCTGAATAATCATTAAACCTTTCAGCAGAAAACATGAAAACAGAAAGCAAAGCATGGCCACTGCAACCAGAACAATATTTGTTTCAACCGAGGTAATAAAAAGATACGCCGCCAAAATAAACAGACCTAAACAAATAACCAATGTAAGATATCCCGAAATTGGTTTTAAGATTTTTTCCATAAGATGTAATTTTAAATGTGATATTATTTTGATATCATAAAGATATTGATATTTTTTGAATTCTGAATAGTAATTCTGAAAAATAATGACGGCTGCCCGTCGACACGCCAATACGTAAGGAAAACAAGTGTTTGCAAAAGCGGAATAAGCTTCAAAAAAAACATACAAAAAACCCCTGAAAAATGAATTTCAGGGATTCTTTGTATGAATATAATTTAATTTATTTCTTGTTTAAAGCTTTAAACTTAACGTAAGAAACTGCGGATAAAAGTGCCATCGATGCCAGCCCGATATACACCCAAGCCGGTACCGGAACAGGATCTCCCGCTGCGTAAGAGTGCAGTCCGCTCAGATAATAGTTAACCCCGAAATAAGTCATCACCATAGAGCAAAATGCAAACATTGTAGCTACGTGGAATGCCCATCTGCTTCTTAACCCCGGAACCAATCTCATGTGCAATACAAATGCATACACCATAATGGAGATAAATGCCCAGGTTTCTTTCGGATCCCAGCTCCAGTATCTTCCCCAGGACTCATTGGCCCAGATTCCTCCTAAGAAATTTCCTACTGTTAAAGCAAACAGACCAATCGTAAGAGACATTTCAGAAACAATAACCAACTCTTTCAGTGTGGTATCGTGGTGAATTTTATAGGTTTCTTTATTTGAAATAATATAAAATACCAGTGAAATAACCGCAATAATCATCGACAGGGCGAAGAATCCGTAACTTGAAGTGATAATGGCAACGTGAACGATCAGCCAGTATGATTTTAATACCGGTACAAGCGGCGTAATCTGCGGATCAAGGGCTGAACCTCCATGGGCAAACCCCATCATAATAACCGCCACCATAAATCCTGCAGCCGGAATCAGTGCATTGGAGTTTCTGTACAGCATAATACCTGCAGAAATACCCACCCAAGAGATAAAGATAATGGCTTCGTACCCGTTACTCCAAGGTGCGTGACCGGAAATATACCATCTCGCTACCAATCCTAAGAAGTGAAAAGCATAGCCTACAATTCCAAGGGCAATAATTACTTTAATGGCTTTATTTAAAACTTTATTTTTTCTGAATAATTCAACAAAACCAAGAACAAGAAGCAAACTGCCAATGATGGTATAAAAGATTAATAATTTAAAGTTGATGTTTATTTTGTTCATGAAAACCTCAAGATCAACTTTAGATTTGGCAGGCACAACCGCTTTACCCCATTTCTGCTGGTAATCGGAAAGTTTGGCTAATTCGGCATCGGCTTTTGTCCAGTCTCCGGACTGCTGAGCCTGTAATGCTTCTGCAAAATAAGGTCCCATCACCTGTTGAGATTCCATATCCGGTTCGAATTTCTGATCCAGCCAGGAATGCCATGTGTGGTTGGCATCGTTTTTCACAGGAACAATTCTCATAAACTGTCCGCTGAAAAATTCGTTAAAAATCTGAACTCTTTCATTTACAGAGATCACTTCTTTATCATAATTCGTCTGTTCAGACGGTTTTTTACGAAAAGCGGTATTGTAATCATCCTCAAGAATATAGGTTAGATTTCCATTCTTATCTGCTGGGAAAAGATTCATCAATGAAGTATAATCTTCATCATTAGCCTTTGTTTTTTTCTTCAGCGCATCACCACCTTTTGATCCTACTTTAATCATAGGAACCATGGTCCAGCTTGGCGTATCTGTATTAACGGATAAAAACCACTGATCTGCCGTAAGCGATTTCCCGTCTGTTCCTTTAAATTCGTCTTTTTTATACAGTTTTCTTAAGACATCAAGAGCTTCTGTATTAATGGGAACAATCCTCCCTTCAAAATTCTGCACCAAAAGGTAACCGAATTTATCTGCATGTTCCTTGCTTATTTTATTTCTCGCAATAATTTCATCCGCTGAAACCACTTTCATTTTAGTAAGAGGCTGCGCTCCCTGCGGACGAACCGTTTCAGGAGTTGTAGCATGGGTATGGCCGTCGCCTTCCACATGAATATGTTCTCTGCTTCCGTCTGTTGTTCCGTGAGTTTCTATTTTCTGAGCATTTAACCCAAAACTTAACAGCAATAAAACAACGGCAGCGATTTTCTTTTTGTTGGCATCTTTAAGCATTTTATTGAGTTTCCAGAAATGAGTTCCTTTCCAGAAGAAGATTATAAACATCCCGATAAACAAAAAGGCATATCCGATATAAGAAATTAAAGTCCCCCAATAATCGTGGTTTACAGAAAGTACAGTTCCCATTCTGTCCGGATCAAAACTAGACTGGAAAAAACGGTATCCTTTGTGATTCAAAACATGGTTCATATAAATTTTAAAAGGCGTTTCTTTTCCTTCATCAATAATTTTAATATGGCTTTCGTAAGCACTCGGAGATGAACTTCCAGGATAGGTTTCCATCACGAAGTCATCTAATTTAATAGCAAAAGGAGTGTTGTATACTTTAGGACCGAAACCAAGCATAATATTCAGACCGTCGATCGCAATCTGTTTGTAGGCATTCGGGTTTCCGTTTTCTACGGAAAGCTCCACCAACTGCTTTGTTTTCGGGCCCTGAACTTCAACCGTTAACATATCCGGGACATTCTGATCTTTTTTTCTGTCGCCTTCAATTGCCAGCAGTTTTCCTTTTTTAAGACCTTCAGGAACAACCAGTTTCAGTTCGTTAATGGTATAAAGACTTCTCATAGCCAATGGTTGGAATTCATCTTTGGCAGTATTTCCTGTTGCCTGAGTGGCCATGGTCATATACGTGGCATCAACGGGTGTTTTAATGAACAGTTTACCGCCTTCATTTTTAAATTCTACTGCACCGTCAATCGGTCTGTTGAAGGTAACCAATGTTCCGTTGATTGATTTTGCTTCTCCGGGTTTGATGTAAATATTTTGTCTTCCGGTATTACCTGTTGACACTAAATGAAGATATTCAGCCCCATTGGGATCTGCCAGCAAGCTGTCTTTTTTTCTCTGAACATAATCTTTAGCATCAATTTTCACTGTTTTTCCGTGAAAATCATAAGTGGCATTAAAATCTTTATGCAACGGAGACATCATATAAGGAATATCCTGATAATCAAGAGCATCTCCTTTTTCTTCGATTTTAATTTTAAAGAAATTTTTGTCGGTTACGATTTCATTGGAGGTTTCTCCTTCGCGAATATGCATGGTTCCTTCAAAACTGATGTATCTTGTGATAGCACCTCCGACGAAGATTAATACAAATGCTAAGTGAAAAATTAAAACCGGCCATTTTTCTCTCCTCCAGAGTCTATATCTGCCGATATTTCCTATAAAGTTGAGAATAAGCAAAAGCATGATTAATTCAAACCATTTTGCTTCATAAATTAAGGCTTTTGCCGTGGGTGTTCCATAGTCATTTTCCAGGAACGTGGCATACGCCATCGCAAACGCGTAAACCAGCAACAATACAGCCATTGTCCTGGTTGAGATAAGAATATCTTGGAGCTTCTTCATGATTTATATACTTGACATGCAAAAATAAGCATGATAAACCATAAAGACGTTAAAAAAAGCTGTTTTTTATCACTTTAGCCCCTGTTTACGCTATTTTGAATCATTCTTAATAACCTGAATTTAATTAAGAAAAACATAAATTTTAAGACTGTGTTTAAAATTACAATTAAAAAATATTTTTGCGTATAACTTATTCCATTGTAAAAATTCAATGTTTTCTTGGCGCAAATATTTTATTTATTTTCTACTGATTTTTAGAAGGCAAAGGCCGATGAATTGCTTCGCGAAGCTTGAAAATACGCTTCATCAAATCAATTGATTGATTCTTCTTTGTTCACTTGACTATTTTTACATTTAAAATAAAACTTTGCGTTATAATGAACCATTAAAATTTAAACATTCTAAGCCTTCTACTTTCTGTAACCAAAAATGATTATTCTGATGATATGCGCTTCCATTTCCCGCGGGCAACTGCTGCAACGTATTTTGTCGATTTATAAACCATTCTGTTTGAAAAATCACTTACCCAAAACCGTTCTTTTTCTTATTTTGCTTAAAAATTCATGGGAAATACCGAGGTAAGAGGCAACCTGCTGTTGGGTAAGGCGCTGCTCGAGGGTGGGATATTTTTCAAGAAACTCCAGATATCTTTTTTCGGCAGTTTTATTCATTAATGAAAGAATTCTTCTCTGCAAAGAAATGGAAGTCTGCTGATTCATAATTCTGAAGAGTTTCTCTACCTGAGGCATACTTTCGTATAGTTTTTCTTTATTCTTCTTAGAAATCATCAATACTTCACTGTCTTCAAGTGCTTCGATATTCAGCGTGCTGGGAACGTTGTTAATTAAGCTGTCAAGATCAAGAATCCACCAGTTTTCCACTGCAAAATATAAGGTCTGCTCAAAGCCTTCTTCATTCAGAAAATAGACTTTAAAACATCCGCTCGTAACGAACCCTTCAAAAAGGCAATATTCTCCTTCACTCAGGACAACCTGTCTTTTTTTAAATTTCTTCAGCTCAAAAGGAGCAGAAAACTGTTTGAATTCGTCCTCAGAAAACGGGACACGGGCTGCGATATTTTTGTATAATTTTTCAAGCATTGTATTTTTACGAATAAAGATACCAATAATAATTGGTATCTTCATCTTTAATATTAAAATTTGTTTTTATGCCTTTCCGGCATTTTCTGAAACAGAATATTTATTTTTTAATATAATCCTGAGTATTCATAATGCGGGCATAAAGATCGTCCAGTGCAGAAATTCCGGCCAGGAAAGACTCATGAACCACCGCTGCAGGTATCACTTCACTACCCAGCTCGCGGTCTCTTGTAGCACAGGCATCTCCGATAATTGTATTTTTATAACCAAGATCGAAGGCAGCTCTTGTGGTAGATTCCACACATACATCCGTCATCATTCCCGTGATCACCAGATTCTTGATTCCTTTGGACTGAAGATATTCCTGAAGATCTGTTTCTCGGAAACTGTTTGGATAATGCTTAATAATTACTTTCTCATCTTTAAGAGGCGCCACAAGAGCATTGATTTCTGCTCCCGGAGTATTGGGAAGAAAGAACGTAGCTCCGGCATTGGTAGCGATATGCTTTATATGAATAACCGGCAATTGGTGAGCCCTGTAATATTCCAGCATTTTCTTTGTATTTTCACCCGCCTGGGTTGCACCTACCAACTCCATATTTCCATCGGGAAAATAATCATTCTGCACATCTATGATTAATAATGCGGTATCGGATTTCGTATTTTTGGTATGGTCTGAATCCTGACACCCTACCAAAACCATTAACATCACAGATAATAATCCTAAAAATAGTTTTTTCATATTTTCAAATTTAATTTTTTATTTATTGTCCGTTTAAGAACTGAGCTGTTGTTTTTACTTTAGTGTATAGCGCTCCGAGAGTGCTCATTCCGGCGAGGTAAGATTTCTGAACATTGGCTGCGCTCACTGTTTTGCCGTGAAGCATTCTGTCTCTGGTGGCCGTTGCATCTGTAATCACGGTATTATTAAAACCAAAATCGAAGGCTGCTCTTGTGGTAGAAACCACGCATACATCGGTCATCATTCCTGTGATTACAAGATTTTTCACGCCTATACTTTTAAGGTACTGCAAAAGATCTGTCTCTCTAAAACTGTTGGGATAATGTTTTGTAATCACTTTTTCGCCTGCTTTTGGAGTTACCAGCGTATGAATTTCAGCACCCTGGGTATTCGGTAAAAAGAATGTAGCCCCAGCATTGGTTGCGATATGTTTGATATGAATAACAGGTTTTCCTTTAGCTCTGTAGGCTTCCAGCAACAGTTTGGTTTTTTGTCCAGCAGCCTCCGCATTCACCAAAGTCATCTTTCCGCCCGGAAAGTAATCATTCTGAACATCAATGATAAGAAGAGCGCTGTTGTCGAAATTTGAATTTTGGGCAAAAACATTCTGAAAAAAAGAAGTCAGGAGAACACAGGCAAAAAGACAGGTGTTCAGAAGAAATTTTGTCATGATATAGAATTTAAATTAATTTTTATAATAGCCTTTTCTGTTTATTTTAAATAATCCTCTGTGGTCATTACGTTTGCATAAAGTCCGCCGAGAGCTGTCAGTCCGGCCAGATAACCGGTATGAATATCCTGAGCGCTCACTGTTTTACCATATAAAGCTCTGCTTTCTGTGGCACAGGCATCGCCAACCAATAGGGTATTGAAACCAAGATCCAAGGCTGCTCTTACCGTAGCATCAACACATACATCAGTCATCATTCCGCAAACGACCAGATTTTCAATATTTTTATTTTTTAAATAATCCAAAAGTTCGGTCTCTCTAAAACTGTTAGGATAGTTTTTCTGAATAATTCTTTCTCCATTCATTGGCTTCACACAATAGTTGATCTCCGCTCCTTCAGTATTCGGCAAGAAGAAGTCAGCTCCTTCATTCGTTGCGATATGTTGAATATGAATAATTTCCAGTCCTTTTCCGCGGGCATCTTTCAATAATTTGCCTGCATTTTCCCCTGCGGATTCAGGTTGATATAAAACATGTGTCCCTCCTGGAAAATAGTCATTTTGAATATCGATAATTAAAAGTGCATTGTTCGTCATAATTTTTTATTTAAATTTTATATTGGCAAAGTTATCCCGCCAGCAGTGGGAAACATTTGAACTAGTTCAAAAAAGGATGAAGGGATTTAGAGAGGGAAAGCGGAAAGTTTGCGAAGTCGTCACATCGATTTATTCCTGTGAGATGTTGACCTTTAGAGTGTGTTTAAATTGATAATTAAAAAATGTTTTAGCACATATTCTATTAAATTGTAAAAATTCAATATTTTTTTTAAACGCAAAGATTTTATTTATTTTATGCTAATTTTTAGAAGACAAAGGCCAATGAATTGCTTCGCGAAGCTTGAAAATACGCTTTATCAAATCAATGGGTTGATTCTTCTTTGCTCACTTGAATATTTTTTTATAGTTAAAATAAGACTTTGCGTTAAAATGAACCATTAAAATTTAAACATTCTTAATGATTAAAAAGAGAGAAGTCCACAGCGTTGTAAAAATGAGAGGCCGGAAACTGAACATTTTACATCTTGTGATATAAAAAGTTCAGTTTCCGGCTTCCCGCTCTGTTTCAGAGTTTATTTAAGGTATTGGAAAAACCTTATTATTGGCTCAATAACTTTGTAAACCAATCTTTAATTCATTTAGATTAAATTAAAACAAACGCTCAGGGTCTATCCATCTTCTTTTATCGTCTGTCATAATTATTTCTGTTTTTAAGCAGTATCCATCCTGAAATCTTAAATAGTTTTCCACTAAGACGGTCTTCCCAGGATGCAATATACCAATAGGTAGCTGTGGGGATTACCCTTCCCAGATATTTACCATCCCAAACTGGTTTCTGGGAGGTCGCCTTGAAAAGCTGTTGTCCGTATCGGTCAAAGATCGTTGCTGAAAAGCTTTTGAATTTTGAAATTCCCTCAAAACTGAAGACATCATTATGCCCATCTCCCTCCGGCGTAATCACATTAGGCAGCATAAAAGTATAATACAATACCGATGCATCACAGAGGGTACGTATATTTCTTACCCTGATGGTGTATTCTGTATTTTTCAGCACATTATAAAATATATTTGAATCCTGCCAGGTTACCCCGTCATCAATTGAATACTGCAGCGCAAGATTTTCATTATTCTGAACTTTTATGGACAGCGTATTATCTTTGTAGGCGATATCAATAATATCCGGAACCTTTGTATAATGAACTTCCGCGGTATAAACTTTGGAACAAACACCATTGTCAATGGTTACCGTGTACACCCCGTTCTGACTCACATTAATGGTCTGAGTGGTTTCTCCTGTGCTCCATTTATAGGTATAATTCGGCCCTGCTCCTGCATCCAGTATCCCTTTCTGTCCCTCGCAGATCTGAATATCATGAAGGGATGAAACGATAGCCGGAACAACGGTAACAGTTAACGAAACACTTGTTTTACAGCCATTATTCCCCGTTCCCGTTACGGTATAAACAGTCGTGGCATCCGGAGATACTGTCTGCGATGTTCCATTTCCGGGAATACCTGTCCATTCGTAAGAAATGGCTCCCAAAGCCGTTAAGGTCACCGAATCTCCTTTACAAATGATAAGCTGAGAGGCTGTGAGGGTAACAAAAGGAGGCGTAGTATCTTCCAAGACACTTACTGATGACTGCTTTACACAACCGCCCGGCGTGGAACTCGTAATGGTAAGGGTATATGTTCCTCCTTTATTAACAACAGGATTTAGCGTATTGGCTCCGGAAACGATATTTCCACCGCCAGTCGCTGTCCATAAGAAAACGGCACCCGGTTGATAAACAGACCCTGAAGCATCCAAAATAATATCCTGAACATTACAGGTAATGGTTTGTGCGGGAGGTAATATAGTAACAATAATCAAAGGATCCATATTTACAGCAACCGACTTTTCATACACACATCCCAAAGGAGTTGTTACCTGTACTGTATATAATCCTGGTGATGTAACCGTATTAACAGGTCCAACAATACCGTTAGACCAAATAAATGTATTTCCTGTACCGGTGGCCGAAGCAGTGAGGACTGAAGAATCTCCCTCACAAAAGATCAGATTTCCTGCAATCTGCACATTGGGATCTTCATCTTTATCAATAGTAACAGAAACAGAATCGCTGTTGCATATCCCGTCGCTGTTTGAAAGCGTGTACACTCCTCCGTTACTGACTGTAATGCTTTGTGTTGTCTCCCCCGTAGACCAAAGGTTTCCGGAAGGAAGACTCGAAGTAAGGGTGACCGGATTATTATGACAGATAACCGTATCAGGAGCGATAATAGCAACAACCGGCTTCACATTGACGATCAATTGTAACTCTGCAATACTGAAACAAATTCCTTTCGCCACTCTTACATAGATCATCTGACTTCCCGAAGAATAGGCCGATGGCGTTGGTATCACATTTCCATTACCCGCATTGGCATCGGCAGCATTTTCATAGTATGAAAAAACTACACCTGGGTCTACCGAGATACTGCCCTGGGCAGAAGTTAAATCAAAAACCGATGTCGAGGTATCGGAACAAACACTTAAACTGGCATTCTGAACAGAAGGCGATGATCCTATACTAACCGTAAAGGACTTCTGATATTCGCAGCCCAAAGGAGTTTTCACGGTTACAGTATAAGTTCCCGGAGCATTTACGCTGATTGTAGTACCTAAATCTCCTGTCGACCAACTGAAAGTATTTCCTGTCCCGTTGGCAACAGCGGTTAGCACAACCGGTTCGCCACAGGTAGAAGAGGCTCCGTTGATTTTCACTTCGGGATCTTCATCTTTATAAATAGTAACCGATACAGAATCACTGTTGCATATCCCATTGCTGTTTGAAAGCGTATACACTCCTCCGTTACTGACCGTAATGCTCTGTGTTGTTTCCCCCGTAGACCAAAGGTTTCCGGAAGGAAGACTCGAAGTAAGGGTGACAGGATTATTATGACAGATAATCGTATCAGGAGCGATAATAGCAACAACCGGCTTCACATTTACGGTCAATTGTAACTTTGCAATACTGAAACAAAGTCCTTTCACAACCCGCACATAAATCATCTGATTTCCCGAAGAATAGGCCGATGGTGTTGGTATCACATTTCCATTTCCCGCATTCGCATCGGCAGCATTTTCATAGTATGAAAAAACTACACCAGGGTCTAACGAGATACTGCCTTGGGCAGAAGTTAAATCAAAAACCGATGTCGAGGTATTGGAACAAACACTTAAACCGGCATTCTGAACAGAGGGATTTATACCAACATTCAAATGAAGTTCTGCTATTTTAAAACAGGAGCCTTTTTTTACACGTACATAGATTATTTTGGCATCAGAATGATAAACCAACGGGTTCAGAACAATATTAGCGTTACCCGCAGCGGCATCCGACAAATTTTCATAATATTGAAAACTTATGCCCGGGCTTGTGGATATAGCCCCTTCGGCAGCAGTAAGATCGAAATCAGCAAATGAAGTTTCAGAACACATCATCAGACTGCTGTTATTTACCGTAGCACAGTCATTGACAATCAGGCACTGCGGAACCATTAATGAGGTATCCAGACTTATGCCCGATGGGAAAATTATATTGTTTGCACTGTTGGTAAAAGGAGAGGGATTTCCTGTACAGGTAGCATTGAGCTGCCCTGGAACATTGGTAATATCTACTTTAATGGTAGCAGATTCTCCGGGATTAAGCACAAGACTGCTAACTGTAACAGTCCCTGAGCCTGCCACCGCAGTAACAACACCTCCACTTCCCCCGTTAACGGAAGCATTGGGAACAGAGGCTACTTTTATATTCGAGGGAAGATTATCCGTAAAAGCAATGGTCTGCATTACCGCATCAGATTTTGTATTGGTAACGGTCCAGGTATAGCTTGCTGTTTCCCCGTCGTTAATAACAGTAGGAGATAAAATTTTTGTAAGAACAGGAGCTTCTGCAAGATCTACCGAAATAAAATAAGAACCGCTAATCAATATATCTCCTCCCAGCCCTAGCTGCTGCAATGTAATATCGATGGGATTCGCAGATCCTTGTAAAATTCCGGAAGCATCAAAAATATCCGCATCAAAATCATAAGACTCTGCGGCTCCGTATAAATGTCCTTTGCTGATAGGATTTCTTGCTGTATAGTTTCCTGAAATGGCGGGTCCCCCATCAGCTGAGACATTATTCACCGGCGCCCATGCAATGGATGAATTGAGAGCATCTGTCTTAGAATGAGTCATAGGGTCTGCCAATGCAGTTAGAACGGTTCCAGTTCTACCAAAATTCAGCAGATCATTATATATATATCCACGGTCACCGTAAGTCCCGGTAACCCCAACCACCGCTTTTACACTGCCATTCGAAGGTACTTTTATCCCTGTAATATTTGTATTAACCGAAGAATTAACGAAATACCTCCAGTTATCGGCAATGGTGATATTTCTGTACTTGGAGTTAGGATTTTTGTAGACCACTATGATCGACCACCCTCCCATCCTGGCAGGTGATGGTGACGGATTTGCCAAATAATACCTTCCTGCGGCCCCTCCCGTGCCTACACTTACATATCCCTGAGCGGGAAGCAGAGCCGTAATATCCCAGATCCTTTGAGAATAGCCGGAAGCCGTTCTGTTTACTATACTTGAAGTCTGATTTAATGTCATGTAATTGCCTCCGGGCACCTTAAAACGAACGGAGTTAAAGGCTGACACATCATTTTCTACAGAAAGGTAAGCCTTTTCAATCGCAGATCCTGCCGGTAAAATAAGATCTGCAGAGGTTGACCAGTTGGTGGAGGAATCATTGTCTATATCCGGTATCAGACGAGGACCATTTGGAGAAGTACTGTAATACCAGGAATTTCCTATCATGGCCACCCCTCCTTTTATAGATTCGTGGTATCTTGTAACAATCTGGGTGTAAATTTTACAGCATACAAACAGCGCTACAAAAACAAAAAGTTTCTTTTTCATTATATAAGTTAAGAGAATATCAGGTCAGAATATCTTGTGAATCTTATATAATTAAAGCAATAAGAAATAGAATCTAAGGGATCTTCACAGACAAAAAAAAATGTCTGTGTCCCCAAATATCTTATTTCCAACAGTATCTATAGCTTATATTATAAAAACAAAATTAAAATAAGGTTGGCAAAATACCTCTACTACATTTTTACAGCCATTATTTAAAAGATTATAAAACAAAAAGTAATGGATTAAAAGAAGTATACTTGCAGTGGATTACTAAGTAAAATTGAGTAGAAAAGAGTTTTAACACAATTATTCACAACCTCATTATCAACCATTGAGCAAATGAAATCGATCCTTAAATTTAAGAATTTTTTCAGGGGAAAACCCATTTAATCATAAAAAAAAAACACTAAATTTGCCACACAACATTATGGATAAAAGGACACAAAACACGCAGCAGGAATCGCCTGATAAAGGCAAATTTTTATCTAAGCCACGAGTATTTTCGGGGCTTACATTTATTCTTTTTTCTATCGTTCTCACCTTTTCATTTGTTTCTTATTTAACAAATTGGAAGGCCGACCAGAGCCAGGCGGGAACTATGCTGGATAAAAGTATTAAATCGTCTAACATTTTCGGAAAATTAGGAGACTGGCTAGGAAATATTTTCATTTTTGAAAGTATCGGCGTGGCTTCATTCATTATAGCTTTTTTATTTTTAGTATTCGGAACGATTATTCTGAAAAAGAAACTTTTCAAGCCTTGGAAAACGGTGGGGCACTCTTTATTTTTCATTTGCTGGCTTCCTATTCTTTTCGGAGCTATTACAAAAGGTCAGGGAGTGCTGAGCGGCGTTTACGGATACCAGATCATGGATTCTCTAAATGCAATTATCGGAACTTACGGTCTTTGGCTGGTTTTGATATCGAGTATGATCCTATATTTTGTTTTAGAATTTAATTTAAGACCCAGCTCGATTAAAAATAAATTCAACGAAATCAATGAAAATACAATTGGCAGAGTAAAATCTATGATGCCGAGTTCTGAGGAAAACTTTGAAGCAGATGAAGAGTTGATGGAAGAAATTGAAATCCCTGAAGCTGCCGATGAAGCAAAAACTCAAGCTCCAAAAGTTACGGTTACAGAAACCGTTCAGAAGCAGGCTCCGAAAGTAACATCTTCAGAGGACACGGTACAGGTTCCGAAAGGTTTCCCGGAAGTTCCCGTTTCTACCAATTTAGAGACTATCGTAACGCCTAATCATACCTCTTTTGAGGAAGATCAACCTAAGAGTTTTTCAGACTCTGTACCTTTAAACATCAATACAAAACCTAATCTTCCGACGTCCACCCCGGAGCAGGCTTTCGATCTTTCCCCGATTTCTACAATAGCTCCTTCAACACCGGTTTCAACCGCTGTAAAAGAGGAAATTAAGTTTAATGTTGAGGTAGCACCGGTGATTGATGTTCTGGATGATGCAGACAAAAAATCTCAGGATCTGGTAGATCAACACGGTCTTTACGACCATAAATTGGATCTGGCAAAATTCCAGATGCCGCCTGTGGAACTTTTAAAAGATTACGGAAATGAGGAAATCTCCATTAACAAAGAAGAATTAGAAGAAAACAAAAATAAAATTGTCGGACTGCTGAAAAACTTTAATGTCGGAATTTCTGAGATTAAAGCGACAATAGGACCCACCGTTACTCTGTACGAAATCGTTCCCGAAGCGGGAATCCGCGTTGCAGCTATTAAAAAACTTCAGGATGATATTGCTTTGAACCTTTCAGCACTGGGAATCAGGATTATTGCACCCATGCCGGGAAAAGGAACGATCGGGATTGAAGTACCCCGAAAAAATCCTACCATGGTCTCCATGCGCTCGGTAATTGCTTCCCATAAATTCCAAAATACGGATATGGATCTGCCGGTGGTATTCGGAAAAACGATTTCAAATGAAATCTTTATGGCCGATTTATCAAAGATGCCTCACTTATTGATGGCCGGAGCTACAGGGCAAGGTAAATCGGTTGGGATTAATGCTATTTTAACTTCCCTTCTTTATAAGAAACACCCCAGCGAACTGAAATTCGTCATGGTGGATCCTAAAAAAGTGGAACTTTCTTTATATTCAAAAATCGAAAGACATTATCTGGCGAAGCTTCCCGATGTTGATGAGGCCATTATTACGGACACCAATAAGGTAATCAACACCCTGAACTCTCTTTGTATCGAAATGGATACAAGATATGACCTGCTTAAAAATGCTTTCTGCAAAAACTTAAAAGAATACAACAAAAAATTCACGGAACGAAAATTAAATCCAGAAAACGGACACCGTTATTTACCGTATATCGTATTGGTAGTGGACGAGTTTGCCGATTTGATTATGACTGCCGGAAAAGAAGTAGAATTACCGATTGCCAGATTAGCACAGCTTGCAAGAGCAGTAGGAATACACCTTATTGTTGCCACTCAAAGACCGTCTGTGAATGTAATTACAGGGATGATTAAGGCTAACTTTCCTGCGAGAGCGGCCTTCAGGGTAATTTCGAGTGTCGATTCAAGAACAATCTTAGATTCGCCGGGAGCCGACCAGCTGATCGGGAAAGGAGATATGCTTTATTTCAACGGGAATGAGATTTTAAGACTTCAGTGTGCTTTTGTAGATACTCCTGAAGTAGAAAGACTGGCAGAATTTATCGGTGAACAGAAAGGGTATGCTTCAGCATTTCTTCTTCCTGAATATGTGTCCGAAGATTCAACAAGCACCGTAAGCGCTTTTGATCCTAACGAAAAAGATGCATTGTTTGAAGATGCAGCCAGAATTATCGTTTCTACACAGCAGGGTTCTACCTCCATGCTTCAGAGACAATTGAAATTAGGCTATAACAGAGCCGGAAGAATTATGGATCAGCTGGAGGCGAGTGGTATCGTTGGCGGTTTCAACGGAGCCAAGGCCCGGGAAGTTATTATCAGCGATCTTCATTCTTTGGAACAGTTTTTGGAAGACTTGCGCAGTTAGGCCTGAATAAAGGATTTTAGTTTAACTTTTAAGGCTTTTAAAAATCTAAAAATTATAAAGATTAAAAAAAATGAAAAATTATATCTCTAAAATTATATTAGGAAGTTTTGTGGTGGGAGCCGTTGGTTTTTCCAATGCGCAGAAAATTGATGCCAAAGCAAAGAAAATTCTGGATGATATTACTGCCAACTATAATTCTAAAAAGAATACCTATTTCAAATTCTCATTCGGAAGTGGTATAAACGGGCAGGTTGGCAAGACGGAGCCAGGCATTTATTATGCATCCGGAGATAAATATAAACTAAAGATCATGGATACCGAACAGATCTTCGACGGAAATAAGATCTATAATATCAATGCTGAAGATAAGGAGGTTACCATTGCCAAGCCGAACGGAAGCAGCACCATGTTCTCCCCTATTAACTATTTAACGACCTATAGAAATGACTATAACGTTATGTATGAAGGAAAGAAAAATGTAAACGGAGTGACTACCGATTTTATTAAGCTGACTCCCGTAAAAGCAAACGGACTGAAATATATTTATCTTTTTGTTGATTCAGCGAAAAAACAAATGATAAAACTGGAGCAACACGGAAATAATAAGGATGTAGCAGTTATTGCGATTAAAGAATACAAAGAAAACCAGAATCTGGATTCTAATATGTTTGTTTTTGATAAAAGTAAGTTTAAAGACTACGTCGTTACAGAATTATAAACATGAAAACAGAAGAAAGTAGATCTGCCCAAGGCATAAAGTTATTTTCTTTCATAAAAATTTCATAAAATATAAGAGCCACAAAGAAAACTTTGTGGCTTTTTCATTAATTTTGGCGCATGTTAAAAATACTAGATCGATATATCATAAAAACCTTCTTTGGACCGTTTTTCTTTATATTCAGTGTTTTGTTTTTCATTTTTATTGTAAACATCATCTGGGTTCAACTGGGGCAATTTATGGGTAAGGGATTAAGCTACTGGCAAATCCTCAAACTGCTTTTCTATTTGGGGGTCAGCGTTGTCAGTCTTGTACTTCCGCTTACCATCCTTCTGGCCAGTATTATGTCGTTTGGGGAGTTTGGGGAACGTTATGAGCTTGCAGCCATGAAAGCGGCAGGAATATCGCTAACGCGGGTGATGCTTCCATTATTCGGAGTCACAACTATTTTAGCCATCCTCCTCTACTTCTTTTCCAATAATATTATTCCCGATTTTCAGAAGAAGGCCAAAAACATGCTTTTTAATATCGCCCAGACCAAACCTGCGCTTAATTTTACTCCCGGACAGTTTCTCGATCAGCTTCCCGGATATATGGTAAAGTTTGATAAGCTATATGGTGAAAATGGCGAAAATATAGAAGGCGTTTTTGTACATAAAAAAGCAAGTACTTACGAAAACCAGCAAACTATTGTCGCGGAAAAAGGCAAATTTGCTCCTGCCGTTAATAAAAACTTTTTAAAACTGGTGTTATACAACGGCTATATTTATGAAGACAATATCAAAGGTGGCGATGCCAGACAAAAGCAGCCGGATCAGGCTATAAAATTTGACACCCTGGTTTCCCATTTCGACATCAGCGAACTTATTAATCAGGCAATCGAAAAAGAACAGATTACGGACGATTACCGTTTTAATACCTATAGTGAACTGAACACCACCATTTCAAAGATAAAAAAAGACAATAAAACATTCTTTACAACGGTAAGCAGCGATGCTATTAACCAGGCCAATCCGGTGATTACCTATATGGATCAGAATAAATCGAAAGCCAAACCCAAGCAACAGGTAAAACTGGATACTGTTAAGGGAAACAAAAAGCTGGAAATGATTTATTCTGCACACAGCCGACTGGAAAACCTTAAAAATACGGTAGACGGCAAAACAACCGAGATTAAGCAGAATGTAAAATATTTCAGCAAAGTCATTATCTATCAGCAAAGGATTATCTCTTATTCGGTAACCTGTATTATCTTCTTTTTAATTGGTGCCAGTTTAGGATCTATCATCAGAAAAGGCGGAATGGGGGTTCCCGTTATTATTGCGATTGTCATCTTCATTATTTTTTACGTCATGAACCTCGGAATTGAAAATATTGCCTGGGGCGGAAAAATGGATCCTTATCTCGCGGCATGGCTTCCGAATATGATTTTACTGCCTTTCGGTGTGTGGATGACCTTCAAGGCACTTACCGATTCTCAGCTGTTTGACGCCGAAAAATACAAAACATTCTTCAAGCCTATCAGAAAATTATTTGTGAAGAGTGAAGAGCATAAAAGATATCAGTAAAGCATAAAAAGCATCTTTGATGAAGAGCAGCAGCTTCCATTACAGATGTTTTAAACAACAATCAAAAGTTTAAACCATATAAAAGATCCGATATATTCGGATCTTTTTTGTGAAGCCATAAGCTGGTGCAATTCCAAAACATGCGATTTAGGTAAAAAGTTTTGAAAATCTGAAATAAAAAATAGGAATTTGATGTTTATTGCCCACGGATTTTACAGATTTTTACAGATATTACTTTTTATTTTATCGTAGGCATTCCATCCGCCATTCCGCTAACAATGTTTAGAAAGCATTCTGAGAGCCTTTGAAAATTTTAGTGGGTTCATTTTAACGTAAAGTTTTAATTTAAATATAAAAAATATTCAAGTGAGCAAGGAAGAATCTACAATTTAACTTGATAAAACGCGTTTTGAGGTATTTTCAAGCCAATTCAATTAGCGTTGTCTTATAAAAACCAGAAGTTTTATTAAATCTTGCGCCGCTGCGTTTTTAAAATAAACTTAGACAGACTCTATATTTTTTCTTCTTTTTTATTTAATTTTTTTTGTTTTAAATGAAAATAAACGAATACAATTAGTTAAAATAAATTAATCCCATCCTACTATTAACACATTGAATACAAGCTATTGCATTGTAGTGGTTTAAATATCTAAATTTACTCCAGAGCATTATAAAATAAATGTCACCAAAATTTTTTGATGCCTGAAAAACTAAGCTTTCAATTTTTGAAGCTAAAGAATAAATACCTACAACACACACGTCTATGATCCTCACAAAAATTCGATAATCATTTTTTTTGTATTATTGAGTATCCAAATTAACGATATGAGAAACTTCATCACCATTCTTTGCATAGCATTGATCGTGTCCTGTAAAAAAGAAAGCAGGACATTATCAAATGACCACGAAATACCTCAAAATAACACGGATCAGTCTACAGATTCGCCCCAAAATACAGACGACATAAAGCAGGAATTTACTGCTATTAATGACCAATTACGGTCTAAGAAATTCAATTCTAAAAGCTTTGACTATCATTGTGAGGAAGAAGAAGGAAATGTGCAATTTTATTATGATCAGCAGAAGCTTAGATTGGTAAAGCATTTTTTTTCTGACAGCCATTACTCGTCGGTAACACAATATTATATAAAAAACGATAAGGTATTTTTTATTTTTAAAGATGATACCTTTTGGCAGTTTCATGGCGGAACCACAGAACATCCCAATACCAAAGACAGTATCCACCAGCAGAGAATCTATCTCCAAAACGAAAATCTGATCCAGTGTCTTGAGAAAAATTACATCATCCTATCGGCAGGAAAAAATATAGATCCTGAAAAAATCCCGAATAAAGCAGTACCATGTGATGTGAAAGATCTTATGGAAAAGTATAAAAAAATTCTCAAAAACAAAGACAAAAAGAATCAGGTTCTTTGCCTGTGAAATACGGGATCAGTTATAAAAGTTGGGGAGAAATTTCAAGAATTAAAATAGATTATTTCCCACAGATTCCACGGATTTTTCCAGATAATAATGGGTGGATTTCTAAACCTTCAAGGTTTTTAAAACCTTGAAGGTTTATTATTTCTTATAGCCACGAATTTACAAATATTAATAAATTTTGCTGAATTCTCAAATTCGGTCTAATAATAAAGAGTAAACCAATATTTTAGATAGTTGATTATAATCGAACTCAGCTTTTTAATGACGTGACTATTTTTTTCACGCAAAGGTTTATTTTTTTTGGAGTTCGTATATAAAGGAGCAAAGAGGAATCAACGAGTTGATTTGATGAAGCTATTTTTTATGCTTCACGAAGCATTAATTTGTGTTTTTTGATTTCTGAAAATTTAGAGTTTGAAAGTAAATCTTGGCTTTTAATCTCAATACGATTAATATCATATTCTATGAATCAATAGGGACTGGCTTCAGCCAGTCTTATAAAGATGAGGTATCTGAGGCTTTAGCCAAAACTTATTGTCAATTTAGACTTAAGACCCCATTTTATTTAAATTTTATCATCGTGAGTAAGGTCACCGCTCATCTTCTGCATTTAAAAATCCGTGGAAAATAAAAATCAGATTCTTATTTTTAAATTTAAAATGATCTCAACTTTTTACCAAATCCCCAAGTTTTGTTCTAGATTCGAAATACGGATTTTCGCAGATAAAAAACAAAAAGAGGTTCCCATAAATGAGAACCTCTTTTTATATTTTTAAAACCGAAAATTATACCTTCATAATTTCCGCATCTTTTACTTTAAGATGATCGTCACAAGCTTTTACATATTTATCTGTAAACTCCTGAATCGTTGCTTCAATCCCTTTTACAAGATCTTCAGAAACGCCTTCCAGTTTTTTCAGTTCTTTCAAACCGTTCTGTCTCGCGTTTCTTATTACAATTTTAGTATCTTCCGTTTCTCCTTTAGCCTGTTTTGCCAGGTCACGTCTTCGCTCTTCTGTTAAAGGCGGAACATTAAGAATAATATTTTCCCCGTTATTAGAAGGTGCGAAACCTAAATTAGAGTTAATAATTGCCTTTTCGATAGCATTAATTGCTGTTCTGTCCCAAGGTTGAATAGAGATGGTCATGGCATCCGGTACAGAAACGTTCGCCACCTGATTAAGCGGAGTCGGAGCCCCGTAATACTCTACCATCACATCCTGAACCATACTCGTAGACGCACGCCCCGCTCTGATTCTTTGAAATGCATGATCCAAGTGCTTAATAGCTGCTTCCATGTCCTGTTGTACAGATTCTACTATAAGATCTAATTCTTCCATTATATAATAAAAATTTGATAAATTACACATTTATAAAAAATTAGCAATAAGTAATGAGTAATAAGTAATTCTGGATCTCCGAATTATTTAAATATAATTCCTATATCCTATTACCTGATTCCTGCCTTATTACAAATCAACTAAAGTACCTACCTGATCTCCGTCTACAATTTTTTCCAGATTACCGTCTTTGTTCATATCAAACACAATAATTGGCAATTTATTTTCGTGGCTTAAAGTAAATGCGGTCATATCCATTACTTTAAGGTTTTTAGCATAAACTTCGTCGAAAGATAGCGAATTATATTTTACTGCATCAGCATTTTTTTCAGGATCGCTGTCGTAGATACCGTCTACTCTAGTTCCTTTCAAAATAACATCTGCTCCGATTTCAATCGCTCTTAATGTGGCAGCAGTATCTGTTGTAAAATAAGGATTTCCTGTTCCGGCTCCGAAGATTACGACTCTGCCCTTTTCCAGATGTCTTACCGCTCTTCTTTTAATAAAAGGCTCCGCCACTTTATCCATTTCAATGGCAGACTGTAGTCTTGTTTTTACTCCTGCATCTTCCAAAGCACCCTGCAAAGCCATCCCGTTGATTACCGTTGCAAGCATTCCCATGTAGTCTCCCTGCACCCGGTCCATACCTTTTGCAGCACCCGCTACTCCACGGAAAATATTTCCTCCTCCAATTACAATGGCAACTTCGCAGCCTTTTTCCACTACCTTTTTTATTTCAGAAGCATAATCCTGCAGCCTGTCTGTATCAATACCATATTGTCTGTTACCCATTAAGGCCTCACCACTTAGTTTAAGAAGGATTCTTTTATATTTCATCTTTATTTAAAATAACTTTTTTCGTTAGAATGTGCCAAAATTTGACTTTGCAAATATAATCATTAATAAGGTTGATTCTATATTATAGATTATAAATTTTAAAACAGGTTCTTCACATTATTCTCAGAGGCTTTTTTCATTTAAATCTAAAAAAAATCCATGCGTTTTATGTTCATGACAAAAGGGATTATAGTAAACTTTTCTGAAGGTTTATTCCGATTGAATATTATCATTTAGAATGTTTACGAAAAAATGATAGAAATACCTTTCTTATCACATTAAAACTACAATTTTCACAAAACTTAAATATTTACGCATAAATAATATAAGAAATATTTTGAAAAGTACGAAAAAGGATTATTTTTGCATTAATAATAAACTGAATTGAAGAAAATTGTCATTTTTTCATTATTTCTGTCAGGAATTGTCTCTTATGCACAAACGGGAGCAAATGTTTATCCGTTTTTAAACATTCCTGTGTCTGCGAGGCAGGCTGCATTGGGTGGAGATGCCATTACCATAAGAGATTATGATGCTTCCTTTGCCATTGCCAACCCTGCGTTGTTAAACAAAGATTCCGATAAACAGCTCTCTATTAACGGAGCTGCCTATCTTGCAGACTCCAAGTACGGAACCATTGCCTATGCTAAAGACTTCGAGAATGGCCACATGGCAACCGTTAATGCACGCTATATGAGCTACGGAAGTATTCCCAGAACCGACGAAAGCGGTTACGAAAACGGAACATTTTCGGCATCAGACGTTGCAGTGGGAGCCGGCTATGCCTACCAGTTTGAGGAAGACTGGACTATTGGTGGAGGATTGAACTTCATTACTTCAAAAATTGATAATTATACCTCTTCCGCAATTGCCGGAACTGCCGGAATTACTTATCACAATAAAAAAAGTAAAGAAGTAGCCTCTTTGGTTTTAAGAAACTTCGGATATCAGTTTAAATCTTTTAACGGAACAAGAGAAAACCTTCCTTTCAGAATAGATCTGGGATATACCAGAATCCTGAAAGCTATTCCTCTGGCGATTACCATTACGGCACACGATTTACAGGAGTTTGATATCTCATCAGATTATAATGTCAACGGACAGGAAGTTAATGCCGGAAGAAAAATTGCCGATCATTTTTCATTGGGGGCAGAATTGTTTCCTGAGAAAAATTTTAATATCAGATTGGGATATAATGTAAAAAGAGGTAATGAAATGGCCGTGGCAGATCAGAGAAATTTTTCGGGACTTTCCGGAGGTTTCGGGATCAAGCTGGCGAGATTCCGTCTGGATTACGCTCACATAAGATACCATAACGCATCGAATGTCAACCAGATAGGCATATCAGTTGATCTGAGCAGCCATGCGGGATATTAATAAAAACGAAACAGTTAAACTTCATACAATAAAAACCTTGAGAGATTTTCTTAAGGTTTTCTTGATTTTTAAGAAAAATTCTTGAAATTTGCGGTATGAAAAAACCTGTAATTGCCATCGATGGCTACTCGTCTACCGGAAAAAGTTCAATCTCAAAAGTTATTGCCGATAAATTAGGACTCATTCATCTTGATACAGGCGCTCTTTACAGAGGGGTTACCTGGTTTGCATTACAAAATTGCAGGGATGAAGCGGGTATAATAGATTTGGAGAAACTTTTTTCAGATTTTAGCCACATTAACCTTGAATTTAAAAACGATAACGGCACGCTGGTTCTTTTTCTTAATGACAATGATATTTCAAAAGAAATCCGGACCGCTGAAGTTTCGAATAATGTAAGTCTTGTTGCCAAACAAAAGGAAGTGAGAGATTTTCTCTTACAGTCTCAACGAACATTGGCCGATAAAGGGGGGATTATTATGGACGGAAGAGATATTGGAACGGTGGTCTTACCAAATGCCGAATTCAAATTTTTCCTTACCGCAAGTATTGATGAAAGAACCAAAAGAAGGTACCAGGAGCTTCTCAGTCTAGGAATGGAGGCGAACGAACAGGAAGTGAAGCAAAATCTTATAGAACGTGACAAAATAGACAGTGAAAGAGCCATTGCGCCATTACGTCAGGCCGAGGATGCCATTGTTATTGATAATACGAATTTAACAAAAAGAGAGACGATAGATGCTATTTTATCTCACATTGAAAAGATTTAATAATATTTATCATGGATTATAGCTCTTTTGGTATATTAATTGTAGACTTTAATCGTATAGAATCTAATCTTTATTAACTATTAAAAAAAACGAGAAATGTCTAGAAAAGGAAACAATACAGCGGGTATTTTGGCAGGACTTCTTGCAGGTGCTGCAGCAGGTGTAATCTTAGGAATGCTTTATGCTCCAGAAGAAGGTAAAGAAACAAGAAAGAAAATCAAAACTAAGGCAGGTGATCTTAAAGATCAGGCGAAAGACAAATACGGAGAAGTTTCTGAAAAAGTTAAAGATCAGTACAACAATATTTCTTCTACTTTTAAAGAAACAGCAAATACCGTTGCACACACTGTGAAAGATGGTTACGATAAATACAAAGATCAGATTGTGTCTCAGACAACAAATGTTGTAAAAGATGTAGAGGCAGAATTAAATGATCTTAAAAAATAAATAATTTAATTTCTGATTAAATTATTAAAAAGGAGCTTTGAAAATTAAAGTTCCTTTTTTTGTAACTTAAAAAAAAAACAATGATAGAGACTATTAAAGAATATGCATCAAAGAGAATTGACCTCTTAAAAATAGAGGCAACTGAGAAATCTTCCCTTTCTGCAGGAATGATTGCCTATTTCGTAGTACTGCTTGTTGCTTTTGCCTTTTTTATTGTTCTTTTCAATTTTGGAATAGCATTTCTTATCGGTAAGGCACTGAATAATACTTCTTTTGGCTTTCTGATAGTGGCTGCTTTTTATTTTGTAATCATGATTTTTATCGTTATCTTTAAAAATAAGATTGTCAATAGTGTGGCAGATGGTGTTATTAAATTTTTAAACCACTAAATTATGGGGAGAAATTACGAAAATTTAAATGAATTAAGAATAAAGAAAAAGTTGTTGAAGGATGAGATTGATGATCTTGAAAATCTTTTGACATTTAAAAACACTAAAGAAAGTTTAAGCGCCTTTACCAACGGACTGTCTGATCAGTATCTGCAGGAAAAGGTAGACGAAAACGGTGAAGAGAAAGTTGTAATCCGCAAAGATGTGATTGCTAAACAGGTTACCTCAGAGGTTAAAGATATTTTACTGAGCAAAAATACAGCGATCGGAATAGCAGGTTCCGCTTTTACAGGAACTGCCTTAGACAGCATGGTAAGACTGGGTGTAACAGCGCTGGTAGGAAATTACGCCAGAAAGAATATAAAAAGCTCCAACTGGAAAAAGAAGCTTCTGGGTGCTGCCATGATCTATCTGGCACCGATTGCCTTAAAATATGTGAGAAAACAATTGGAAAGCTACGAGAAAAATAAAAGCGTATCCAGTATAGAACAACTTATATAATGTTTTTAGAGTTATAGGGTCGGAGTTTAGATTTTACTAATCTTGATAAAAACACTCCCACCCTATAGCTCTATTACTTTACCTCACCGAAGAGTTGTCCCAAAATAATTCCGGCTGCCATAGAAACGTTCAGACTTTCTGTAGACTGAGACTTTCCGAATCTGGGAATCATAATGCTTTTTTGAAGAAGCTTTTCTGTCTCCGGACGCATACCCTTCCCTTCATTCCCCAAGATAAGATTCATCTTTTCCGGTTTTTTAAATCCATAAATATTTTCACCTTCCATATCGGTTCCTATATTTACGTTTTCTGTTGTTGAAAGGTATTCCACAAGATCGGTGTAAACCACATTTACTCTCGTGAACGAGCCCATGCTTGCCATGATTACTTTAGGATTATAAAAATCCACGGTATCTTCGCTACAGATAATCTGCTCAATACCAAACCAGTCTGCGAGACGGATGATGGTTCCCAAATTTCCGGGATCCTGGATACCGTCCAGAACCAGCTGAATATTTTTATCGTCCTGTTTTTGTTCCTCATTCAGATAGCAAACTGCCAGAGAATCTTTCGGATGTTGCAGGAAACTGATTTTTTTTAACTCATTTTCAGAGATATGAGTAACAGGCACGTCTGTAAGATCCAATTTTTGCGGATCGGTAGATAATATTTCTTTAATTTTAAAGTTAGAATTAAAAAGTTCACAAATGATTTTATTGCCTTCAACCAAAAACAAATTGTATTTTTGCCTGAACTTCTTTTTATCTAAAGACTGTAAAATTTTTATTGTATGAGCTGTAAGCATTATAAGAATTCTCCTCAAAAGTATTATAAAATTATTTCATTTGCAACATTTGTTGGTCTCTTGTATGCTTGTAGTACGACGAAGAAAGTTCCTGACGGCGAATATCTGCTCACCAAAAACAGCTTTGAATTTGAAGATAAAAAAGAAAATTTCGACGGCGAACTAAAAAACTACGTACAGCAAAAGCCCAATAAAAAGCAGCTGCTCTTTATGCCTATCAGCTTATTGCTTTATAACGCGGCCAATCCTAAATACGATACCCTGCTTAATGAATACATGACGTATCCTAATGAAATGAGAAATCAGAAATTAAGAGATTCTCTATTCATTAAATACAATATGAAAAGCAGTGTCGGGAAAAGTTTATTAATGGACAGGCTTTATCATAACTGGGGAAGCCCTCCTGTTATTTTAGACCAGACAAGAACTGAAAAAAGTGCGGAATCTATCGAAAAGAGATTAACCTACAGAGGTTTTTGGGATGCTGAAGTTAAATTTAAACATCAACTCGATTCACTGGGTAAAAAAGCGGCGGTAGAATATCTCATTAAACATAATGATCCCACTTATATCAAGGATTATTATTATAATATTCCGGATCCTGCGATCAGAAATGCCTACAAATATTCTATCGGGGAAACTCTTATCCGGTCTGGTAATATTTTAGACCAAACGGTGCTTGAAAAAGAAGTTACCCGTATTAATGAATTAATGCGTACGAACGGATACTACCGCTTCAACATTTCCAATGAAGAGGTGTATTTCGTTGCCGACTCTCTGAAAAGCAGAAAACAGGTTCCTTTAACGCTAGAAATACACAGAGATTCTTTAGATACTCCGTATAAAGTGGCAACCATAGGAAATATTGACGTTGCCATTGTAGACGAGGCCAGCGATTTTCCAAAGAATACAAAAAAAGACAGTTTAAGAAGGGTCCGTTTCCACAAAATGAATGAGAATTACAAAAGTTCTTCATTATGGCGTGCGGTTATTATGGACAGCAAACAGACCTATGATCAGAAAAAACTCGATGTTACGAAGAGAAATTTCCTGACCATGAATAATTTCAGCATATTAAAAGCCCGAGATTCTTTAAGACACGGAGGCGGAACAGCTCCCAACGACAGCATTGTTGATGTACTTTATCTGTTGAAGCCCCTTCCTAAATACGAATTAAAAGTGGGAACCGATGTCAATTACTCCCAGCTTTTAAATCTAGGGGTCTCTCCTTCTATTGATTTAACGACGAGAAACGTCTTCAGAGGAATGGAAAATCTTTCCACGAGTCTTTCAGGGACTTTCGGATCGATAAGAAGTACACAGGATATTAATAAAAGAGTGCTGGCATACGAAATTTCGGCACAGGCTTCTCTTAATTTTCCGAGGTTGTTGCTTCCTTTTAATTATTATAAATTTATTCCTAAAAGATATACGCCTACGTCATCTATTGTTCTGGGAGCTTCTGTACAGAATAATATCGGCTTGGGAAGAGTGAATTTTAATACCGGTCTGAACTATCAGGCCAATGTGAATGATCAGGTCTATCACAAGCTGACCATCTTTAACACTCAGCTGAGTTTAACGAAAAATAAGTCGGCCTATTACGATTATTTTGTAAATGATAATGCTGTAAGAGAAGAAATTTTCCAGGATTATTTTACGTACAATACGGTGGCTAGAGATGAGTTTAAGGCAGGACAGCTTACCCGGGATCAGGTTTCGCAAAAGATTACAGAAGATACAAACTATCAGGGCACGCTAGATGCCGACGGTCAGGATCTTTATACCGCTTTCAGGGGGACGCTGGTGAATAAAGACAGACAGACTCAGGATGTCCTTATTTCCTCATTCATCTATAACTTTGTATACAATGAAATCGGTAAGAAAGACTATCCCAACGCGTTCTACTTCAACGGAAAGGTAGAATTGGCAGGTAATGCACTAAGCATCTTCAATCAAAAAAGAAATGATGGCGGAGGAATTGTAACCAGTCCGCAACGCACCATTTTCGGAATTCCGTATGCTCAGTTTATCAAATTTGATATTGATACGCGAAAATATTTTAAATTTAACCGAAATACACTGGTATTACGTCAGTTCGTAGGCGTAGGTGTTCCTTACGGAAATTCTAAAGATATGCCCATCGTGAGATCATATTTCAATGGTGGATCCAATGACATCCGTGCATGGGTAGCTTTTGGCGGCCTTGGGCCAGCTGATTCTCAGGTTGATGAGAGAGTTCGTACTTATATGACCGATAATATTAAACTTACGACCAATATCGAATTGAGAGTTCCTTTTACCGATATGTACGAAGGGGCTTTGTTTACAGATATCGGGAATACCTGGAGTATTAAAAATAATACCAATGACGGGTACGGAAGTGAATTTAAATTCAATAAATTTCTCGGACAAATGGGTGTGGGTAGTGGATTCGGTTTGAGAGTAAATGTTGCCTATATCACCCTGAGAGTTGACTTAGCCTATAAAATTTACGATCCCAATAAACCGGATGGTGAAAAATGGAGATTCAGCAACTTTAATCCATTCAAACCAACATTGAACATCGCTTTCGGATATCCTTTCTAATCCGGCGAAATGCCCAATGCAAAATAAACTACAGCAACCGTTCTTGCGAGTATCTCACGGAATTGGTTTCTGTAGTAACTTTCGGGTTTTGTGACATCCTGAGCATCAAAACCCAAGGCATTCATATTATTGTTTCTGGCAAAAAGCAATGCTCTGAGGTTGTGAAAACCCTGTGAAACAATGATTATATTTTTCTCTTTATAAACATCTTTACAGCGCAGGATGCTTTTATAGGTATTAAAACCTTTAGGATCTTCAACGATAATATCTTCCGGCACACCTTCCTGATACACCAGATAGTTTTTCATGGCTGCAGGTTCATTATAGCCTTTGCTTTTTTCTCCGCTAACAATAATTTTCTTGATTTTTCCGTGGTGGTATAGTAAAGCCGTGGCATCCATCCTTTTTGTAAAATAGGGATTGGAAACACCGGATCTCATTTTTGGAGAAGTCCCCAATACCAAAGCCACTTCTCTTGGTGGAATTTTTGAGATTTTAGTATACGTTCTCCCGTCTGTTAATGCAAAAACCCATGCATTGGCAAGACAAATGATGAGAATACCAATTTCAATTGATATAAAACCTAAATTAAATATGTTTCTTATGATTCTCAAATCAGATCAAAGTTAAGCTTTATTTTTTTAGTTTTTGCAATAGACATACATGCTAAAATATGCCCTTTTTCCTCTTCTTTTTCTGTTAAATATTCATTTTCCAGCAGTTCTACTTCACCTTCCTCCAAAACACATTCACAACTTCCGCAGATTCCGGATTTGCAGGAGTAAGGAACCTCAAATTTCTGAACCAGAAATTGCTGCAGAATTCGCTCTTCATTGGTCGGAAGTTGAGTCTGATATTCTTTTCCGAGCATTTTAAATTCTACATCCACATTTTCAATCAGTGGAAATTCTTTTTCTACCGGATAAATATCGTCATTAAATTCCTGAAAAAGTTCAAAGTGAATATTTTTCTTTGGAATACCATGATGATAACATGCATTTGCAAGAGCTTTAATCATTTCTCCCTGTCCGCAGATCAGCACATCATCTACGGCATCCCAGATTGTAGATTCTTCATCGGTATCGTCCAGATGCAGAATCTGATTAATAATTAAGCTGAGCTTTTTCTCATCCAGCCTTCCATAAAAAAAGTGATTCGCTGTTTTTTCTCTTGAATAAAAATAAAAAATTTGCAGCCTGTCGCCATATTTCTTCGCAAGCTGATCCAGGGTTTCTCTGTAAATAAGGTCTTCGGAACTTTTATTTCCGTAAAATAAAAACAAGCGGGTTCGCGGTTCGTTATGAAGTATATTTTTAAAATGACTTAAAATAGGAGTAATTCCAATGCCTGCCGCAAAGCCTACAATTGTTCGGAATTCACTGGGTTTTGAAACCAGCGTAAACCTTCCCCCCGGCTCACTCACCAACAAGCGATCCCCGGTATGATAATTTTTAAACAGCTGATAGGTGGCTCCCTCCTTAGAATTCACCTTTATTCCCAAGGTTATTTTCTTTTCGTAAGGCGCTGAGGTTATTGAATAATCATTAATGACCTCTTCATTGTAAGCCTGAAATTTAATACTCACAAACTGCCCTGCATCAAACTCAAACATCGCTGCCACAGATTCAGGAATTTCAAATTCCAAAGAAAAACTATTTTTGGTCAGTTCTTCCTTTTTCGTTATTTTTAGCCAATGAAACTGCGTAAGTTTCCCTTTATAGATTTGTTGTTCCATACTTCAAGTCAAAAATAGATAAAAAATAATTTATGAAGAAGATAATTTTATCCACGTTTGTTCTGTTTGCTTTGGCAAGCTGTAAAAAAGAAAGTCAGAAAAATGATGCCTCAGCAGCTACAGATTCTCTGTCCGTATCTCAAAATACAGAGGCTGCCGCAGATACCTTCACTTCTACGGAAATAGCTCCCGAAAAAATTGGTGATTATTTAGCCAAAAATAACGATACCTTGTACGTTACGAATTTCTTCGCCACCTGGTGCGGACCTTGTATGAGAGAAATTCCTCATTTTAAAAATAAAATGCAGGAACTCGAAGGAAAGCCTGTAAAATTTACATTCGTTAATCTGGATGAAAAAAAGGAATGGAATGGTGCTGTAAAACGTTTTGCCAATGAAAACGGACTGGCTAAGCATATCGTTTTGCTCGACGGGCAGAAACTTGATGAAAATTTCTTTCCAAAAAACTTTAAACAATGGGACGGAGGGTCTATTCCTTTTACCTATTTCAGAAAAGGAGCCAAAACCGAAGAATTTTTAGGAATGATGACAGAAGGGGAACTGGATAAAAAAATCAACGCTTTCTTACAATAAATTGGATTGTTTATCATGTCAACTCCATTCAGAATCCTGTGTTTATTTTTATTGATCGCTATTGTTTTTATGGCAGTCGTTAATTTAAACACAGGATTTTTAAATTTACAGATCCAGGATTTTTTTTTAGAGTCGTCCCATAGTCAGATTGCAGAAATCCGTATCAACAGAGTTTTGGTGATGCTTTTGGCGGGAATTTCCATACCGACCTCCGGTTTTCTGATGCAGGAATATTTTCAGAATCCGCTTGCCGGACCGGATATTTTAGGGATTACTTCCATCGCCAGCCTGTCTGTTGCCTTTTATATTTTTTTCTCACACGATATTCTGATTCCCGAATTTCTCCAGAACAGTTTTTTAAGTTTAGCGGCCATTGCGGGAAGCTTTGTACTGATGTTCGTTTTATTATCTATTTCAAATAAATTTCAGGATAAATCTTATTTAATTATTTTCGGTTTTCTGGTATCAGCTTTTGCCGGAGCTATTGTTTCTTTGCTTCAGTTTTATGCCGAAAATCAAAGTCTTAAGAATTATATTTTGTGGTCGTTCGGAGCTAATAATATGGTAACGAGAAATCAGATTTATGTATTGTCGGTTTTAGTTTTTACCGGACTGTTTATTTGTTTTAAAACCATAAAACCTCTAATTGGAAATTCACTGGGAACATCTTACGCGCAGAGTCTGGGTGTTAACATCAATCTGTTAAAAATAGGTATTATTGCCGCATCTTCACTGCTTTCGGCTTCCATTACAGCTTTTTTAGGACCTATTTTATTTATTGGAATCATCGTGCCTCACTTTTGCCGACTTATTTACAACCCCGCAAAACTCTGGCAGCAATGGATCTTAAATATGTTTTTGGGAATGTTTATCATGCTGTCCTTCTCCATTATCGCAGAAAAAACGCAAATCCCTCTGAATGTGATAAGCTCTGTTTTTGGAATTCCTGTAATTTTAATGATGCTTTTGAAGCAGAATAAAGTTTAAAGGCGAATAGCGAATGAGTCAATTGTTAATTTAAAAATGTTCACGCTGATTTTGCAGATTACGAACATAATTGAGAATATTTTTAAAATTAAACCTAAAGTTTTTCATTCTGCAGAAATCTAAGCTAACTTTGTTGAAATATTTTTACCCCGATACATCAATAGACAAAAATGAAAATAAGAATAACACAGAAACAATTAATTTTTGCAAACAGTATTCGTATTTTATTTTTAGTCTTGTTCCTCTTATATTATTTATAGTACTTATTTCTATTTAAATATGCATTTACAAATCAACCAGGCAAACATCGGTTATAACAAAACCTTAATTTCAAATGCGAATGCTCATCTGAATTTAGGAGATGTATGCTTACTGATTGGCAATAATGGAGTTGGAAAAACGACATTAATTAAGTCTATTTTACATCAAATCCCGATTATAAGCGGTGAAATTTCAATCAATAAAAAAAATATTAAAAATCTTTCCGTTAAAGAAGTTGCAGAACACATAGCGGTGGTCTTTTCAAAATCTATTATTCCTGAAAATTACACCGTTGAAGATTTGATTTCGCTGGGAAAATATATTTATTATCCTTTTTATTTCGAACTTAAAAAAGAAGACCGCGACGAGGTTTCACACATTATTGAGGAACTGGATCTGGTTCCCTATAAAAATACTTTGCTTAAAAAGCTCTCAGATGGAAATCTGCAGAAAGCTTTTATAGGACGGGCTTTAACACAGAATTCGCCTGTTATTATTCTCGACGAGCCGACCACACATCTGGACGAGAAAAACAAACTCATCATCCTGAAAACACTTCGTAAACTAGCGCGGGAACAAAATAAACTTATTCTTTTTTCTTCTCACGACTGGCGTCTGGCGAAAGAGTTCGCAGATAAAATATGGTATGTGAAAGATCACAATCTCTATTCGGGTATTGTTGAGGATATTCTATTACAGCATGAGGAATTAACGAATGCTTCCTTATTTCGGATTACAGATGAATTTGTGCCACCTCACATTATCGCACCGGATTTTTATAAGGAAATGCTTTATTCTTTACTTCAGAAAAACTTTCAAAAAGATCTTTCTTCTCTGCATTTTGAATTTCAGCATACCTTTTGGGTGATTTCTTATGACTCTTCAGTACAGCAATGCGAATCCTTTGAAGAAATCATTAATTTCGTGAAAACCATTCATTAATACTCATTTTTCTTTATCCAATCTATATACTATGCATACATAGTATTATGCTAATCATATAATTTAATTGATTTAATATCAGATTATTAACAAATTTTAACGTTAATAAATACTATGCATGCATAATATTTGCTACATTTGGATATAACCATTTCAACAAAATTTTGATGGATAATAACAAGGATAAAATAGAAAATGTCGATTTAATTTTGAAGCAGACCTGGTTAGCTGTTTCCAAAATGTATACCGAATTGGCTCAGGAGCATGACTCTACGGCCGTTCAGGCCCTTACTCTTCTTAAAATAGATCCTAAAGAAGGAACAAGAAGTACGAATTTAGGCCCTAAAATGGCTATAGAACCTACTTCCCTTACCAGAATCATTAAACTTCTCGAGGACAACGGCTATATCTATAAAGAAAAAACAACCACCGATAAACGTGAGGTCATTATTAAACTTACCGATAAAGGACTAAATTCCAGAAATATGTCTAAAGAGGTCGTCGTTAATTTCAACAAGAGAATCATGGAGAAAATTGCTCCTGAAAAACTGGAAACTTTTAAAGAAGTAATGACCCAAATTATGAAAATTGCCACGGATTTAAACAACAGAAAGTAAATCTGCCCCTGTTTCATTCTGATGGTGAAAGAATTACTTGGCTTAAAATCAAGATTATTCATACTAATTCGGAGCCTGGAGCTCAGATCTTTGGCCTGATCAGGATGACAACACGGAATTAATCCGGTTACAACAAATAAATCTAAATGAAACCGTCAGGTTACATCTGACCAATTAAACAAATAAATATGTTACAGATGAAAAGAAGAATCAAACACGTTACCGTACTTGGTTCAGGAATTATGGGAAGCGGTATTGCGGCGCACTTTGCTAATATTGGCGTAGAAGTTTCGCTGCTGGATATTGTTCCTTTTGAACTGACTGAAGCAGAACAGAAAAAAGGTTTGACCAAAGATGACAAAGCGGTAAGAAACAGAATCGCTTCAGAAAACTTTGAAAAACTGAAGAAATCGAGCCCGGCACTCCTCTATTCTCCAAAATTTGCAGATAGGATAAAAGTCGGAAACTTCGACGATGATTTATCTAAAATAAAAAATACGGACTGGATTATCGAAGTGGTCGTAGAAAGACTCGACATCAAAAAATCTGTTTACGAAAAAATAGAGCAATTCAGAAAACCGGGTACTTTGGTTTCGTCCAACACCTCCGGAATTCCGATTAACCTATTGGTGGAAGGAAGAAGTGACGATTTTAAACATTATTTTGCGGGAACCCACTTCTTTAATCCTGTAAGATACCTTCCTCTTTTAGAGGTTATTCCAACGCATGACACGGCTCCTGAAGTTATTGACTTCTATATGAGTTACGGTGCGAAATTTTTAGGAAAAACAACTGTTTTAGCAAAAGATACCCCGGCATTTATTGCCAACAGAATCGGAGTTTTCTCTATGATGGATTTACTCCACAACGTGCAGAAATTAGGCTTAACGGTTTCTGAAGTTGATAAATTAACAGGTCCCGTAATCGGACGTCCAAAATCGGCAACGTTCCGAACGGCAGATGTTGTTGGCCTGGATACTTTGGTAATGGTCGCCAACGGCGTTCGACAGAGCGGTGCTGAATCAAATGATTTTAATGATGTTTTTGCTCTGCCCGACTATATCCAGAAAATGGTGGATAATAAATGGCTGGGCTCAAAAACGGAACAGGGTTTCTACAAAAAAGTAAAGAATGCAGAAGGAAAATCTGAAATCCGGGGATTGAATCTTGATACACTGGAATATGAACTTCAAGGGAAATCTTCTTTTCCGACTTTAGAATTAACCAAAACAATAGACAAGCCGATTGACCGATTTAAGGTCTTAATCGGAGGCAAGGATAAAGCCGGAGAGCTTTACAGAAAATCTTTAGGCGCATTATTCGCCTACGTGTCTCATAAAGTTCCAGAAATTTCTGATGAAGTTTACAAAATCGATGATGCCATGAGAGCCGGTTTTGGCTGGGAAAACGGTCCGTTCGAAATCTGGGATGCTGTTGGCGTTCAAAAAGGTATTGAATTGGCTAAAGATGCCGGCTATGAAGTTTCAGACTGGGTTCAAAAGGTGGAAACTTTCTACAAAGTGGATGACGAAGGGCAAAGTATTTATATCGACAAAAATTCAGGAGAATACAACAAAATTCCGGGACAGGATGCGTTCATCATTTTAGATAATATCCGAAAAAATAAAACACTTTGGAGTAACTCGGGCGCTGCAATTGAAGATTTAGGCGACGGAATCATCAACTTTGAAATTCGTTCTAAAATGAACTCTTTAGGAGGTGAAGTTCTGGACGGATTAAACAGAGCGATTGATTTAGCAGAAAAAGAATATGACGGATTAGTGATCGGAAATCAGGGAACGAATTTTTCTGTCGGAGCCAATTTAGCGATGATTCTTATGATGGCGATCGAACAAGACTGGGATGATTTAAATATGGCCATCGCCTATTTCCAAAAATCAATGATGAGAGTTCGCTACTCCTCTATTCCTGTTGTTGTCGCTCCACACGGAATGACGCTTGGCGGAGGTTGTGAAATGACAATGCATGCAGACAGAGTTGTTGCCGCAGCAGAAACCTATATCGGGCTGGTTGAAACCGGAGTTGGGGTCATTCCCGGCGGTGGCGGAACGAAAGAATTAACCTTGAGAACGTCTAGAGAATTCCATAGTGATGATGTTAAAAATAACAGGCTTCGAGAAGCTTTCATGAATATCGCCATGGGTAAAGTAGCAACTTCTGCTTATGAAGCCTACGATATGGGAATTCTTGAAAAAGGAAAAGATATTGTGGCAGTCGATAAAAGAACTCAGATTAAAACAGCAAAAATGTTAACCCTAAGCCTTGCAGAACATGGCTACACACAACCTATAGAACAGAAAGTAAAAGTTTTGGGTAAAGATGCTTTAGGAATGTTCTACGTTGGTACCGACCAGATGCTAACCGGAAATTTCATTTCTGAGCACGACAAGAAAATTGCCGATAAACTGGCCAACGTAATGGTAGGCGGAAATCTTTCTGAACCAACCATTGTAACCGAACAATACCTGCTGAACCTTGAAAGAGAAACCTTCCTGCAACTTTGTGGCGAGAGAAAAACATTAGAGAGAATTCAGTACATGTTACAAAATGGGAAACCGTTGAGGAATTAATTGTACAATGTAAAAAGTATAATGTATAATGTATTTAACCGTTGTAAAAAATGCACAATTTTAGAGAATTAGATGTATGGAAAAAAGCAATTGACTTAACAACTCAATTTTATAAATTTTCAAAATTATATCCTAAGGACGAAATTTTCGGTTTGACTTCTCAATCTCGGAGATGTGTGGTTTCAATACCTTCAAATATTGCAGAAGGAGCTGGCAGAAATACCGACAAACAATTTGTTCAATTTTTAAGTATTGCTCTTGCCTCTTCTTTTGAATTTGAAACACAACTTATTGTTGCAAAAAATTTAGAATACATCACATTAGAAAGTTACAACATACTATTTAACGAATTAAGACATATCCAGAATATGCTTATTAAGTTAATCAATAATTACAATATCTAATTTACGCTACATTGTACATCGTACATTGTACACAATACAAGAAAAACAATGAAAACAGCATATATAGTAAAGGGTTTCAGAACTGCCGTTGGAAAAGCTCCAAAAGGAAGTTTAAGATTTACAAGACCCGATGTCATGGCGGCAACCGTAATTGAAAAATTAATGGCTGAACTTCCGCAGCTAGATAAAAACAGAATCGATGACCTTATTGTAGGAAATGCAATGCCGGAAGCGGAGCAAGGTTTAAATGTAGCCCGTTTAATTTCTTTAATGGGGTTAAATACAGATAAAGTTCCCGGAGTTACGGTAAACAGATATTGTGCATCGGGAAGTGAAGCGATTGCTATTGCGTCCGCAAAAATTCAGGCGGGGATGGCTGATTGCATTATTGCAGGTGGAACAGAGTCCATGTCTTATATTCCGATGGGAGGCTATAAACCGGTTCCGGAAACAGATATTGCCAAAACAAATCCTGATTATTATTGGGGAATGGGTTATACTGCTGAAGAGGTAGCAAAACAATATAATATTACGCGTGAAGAACAGGATCAGTTTGCTTTTGAATCCCACATGAAAGCTTTAAAAGCCAACCAGGAGGGTAAATTTGCGAATCAGATTGTTCCGATTCCTGTTGAATATAATTTTTTAGATGAAAATCAGAAAATACAGACTAAAAAGTTTGACTTTTCAGTTGATGAAGGTCCGAGAGCAGATACTTCTTTGGCTGGTTTATCTAAATTAAGACCCGTTTTCGCTAACGGAGGCAGCGTAACGGCCGGAAATTCTTCTCAAATGAGTGACGGAGCAGCTTTTGTAATGGTGATGAGTGAGGAAATGGTAAAAGAATTGGGATTACAGCCGGAGGCCAGATTAGTGGCTTACGCAGCAGCAGGATTAGAGCCTAGAATTATGGGAATGGGACCTGTTTATGCCATTCCTAAAGCATTAAAGCAGGCCGGTTTAGAATTAAAAGACATTGAATTAATTGAGTTAAATGAAGCCTTTGCCTCTCAATCGGTCGCCATCAAAAAAGAACTGGACTTAAATCCTGATATTCTGAATGTTAATGGCGGAGCTATTGCTTTAGGTCACCCTCTTGGATGTACCGGAACAAAATTAACGGTTCAGCTTCTTGACGAAATGAGAAAACGCGGAAATAAATACGGAATGGTTTCCATGTGCGTAGGAACCGGACAGGGAGCGGCGAGTATTTTTGAACTTCTTTAAGTATTTGAATTTCTTTAATTAATTATAGATTTTAAATTATAAATTTTAGATGAAATGAGTTTTAAGGAAGACAATCTGATCCAAATAAAGACATTTGAATTTGCATTAAGAATTATTCAATTCTATACTCAGTGTAAAGCTCAAAATGAATTTATTCTATCTAAACAAATTCTTCGTTGTGGAACTTCAATTGGAGCAAATGTTGAGGAAGGAATTGCAGCTCAGTCTAAAAAAGATTTTATTTCAAAACTTTCAATTGCGAACAAAGAAGCAAGAGAAACCAGATATTGGTTAAGACTTTATCAATCTTCAAATTTGGTTCAAATCGAAATTGATTCTTATTTAAAGGAAATTGAAAGCATAATTAATATTTTGACCAAAATCATTAAAACTTCATCTGAAAATTTATAACTGAAATCTAATTTAAAATTTATAATCTAAAATTTAAAATAAACAACAATGAGCAATATAATAAAGGGTGGCGAATTCCTAATCAAGGAAATTCCTGCAAACGAAATTTTCAGTTTGGAAGAACTGAGTGAAGAACAGAGAATGCTTCGCGATTCTGCGAAAGAATTTATAGATAGAGAAGTGATTCCGCAGCACGATCGTTTTGAGAAAAAAGATTATGCTTTAACGGAAGAAAAAATGCGCCAATTGGGTGAAATGGGACTTTTGGGAATCACTGTGCCTGAAGAATATGGCGGTCTTGGTATGGGATTCGTGAGTACAATGCTGGCTTGTGATTATGTTTCTGGAGGAAACGGATCACTGGCAACAGCTTATGGAGCACATACAGGAATTGGAACTCTTCCTACTCTTTTATATGGAAGCGAAGAACTAAAGAAGAAATATCTTCCGGATTTAGCGGCAGGAACAAAATTCGGTGCTTATTGCTTAACAGAGCCGGATGCCGGTTCGGATGCCAATTCGGGAAAGACCAAAGCAAAACTATCCGAAGACGGAAAACATTACATCATCAACGGACAGAAAATGTGGATCTCCAACGCAGGTTTTGCAGATACTTTTACTCTATTTGCGAAAATTGATGATGATAAAAATATCACCGGTTTTGTCATCAACCGTTCTGAATTAGAAGATCCGAACAGCCTGTCATTTGGTGAAGAGGAGCATAAATTGGGAATTCGTTCTTCATCTACGCGTCAGGTATTCTTCAATGATATGAAGATTCCTGTTGAGAACATGCTTGGGGAAAGAAATAACGGTTTTAAAATCGCTTTAAACGCATTAAATGTTGGCAGAATTAAACTGGCAGCAGCTAATCTTGATGGGCAGAGAAGAATTTTAAACCATTCTATTCAGTATTCTAACGAGAGAAAGCAGTTTGGCGTTTCGATCTCAACTTTTGGAGCCATCAGAAAGAAAATTGCGGAAATGTCAACCGGAGTTTTCGTTAGTGAAGCCGGTTCTTACCGTTTAGCAAAAAATGTTGAAGATAAAATTGCAGAATTGGTTGAAGGCGGAATGGATCATCAGCAAGCTGAATTAAAAGGAGTTGAAGAATTCGCGGTGGAAGCTTCTATTTTAAAAGTTTTTGTATCGGATCTTACTCAGAATACAGCAGATGAAGGAATCCAGATCTACGGCGGAATGGGATTCTCAGAAGATACACCGATGGAATCTGCATGGAGAGATGCAAGAATTGGTAGAATTTATGAAGGAACGAATGAGATCAACAGACTTTTAGCCGTTGGAATGCTTATCAAAAGAGCGATGAAGGGAGAGCTCGATCTGCTGTCTCCGGCTATGGCAATCAGTAAAGAACTAATGGGAATTCCTTCATTCGAAGTTCCGGATTATTCTGAACTGCTGAGCGAAGAAAAAGCCATCATTGCTAATCTTAAGAAGGTATTTTTAATGGTTTCCGGTGCTGCGCTTCAAAAATATATGATGGATATAGAAAAACAGCAGCATTTACTGTTAAATGCTTCGGAAATTCTTAATCAAATCTACATGGCAGAATCTGCAGTTTTAAGAGCAGAAAAACATTTCTCTGCAGAGTCTGTGGAAGTGGCTATGGCTCAGTTAAATCTTTATAAAGCCGTTGAGAAAATTATTACTTCGGCAAAAGAAGGAATTGTTTCTTTCGCGGAAGGAGATGAACAGAGAATGATGCTTTCAGGATTAAGAAGGTTTACAAAATATACCAACCATCCGAATGTCGTGGCGCTGACTGAAAAAGTGGCTGCCCACTATATTGAAAAAGGAGCTTATTAAGCTGTATAATATCAGTTTGAATTTAAAACGTCTCAATGATTTGGGACGTTTTTTTGTTGTAAAGTTTTAAAAGCTTCAGATAATCGATCTGATATTGTAAAGCCTTTCAAATTTCTTAACGAATTGGCAAGTACTATAAGGTTGAGATCTTTAAAAATCACCTATTCACCTGACTTTTATATTGAAAAAGAATGATAATAAATGGATACGGATAGATAAAAATCAGCATTTAAAGAAAAATGAGAAAAAACATGAAGGATATATAAAATAATTCATGAAAAAAATCTTTAAAATGTGATGGCATTTTTTATTTTTGTACTCTATTTCCATTGGGATGACAAAAGAAGAATTACTTAATAAAGCTATAAAAATCGCCGATAAGGCACATAAAGGTCAGAAAGACAAATACCATGCTCCCTATATCGCTCATGTTATGAGAGTTATGGAATACGGAAAAACCATGGACGAAAAAATTGTCGGCGTTTTACATGATGTTGTGGAAGATAATCCGGTGGAATTCAGTCTGGATTTTTTGAGAAATGAAGGTTTTCCGGAATATATCGTATTTGCCATCAGCTGTTTAACGAAATTTGATCCGGATGAAAACTACGATGAATTTGTAAAACGTACGGAAAGATCACCTCTTGCTGTAGCTGTAAAGCTCAATGACCTCCGTGATAATATGGATCTTCGAAGAGTAACCGGAGAACTGGTTCCCAAAGACCTCAAAAGATTTAATAAATATCTTAAAGCCTACCACTATCTGATTGATAAATATTAATCAGATTTAAATCTGCACTAAACCCCAACTAAATCCGCATTTTTAAGAATGCTTTATTTTCACAGCAAAAGACAAACGAAATTACCAACGCGAAGCGTAAAAACCCCGCTTCATCAAATCAACTTGTTGATTCCCCTTAGCTCCCTAAAATATCAATTTAAACAAAATAAAACTTTGCGTTAAAAAAACAATCTCATCCCCAAACATTTTGTCATCCTAAAAGAATCTAAGCACAGATTAAAAATTCACCTCCCTGGACTCTTTAAAAATGACAAACAATTGCAATGAATTAAATCGGAAGTTTATAAACCAACGAAACGCAAAGCGTAAAAACCCCTCTTCATCAAATCAACTCGTTGATTCACCTTTGCTCCTTAAAATATGAATTCCAGTAAAATAAAACTTTGCGTTAAAAAACAATCTCATCCCCAAACACTTTGTCATCCTAAAAGAATCTAAGCGCAGATTAAAAACTCACCTCTGTGCACTCTTTCAGAATGACAAACAATTAAATCGTAAGATTAAATAAACGAAACGCGAAGCGTAAAAACGGATCAGGCACAAAAGTTGGGGACTGAGAGAAAAGTTGAGATCATTTTAAATTTAAAAATAAGAGTCTGATTTTTATTTCCCACGGATTTTTAAATACAGAAGATGAGCGCTGACCTTACTCCCGATGATAAAATTTAATAAAATCGGGTCTTAAGTCTAAATTGATAATAAGTTTCGGCTAAAGCCTTAGATACTTCATCTTTTTAAGACTGGCTGAAGCCAGTCCCTATTGATGTATAGAATATGGTATTAATGAAATTAAGATTAAAAGCAAAGATTTATTTTTCAAACCCTCAATTTGTAGAAATCAAAAAGCACAAATAAATGCTTCGCTACGCATAAAAAACAGCTTCATCAAATCAACTTGTTGATCCCTCTTTGCTCCCTAAAATATCAATTTAAACAAAATAAAACTTTGCGTTAAAAAACAATCTCATCCCAAAACACTTTGTCATCCTAAAAGAATCTAAGTGCAGATTAAAAACTCACCTCCCTGGACTCTTTCAGAATTACAAACAATTAAATTGTTAGATTTAATAAACGAAACGCGAAGCGTAAAAACCCCGCTTCATCAAATCAACTCGTTGATTCCCCTTTGCTCCCTAAAATATCAATTTAAACAAAATAAAACTTTGCGTTAAAAAAATAACCGCATTTTACCCTATTAATCTGAACAAACTCTTAATCCGCTCCCGGGAAATGATAAGTTCTTGTAGGATGATCGGTATCGTCTATATTAATATTTAAAGCAAAATACACAAAATGAACATTTTTATTGCCTTTAGCATCAAACTCTCTCTGCCAGAGATAGCCGCCCAAAACACCGAAATGTTCATCGATCTGATATCCTAAACCACCGTATACTCTGTTTCTTGCGAAGGCAGGTTTTGTAGGCGTTACAACAAACACTTCATCATATACATTTGCGAATACCGTTCCCGGAGCTATTTTTTTGGCATTTAAAGGGACGGAGATATTCAGACGGTAACGATAGCGCATTCTTTCAGAACTTTTATCGGTCTGAGGCTCATAGAACCACGATTTTTCAACACGAAGTCTGTTTTCAAACTTTACAATTCCTTTTTTAAAGTCGATTACATCCTGAAGCCAAACCCTGAACTCTTCTTTATTAATTTCATGATCTTTATAGGTTGCATACCTTCCTAAACCAACGAAAGGTTTGTGATTTTTCGTGAGATTATATCCTAAACCTCCTTTTATCTCATAATAATCAGGATAAGAATACTCATCAATTCCTCTCATCTGACCTTCGGCAAAAAGAAAAAATTTCGGATGAAATTTGTAAGTAATCGTCAGGGCATTGAAGCTGGAAATATGTTCCTGCGCTTTAAAAAATGATATACTTAAAAATAAAGCAAAACCTACAAACAGTTTCATTTAAAAAAATTTTTGCAAATGTAAAGGAATTAACAATTTCGTAATATTAACTTTAATTCATTCTCAATTAACATTAATTTAATATTGAATATTGTACGTAAAACCAATATGGAACCACCTTTGAGGCATTTTCACTCCAAAAGCCTCTGAATATTTTGTATTGGTAAGATTATTAATCAACAGATAAAGCGAAAAATCTTTTTGGTTAAACGTCAATTTTTCATCCAAAAGATGGTAGCTTGGCTGATTCATCCTCTCATTATAACGGTAAACCACTTCATTGGTAAAATGCTTCAGGAAAACCGTCTGTAATTTTGTTACGACCTGATGTTTTAAATTATCTAGAGTATATCTCGAAACAAAATCCTTAGACTGCTTAAAATCATTATCCAAATAGGTATAGCCTAATGAATATTTCAGCCAGCCCGTCAGTTGATGATTCACTTCCACTTCTACACCTTTCGTCTCCAAGTCGCCCACATTTTGAGCGTACCATACAGGATCATTAACAGACCTCTTCATCCAGTCGATGGAATTATTGGAGCTTCTTAAAAAACCGCTTATTTTTGCGAGAATATGCTTCGTCTGATATTGGTAGCCCACTTCTGCATACAAAGCATTTTCGGGAACTAAAGACTCATTTCCCTGCTCGGTACTGCTCGAGTAGTAAAGATCCGTAAATGTAGGAACTCTGTGAACTTTAGCTATATTTCCGTATACTTTATTCTTTTCATTAAAATGATAGCCAACATCCAGGCCGGGATAGAAGAAATTACCTTCATTAGAATAATTGGCCCATGAAATCCCTGGAGAAACATCCAGTTTTTTATTGAAAAAAGAAAAATAATGCTCAAAGAAGACCTGGGAAACAAAACGATCCCGGTTACCCAAATTATTACTTGCCAGAAACTCTTTTCTAAGCTCCAATCCCAAGCCGGTAGTTCCTAATGCCCAATTGTAGCTGGAATTCACCTCTCCGCCTATATTATTGCCAATATGCATATTTCTGTAGACTTCAGGCTTTTCCCGATTGAACAAATACATATCCTGACCTCTTCGCCAGTATATATTTGCGTTTAATTTCAGCTTTCCGAAACTCTGCCGGTGAGCCAGGCTAATAATAGAAGCCTGCATTTCTTCATACTGTTCGGTGGCTTTCGGAGAAGAATAAAAACCGTTGGCTCCAAACTTTTTCTCTGAAAACCCCGCCTGTAATCTTAAATCACCGTCTTTAATCTTCAACTGGCTCTGATAAAAAGCATTACGAAGCTCATAGTCTGTATTATGCATATAGCCCTGCGAACTGTTGGAATTTATACTTAATGAATTCGAAAATTTCTCTCCTCCTAAATTCGCATTCATACCAAAACCATAAGTTTCATAATCACCCGCTTCGGCACTGACCTTCACTTTTTTTCCCTGATCGATCTTTGTAATGATATTAATGGCTCCCGCATACGCGTTCTGCCCGAATCTTCTTGCCGCAGGACCTTTTATCACCTCAATTCTTTCGACATCTTCCAGATCAACGGGAATATTTAATGAATTATGTCCGGTTTGGGAATCGTTCATCCTGATTCCGTTGATGAGAAGTAAAACCTGCTCAAAAGAGCTTCCTCTGAAGGAAACATCACTCTGCACCCCGTTTGCCCCTCTCCTTCTGATATCCATTCCGGCAACTTGCTGAAGCATTTCGTCGATACTTTTGGCAGGTGACTTGGCAATTTCCTCCTTCGTAATCACCGTTATATTCTGATTAGCGGATTTATAAGGGGTAGAAATGAATTTTCCCTGAATTTCAATCGTTTCGATGTCCGAACTCTTTTCCTGAGCATTCACCAAAAGGGCTGAACCCACGAAAAAAATGCTTCCTAGTTTTTTAATCATAACCAAAATATTTATTGCCGATTAGTCTGTTTTTTGCAAACCCCAAAAGTACAGGACTTCCATAAAACAGGAAAATGATAATTGTCATAAAAAAAAGATGCAGTGTGTACTGCATCTTGGGAAGTAGTTGTAAATTTCTTTATCTTTTTCTCATTAAATGTGTAACAAGATCTCTGAACAATTTTCTCATTTCTATATTACATATTTATTAATACAATTTTAACAAATTTTAAAATACAAAACAATACCACGACTACTAAATATTATCAATATGATAAAATTTAACATTGAATATAAATAAATTACTATATTAAATCTCTTTTAATTGAAATAATTAATTTTTTCATTTCTTTACATCCCTTTTCAATGCCCATTTTTAGATTGAGAATATTTCTCTGTTTAATGTAATTTTAAAATCAGCAGCAAATGATTTTCTTAAAATAAATTTTTCTGACCAAAGATCAACGGGCGCCTGTAATCTATTGAATCAAATCATATAAAAGTCATTAAAAAATTCGTAATTTTGTTAGTCTCAATTTTACTATGGCTAATACAACAGATATAGATATTAAAAAGCAGATTTTCGTTAAGAATGCACATCTTAACAATCTGAAACACATCGATGTTCTTATCCCGAAAAATAAACTGATCGTTATTACAGGAGTTTCCGGAAGCGGAAAATCATCCCTGGCTTTTGATACAATTTATGCAGAAGGACAGAGAAGATACGTAGAGAGTTTAAGCTCTTATGCCCGTCAGTTTTTGGGGAAATTAGAAAAACCGAAAGTTGATGATATTAAAGGTTTGGCACCTTCTATCGCGATACAGCAAAAGGTTATTTCTTCGAATCCCCGATCTACAGTGGGTACTTCCACAGAAATTTATGATTATATGAAACTTCTTTTCGCAAGAATCGGGAAAACATTTTCTCCTGTTTCCGGTGAAGAAGTGAAAAAAGACTCGGTGACTGACGTGGTGGATTTTATTAAATCTTCTAAAAAAGATGTCCCTTTTCTCCTGACAGCTCCTTATGAGTATGACGCCGCCAATTTTGGTGAAAACTTAAATGTTTTAAAGCTTGCAGGTTTCACAAGACTGGAAATCAACGGAAATGTGGCAGGAATTGAAGATTTGGAAAGTTTTGCCTTCATTCCCACAAAAGGAATGGAAATCAACCTGGTGATCGACCGCTTTTCGTATGAAGAAGATGAAAGCTTCTTGCAACGTCTGGCAGATTCTATCCAAATGGCATTTTATGAAGGCCGCGGTTACTGTTCTTTAAAAAATACAGATTCCGGAGACATCAAGGAATTTTCTAATAAATTTGAGCTGGACGGAATCGAATTTTCAGAACCTAATGTTCATTTTTTCAGCTTTAATAATCCTTACGGCGCATGCCCGACCTGCGAAGGCTACGGAAAAGTAATCGGAATAGATGAAGATCTGGTGATTCCCAATAAAACCCTGTCGGTTTTTGAGGATACCGTGGCTTCATGGAGGGGAGAAAGTATGAGCGAATGGAAGAAAGATTTCATTAAAAAAGCCAAAGACTTCCCTATTCATAAGCCTTACCACCAATTAACCAAAGAGCAGAAAAAATATCTCTGGAAGGGTGACGGCAAAAGCACTTTCCCATCGATTGATAATTTCTTCAAAATGCTGGAGGAAAATTTATATAAAATTCAGTATCGTGTGATGCTTTCGCGCTACCGGGGGAAAACACTGTGCCCGACATGTGAAGGTTTGAGACTTCGGGAAGAGACAAGCTGGGTGAAAATTGACGGACACAATATCCAGTCGATGATCGAGCTTCCTTTGGATGAACTTTTTCCTTTAATCAACGGCTTAAAGCTGTCCGAACACGATCAGGAAGTTGCCAAAAGACTACTCTATGAAATTACAACCCGACTTGAGTTTTTATTAAAAGTCGGTTTAGGCTATTTAACTATAAACAGAACCTCCAATACACTTTCAGGAGGTGAAAGCCAGAGAATCAACTTAGCAACGAGTCTTGGAAGTTCTCTGGTGGGGTCTATCTATATTTTAGATGAACCTTCCATAGGCCTTCACTCCAGAGATACAGAAAATTTAATTGAAGTTTTGCTTAATCTCCGGGATCTTGGAAACACCGTTATCGTGGTAGAGCATGATGAAGATGTAATGAAAGCTGCCGATTATATTATCGACATCGGCCCGGAAGCAGGCTATCTTGGTGGCGAACTTGTTTTTGCAGGCGATTATAAAGAACTGAAAGATGCCGATACTTTAACATCTAAATACCTGACCGGAAGATTGGAGATTGAAGTTCCCAAGAAGCGCAGAAAGGCTAAAGAATGGATTCATATAAAAGGAGCCCGACAAAATAACCTTAAAAATATTGATGTTGATCTGCCTTTGGAAAATCTGGTCGTTATTTCAGGGGTGTCAGGAAGTGGAAAATCGACTCTCATGAAGGAGATTTTAACGAATGACATTCAGATTCAATTGGGGATGGGCGGAAAAAAAGGAGATTACGATGCTGTGGAATTTCCTAAAAAACTGATCCAGAATATCGAATTGATCGACCAAAATCCTATCGGAAAATCATCAAGATCAAATCCTGTGACCTATCTTAAGGCTTATGATGACATCCGTGATCTGTTTGCGAAGCAAAAGATTTCTAAAATGATGGGATACAAACCCAAACATTTTTCTTTCAACGTAGATGGAGGAAGATGTGATGAGTGCAAGGGAGAAGGTGTAATTAATGTCTCCATGCAGTTTATGGCAGATATCGAGCTTGAATGCGAGGTTTGCAAAGGTTCCCGTTTCAAAAATGAAATTCTGGAAGTAAAATTCGACGAGAAAAATATTTCCGATATTCTTCATATGACGGTTGATGATGCCCTGGAATTTTTCAAAGATAATCATGAAGAGAAAATTGCTACCAAATTAAAACCGTTACAGGACGTTGGTTTGGGCTATTTGCAGTTGGGACAGAGCTCTTCTACCCTTTCCGGTGGTGAAGCGCAGAGGGTAAAACTCGCTTCGTTTCTGGTAAAAGGGGTTACAACAGACAAAACCTTGTTTATCTTCGATGAACCTTCTACAGGACTGCACTTTCATGATATTCAGAAATTATTGAAGTCGTTGCAGGCTTTGATCGATCTGGGGCATTCGGTGATTGTTATTGAACATCAGCCGGATATTATTAAATCTGCTGATTATATTATCGACATCGGTCCCGAAGCCGGAAAATACGGTGGAGAAGTGGTTTTTACCGGAACGCCGGAAGATTTAGCAAAAAATAAAAAATCGCACACCGCGAAGTATATTAAAGAAAAGCTGGAGCAGTAAAAATAGAAAGAGAGTCAAAAAAATTGACTCTCTTTTATTATATTTGGATCAGGAAAAACACCTTTTATGAAATACAAATTTTTAATTTTCACTTCCTTTATTTTTTTATTGATTAATTGTCTTGGTAAGAAAAATATCACTCAGAATAACACTCACCCTGTAAAAATTGATACCCTCACTTTACTGGACAATGTGAGAAACCGTAAAATTCCTGTAGCCTGCTTTCATTCTATCCGGCATCGTAAAAACTCAGGACAGCAGGTTATTATTTTCAATCATGGATATGGTCAGAATAAAGGAGGTGACTATCTTATCTATTCCTATTTAACAAATTATCTTGCCTCAAAAGGTTATTTCGTTGTGAGTATTCAACATGAACTTCCGAGCGATGAACTTTTACCTCTTGAAGGAAATTTACAAATCGTAAGACTTCCCTTCTGGGAAAGAGGCGCTGAAAACATTGCATTTGTCATTAAAGAATTAAAAAAATCCAAACCTGAGCTGGATTACGCTCATCTCACCTTAATTGGCCATTCAAACGGAGCAGATATGATCGCTCTTTTTGCAGCTAAATATCCGCATCAGGCATATAAAATCATTGCAATGGACAACCGCAGGAGGTATCTGCCACGTACAGCCCTTCCCAAAATATATTCATTACGTTCCAATGATTATCCTGCAGATGAGGGTGTTTTACCAAGTCAGGAAGAAGCTGACAAGTTTAAAATGACGATTCAGGAAACATCGATCAATCACGGTCATATGGATGATAAAGCTTCTGAGGAAGAAAGAAAAACACTGAACAATTATGTTTTAAAGTATCTGCAGGAAAATTAATCCGATAATTACTTAAAATTTTAACATTAAATTGATATAAGCCATTAAAATATTCACTACATTTACGATGTAATAAATCTGAAATGAAATCATATTTTGCTTTTTTCAGCTTTGAAATTGCAATTAAATTTATAAAAATTTAAGCACAGCATTGTCGGCTGTGCTTTTTTATTGTTGTCTAATTAAAAAAATGAGATGTTTTATCTACTGAATCCGCTCCTAAAGAGCGGGTTCTTTTATATTTACATAATTTTTAAGAGAAACAAAACCTTGAATTATGGCCATTTCAACAATAATAATGAACGTTTATTTCTATTTTCTACGAATTTTTACAGATGATACTGTTAATTTCAAGCATTTAACGGTAAAAAAACTGACAAAATAATCTAAGTTTTATCTCAAACAAACCTTCAAGGTTTTAAAAACCTTGAAGGTTTAGAGCTTCAGCCATCATCACCTGTGAAATTCGTAACAAATAATATATTTTAACTTCTGAAATTTTTTTCGAAGTGTTAAAAATGGTAATTTTAAAGAACAGGGTCTCATAGTTCAATGGATAGAATGAAAGTTTCCTAAACTTTAGATTCAGGTTCGATCCCTGATGAGATCACGATAAAAATACTCTTCAGTGCAGAAAAATATAATTTTAAAAGAAAATTTTCACGTTTTTACAGGCGGCCCGGGTGTAGGAAAAACAAGTTTACTTCTGGAACTTGAAAAATTAGGTTATCCCGTGATTGCTGAAGACGCAAGGAAAATCATAAAGGAACAGGTTCACATTGGCGGAGATGCCTTACCATGGAAAGACAGAGAAAAGTATATGAAACTAATGTTTTATGCTTCTGTGGAAAGCTTTTATTCTGCCGATACAGAAAGCAATAACCAGGTATTATTTGACCGTGGAATAATAGATTCTATTGGGTACGCTCATCTTAGCGGACTCAAAATTCCGGATGACATAAGTGATTTGGCAAAAACCATAGCTTACCATCAAAATGTTTTTATGCTTCCTCCGTGGATTGACATTTTTGAAAACGACGCCGAGAGACAGCAGACCTGGCAGGAAGCAGTTGATACGTTCGACTGTCTGAAGGATACTTATCTTAATTATGGCTACAGAATCATCGAAGTTCCAAAAATATCCCTGCAAAACAGGGTTCGGTTTATCCTGAAAAATATATTATCTTAGCAACACCAAGACACGATGAAAAAAATAATACTTATTCTTTCTATTTCAGCTTTAATTTCCTGTAAAAAGGAAAAATTACCGCCATCCGTACTATCAATTAAAAATTCAGTTGAAAATCTTCATATTCAGGATAGCTTATCCAAAAACAAGATCATCCATGCTCAGCATTCAGAGAAAGATTTTTATTCAGAAATAAAAAACTATGACATTTCCGGGATTATTACAGCTTCAGATTTTCATACTTATGATGAGTCCAATGAGATTATACAGCGTCCTGAGCCCATCGGTTATATCGGAACAGATTATCAAAGATTTCATATCCACTTTACCCGTATTGAAAAAAATATAAAAAATCCCTACGAATACACGGTTGAAGGAAAGTCTATGGTGAAAAATATCATAAGAAGTTTCAAAGGAAATCTCCTGATCATTAAATCTGAGCTTTCCAAAACGACCAATCTGCCGGAATTACGCCAGGGTTTTGCTCTCTGCAAGGTCGAGTTTAAGGAAGATGCCCACCTTTCAGCCACCGGAATTTTTAAAGGAGATCTGAAGGTAGGGTTTGTACTTAATGAAAATAAGGAAATGCAATACGATGGTATTGGTTTTAACGCAGATTCATTTAGCAATAATAGATTTGAAGGAAACTGGACCAGTTTTAAAACCCAACATTCAAAAAAAGTAAGATTCGGAGATTTTCGAATTCCAGACAGCGGAGACTTGGATATCGGTGCCGGAGAATTTTCTCCGAATCCAAAATATTGGGACAAAGGATGGAAATATTATATTCTAAGTATCGCCGGAGAAACAGAAAAAGATTCAGATCTTGGCAAAAAAATGGAAGCCAGAACATGGTGGAAATAAAACGATAGACAATATCATGAAAATAAAAACGTACATTATCGCAATCCTGTTATTTTTCTTCGGGAAAATACCTGCTCAGGAAGTCAAAAAACAACTTTTTAAAGGAAAGATTGATACCTTTCCGGTGACTCTTTACCTTGTTGAAGAAATTTCTGGCTGTCCCAGCACAAGCTATTCCGGTATGTATAAATACGACCGGCTGAGCAACTGGCTTTATCTGGAAATATCCGATGATGAAAACAGCCGACTGGTGATGGTTGAAGGCGGCATTACCGGAATTATGAGCCTTAAAAGGAAGGGAGATGTTTTAAAAGGTTTCTGGATTTCACCGGACGGAATTAAAAAATTAAATGTAGATCTGAAAAAGGTTCCGACAGATCCTAAAACCATCCAGTCTTATGAAGAGAAATACGATCAGGTTAATTACGAAATGAATGATTGCTAAATAAAAAAGATTCTGCAAATGGCTAAAATTAAATCTATGAAGAAAATAACACTTCATCTGGCGCTGATATCTCTTTTATTTTCTTGTAAAAAAGAGGAAAAAACAGCTGAAAAAATAACGGACACCAAAAAAGTTACCTCTGTACAGAGCAGTTTTCCGCTGCCTCCTGTTTTTTTGGATGCTTCGAAATCAGAAGACGAAATTTTATCTCATCTTCAGCAAAGAAAAAATGAGATCATTCATATTTTAGAAAATTCATCGGCGCAGAAAAACGATCTGGTCTATGAACATTATAAAAAAGAGAATGATTCTGCGTTGGCTTTATTAACGGTAAAAGAAGCACATCTGCTGGAAGAATTTTTTCAGTTTTACGATTATCATTCTGATACGCAGGAGTCGGTTTTAAAAATTCCTGAAAAATATAAAAAATTAGTAGACCGCTTTAATCAGACCGGAATTGAATTTTGGGATGTAGGAGAAGCTTACACCGAACTTCGCATGTTTCCAGATTATTATCTGAATATTTTCAGTGGTATCGTAAGCAGTGACTATCAAAAATATATTGAAACAATTGCTCAGGAAGATGCGGTTCTTTTCCAGTCGGATGCGGCAATTTCAATATCCTGGCGCGATGTGGCCAAACGTGTGGAGGTTCGGGAAGAATTTCTGAATAACTTTCCTGCTTCAAGATTAAAAAATACCGTTGAAAAAGAACTTCAGCTGTACAGATATGCCTATCTTCTGGGACTGGACAATACATCTACACAAAATGATGAAGGCGGCTTTACACCGGAAAATCTTCAGGAATACCATCGATTTATAAAAGAAAATCCTGCAAGTGAAACGACGGAGATTATTAAACAGATGATTTCCATGCCCAAAGACAGGGAAAAAGTGTTTGATTTCATCAACCGCAAGCTGAATTATCCCTACGGAGTACCCCTGGATTAATGAATAGAAAAATAGGCCGAAAAATTGGATCTAAACTCCTCAAAAAAGGCTAAAAACTTTTTTTTCCGGATATTTGCGAGCGCATAATTTAACATTTAAATGATCCGCTTTTCTGAGCTTAACCAATGGAAATTCCTAATTTTGCAGAAATTTTTTAAGTTAGATTCACTGTACAGTTCATCTTTTTCATGAACTTTACCCTATATATTGATCATTCTATGATAAAAAAAGTATTTGGTCTGGCCATGCTCGTGTCAGGCGCTCTTTATTCAGCACAAAACAGTTTTAAAGTCATTCCCTTAGGCACTTACGGCGGCGGTGACGAGAGTAACCTTTCCAGCTATATGGCAGCTCCGGCGGATTCTGAAAATTATGTCGCTTTAGACGCAGGAACATTACGTGCCGGAATTCAGAAAGCTATTGAAAAAGGGAATTTTTCGGGAAAGTCGGCTGCTGAAGTCCTTCAAAAAAACATCAAAGGATATATGATTTCCCATGGACATCTTGACCACGTAAGCGGAATGGTTATAAACAGTCCGGATGATGCTAAGAAATCTATTTATGCGTTGCCGGCGGTGGCAAAAATTCTGGCCGAAGATCATTTTTCATGGAGAACATGGGCAAATTTCACCAATACCGGAGATGATCCACGCCTTAATAAATACAGCCTTGTGACCCTTACATCGGGCTCAGAAGTTCCGGTTACCGATACCGAAATGGAGGTAACTGCATTTCCGCTAAGCCATGTAAAGCCTTATGAAAGTACTGCATTTTTATTGCGTCACGGAAAAGAGTATCTGCTCTATCTGGGAGATACCGGTAGCGATCGTGTGGAACAAAGCGAACATCTGAAGCATCTCTGGAAACAGATCTCCCCTCTTATCAACAGCCAGCAGCTGAAAGGGATATTAATTGAAGTTTCTTTCCCTAATGAACAGCCTGAAAAAGCACTGTTCGGTCATTTAACTCCCAAACTGCTTAAGGAAGAATTAGACACGCTGAATACCTTCTGTAAACCCGGAAAATTAAAGCATGTTCCGGTAATCATCACGCACATGAAACCTGTGGAAGATAATATCGAAAAAATGAAGCAGCAATTGAAAGATCAGAAAAATCCGGTTGTGAACTATATTTTTCCTGTTCAGGGAGAAAAAATCTTATTATAACATTATTTTTTAAAGATAAAAAACCGGCGAATAGGGCTCGCCGGTTTGAAAAAAACAAAAATTGATATGGATATGATTAGATATGTGTTTATTTTCTGAATGGTGTATTTTACTGATGACAAATTTATATTTATTTAGAATGAATAAAAATAAGAATATAATGATATTTATCAGTATTTCCATATTCAGAAGAAACAGACTGTCTTTTAGATATTTATAAAAGAAAAAAAAGAAATTTAAATTCTGGTGAGCTGATCGAGTTTCTTCAGCAAATTTGGAATCCTGAATCCGCCATGCATCTGTTCGACTTTTAGCTTAATGTCATCAACATCAGCTCCTTTTGCAGTAAGAAATAGCGGTGTTTTACTTTCTCCACGCAAGATTTCCCTTCTCTGTGAGTCCGGAGATGCAAAACCATTCTTAGCAATGCCAATAACGGGATATTTTTTATCTAAAGCTTCATAAAGATATCCGCCCAGCCCCATTTTGCCTTCATCATTCAGGGTTACATAGCCATCTACAATGAGTATGTCTTCATTTTCAAGTTTAATTATGCTCAGCAGACTTAAAATACAAGGCAGTTCCCGCTTATAAAACGCACCACTTTCATAGTCGGAAGTGATGGGAGTTTTTTCAGTAAAAATTTTGGTTTCCTGTTCGGAATTCCAGTCTTCAAATGCCATACAGACCGTTTGGGCATAATCAGTAAAATAATAGGTGTCGAATGCGTAAATCATTGTTGATTAAATTGATGGTAAAGTGCCTGTTGTAAAATTTTAATTAAATAACCTGAATCGGAGATAATAGGTCTGTCAATGTAGTAAATTATGGAAGATGGCTGCCGGAAGACGAAGGTTATGTAAAGTAATAAATCAAAAACCTCCCATTTTTGAGTTTTCACTATTATAACAAAATTATGAACTCAAGAGCCTCCAGCTATATTTTTATCCCAATTCAGATTAAATAGTAAAAAACTCTCCGAAATGCCATAAAATTCCGGCAGGATCGTGAACAAAACATTCTTTTCCCCACGGCAGGGTACGAACGGGCGTTAACTTTACATTTTTATATTTTTCGTTGAGGCGTAAGCTTACAAGATGCTCCCAGAATTCGTCTGTATTTTCGACCTCAATAAAGAGCATGGAATTATCTACCCAGTCTTTCACGTAGGCATCCTGAAGATAAAAACCTATGTTCTGCCAGGTAAATAATGATAGTTTTGGTTCCAAGACCACTTCCTTAAAGCCTAAATCTTTATAAAAATTTCGACTTTCATCAAAATTTTCAGACCCCAGAAAAGGACGGATTGATTTTACATTTTGCATGATGTTTAGTTTATAATTAAAGCCTGTAAGATATACACTCACAGGCTTTTGGGTTATTTTTTAATTATTTTTTATCAACAATAATTCTTGCTTCACGGTTTGCAATTTCCCAGGCCGTGGCAAAAACCAGCTGCGTTCTCTTCTGTAATAAAGAATAATCTATTTTTTCCACATCATCGGTTGGCTTATGATAATCTTCATGTATGCCATCAAAGAAAAATGCCACAGGCACATTATTTTTAGCAAAATTATAATGATCAGAACGGTAATATAACTGCTGTGGATCTTTAGGATCGTCGTAAGCGTAATTCAGCTCCAGATTATTTGTTTTTTTATTCGCAGCTTCGTTAATTACTTTTAATTCTGAGCTTAACATCTCAGAGCCAATCACATAAACATACTGTTTTCCCCTATTCTGAGGATCGTCGCGACCGATCATATCAATATTAAGATCTACAACCGTACTCGCAAGTGGGAATACAGGATGATCGGTATAGTATTCTGAGCCGAACAGACCATGCTCTTCTCCTGTTACATGAAGAAAAAGAATTGATCTTTTCGGACCATTTCCTGCTTTTTTAGCACTTTGAAAAGCTTTTGCAATTTCCATCACTGCTACAGTTCCGCTTCCGTCGTCATCGGCTCCATTGTAAACGACTCCGTTTTTTGTTCCCACATGGTCGTAATGTGCAGAGATAACCACCACTTCATCAGGTTTTTCGCTTCCTTCAATAAAAGCGAGAATATTTTCAGAATCGGGTAAATTGTTACCGCCTCTTTTTTTCATAAAGTCTGACGGAACTTTCTGATAATAAGAACCTAAAACCTTCGGATAAGAAATTCCTAAACTTTTATAATAAGCAATCATATACTCACCCGCCTTTTTCTGCCCCGGACTTCCGGTATCTCTTCCTTCCATTTCATCTGAAGCAATTACATATAGATTCTTCTTTAAGTTATCTCCTTTAATTTCCTTATAGGCAGATAAAAAGGACCGATTACCTTTATCTTTGGTTGAAGCCGTATTTTGTGCTGTATTTTTATTATCTGAAACATTTGCTGTTCCGCAACTTACCATGACAGCGACTGAAAACAGGGGTATGAGTATTTTTTTCATTATTAAAACTAATTTGATTTAAAAATAACAATTTTTATTGAATGTTAAAGCGTATCAATGATAACGGTTTTGTGATAATAAAGTTGAAGCGGATCATTTGTAAAGGTTAAAATTTTTCTGAGCCCGAAATTTAAATTTTCGGGTGAGTTCTAATTTTTGATTATCCTTTTAGGATGACAAAGTTTGTTCAGATTAGTATGGTTTAAATGGGATTTTTTTTAACGCAAAGTTTTATTTTATTGAAATTGATATTTTAGGGAGCAAAGGGGAATCAACGGTTGATTTGATGAAGCGGCGGTTTTATGCTTAGTATTTCGTTGGTTTGTACTCTTACCATTTAATTTATTCCAAATTGGTTAGCATGAAGGAATCTAGAAGGTGGGTTCAAATAAGTATGAAAAAAAGGTGTTTATATGGGAAAATAACAGTTTTTTTTAACGCAAAGTTTTATTTTGTTTAAATCGATATTTTAGGGAGCAAAGGGGAATCAACGAGTTGATTTGATGAAGCGGGGTTTTTACGCTTCGCGTTTCGTTGGTTTATAAACTTCCGATTTAATTCATTGCAATTGTTTGTCATTCTGAAAGAGTCCAGGGAGGTGAGTTTTTAATCTGCGCTTAGATTCTTTTAGGATGACAGAGTGTTTTGGGGTGAGATTGTTTTTTAACGCAAAGTTTTATTTTGTTTAAATCGATATTTTAAGGAGCAAAGGGGAATCAACAAGTTGATTTGATGAAGCTGTTTTTTATGCGTCGCGAAGCATTTATTTGTGCTTTTTGATTTCTAAAAATTTTGGGTTTGAAAAATAAATCTTTGCTTTTAAACTTAATTCGGTTAATACCATTTCTGTAAATCAATAGGGACTGGCTTTAGCCCAATGTCATTAAGTTAAGGATTTTTCACAAGCTATCTTTTTGATTTTTAGTAACTTTAGGTTTTGCCCTTGCGCGATACCGAAGTCCATTTCTTTTGTTTTTCCGATCGGGACGAATGGGAATTAAATGTGATTTTAAAAGTGCTTTCAATTCTTCCATAGCTTGCTGCCTGTTATTTTGAGAAAAAAGTAAAGTGATGACTCTGTCCTTTAAAAAACCGTAGGATAGAGACGTATTGACTTTATAATGATATTTTTTTCTATTTTCTTTTTCATTAAGCTCATCGTTAATCTCTTCTACAATAAGGCTTTGGATGTTACTCACCAATAATGCTGCATAAAAATCCTGTAGAATACTCTGATTTGAATATCCTGAAAAATATTCTACTTTGAGTTTGTTTTTTAACTCATCATAATAGGTTTCTATTTTCCATCTTTCAAAATAAAGTGAATTGAAAATTTCATTTTTATACTTTTTTTCATCAGTAAGGGAGGTTGCTAAAACCTCAATTTCTCCATTTGGCAGTTTAATACGGATTAATCTCACTTTTATGCAAGTGCTTTTATCGTAATTTTTACCCTTTAAATTTGCATTTTTGGGTGGGTACATCTCTACAATCTGTGAAGCTTTCCCTCTGGCAACAAAATCTTTTACTACATGAGTAAGCTTTACACTCATTCGTATTATGAAATCTAAATTTCTTTGGAAATGTTCATACATAAACTCAAAGGAAGAGAAACCACGATCATAAATAATAATATCATTTTCGTTGCATGATCCCAATAACATTTTTGCTTGAATCCGTTCATCAACATCCACTGGAGACAAAATACCTTCTACAGCAATCTTATTGAGAACATCATAAAGCACACAGGCTTTGGCTTGAATAACGTAAGATTTTGTTTGGTTGGTGGATTTACCATATAATTCTTCCAGTTCTTTCGTTTTTGGAAGCGTTAATCGAGATCCATCTACAGCCAAAATTCGTTTACCAGAAAACTTCGTTTTCACACCATTATTATCAGTATAAAATTCCCCAACCAATTTAGCATTAAGATACTTGAAAACCTCCGGCTTTATTTTTCTGCGTGCTTGTACGAAAGCACTCTTACTAAAGGATTTTTGAGAAATCTGTACTCTTTTGAGAAAGCTTAAAAAATTAACAATCTCAAGTGAGAGGCTTTTGGTTAAAAAATTAATCATAAATAATAGGGTTGTCGGAAAAGACAGGCTCCGATTTCTGCTAAAATCTTTTTCATTAATAATAAAATTTTTCCTTGTAAGGCTATCTAAAATTTCATCTTGTAGAATAGAAATAATCTCGGATCCTTTCTTCTTAATTGGTTTAACTGTTTGATTCACAGTTAAATATACGAAAATAACAAACGTGAAACAAGATAAATATCTGAAAATCAATAATTTAAAGAGCTAACTTAATGACATTGGGCTTTAGCCGAAACTTATGAGCAATTTGGACTTAAGACCCCATTATTTTAAATTTTATCATCGGGTGTAAGGTCAGCGCTCATCTTCTGTATTTAAAAATCCGTGGGAAATAAAAATCAGACTCTTATTTTTAAATTTAAAATGATCTCAACTTTTCTCTCAGTCCCCAACTTTTGTGCCTGATCAGCTTTTTCCTTCTAAGAATAATGATTTATTGAATATTATATTATCGAATTCAGGTTAAAAAAAATAAGCTGCCCGAGGGCAGCTTATTTTAAGATTTATTAGGAACTAAAAAACCTCTCTTATACTTAAATTTCCTGTTGCTCCCATGGGTAGAAAAACAACTTTTCTTTTGATTGCTTTTGCTTTTTCCAATGCTTTAATGGCCTTTTGGCGCTCAATTTCCTTATTCAAATACGAAGTAATGTTTTCTGATGGTGTAGATACTCTCATAATATAATGTTTTGGTGTTTGTATTGTTAAGATTTCTTAAGTAAAACCTAAAATATTCTAAACGAAAAGTATACCACTTTTGTCCGAACTATTGAAATGTGGTACATAATAATTTATTAAAAAAATTGATTCTAATTCTAAATCTATTGTAAGAGCCTCATCTTCAACTTTAAATATTTTAAGAGCTTTTCTATAATTTAATAGAAATGAATTTCAGGTCGATTTTCCGCAAAGACACAAAGTTATTGAGCCAGTATTACACTTTAATGATCGAGGATTTTATGTGAAATAAAATTGAGCATCTGCATAATAAACGAAAATCTCTGATGATCTCTTTGCATCTTTGCATTTTTCAACTAAACTTAAAAGCTTTAAAAGAAAAATTCAATTCTAATTTTTATTATATTTGATTTAAATGCAAAAAATATGGAGAATATTTACGGATTTAATCATTATAGATTTTTTACGGAGATGGCGGAGCTGGCTTCAAAACATAAAAGTTTTGATCTGTCTTTAGGTTTACCCGATTTTGAAATTGATGGTCGCTTAAGTGCCTATTTAAAAGAAGCGGCCGATCTTCAGGATCATCATTACGAGCCTCTGGCAGGAAATCCGCTTCTGATCGAAAGCATTATGAGCTATCATCTCAAAAGAGTCAACACAATATCCGTGCAAAAGGAAGAAATTACCATTGTTCCCTGCTGTACTTTTGCTTTATATACTTCATTGAAGTGCATTTTAAATCATGGAGATGAAGTTATTGTTATTCAGCCTTCCTATTATACGTATGCGCCGTCTATTGTTATGAACGGCGGGATTCCGGTATATTATGATCTTGAGCCGGATTTTACGATTCGCTGGGAGGTCTTAAAAAACTGTATAACCGATAAGACCAGAGCCATTATTGTCAATTCCCCTCAAAATCCGACGGGCAAAGTATGGACCCAATCCGACTGGGAAAAATTATATGAATTGATAAAAGATAGGGAAATCTATCTTATTTCGGAAGAGATCTACGACATTTACTACTATGACGGCGCCACACATTACAGTTCTTTTCTTCATCCCGAACTTCGAAAAAGAACCTTCTGCCTGTTTTCTTTTGGTAAAATGTTTCATGCTACGGGCTGGAAAGTAAGTTATTTATTTGCTTCCGGGGAGCTTACCAAAAAATTCAGGTGTCATCAGCAATATATTTCGTACAGCGCCAATACACCCGGCCAATATGCGATTGCCAAATATCTCAGCATCTTTGATCCTTCAGAAAACCAGAGAGTCATGCAGAAAAAACGGGATATTTTTAATGAAATGATTAAAGATACGCCTTTACAGGTGGAACAGAAATGCGAAGGCGGTTTTTTTCAAATTGTTAATTTCAGGTCTTTATCAAAAACAAAATCTGATGTTGAATTTTCCAAATGGCTGACCGTTGAAAAGAAAGTTGCCTGTTTACCCCTTTCTGCATTTTATAATTCCAGGGAAAACTCCGATTATATCCGTTTCAGTTTTGCCAAAAAAGATGATTCGATTATCGGAGCCCTGGACTATTTAAAAAAGAATCTTTAAAGCGCCAGGATGAGCAATGGAATAAGCCAGCAATTTCCCGGCAGAATATGATTCTGTCTGAAATAAAAAAGCACTGCTTTCGCGGTGCTTTTTTATAATAATGGATTTTTTAAAGTGCTAAAACCCTTATATCAATTCTTCGGTTTCGGGCTCTGCATTCATCGGTATCATTCAACGGACAGACCGGATGCTGAGAACCATAGCCTTCTGCTTCTATCCTGTCCCCGGCAACACCCAATTCTAAAAGCTTCAGTTTAGCACTTTGCGCTCTTAAATTGGATAAAGACTTATTTCCTTCTTCGTTTCCTGTATCATCGGTATAACCGCCTAATTTTATTTTTACATCCGGATAGGCAGTCATAATTTCAGCAAGACTCATAAGTTGAACCTCAGAACCTGCTTTCAAATCACCCGATCCTGTTTCGAAATAGAGATTTTCAATCGTAAACCATTTGTTGGGATCTGTCACCGACTGATCTTTTTTCTTAATCGCCTGGTACAATGAAAATAACTGGCTTGATTCACCAAGGATTACCGTTTTTCCATTGTTCAGTTTAATTTTCTGTTCCTTTCCGGTTTCGTAGAAGAAGTCGCCGCTTTCGTTGAGATGCCCCTGAGATATTATTCCCGATGTATTCTGAGGGTTCGTGATTTCCTGAGTTCCGCCGTATCCTGCAGAAGCCGCTGTAAAACCAGTCAGACTTTCAATTTTAGCCTGTCTGTTCGCTTCTATCTTATCTTTATGTAAAACAGCCAGAGTAGGTGCGATAACCAGTGAGACAATGGACATTAATTTAATTAAAATATTCATGGACGGGCCGGAAGTGTCTTTGAACGGATCTCCTACTGTATCTCCCGTTACGGAAGCTTTATGAGGTTCTGAACCTTTATAATACGTCTCGCCGTTAATATCTACCCCTTTTTCAAACGATTTTTTAGCATTATCCCAGGCACCTCCTGCGTTATTCTGGAACATTCCCATTAAAACCCCGCAAACGGTGGCTCCGGCTAAAAATCCGCCTAATACTTCAGGCCCGAAGATAAATCCGATCAGCAGCGGAGAAACAATAGCAATAGCCCCCGGAAGCATCATTTTTTTTATTGAAGCATCGGTAGAAATAGCAACACATTTTTCATATTCCGGCTGAGCTTTTCCTTCTAAAATTCCGGGAATTTCACGAAACTGCCTGCGGACTTCCTCCACCATGGCCATGGCTGCCTGTCCCACGGCCGTGATCGCCAAAGACGAAAAGATAAAAGGAATCATACCGCCGACAAATAATCCCGCGAGAACATCTGCTCTGTAAATATCAATTCCGTCGATGCCTGCAATTCCTACAAAGGCAGCAAATAAAGCCAGAGCTGTTAATGCGGCAGAAGCAATGGCAAAACCTTTTCCTGTAGCTGCGGTTGTATTTCCTACTGCATCCAGGATATCTGTTTTTTCACGGACTTCCTTGGGCAATTCACTCATTTCAGCGATTCCTCCTGCATTGTCCGCGATAGGTCCGAAAGCATCTATGGCAAGCTGCATTGCGGTAGTCGCCATCATTCCCGCTGCGGCAATGGCAACTCCGTACAGTCCAGCACACAAATAAGAACCATAAATACCGCCTGCTAAAACAATGATCGGTAAAAACGTAGACTCCATCCCTACGGAAAGTCCGCCGATAATATTCGTTGCATGTCCCGTTGAGGACTGTCTAACAATACTCTTTACCGGTCTTTTGCCCATGGCGGTATAATATTCTGTAATAATACTCATTAAGGTACCGACCAGTAAACCCACCATAATGGCTCCGAAAACACCCATTTTTGTAAATTCGTGTCCCCTCAGGATCATGGATTCCGGTAAGATATAATTCACCAGGAAATAAGAAGCGACGGCCGTAATTACAATACTTCCCCAATTTCCCAGATTTAAGGCATTCTGAACGCTTGAAGTTGAGGAATCTTCATGATCATTGATTCTCACCAGTAAAGTTCCAAGCATTGAGAATATAATTCCGGTTCCGGCGATCATCATCGGCAAAAGAATGGGTGCAAAACCTCCAAAGGAATCCTCAGAGATGGTTTCTCTACCCAACACCATGGTGGCTAAAACCGTTGCTACATAAGACCCGAACAAGTCGGCTCCCATTCCTGCCACATCGCCCACATTATCTCCCACATTGTCGGCAATGGTTGCGGGATTCCGGGGATCATCTTCCGGAATTCCTGCTTCTACTTTACCCACAAGATCGGCTCCCACATCGGCGGCTTTGGTATAAATTCCTCCTCCCACTCTGGCAAAAAGAGCAATGGATTCTGCGCCCAGAGAAAATCCGGTAAGAATTTCTATTGTTCTCGCCATTTCATGAGAATCTACCGTTGCATCCGGTGCAAAGATCTGTTTTATAATTAAGAATAAGGCTCCTAAACCCAAAACTGCCAATCCGGCCACTCCCATTCCCATTACGGTACCTCCTGTAAAAGATACTTTAAGTGCTTTGGAAAGTGATGTTTTTGCGGCTTCGGCTGTTCTTACATTTGCCTTTGTGGCGATTTTCATTCCGATGAAACCGGCAAGAGCAGAAAAAAGAGCTCCTACCGTAAAGGCAATGCCTATACTCCAGTGCGAATTATCATTGCTCATTCCCATGATGGCTAAAAGAACAGCCACAATAATTACGAAATACATCAGAACTTTATACTCGGCCTTTAGAAAAGCCATTGCACCATCGGCAATATATCCGCTGATGAGTTTCATTTTTTCATTTCCGGCGTTCTGCTTCTGTACCCAATTACTTTGAAGAAAGGTATACAACAGAGCAATCACACCAAAAATTGGTACTAAAAAAAATAGATCCATAGTTTAATATTTTTTTGGTAATAGAGTATTAAATATAACGAATAATTCTCATCATTGTGTAACCTTTTTTTCTAATCTACTCTAAATTAATGTTTAAACGCTTAAGCAAATTACTTAAACGGCTGTTTATTTTTAGGATCAATTCAGTGTATGATCGGGAAGGAAAGCCAGGAAGTTTTGCAGGTATTGTATTTTTAGTTATTAAACCTGAATTCGGGATAATAGATTTGTCTGTACTAGATTATGGAAGCTGGGTGCCGGAAGATGGAGTTTATGTAAAGTGATAACAATCAAAATCTTCTTTTTTTTTCTTTGAATTTTGCTATCATAACAAAATTAAGAACTTAACGAGCTTTCAGCCTCACGCATCTGGCTTCAAGCTCCATGCTTATCCCGAACTCAGGTTATTAAGGCTTTAAAATCTGAGTTCAATTAAAATCAACTATTTAAAAAATGGGTTTACTATTTGTTGAGTTTCGTCTAAAGCTTCGGAGATTTTGGATCAGTGATAAAAGTTGGGGAGAAATTTAAAGATTTAAAATATATTATTTCCTACAGATTCCACGGATTTTTCCAGATAATAATGGTTGGAGTTTTAAACCTTGAAGGTTTATTATTTCTTTTAGCCACGAATTTACAAATATTAATAAATTTTGCTGAATTCCCAAATTCCATCTAATAATAAAGATTAAACCAATATTTTAGATAGTTATTTTAATAAAGTGACTCTTTTTTAACGCAAAGGTTTATTTTTTGGAACTTGTATATAAAGGAGCAAAGAGGAATCAACAAGTTGATTTGATGAAGCTGTTTTTTATGCTTCGCGAAGCATTTATTTGTGTTTTTTGATTTCTAAAAATTTAGGGTTTGAAAAATAAATCTTTCCTTTTAATCTTAATTCGATTAATACCATATTTTATAAATCAATAGGGACTGGCTGAAGCCAGTCTAAGAAAGATGAGATATCTGCGGCTTTAGCCGAAACTTATGATCAATTTAGACATAGCCCCCGTTTTATTTAAATTCTATCATCGGGCGTAAGATCAGCGCTCATCTTCTGTATTTAAAAATCCGTAGGAAATAAAAATCAAACTCTTATTTTTAAATTTAAAATGATCCCAACTTTTCACCAAATCCCCAAGTTTTGTTCTAGATCCGAGATTTTGTCTTTCTAAGATGAGCTGAGGCCGGCGCCTGTTGATTGAGAGAATATTGTATTGCTTGAGCTCGGGTTTAAAACGGAAGCCTGATTTTTATTTTTCACTGATTTCGCAGGTTTTCACCGATGAAATGGGAAATTTTCGTTTATGAAGGATGTTTAAATGATTTGTTTATGATGTTTTACTTTCACGGCGAAAGGATTTTTGGATGTTCTGTATTGAGGATGGTTTGCCATTTTTATCTTGTTATATTTTCAAAAATCTTTATTTTGAATCTGCCTCTTGATTGATGACTAAAATCCTAGCCCAGATTGAAGCGGCATCCTTTTTTTGGATGGGCTTGAAAAAAGCGTGGGCAAAAAAAGATACAGCGGAAAGCTGGAATAGCTCCAAATAAATAAGAACCTACTTAAAATGGAGCTATTGAAAATAAAAAAAGGATAAACGAAACTCATTTACCTTTTTTATATCATTAATTCAGAGAATTTTATCCTCCGTAGTTGTTGGCGTAATCTTCTTGCGAAGCCAGAATAACTTTTCTGGCATGCTCTGCTCCGTAAACTTCCTGAATTCTGCATTTTGCAGGCTCATCCGGTAAATTTTTGTAGGTAAGGAAATAGTGCATTAATCGTTTCACTTCTGCTTCAGGCAATTCTGTGATATCTCTGAAATGTCCGAAAGCATGGTCGCCGATCATTACGGCAACGATCTTGTCATCTGCTTCCCCATCATCGATCATTTTGAAACCGCCGATTGGAATGGCTTTCATAAGCAAACCTCCGGAATGGATATTGTGAGAACTCAAAACACAGATATCCAATGGATCGTGATCTCCCATAGTAACGTCTGTAGCTCCTCTTTCGATCGCTAAATTCATTACTGCACTATCGCAATAGGTTCTTGGAACGAAACCGTATAATGCAGGGATAATGTTGGAAAATTTCTGAGGCCTGTCCACCATCAAAAATCCTGTTTCTTTATCTACTTCATATTTAATCGTATCTGAAGGAACGATTTCCACGAATACATTTACAACATTTGGCGCATCTTCTCCTGCAGAAATTCCGTGCCACGGATGTGCTTTAAAATTTGGAATCATTATATCTATATTATTTTTTACGTTTAGTATCTGTTGGTTTTATGCTACAATTAAAATTTCTCTTCTCAGGTTTTCCATTGTGGCCGCAATATAATCATCACTATTCATATAATTGACGATAAAAACGGTTTTAAATTCATCCAGGCTTACATTACTGTTCAATCCTTCGTACGTTTTGTGAAGAAGATCTGTCACGGCAAGCTTGGAATCTACAATATTCTGCCAGGAATTTTTGGTTAAATATAGCTGTTGAGAAGAGTTGTAATCAAATTCATCATGAATTGTCTTTTCGGTGAGAAAAATAAATTCGTGAACGGCCAGTTCTTTATCAAACCGCTGAATAAGGTTGGATGGTTTTATTCTTTCCATAAAAAGAGTCATTCTCTCGTACGCCTGCGCTTTGTTTTCGGAGTTCGACTTTACAGAAAGAAGTTTTATTTCCTGATTTTTGAGATTGATATAAGAGTGTACAAACTGCCTCAGCAAAACCAGAAAAGGTATTGCAATAATCAGTGCGAAAGCATAAGGTAAGTATTCTGAAAAACTAGCCATAATTTGATGCGCAAAATTACTAATAATTTGGTATTTTTCGGGCATTTTTTTGGCATTTCTTTCATTTGTGAGATGAATTATTTTTAAGAACCCTTATTTATGCACCCAAAAATGAGATGCTGATGATTTTTACGTTACTGTGTGGTTATTTGGATCAGTTATAAAAGTTGGGGAGAAATTTCAAGATTTAAAATAGATTATTTCCCACAGATTCCACGGATTTTCACAGATGATTATGGATAAATTTCTAAACCTTCAAGGTTTATTATTTCTTATAGCCACGAATTTACAAATATTAATAAACTTTGCTGAATTCCCAAATTCCATCGAATAATAAAGAGTAAACCAATATTTTAGATAGTCTATTTTAATGATCTCAGTTTTTTAATGAAGCGACTCTTTTTTAAAGCAAAGGTTTATTTTTTAGAGTTCGTATATAAAGAAGCAAAAAGGAATCAACGAGTTGATTTGATGAAGCTGTTTTTTATGCGTCGCGAAGCATTTATTTGTATTTTTTGATTTCTAAAAATTTAGGGTTTGAAAAATAAATCTTTACTTTTAATCTTAATTCCATTAATACCATATTCTATAAATCAATAGGGACTGGCTTCAGCCAGTTTTAGAAAGATGAGATATCTGCGGCTTTAGCCGAAACTTATTGTCAATTTAGACTTAAGATCCCATTTTATTTAAATTTTATCATCGGGCGTAAGGTCAGCGCTCATCTTCTGTATTTAAAAATCCGTGGGAAATAAAAATCAAACTCTTATTTTTAATTTAAAATGATCTCAACTTTTTGCCAAATCCCCAACTTATTTCAGAGTTCAAAGAGAGCCGGTCTCTGGGTTACTTCCTGATAGCAGACACTGTTTTCGTCAAAAAAATGATAGACCAGGCTTTTTCTTGTTCGGTTTTTATCCAGATGAGGCTCTCCACCATGCAGAATATTGGCATGCCAGATGAGAAGATCGCCTTTGTTTGCTTTAAATATCTCTTTCTTTAATCCTAATTAAACAACACTCAGAATAATTTTCCTTTTAAAAACAGAGGAACAAACTTTTTAAGTATATCCGTCTTAGAGGTCTCGATAATTGCATAAGGCTTCAACTCGGGACGAAATCCGCGAAAGAATTCTTCAATATTGGGAAGACTTCCGCCTTCAAAATCAAAGATACGGGTTTCAATATGCTCTTTGATAGCATTATCAATCAGAACCGAGGCACCCGACAGTTTTACAAAGTTTTTATCATTAAAAGTTCCTAAAAGAGCTATGGTCTGATGATCTATGTAGGTAACAATTAGATTCGTGATCTTTTCCTGATAATAAAATGCAGAAAAATGAAGACTTTGTGCGCTGAAAAAATCTTTAAAAATCCGGAGAAAACCTACTATGTCTCCTTCTTTTCGCGCACCTAAAATATGAGATTTTATAAACGACTCTGCATCATCATAAGAGATATTCTTTATCCCAACATGTTCCATAACTGACTGATCCAGTCTTAATTTTCTTTTTCTTTTAGGAGAATATTTTGCATACACTTTTTCATAAGACTCAGGATAAATCAGAAAATTATTTTTCACAGACATCGCCGAATGAAACTGATTGGCATCATTAAAAGTATAAATCCTGATTAAATAATTCTTTTTTAAATAACTTAAAAACAGCTCATTAATCTCTGGATTGTCTTTTTCTGAAAAAATACCGAGTTGCTGACATAATTTCGGATTGAGCACAATCTTTACGCCGCGTTTTTTTACATAGGGAACCGGCATAACCGCTTTGTAGTCTTTATAAACCAATAGCTCCCATTGTTTTCCTGAAGTGATATCCAGAAAATCTCTGGTTGCCGAATATTTTCGCTGTGCTGAGTTTTCCAGACATTCTGTATATTTTTTGAAATCAATTTCGTGATATTTCAATCTTCTAATCATAATAAACCTTCATCTGCAAAACTGACATAAGAGTTTTGGGTAATAATTAAATGGTCTAACAGCTGTATATTCAACAGTTTGCCGCCTTCTTTTATTCTCTGGGTAATATCTATATCTTCCCTGCTGGGTTGTATATTGCCTGATGGATGATTATGAGCAACAATAATTCCGGTAGAAAAATGATCAAGAGCCGTTTTAAATAAAATTCTCACATCCACAACAGACTGACTGATCCCTCCCTGTGTTAACCGGGCCAGATGAATGATTTTATTGCTCTGATTCAGAAAAATAGCCCAGAATTCTTCCGTTCTTAAGTCCGACAAGTGGTTTTTCAGGACAAGATAAGCACTTTTACTTCCTGAGATCGTGGGTTTTTCCATCACTTCCTGGCTCGCTCTCCTTCTACCTATTTCTAATGCCGTGGCTATAGAGATGGCTTTTACAGCTCCAACTCCTTTAAATTTCATTAAATCTTTCGTGGAAAGAAGACTCAGCTGATGCCAGCTGTTATCTACAGAAGCTAAAATCTTTCTCGCCAGCTCCACGGCAGTTTCATCTCTGCTCCCACTTCCCATGATAATGGCCAGTAATTCAGAATCAGAAAGTGAATTTTTACCTTTCAGCAAAAATTTTTCCCGGGGGCGGTCGTCTTCAGCAAGAAATTTAATAGACATCTGTAAATGATCTTTTGTTTTTAATAAAAAGCATATAAAATAATCGACTGTTCGGACGCATCAATAAATTTTGCGGTCTCATCGAAAGCTTTTTTGGAAAGCATCGGGCAGCCAAAACTCAAACAGGTTAAATGTGCAGATTCCTGGTCGGGAACACAGGGAAATGAATGCAGAACTATGGCTCGATTCATTGCCTGATTATTGGTAGGCTCCAACCCCTTCAGACGGTAGGACTTTCCAAATTTTCCGCTGTAACTTTCGCGGATCTCATATTTTCCTAAAGAAGACTGGTGAGAACCATCGGTATTACTGAATTGCAAAGCATCTGAACGTTTTACTACAGATCCTTCTCCATGTGCAACCACTGCTTTCTGCAAGATTTTATCATTTTTAAGATCATAAACAAAATAACGGTATTTCCCTGAATGAACTTTAAAATTAATGAAAACGGCTATATTTTTATTGTAATTTTTTCCTTTTATAAAGTTTTTAACCTCCAAAACTTTTGATTTCGGCAGATTAAAATCCTGAGCTTCGGTTTTACAGCAGGAAAAAAGAATCAGCAATAAAAAAATAAAGGGTTTCATCATATATTTTCAAGTTTTTATTCGATAATCATTCCGTCTTTCATGACCAGTTTTCTGTCGGTGATTTCAGCAAGATTAGGATTATGCGTTACAATTACAAAGGTCTGATTGTATTTATCTCTTAAATCAAAAAATAAACGGTGCAGATCATCTGCATTTTTAGAATCCAGATTTCCGGTCGGCTCATCTGCAAAGATAATTTTAGGAGAATTGATCAAAGCTCTGGCTACCGCCACCCTTTGTGCCTCCCCACCTGATAACTGATTGGGCCTGTGGTGAACTCTCTGCTCAATTTTAAGGTCTTCAAATAAAGCATACGCTTTTTCAATTGCCTCTTTTTCATTAGATCCCGCTATTTTTGTAGGAAGCAAAACATTTTCTAAAGCGGTAAATTCGGGTAATAACTGGTGAAACTGAAATACAAACCCTATATTCTCATTTCGGAATTTAGAAATCTGCTTATCATTCATATTAATAAACGACTTTCCGTTGATCTCAATTTCAGTATCATATTTTTTAGAATGGCTTGGTACATCCAGGGTTCCCAGAATCTGAAGCAATGTTGATTTTCCTGCTCCCGATTCTCCTACAATAGATACCACCTCTCCTGTTTTGATATAAATATCAACCCCTTTTAATACCTCTAAATTCCCATAAGATTTATGGATATTTCTTGCTTTAATCATGATTCAAAAATACTAAATTGATTTTACAATTCAGATATTATACAATTTATTTCCCACGGATTTCACAGATTTTATCGGATGATGATGGATGAAGTTCTAAACCTTCAAGGTTTGTTGTTTCTTAGAGCCTGGAATTAACAAATGGTGATGAATTTTGATGAGTTTCCAAATTTTTCAGGATCAGTTATAAAAGTTGGGGAGAGATTTCAAGATTTAAAATAGATTATTTCCCAAAGATTCCACGGATTTTTTCCAGATAATGATGGGTGGAGTTCTAAACCTTCAAGGTTTTTAAAACCTTGAAGGTTTATTATTTCGTATAGCCACGAATTTACAAATATTAATAAATTTTGCTGAATTCCCAAATTCCATCTAATAATAAAGATCAAACCAATATTTTAGATCGTTGATTTTAATCGAACTCAGTTTTTTAATGAAGTGATTCTTTTTTAACGCAAAGGTTTATTTTTTGGAGTTCGTATATAAAGGAGCAAAGAGGAATCAACGAGTTGATTTGATGAAGCGGTGTTTTATGCTTCGAGAAGCATTCATTTGTATTTTTTGATTTCTAAAAATTTAGGGTTTGAAAAATAAATCTTTGCTTTTAACCTTAATTCGATTAATACCATATTCTGTAAATCAATAGGGACTGGCTTCAGCCAGTCTTAGAAAGATGAGGTATCTGAGGCTTTAGCCAAAACTTATGATCAATTTAGACTTAAGACCCCATTTTATTTAAATTTTATCATTGAGCGTAAGGTCAGCGCTCATCTTCTGTATTTAAAAATCCGTAGGAAATAAAAATCAAACTTTTATTTTTAAATTTAAAATGATCCCAACTTTTTACCAAATCCCCAAGTTTTGTGCCTGATCCTTTTAAACACACTCTAAGAATTAAGAAAAAGCATTTAGCTTAACCTCCAGTCTAACTGAAAAAAGACAGCTGAAATCAACTGTCTTCTAAGCTTAGAAATCTGAGCTTTAATGGTTATTAGTTTTTTTTTGAAGACTTGGAGACTAAAATTCCCTTGTCTAATGCTGATGTAAAGGTCTACATAATTTATAGATTAATCATCCGTATAAATACGGATTTTTAAATTCAGTATTTATACGGATTAATCTTTTGAGAAAAAAGACTTAGGATAATGAAAACAAACAGATATATGGATAGCTATACTTAACCTAAAAGCCCCCAAATAGTATGTTTTTAAAAATTAAGCCGGAAAATTAAGGTGAGGTATCATCAAGTTTGCTTATTTTAGTCAGCTAAATAAAAACAGATGAGAATTAAAATTACCGCTGGTTTACTGGGTTTATTCCTATTGAGCAATCCTGTAAATGCTCAAAATACAACTGCAGCATCTGATAAAATGGAATGGTTTGAGGATGCGAAGCTAGGCATTTTTATCCATTGGGGAATCTATGCTGTGAACGGAATTTCTGAGTCGTGGTCATTTTTTAATAATTATATTAATCATGATAACTATATGAATCAGCTGAACGGTTTTCATGCTTCCCACTATAAGCCGGATCAGTGGGTTGAACTCATCAAAAAATCAGGAGCGAAATATGCGGTCATCACCACCAAACATCATGACGGTGTTTCTCTTTGGAATACACAGGCTGAAAATGCGATCTCAATACCTAAAAATGCAGCCGCCAGAAAAGATGTTTTAACACCTTTTATTTCCGAATTGAAAAAATCTGACTTAAAAACCGGACTTTATTTTTCGCTTCCGGACTGGAGCCATCCTTATTACGATAATAATACCCGAACCAAAAAACGCTATGAAATAAAGAATGACGCAGGACGCTGGCATCAATTTGTAAAATATTACCAGGCTCAGCTGAATGAACTTTCTTCCCAATACAATCCCGATCTGTTATGGTTTGATGGAGATTGGGAGCACTCTTCCGAAGAATGGCAAGCCCCAGAAACTTTGGAAAATCTGAGAAAATTCAATCCGGATATTATTATTAATTCCAGACTTAATACTCATGGTGATTATGAAACGCCTGAGCAGGGAATTCCTGTTGTCAGTCCACAAAGCAAATATTGGGAACTTTGCTATACCATGAATGATGCCTGGGGCTACCAACCCTTTGACCATCATTATAAAACCCCGAATATGATCGTAAGAACACTCACCGATGTCATAAGCATGGGTGGAAATTTATTACTGGATATCGGTCCGAAGTCCGACGGAAGTATTCCCGACGAGCAAATTGAAATTTTAGACCATCTTGCTGGATGGACCTCTAAAAATAAAGAAGCGATCTATGGAACCCGAAGAGGGATCCCTTTTGAAAATTATAAGGGAAAATCTGCGCTTTCAAAAGATGGCAAAAAATTATTCCTTTATCTCGAAGAGGCCAAGGATTTTGTGAAGATTAACGGGTTGAAAACTCCCCCACGTTCAGCAAAAATTATTGGAGATCTAAATTCAAAAGTAAGTATCGTATCTGATCATAAAGAAAATTTCACCATTCATCTTTCAGATGCAAATTTCGATCAGGATGTTACCGTTCTGGAACTTGATTTTAAAGAAAAAATTAAATTTTCAGATCCTCAAAAAAAACAGCGCCATTTGTCGGAAGTTCTGGAAAACCGCGTAACAAAAGAAGCTGTTTATCAAATTGCCGATCAGCTGCATGACGGCCATACCATTTTACATAACTCAGGGTTAACCAGTGACGGGCTTGATATGAAAATCAAAAAAACGTCTAAAACAAATTCGGAAACATTCAACTGGATCAGTAAGCATGCAGAAGCTTTATTTGAAACCGGAAAAGGAATGCCGAACGGGCATTATTCAGGAATGAGCGCCATTTCAAAGGATAAGCAAACAATTTATTTATTTGTGGAAGGTGAACCAACCGGACCCGTCGCCTTGAAGGGTATAAAAAACGGAATCGCCAGAATTCGCATTGTGGGAGAAGGCTCCATGATTGGCCATACCATTTACAACAAACTGTATTGGAGCGACAGACCGGGAATTATATATATTGATGTACCAAAGGAAAGACTGGATAAAAACATGACCGTAATTGCCGTCCTTCTTGATAAACCTCTTGAGCTGTACCGGAAAAAAGTGGGTGCTATTGAAAATAATTTATAAACAAAAAACCGTAGAAATTCTACGGTTTTTTAGAGTCTGCCGATATCATAGACCGACTCTTATGCTTTTTAATGTTTTTTCCTAGAAAATCTCTCTTCCTGAAAAGTGAAATTGAGCTTCGATAAGTGCATTCTCGTCAGAATCTGAACCGTGAACAGCATTTTCACCGATGCTTCTTGCAAACATTTTTCTTATTGTCCCTTCAGCAGCTTCAGCAGGGTTTGTTGCTCCGATAAGCGTTCTGAAATCCTCAACAGCATTTTCTTTTTCTAAAACTGCAGCCACGATAGGTCCTGAGCTCATGAATTCTACCAATTCACCATAAAATGGTCTTTCAGCGTGTACTTCATAGAATTTTTTTGCATCTGCTACCGTAAGTTGCGTTAACTTTAAAGCTTTGATTTTAAAACCTCCTTCAGAAATCTTCCCTAAAATAGCTCCGATATGTCCGTCAGCAACTGCATCAGGCTTAATCATTGTAAATGTAATATTAGACATAAATGTATATTTTTTTAATGCCGCAAAATTACAAAAAATATCTCTGATTTTAATTTTAAAATAATTTTAACATTAAAATAACTTTCGTTAAGAAATTGCAAACTCAAGTTTGGCACAATAATTGTTTCTTCTATTCCGATTCTCATGTTTAATTTGAGTTTTCATGGTTATTAGTTTTTACCCAGCTTCGGCTGGGTTTTTTATTGACAGGCATTTAGGACGTTTCTTTTCATACTTTTTAATAAATTCCAACAACTTTTGAAGCATCGATAAATCATTGCTTCATTTTCAATCAATAAAGCAATTTTTGTTGAATCTAAAATTAATTTTCAATAATATTTGAGTTAAAAAAACAGGTCGATATTGTCAGCCTCTATGCCACCATTTTTTATAATCGAGCACATCATTTGGCAGTGAGCACAAAATTTTACGAGTTCAGCCTGACAAATTAAAAAATGTCAGAAATTTAAAATATTTATTTTCCCACAATTTTTCGCAGATGATGTGATTTTTTATAGCCACGAATTAACGAATGGGAACGAATATGCTTACATTTTTACCGCAAAAGATGCAAAAGGGATTTGAAAAGCTTATTACTGAAGCAGGACAAAAGATAGCAAAACAGAGATTGATTAATCTGGAAGTAAAAACTTCTCAACTAAATCTAAAAAAATCTGCGTTATCTGCTCAATCTGCGCTAGCAAAAAAAAAACTTTAAATTTTTTATTTTAGCCACGAATTATCGAATGTAACGAATATGCTTACATTTTTACCGTAAAAGAAGCAAAAGGGATTTTAAAAGTTTCTCAAATAAATATAGAAAAATCTGCGCTATCTGCTCAATCTGCGAGAGCAAAAAAAACTTTAAATCTTTAATGAAATTCGGTTTAAAAATATTTTAGTTCCTTACGTTTTCACCCAATTTTGGCAAATGATCTACTTTTTGTCTGCAAAAAATAAGAGATGCAAAATAAACGGCTATTATTGAAATGGCAATTCTCGCTATAATCATGGGCATAATAGATTTTGATTCTAAAAAACCAACCAAAGCTGAGATTAAAAATGTAACCATTAACTGCATGAAACCCATTAAAGCCGCTGCTGTTCCGCGTCCTTCCTTGAATGGAGATAATGCATGAGCAGTGGTAATTGGAAAAAGTAAACCAATGGCAATTAATGAAAGAAATAAAACAGCAATTTCCAATCCAACACCTATAGTATTAATTGAAACCAGAAAATGAAGACTGCTCATCGAGAATAAAATAATGGAGGCACCCAAAAGAAGTTTCGTATTCGATATTCTTTTGGTCAGTTTGGGAGTCAGATAAGCTGCGAGGATTAGAGCCATTGAATTAAAAGCAAAAATAAAACTGAACGTTTCGCTCGTAAATCCATGAATTTCCATGAATAATAAAGGTGCATTTGAAATATAAATAATTAAAGAAGCAAAAGCGATACTTCCGATAACGGTATTACAGATAAATTCGCGGTTTGAAATAATATTTTTCAGCTGTTTCGTTAATTTTATTTCATCTGCAGAGGTTTTAGGTGAATTAATCCTTGAATTGGTTTCAGGAACAAACTTCACAACCAGCAATAATGTGAGAGCTCCCAAAATACTTAAAAATGTAAACGCACTATTCCAGCCCCAGAATCTCAGGAAGACACTTCCGAGCAAAGGAGCAACAATAGGAGCGATTCCGCTGATTTGGGACTGTTTGGAAAATACCGTAATTGCTTTTTCCTTGTCGTAAAGATCAATCACAATGGCACGTCCGATCACAATGCCGGCACTTCCGCCAAAAGCCTGAATAAAGCGCATTATCCAAAGTATGTAAACATTTTTCGTGAAAATAATCGCAACGGCTCCTAAAATAAAAAGAAGAAGACCAAAATACAGCATGGGTTTCCTTCCTTTTCTATCAGAAAGAGGTCCCCATAAAAGCTGACCGATAGCAAAACCGGCAAAAAATATTGAAATCGAGATCTGTATATGCCCGATATCTGTCATAAAAATCTTTGCCATACTTGGAAATGCAGGTAGATAAAGATCTATACTCAGAGACTCTAAGGTGTTTAAAAGCGCTAAAATGAATACAATAATACTAAGGTTTCTCATAAAAAATTTTTAAATCGATGCTTACATCCGGTAAGCAGAAATCCGACTGCAAAATTCTTATAAAACACAAAGCGATTCAATAAAGAAAGTGAAGAGATTATAGCACAAACTGAGGATTTGAATGATAAAATTAATATCAATCAATCTCAATTTTAAAGGAAAGTAAGGGACTTTATCCTTTTTTAGATTTAAAATTTTCAGGACTTTCGCCCATGTGTTTTCTGAAGAAACGTGAAAAATAGGAGGCATCATTAAAACCCAGCCTAAAGGCGATCTCTTTCACGGTACAAGTTCCGAAACTAAGTTCTCTTTTAGCTTCCAGCAACACCCTTTGGGCAATCATCTTCTTAACCGTTGTCCCTCTCGCAAACCGAACGATATCATTAAGATGGTGCGAACTGATATTGAGTTTTTCCGCATAAAAAGGAGTTTCTTTTTCGGTAATATAATGATATTCTATAAGTCTGGTCAATTCCTGAATTCGTCGCTTATCACCGGTAAGATTTTCCTGAGACAGGAGTTCGCCCGTGATCATAATACAAAAAGCTTTCAGATAAGCGGTGAGAAGATTCATCCGGTATTCATCGTGAACCTCTTTTTCCATAAGTGCAACCAGCGACACACAAGTGTTTTTAATTTTTGAAGAGAGCTGAAAAGGCTTGATCCCGTTGATCAGAACGATGTCCAGATCGCAGATTTCCTGAAAAATTTCTTTACTGATGGCAAAAACATAACCTTTTTCTCCTTGCAGCTTCATATTAAAAACCTGTCCGGGCGTCAATATGCAGATTTGATTGTCGATGAGATTATATTTTTGAAAATCCAACTCCAGCGAACTGTCTTTTTTGGTTTCCAAAAACCAAAGGATCTCGTAGAAATTATGACGGTGAACATCATTAAAATTTTCAGCACACCCGTTTTCCAAGGTCGTCAGCTGAAAGTCCTGATAAGACAGATGATGAACAGGAATAGGTTTCCCCGAATTCATATTGACTATTTTTGGGAAGCTTCCTCTGCTTCATCCATTAATTTAGTATAATTTGCATATCTGGAATACTGGATTTCTCCCGTTTCGAGACCTTCTAAAACTGCGCACTTGGGCTCATTAATATGCAGGCAATTGTGGAACTTGCATTTTTCTCTTTTTTTGAAAATTTCCGGAAAATAATGCTGAACTTCCTCTTTTTCAATATCAATCATTGCAAATTCACGAACTCCGGGTGTATCAATTACATTTCCTCCAAAATCCCAAAAGTGCATTTGTGCAAAAGTTGTGGTGTGCTTTCCTTTTAAATGAGTATCCGAAATTTCAGAAGTTTTAAGATTCAAATCGGGTTGTAAAGCATTCACTAATGTTGATTTTCCACATCCTGAATGTCCGAAAAATACAGAAGTCTGATCTTTAAGAAGATCCTGAAGCTGCTCCAGGTTTAGTTTTGAATAAGAAGAGATTTCTAAAGATCTGTATCCGATTTCATGGTAAAGAAATTCTATATCTTTTACCATTTCAATTTCTTCTTCGGTCAGAACATCCATTTTATTAAATAAAATCAATGGCGTAATATTATAAGCCTCACAGCATGCTAAAAAACGATCCAGAAAACCAAGAGATGTCTCCGGATGCTTTAAAGTGAAAATAAAACACGCTAAATCGATATTGGAAGCAATGATATGGGCTTCTTTTGAAAGGTTAACGGATTTTCTGATCAGATAATTTCTGCGGGTTTCAATTTTCGTAATCCAGGCTACATCATCCTGCTCGAGCTGAAATTCAACAAAATCTCCAACAGCAAGAGGATTGGTAAGTCTTGTTTTAATTAATTTGAATTTCCCACGGATTCTGGCCTCGAAAATTTTCTGAGTTTCCAGTTCTAAAACCTGATACCAACTTCCCGTTGATTTAATGATTTTTCCTTTCATATTTTAAGATAATGCAAATATAGGAAATTTTAGTGTGCGCGTTGCAGGCTTTTAGCGTGGAAGGGTTCCAGAGTTTTAGAGTGGAGGATATAATTTTTGATCGTTAGTCATGCTGAGTTAAATCTTTAAATCTATATTATCAGTAAAAATTCAATTCTTTCAACCCAAACCTCTCCGATCCTCAAACTCTAAAACCCTTAAAACTCTTAAATTAAATTATCTCTCGATCATAATGCTATTCTGCACTTCGATCGATTCTTCATGGATTGCTTTGAAAACCTTTTCGATGAATTCCTGAGACATCCCGGTTTCTTTTGCTTTCTGACCCGCGTATTCTGTAATCACTTTCCAACGTTCGGGCTGGAAGATGGCGATATCATTTTCTTTCTTCAGCTTACCAATTTTATCGGAAATTTTCATTCTTTGAGACAACAGTTCAATCAATTGAAAATCGATATCGGAAATCAATGTTCTGTGTCTTCCCATTTCATCATCAAACCCTGCAAGCCCTGCATTTCTCATCTTCAAATTCCCAATCAGTTCTGCCAAAACTTCAGGAGTAATCTGCTGAGATGCGTCACTCCACGCTTCGTCCGGATTACAGTGTGTTTCGATGATGGCACCCTGGTAGCCCACGTTCATGGCTTCCTGCGTAACATCTGCCAAACCTGTTCTGTTGCCACAAATGTGAGAAGGATCAATCAACATAGGAATATTCGGAAACTGGCTTTTGAAATCCAGAGCAATCTGCCAGTTAGGGTTATTTCTGTATTTCGTTTTCTGGTACGTTGAAAAACCTCTGTGGATAACCCCTAATTTTTTAATATCCTGACCTAAAAGTCTCTCCAAAGCACCAATCCAAAGGGCTAAATCAGGATTCACAGGGTTTTTCACAAAAACAGGCTTATCTGTTCCCCTCAACGCCATAGCGATCTCCTGCACCGTGAAAGGATTTACTGTAGAACGTGCTCCGATCCAAAGAACATCAACATCTGCTTCAAGCGCTGCAAAAACGTGGTGTGCATTGGCAACTTCTGTCGCTGTTTTAAAACCATATTCCTCCTTCACTTTTTTAAGCCAGTTAAGACCAATCACTCCTACTCCTTCAAATCCGTTGGGTTTTGTACGGGGTTTCCAGATTCCTGCACGGAAAATAGGCACCTGAGCATTGGTTTCTCTGATTCTTCTGGCAGTCTCCAACATTTGAGCTTCACTTTCTGCGCTACATGGTCCTGCGATCATCAATGGTTCTGAAAACTCATTGATCCAGTCGTTGTTTAAATCTTGTAAGTTCATATTCTTAAATTCTATTGTTTTATTATGGGTTTAATGATAGTAACAGGGATAAGGATTATAAAATTTAATTTATAATTCTTTTCAAAAAATGCCGTTAAAAATTTTTAATGGGAGTAGGAAATTAAAGAGAACCTTTTATTTTTCCTGTATTATTTTTTGGAAAGAAATTCAGCTACAGTACCAATAAAATCGGTAATAATTTCTGAAGTTTCTAAAATAACTAAATGAAAAGCCAAAATAACTGCTAAAATAATCAGCAGTTGCAAAACCAAAAAGGTTTAAATTAGACTTATGTGTAGTAGTTGTTTCCAATTTTATATGGTGAACGTCCTATTTACGGGCTTTTCAATTGTTTTGTTGTTGTCGGAAAATGATTTTCCGTACAAATATTTGACAAATATATAAAAAATTATGATAAATCAAACTTCATTAAGTCATCAAGATCTTTTAAAAGTGGATTTTTTTCGATGAGTTTTTCAAAAACCTTCCTTTTAGTCATTACTTCAAGCTTTAAATTTTCAAAATCTCTTTTATAGTTAATTTCGATGGTATAGTTCTGAACTTTTCTTTTAAAATGATTAAAAAACTCACCACTTACCTTATCAAACTCCACTTTTGCAGAATCGGAAGGATACAGAACCTGAATATTTTTTTCGTCGATTTTAATCAGCTTAAAGCCTTTAATAGCATTAAAAATAAAGGTTGCTTTGAATTGGATCTGTTTTAAAAACAAATTCCACTCCATCTGAAGATCTGTTTCGGTAAAATGATTTTGAGGTAAATTTTCTGTTTTTACAGCCAGCGATTCATCTTTCGGAACCACTGTTTCTTCCTTATTCAGGAAAGAATTGATGCTGAAGCCTGAAGAAATTCCCGGCTTAGATAAAGGTTTTGAGGTTGTTTTTGCTGCAACAGCTTCCTGAATTACCTTCGTAGCAGTCTCAACAGGCTTTTCAGGCTGAATTTCTTTTTTTATTTCCGGTTTCGGAAGCTTAACTTCCTGCGCCTCGCTGAGAAACGGTGCTAAGATCAGGAACTTTTTTTTTTTGTAACGCCCGAATCAGCCGTCAAAGAGGACAGTTGCATTAAAGCAATTTCAACTGTAAGTCTTGGGTTTTTAGAATTTTTATAATTGATATCTGCATGATTACAAATCTCAATAGCATCGATGAGCATTTGTGGATTCCACTTCTGACCCTGCTCTACAAATTTAATTCTGGTTTTTTCTCCGACTTCAATTAAATCTATTGTTGAAGCATTTTGCGCCATCATTAAATCTCGGAAGTGATTTCCCAATCCGGCAATAAAAAGATGCGGATCAAATCCTTTCTTGACGATTTCATTGAAGGCAAAGAGAACTTCCGGCAGTTTATTTTCCTGGGCAAGATCAACAATCTTAAGATACTGGTCGTAATCCAGAATATTCAGAACTTCCGCAGCTTTTGCCAGAGTAATATTCTTTTGGGAGAAGGTAGAAAGCCTGTCGAATATCGATAATGCATCTCTTAATGCCCCATCGGCTTTTTGAGCAATAAGATATAAAGCATCATCTTCGTACTGAATATTTTCTTTTTCAGCAATACCTCTTAAGTGAATCTGGATATCTTCAATCACAATTCTTTTAAAATCGTAAATCTGACATCTCGATAAAATGGTAGGAATAATTTTATGCTTTTCGGTAGTAGCCAGAATAAAAATCGCGTGAGCCGGCGGCTCTTCAAGCGTTTTAAGAAAAGCATTAAAGGCGGCAGAAGAAAGCATATGCACCTCGTCAATAATATATACTTTATACTGTCCTACCTGAGGCGCAAAACGCACCTGATCTATCAACTCACGGATATCATCCACCGAATTGTTTGAGGCAGCATCTAATTCGTAGATATTATAGGCGAAACCGTCTTCCGAAACAGAACCGTCTTTTTCATTAATCTTTCTGGCGAGAATTCTTGCGCAAGTTGTTTTACCTACACCACGGGGTCCGCAGAAAAGTAAAGCCTGTGCCAGCTGATTCTCTTCAATGGCATGTTCTAGAGTATCTGTAATGTGAGATTGTCCTACAACAGTATCAAACTCCTGTGGACGATATTTTCTAGCAGATACAATAAAATTTTCCATTGGTCAAAAATAAGAAATATAGTTCTAATTTGAAAATTTTAAATTTTCAAATTACGATTAAACACTTAAATTCTGACCAATCTGGAAAACTTTCAGTCATCATTTATTTTTGATAGGCAAAATCAATCAGCTCAACAATTGCTTTTTCGATTTCGTCTCTTCCTTCATCGGTTTTAAGATCAATCCCGTTGAATTTATTGGCATTATAGCCTGTATAAAGATTTAAGTAGTAGGCCCCTGAGATAATTAAAGCCATAATTGCTCGGAATCGGGTTGCTTTTTCACCAAAATGAGGATCAGTAATATGTTCAAATAAAATACTTCCCGCTTCCTCACGCTGATCTACCAGCTTTCTTAGCATTGGCTTACTTTCGGAAAGTTCCCAAAGAATAATCTTCTGAAGTTCTTTATTTTTCTTAAGACTTTCAAATTGATTCAATACCGCTAATTTAGAGAGCTCCAGCCCCCCGTCTGATAAATCTACCTCAATCCCTTCATTGATTTTACTCCAATAATCCTGAGATCTGATATATTCATCAATCAGCTTTTCGGTACTTCCGAAATATTCATAAATAAGTTTTTTGTCGAAGCCTGCCACTGCTGCAATTTTACTCACTTTAAGACCGGAATATCCCTTTACTCTTAAAATTTTTCCAACTGCAGCCAATAACTTCTGCTTCGTTTTTTCTTTGTCCCTGATCGGGCCTTGCACTACTTTTCTAGGCATATGATATTATTTTTTTGCAATATGCAATTTCTTGTTTATGTCTTCAAACGCATTCAGCGTTTTATCAAGATGTTCCTTTTCGTGTCTTGCTGTAACACTCATCCTGATGCGGGCATCTTTTCTCGGCACTGCCGGATATAAAATAGGGTTCGTATAGACTCCTTTTTCAATGAGCAATCTTCCTACATCGCCCGTAATATGCGGATCTCCGATTTTCACAGGAATAATCGCCGAGCAGGTAATCCCTGTATCCAATCCTAAATCATTCAGCCCTTTTTTGAAATAATTAATATTCCACCAGAGCTTTTCTCTCCATTGCGGCTCATCGTCTATAAGATCGATTGCCTTTATAATTCCTAAGGAAGACGGAGGTGCTGTGGCAGAAAATATTTGCTGACGAGACTGAAATCTCAGTATAGCCGCAATTTTTTTATCCGCGATAACATATCCACCTAAGTTACCAAAAGTTTTACTAAATGTCCCGGTAATAATGTCAACTTTTTTCAACAATTCTGTGTCTTCCAAAGTTCCTCTTCCGGTTTTCCCTAAAATCCCCACTCCATGCACATCATCCACCATTAGAAAAGCATTATACTTTTTTACCAGGTTATAAATTTCTGTGATATGAGAAGTATCCCCATCCTGTGAATACACTCCGTCCACAATGACCAGCTTGGTACGGTACAATCCTTCAGAGGTCTTCAAAACATGTTCCAATGCCTCTAAATTATTGTGAGGAAAAGTCTTTTTATTGGTAAAAGCGCATCCCTCATGTACACTTGCGTGCACCGCCATATCTAAGATGGCAAGATCCTCCTTCTGCATCAAAGCCTGCAAAGTCGCACTGTTGGCAGTGTACCCTGTGGTAAAAATGGCTGCTTCTTCCTGATCTCTGCCGAAAAAAGAGGCAATTTTAGCTTCCAAAGCATTATGATAGGTAAAATATCCCCCAATAAGAGGAGTTGCCCCTGTACCGGTACCATACTTTTCAATGCCTTCTATTGCCGCCTGCTTTACTTTTGGGTGTTGTGTAAACCCCAGATAATCACTGGAAACAAAACTCACGTAATCTCTTTTTTCATTTTCGATGTCAACATTCACTACAGAGTTGGTACCCGTGGTATTTTTCAACCTGTAATTCATGTGTCCTTTCGATTTCATGTAATTTAAAAATTCATAAAAAATCTCTGCTCTTTCAGCGATATTGAACCCTTCAATGTTTTCAAAATCTCTAAAAGTTGCGGTAGTAAAGTCAATACTCATCCTTAGTCTTTATTAGTTGTTAGATAACAAATATAAGATTATTTCACATCGATGAGGTGTTATTTACTATGAATTTTTACTATGCATTCAATATTTTAACATTATTAATTTTTATTTCCCCTTCATTTGATGTTTACATAACGTATTTTTCAAATTAAGAATCAATACATTACATATTTCACATCAGACGTCGTCTTAAAACCAGTTTACAAACTCAGCCGATTAAAGATAAGCATTTATTTACTAAATTTAATATAGTATTTTTCACACTATGATGTTTTAATAGCAATATCTCTACTTTTTCGAGTGCAATTATAGGCAAATTTAACGAGATATAAAACTCACTGCCACAGAACCTTCTTAATTTATATAGAATATAAAATGAAACAGATTAATTATTATTCACAAAATCAGGAAAAAAAATCACAAAATATAAACGATGAGCACACGTTGAAAGCAGAAGATTAGAAGTCTTAATTTCTCAGATGGTTACAATTTTTCATAAAAATTTTCGTGCATGATCCGCCTTAAGCTCTTTTATCAGAGGTTTTATATAAAGCCTTGTCTTGTTCAAAAGTCAAGAAAGGAAGTGATCCATTTTAGCACTTATGGATTTTAATGATAATTACTGTAAATGAAATTTTTATTATACTATATATAAATTAAAATTTTATTAAAATTTTAATAGCCCCTCAACGAGCCAAAAAAAATACCACATTTTCATTTATTTAAATTTTAATCTGAGAGATCATTAATGCTTATTATTAAATTGCAAATCAAACCTTTATATATTTAAATTTTAAACCACTTAATTGATTTATTTAAATAAATTTCACAACTTTTGTGTTGAGACGGAAAATATTTACTTAAATTGGTTAGGTTTTTGAAGCTTACCTTCTTACTACACCACACAAAATAGTAATATTATGTCTACTCATTACTTTATTATAAAAGAAAAATTCCTGAAAAAATCTTTTTCAATACCCGTCACGGATCAATTTTAACGCCGGTTTCAAGCTTTACAATTTTTCCAATCTTTAAAATTTACCTTATGATTTTTGAAAACGATCCTCATTCCATTGTTCAGGATAACCACAATCTGTCTTTTATCAACATGACCCATATTATTAATTTTCATGGTGATAAATCTTTTATTTTAAACTCTTTACAGAAGATTAAAAACAATACTCTGTGTAAACTGAAGAGAAAAAAAATCAATAAATGGATTAAGGATTACACACGCCATCTTAATCAATACATTGAAAACGAAGATTTTAGCATTAAACCAGAAAATTATAATCTTTCTCCTGCATACGCAAGACAATCTTACCAAAAAGTAGTAAAAGAGAACGAGTACCTTGAAAATCTGATGAATATTTTAAATAATCATTAATGAACAAGCCTTACCCTCTCCTCTTCCAAATCGATTTTCATTAAATGTTTTCTGATGACATCTTCATTAAGATCGACATTGCTGTGATTTTGTGCGATCAGCCATATTCTCTGAGCATTTAAGACATCAAGATAGGCTTCACGCACTTCAGGAGACAACTGAATATCTGCATCATCGTCTATTTTACCCTGCCATTTTTCATGAATTTGCTTTAAAAAGTGACTTTTCTGAAACAGGGCATTATGATTTTCTTTGATATGATCCAAAGTATGTCTTGCCATTCCTCTTTTAATATGATTATCGGCATCATCATCTGATAAATAATCATTGAAGGATAGAGGTAAATCTATTTTTTTAATGAGAAAAGGAAGCGTAAGCCCCTGAACCAGTAAGGTTGTCAGGATAACAATGAAAGTAATAAACAAAACCAGATTTCTTTGAGGAAAAACCGGTCCTTCGGCATACAAATGCGTCGGGATGGAAAGAGCTGCGGCCAGAGAAACCACCCCCCGCATCCCGGTCCAGCCCATAATGATCGGGGCTTTGAATCCCGGGCTTCTGCGGTCTGCCACAGGAATAAAGTTTCGCGCAATAAGCGTAACGAGTACCGCTCCGTAAGCTGAGAGAATTCTTACCACAACAAGAACGGCTGTAATAAGTAAACCATAACCTATAGCTGAAAACAGGCTGACCCCTTCTAAACCGGAGGTAATTTCCGGAAGATCGAGCCCGATCAAAACAAAAACCAATCCGTTTAAAACAAATGCCAGGCTTTCCCAAACATTCACTCCCCGCAGGCGCGAAGAGGTGCCGAGGAAAGAAAACCGGTTATTGGACAGCAATAAGCCGCCGCTAACCACAGCCAAAACCCCGGAACTGTGCACTTCTTCTGCGGCAATATACATTACATAAGGCGCAACGATTGTTAAAATAGTGTCCATATTAGCATCGGTCGGAAGATATTTATGACCTTTCATAAATACAAATCCGAGCAGAACTCCAATCCCAATTCCTCCAATGAGCATCCATGAAAAGCTCAGAACAGCATCCTGCCAGATAAACTGACCTGTTGCGACAGCAACCATGGCAAATCGGAAAATAATTAATGAAGAAGCGTCATTCAACAAACTTTCGCCTTCCAGAATAGAAGACATTCGTTTAGGCACTTTTACGAATTTTAAAATAGCATTGGCGCTGACCGCATCCGGAGGAGATACTATTCCTCCCAATAGAAAACCCAATGCCAGGGAAAATCCGGGAATAAAATGATTGGCAACAAAAGCCACGGTGATTGCCGTTAGAAATACCACCACAAAGGCAAAACTGCCGATTATCCTGCGCCATTTCCAGAGTTCTTTCCAGGAAATTGCCCATGCCGCTTCATATAAAAGCGGAGGTAAAAAAATAATGAAAATTAATTCGGGATCTATCTTTATGGCAGGAATTCCCGGGATGAAACTTATCAGCAATCCTGCAATGACCAATAATACAGGATAAGCAACCTTAATTTTGTTCGCGAGCATTATCAGCAAAACAATGGCAACAATAAGAGATAAATAGAATGGAAAATCTTCTATCATTCGTGGATTTATTTTTTAGGTAATACAATGATAGTAAATTTACAAAACTTTGTCAAGAAAACTTTTGCAAAGATCGAGAGCGTGTTTCAATTTTATTTTTAATGTTATTTTGAACAGATTTTTACTTCACGCTTAAATTTAGCGGCTCAAATCGAAAGTAGAAAATGGAAAACACGTTCAAAATAGCTTAAAAAAAATCAAACATAAAGTACAATTTCATCATCATATTTCAATTAAATTTTAAACATTTAAACATAAAAAAACAAGAGGCAATACCAATTACCTCTTGTCAAGCATACAAAATATGCCCTTTTACTAATAAATTTTTGAACATTTATATAATTTCATCGTCTGTTTTTTACATCACCACTCTATTTTAGCTATCATCTTATAATGTTTAAATTTTAATGGTTCATTTTAACGCAGAGTTTTATTTTAACTATAAAAAACATTCAAGTGAGTAAAGAAGAATCAACCAATTGATTTGATAAAGCGTATTTTCAAGCTTCGCGAAGCAATTCATTGGCCTTTGCCTTCTAAAAATCAGTAGAAAACAAATACAATCTTTGCGCTAAAAAAAACATTGAATTTTTACAATGTAATAGATTATAAGCTAAAACATTTTTTAATTATAATTTTAAACACACTTTTAATATAATCTCTGTACCGAAAGAAATAATTCTCTGGTATTATCGGCTGTATTGGCATCCGAAGTTGTTGCGTTGCTGGATCCCGCAGAAGACTTATTGTCTACCCTGAAGGCGTAATATACTCTGTACCATCTTGGCTCCGGCTCCTGCATAGTAATATCAAAGGTTACGGTTTCATTATGGCTTTGCGAAAGATATACCCCATCGTCAAATTGTCGGAAATCTCCCGGTGACAGCTTGATATTTCCGTTATCCGAATCTCCGGTGTGGGTAGACATTTCGGAAACCCATATTTTTATATCGCGAGAGCTTATATTATAGAGACGGGGATTGAACGTGGTTACCGCACCTGAGCCCGAAGAATTTCCGTCAAACTGAGCATCCAGCCTTAACACTCCACCCAATACGGGAATATCGCTCAGATAAGTACTTGCTAAAATATTCGCTCCGGAAGTTGTCGCAGGAATACTGCCATGATAATACACCAGCTCCCCGATCACAATGTCATCATCATTATCGCCTCCAAAAGCAAATTTCCAGGTTTCTCCATTGAACATATAATATCCGGGCTTATCTATTTTTGCTGTTTTTACAGACGCGGTGGTGACTGCCTGGGTGATGTATACCAAAGCTCCGGTTTGGTCTGCGAGATAGACTGCATCTTTAGCTTTCAGCTGGTCTCCGGTAAGTCTTGGGGCAATAACGCCGTCTACCGCTGTTGCCAATGTTGGTTTTCCTAAAACATCCAGTGTCGCTTTCGGAGATGCGGTATTAATTCCCACCTGAGAATACATGGAAGCATACATAAAAGTCAGCGCAAGACTCATGAGAGATAATCTTGTTTTCTTCATTTTTTTTAAACTTAATAAATGGTTAAATAATCTGAGAAGATCTTGTGTTTTTAATATAATTACTTTGTGTTTTTTATATAATTATTTGAATCTTCTTATCTTTGCAGAACGTTAATTTTTTTCACGAAAAATTAGAGTTAAATAGTAATATTTTCAGATTGAAATGCTATTCTAAAGAATTATTTTGCAAAGATAGACGTAGAATTAAATCAATTTTCAGAAGCATTAATGAAAAACAGGAAATTAACTTAAAACACAATGAAATGAAAATCAAAAAGTTAAACCAATCATTTTTCATAATTCATTAAAAAAACAGAGATTAATACATTTTTAAAACACAAAAAATGACACTAGAGGATACAAAAGCTCAAAAAATAGAAAAATATAAACGGGAACTCATCCATTATTATATCGTTTTAATGGCAGCGGTTCTTTTTATATTTACCATTATTTTCGGATTTTTCATTCATGATGAGATCACGCCATGGTATACCGCCGGAGGTTTATTCATCCTTATCTATTCTTATATTATCATCATCCGAAAAAAATACTCGATCAACAGATTGGTTCACTCCTATATGATTATCGGAACTTTGTATGATTTTTACGTGATGCTTGCCTTTTGGGAAAATTCTGTGGCGAGTTTTGTCTGGTTACTGCCCATCCCATTGGTTGCCTATGTATTTTTTACAAGAAAATACGTCATCCTTTACAGTATATTTGTCATCTGCTGTATTATTGCGGGATTTATAATCTCAAAAAATATTGACTTTAATTTCCCCTCGCACAGCAAAGAAGACATCAGAATCACAGATACCCTTCTGGTGATTTCTAATGTAGCCGTCATCGCACTGGTGATTTACTACAAAGATAAAATCCGAAAAGTTGAAATTGAGCATGAAATAGAACAAAAACGTGAATTGAAAACAACTGTTTCAGAAAAAACAGAACCCTTGGATCTTGAAATTTTTAATAAGATTAAAACTTTTATGGAAGAAAAACAACCTTATAAAGATCCAAACTTTAATATTTCCAGACTTTCTGCAGAATTAAATATTAACAGCAATTATATTTCAAAAGCCATCAGACAAAATAATTTTCCGAATTTTAATAATTATTTAAATGTTTACAGGATTAATTATGTAAAAAAATTAATGAAAGAAAGCGATTTGGAAAAAATTACGCTTATGTATATTTATACAGAAGCAGGATTTTCCAACCAGTCAACATTTAACCGGGTATTTAAACAGATCGAAAAGACGACTCCCTCCGATTATCTGAATATGGAAATTAAAGAAATTTCTTAACCTTTTTTTTATGAAAACGAAAAGATAGTTCACGCGATTCTCCATTATTAATTGTTTAACCTAAGTTTGGAATAAGTATTTAGCTTGAAGATCATTAAGTTCAAAAAATGAGGATTTCGATTTCTATCACTTTACATAACCTCCCGCTTCCAGCACCCATCTTCCATAATCGATTACACAGAAAAGTCTGTTAACCCGAACTCAGGTTATTTATTCTTAAATAACACCGGATATAGATCCATTTTTAAATTTTATAAAATAAAACATACCACAAAAGTACCACAAGCCAAACAGCCAACAAACCCAACTACTCATTAACAATCAATAACTTAACCTTAATATTTACATATTTAATATATTTTAAGAAAAAAAATATATTAGAATTGATGCGGAAATAATATTCTGGGCATAATATTTGCAAACTGTACATTATCAAATCTCTCCTACTCAGGAATTATAACAACCTAAAAAGCAAAGTATTATGAATGTCATGGATCTAAAGATTAAAAATCTTGTGGAATATAAAAATCAAATTTTTACTGTTACGGAAATCTTCCAAAGTGATAACAAACAATATTTTGTAAAGATTGAGAGTGATAATGAAGGATTTTCAGTTCCTGCAGAAGCGGTAACTCCGATTAAAATTACCGAAGAATGGCTTGAAAAGTTCGGATTTTCAAGAACATACAGTTCATCATTGAGAATCCGATATGAAAGACCTGAAACGTTTATTAAATATGATATCGATTTAAGTTCAAATAAAATCGTAGAAGGATTAAAAATTTATGGAAACAACATCAAATGTAAGTATATCCATGAATTTCAGAATATCTTCAGATCCTTATTCGGAAAAGAACCTTTTCAGAACACTTTCCTAATGGTAGCGACCAAATCTTAACTATACTATATCTAAATTAAAAGAGACTGCAATATTTGTGGTCTCTTTTGCATTTTGGACTTTAAATGAATGGTTTGGCCACGAATGCACTAATTTTAAATATGGAGATGTTTTTATTTATTTTGGTGCCACGAATACCCGAATGATGATGAATAAATGTGATTGATTCGAATTGAATAAATCTGCGCAATCTGCAAAATCTGCGAGAGCCAACAATATATTAATTTCCCACGGATTGCACAGATTTTCACGGATGATGCTGTTGATTTTCATGCCGCGAATACCCGAATGATAATGAATGCTGTGATTGATCCGAATTGAATAAATCTGCGCAATCTGCAAAATCTGCGAGAGCCAACAACGTATTTATTTCCCACGGATTGCACAGATTTTCATGGATGAGACTGTTTATTTTGGTGCCGCGAATACCCGAATGATGATGAATGCTGTGATTGATCCGAATTGAATAAATCTGCGCTATCTGCAAAATCTGCGAGAGCCAACAACGTACTAATTTCCCACAGATTGCACAAATTTTCACGGATGATGCTGTCGATTTTGGTGCCGCGAAGACCTGAATTGATGATGAATAAATGTTCGATTTTGATAAAGTACAATAACAAGTGATAAATGAGTGAAAAAACAGCATCAATTTCGCCCGTTTGGATTATTTTCGGAAGTAAATTAAATTTTATTTAAGAAACTAAAAATCAAATCATTATATTTTAATGGATATAAAAAAAGAAAATCCCCGACTTGCGACGGGGATAAAAACTAATAACCATGAAAACTCAAATTAAACATGAGAATCGCTGCAAATGTATAAATAAAAAAATAAACCTCCGCATAAATCGGAGGCTTTTCGTTTGATATGATATGTGTAAGTGAAAAAAGTGTTGCTACCCTATATTCAAACATTATGCCGTGAATAGGGCGTTTACAGAAAACATTTAGCAGAATATGTCAATCTTATGAATATTGTTTACCTAAACGATTGAATGACTGTATTAAATATATTTTGCAAACGACTAAAAAAAAATTAATAAAATTTTTTCTTAGTCAATACAAATAAAATTCTATGGATGTGGTATCTCCCAATAATAAGGTTAAAAAATATCTATTTATCCGATTATTGTGAGTATTTTTGAAGTGCACTAACTATTATAAATTAACACTCGACAACCTTCTCATGATCTTAATCGTTGATGATAACCATAGCAACCTTTATTCATTAAAAAAATTACTGGAATCCAAAGACTTTGAAGTAGATACCGCAGATTCGGGCGAGGTCGCACTTGGCAAAGCCCTGAAAAATAATTATGCTTTAATCATTCTGGATGTACAAATGCCGGATATGGACGGATTTGAAGTTGCAGAAACCCTTGCCGGATACAGCAAAACAAAGGAAGTTCCCATTATATTTTTATCGGCTGTAAATACCGAAAAAAGATTTATCACGAAAGGATATGCTTCCGGAGGGAAAGATTATGTGACAAAACCTGTAGATCCTGAAATCCTTCTACTAAAAGTAAAGACCTTTTATAATCTTCAGGAACAAAACATGGCGATGAAAAAAACGCAGCAAAGTCTTGAGCTGGAAGTAAAAGGTAGAAGAGAATCTCAGGGAATAATGAAGTCTCAGATCGATCATTTTCACCTGATGCTCGAATCTCTGCCTCAGATCGCCTTTACTTTAAATGACGAAGGCATTGTGGATTTCGTGAATTGTAAATGGTTTGACTACTCCGCGTCTGAACATGAGTTTCCGGAAACCCATCCCGATGATCTTGATATTAAAGAAGAATATGAGCGATGCCGAAAAAAAGGAAAATCTCTTGAACTGGAAATCCGGATTAAAAATATCGAGTCCGGAGATTACCGATATCATCTTTTAAGAGTAACTCCCGTTCAGGAAGAAGATATGATCAAAAACTGGGTAGGAACATTCACAGATATTGACGATCAAAAGAAAGTAGAAAAAGAAAAGGATGAATTTCTGAGTATTGCAAGTCATGAGCTTAAAACTCCTTTAACAAGCATTAAAGCCTACGTACAGCTTTTAGATCGAAAGTTAAAGCTTGAAAAAGAAACTGCCGAAGCCGGATTTATGCTTAAAGTTCTCGATCAGATAGAAAAACTCAATACGCTCATCACGGATCTTTTAGATGTCTCAAAAATTGAAAACGGTAAGCTCAAGATCAATAAAAAACCTTCAAATCTCGAAAATGTCATCAATAATGCTATTGAGACTATTTTACAGACCCACGATGAAAATAATGTAAAAATAAAACGCGACGGCATTATTCCTGATATTTTAATTCCATTTGATGAAATCAGAATTGAGCAGGTTTTAATTAATTTTTTAACCAATGCCATTAAATATTCACCCCAGAACAATCAGGTAATTGTAACGACTTTCGTGGACAAAGAAGAACAGGAAGTAAAGGTAAATGTTACCGACTTCGGAATCGGAATTCCCGATTTTAAGCAGGAAGCTGTTTTCAATAAGTTCTACCGTGTTGAAGAGTCTTCTCTACAGTTCCAGGGAATGGGAATCGGGCTTTTCATCTGCTCCGAGATCATCAAGCAGCATCACGGTCACATCGGAGTTTCCAGTATTGTTGACGAAGGTTCAACATTTTATTTCACATTACCCTTAAATTAATTTTCATGCCGAAAAAAATTATACGGAATCTTCAATTTGGAGTCGGTTTATCATTGCTGATTCTTATTGCAAGCTCAGTAGCTTCTTATTGGAGTATTCAGAACCAGATGAACCATCGGGAAAGCGTCGGTAAAAGCAGACGGGCAGTCACCGCTGTTAAAGATGTCTTAGTGGCCCTTTTGGATGCCGAGACCGGGAATCGCGGGTACCAGCTTACCGGGCGAGAAAGCTTTTTGGAGCCCTACAACCGAAGCCTTGCAGAATATTCTAAAACATTTGAATATGTAAAAAATCTGGATATTTCAGATCCGCATCAACAGAGACTGCTGGATTTACTGGAAAAAAATGTGGAAGCCAACCTGTCCAACATGAAGCTTTTTGTACAAAATCGTCGAAAAGGACAAATGATGACTCAGCAGCAAATTGCTGAGAGCAAGGCTTATATGGATAAATGCAGACAAATCGTAAAAGATTTTTCTCAGTATGAAGAAAGCCAGCTCGCTGTAAAAACGCAGGGATTAAACAGATCATCCAATACCACGGTACTGTTCATTCTTTTTTCAGCCATCACAGCAGTGGTTGTGACTGCATTTTTCTATATTAAATTACGTGCAGATTTAATCCGTCGCGATAAACTGGAAAAAGCCTTAACGGCAAAAGATCTTGAAATATCGAGAAGGGTAAGCGCCATCCAGCAAATTGCCAATCGCGTAGCAAATGGTGATTACAGCCAAAAAGCTGTAGATAATTCTCAGGATGACCTTGGTGACTTGGTGGACTCTCTGAATAATATGACCGATTCTCTTAAAAGATCTTTTGACACCATTAATAAAAGCGACTGGCGCCAGAAAGGTCTTGCCGTATTAAATGAATCTCTGGTCGGAAACAAATCTGTAAAAGAGGTTGCCAATGAATCGCTAAATGAGCTGATTGGGTACGGAAGCTGCATTAATGGCTCTCTTTATCTTTATGATGAAGGTATTTTGAGGCTGCAGTCCGCTTTTGGTCTGGAAGGCAATATGAAACGTTCTTTTGAGCCTGGTGAAGGCATGGTCGGACAGGTTTTTATTAATGAAAAAGCTCAGGTTTACAACAATCTTCAAGAAGAGGATTTTGTCGTAACCTTTGCCAGCAGTACAATAAAAATCTACGGTATTATGCTTCTTCCCGTATTTGCAGATGGTCATATCATCGGGGTACTGGAATTGGGTTCTACCACTAATTTTGAAGACGACAGAATTGATTATTTCGTGGAATGCAGCAGAAATATCGGAAGTGCGCTGAGTGCAGCAAAAGGCCGTGAAAAAGAGCAGCAGTTGCTGGAAGAGACTCAGGCGCAGTCTGAGGAATTGCAGGTTCAGCATTCTGAATTAGAGAATTTAAATACCGAGCTGGAAGCACAAACTCAAAAACTGCAGGCTTCTGAGGAAGAATTAAAAGTTCAGCAGGAAGAACTCATGCAGGCCAATGCAGAGCTTGAAGAGCGTTCAAGAATGCTGGAAGAAAGAAATCATATGATTGCCGAGCGCAATAATGAAATTCAGAAAAAAGTAGAAGAACTGGCTTTAAGCACCAAATATAAGTCGGAGTTCCTGGCGAATATGTCTCACGAACTGAGAACGCCTCTAAACTCCATTTTACTTCTTTCAAGATTAATGACGGAAAATCCGGATGAGAATTTAAATGAAGATCAGATTGAATCGGCTAAGGTAATTCAGAGCTCAGGAAGCAGTTTACTGACTTTAATTGATGAAATTTTAGATTTAGCCAAAATAGAATCCGGTAAAATGACACTGGAATATCAGGATATTGCGATCGATGAAGTGGTTAAGGATCTTAAAAACTTATTCAAGCCTGTATTTAATGAGAAAAAACTTCAGTTCAATATCAATATCGATGAAGACGTACAAAAAGTGATCGAAACCGACCGCTTGAGAGTAGATCAGGTATTGAGAAATCTCTTGTCGAATGCATTGAAATTTACCACAGAAGGGAGTATTCTTTTAAATATTCAGAAAGATGCCCAAAAGAAAGATTTCATTGTGTTTTCGGTAAAAGATACAGGCATCGGTATTGCCGAAGATAAACAGAGGATTATCTTTGAGGCCTTTCAGCAGGCCGATGGTTCTACAAGAAGAAAATTCGGAGGAACCGGTTTGGGATTATCGATAAGCCGTGAAATTGCCCGCTTATTAGGTGGAGAACTGGTTCTGAAAAGTGTGGTTAATGAAGGAAGTGAATTCAGTTTAATTATTCCGGTGAAAGCCATTACGGAAGGAAGCACCATCGAAACGGATAAAGATCTCGTGGAAACCATCCGTGAAGATGTGGAACAGATTCAGAATATCCTAGACCGCCAGGAAGTGGAAGTTTCAGAACCGATTAATATGCTGGAAATTCCTGATGATGTGGATGATGACAGAAACACTATTTCCAAGGATGATAAAGTCATTCTGATTATAGAAGATGATACCAATTTTGCAAAGGCTCTTCTTAAATATGCGAATTTACAGAATTATAAAGCAGTGATTGAGGTGAGAGGAGATCATGGTCTTTCAGCCGCCTTACAGTACCGTCCACATGCCATTCTGCTGGATGTTCAGCTTCCTGTGAAAGACGGCTGGCAGGTGATGGATGAATTAAAATCCAATCCTGAAACGAAGCATATTCCGGTACACATGATGTCTGCTCTGCAAGTGAAAAAGGAAAGTCTGATGAAAGGAGCGATCGATTTTATCAACAAACCGGTTGCTTTGGATCAGATGAGCGATGTTTTCAAAAAAATTGAAGAAGCTTTGAAAAAAGGGCCTCAAAAAGTATTAATTGTAGAAGAAAATGCGAAGCATGCAAGTGCCCTATCCTATTTCCTGAGTAATTTTAATATTTCTTTATCCGTTGAAAATAATGTTGAAAACAGTGTAAAAGCACTGACAACAGATCACGTAGATTGTGTCATTTTAGACATTGGAGATTCCAAAGGAAACGAATACCAGATCATTGAATCGATAAAAAGCTATGAAGGTCTGGAAAATCTTCCGATTATCATCTTTACAGAGCATAATTTATCAAAATCTGCGGAATTGAAAATTAAGCAGTATGCCGATTCCATTGTGGTTAAAACAGCACACTCTTATCAGAGAATTTTAGATGAGGTCGGTTTATTTTTACACCTGGTGGAAGAAAAAAACAGTTCGATAGAAAATGTAAGAAATAAAGTACTCGGATCATTAACAGAAGTATTAAGTGGTAAAAAAATCCTGATTACCGATGATGACGTCCGAAATATTTTTTCTTTAACTAAAGCTTTAGAAAAATATAAAGTGGAAGTTGTAGTAGCCATGGACGGAAAGCATGCCCTTCAGCAGATCAAAGAACATCCGGATGTAGATGTTGTTTTAATGGATATGATGATGCCTGAAATGGATGGATACGAGTCGATTAAAGAAATCAGGAAAATGCCAATGTTTAAAAGGTTACCGATTATTGCCATTACCGCAAAATCGATGATTGGAGAACGAGAAAAGTGCATTACGGCAGGTGCTTCAGATTATATCTCAAAACCGGTAGATATCGATCAGCTGCTGTCGCTTCTTAGAGTATGGTTGTATGAAAGTTAAACATCAAAATTTCTGATGAATAAGAAAATTTTAATTGTGGACGACGATCCACGAAATATATTTGCGCTAAAATTAACCTTAAAAGCGCGCGGATATAAGATTGAAAGCTGTACGATGGCTCAGGATGCTATCGACGTTTTAGAAAAAGACAATCACTTTACCGCTGTATTAATGGATATGATGATGCCTGAAATGGATGGATATCAGGCGATAAAAATTATAAGAAATACACCTTCCATCAGCCAGATTCCTGTGATCGCGGTTACGGCTCAGGCCATGCCCGAAGATCGCCAGAAATGTCTTGATGCGGGAGCACAGGACTATGTGTCTAAACCAATTGATGTGGACGTATTGATAACTGCTATTGAAAAATTATTGTAAATGCTGGAACCGAGTATCGTTAAAGATGAAGAAGTAGAATACTTGATTAAAGATGTTTATGAAATGTATGGCTACGATTTTTCCGAATACAGCCGTGCTTCTTTCAAGCGCAGGGTGAACCGTATCTGTTTAATCGACAGATTTACGAGTTTTGCAGAACTAAGATACACCCTGATTAATGATCCGGAATATTTAAAGCGTTTTATAGAAGAAATTACGGTAAATGTGACAGAAATGTTCCGTGATCCGCAGTTTTTTAAAGCTTTACGGGAAAAAATCCTGCCACAACTCGGAACCTATCCTTTAATCAGGATCTGGTTGGCGGGCTGCTCGACTGGTGAAGAGGCTTATTCTATAGCAATTTTACTGAAAGAAGCCAATCTCTATCATAAATCACTGATCTACGGTACTGATTTGAATCCTTCTGTGCTGGAAACGGCAAGAACCGGGATTTTTCCTTTGCAGCAAATGAAACTCTATTCTGAAAATTACATTGTATCGGGAGGAAAAAAAGATTTTTCAGATTATTACACAGCAAATTATGACAGTGTAAGATTTGACAAAAGTCTTCAGGAAAAGTTGATTTTGTCTACTCACAATCTGGTTTCAGACAGTTCTTTCAACAGTTTCCAGTTGATTATATGCCGGAATGTTCTCATCTATTTTGACCGGGAACTTCAGGAAAGGGTTTTTAATTTATTTGATAACAGTTTAGAAAATTTAGGTTTTTTAGCTTTAGGAGCAAAAGAAACACTTAGATTCTCTAAATTAGATAAAAACTACAATCAGATAGAGGATCAGAAGATCTGGAAGAAAGTAGATCATAACTAAAAAAGGGTTTATCATGGGAATAAAAAACACAAATACGGAAATGATTATTATTGGAGGCTCTGCAGGAAGTTTACAGGTAATTCTGGAAATGATAAAAAGCCTGAATAATAACCTTCATTTTCCGATTTTACTGGTCGTGCATCGCAAAGCAAATTCTGCCAATATATTGCAGACCCTGCTTCAGCAGTTTTCGCCTGTAGAAGTTATTGAAATAGAAGATAAAACGGAGATTCAGGATAATAAATTATACCTTGCACCGGCAGATTATCATCTATTATTTGAGGATAAAAACATGATGTCGCTGGACAGTTCGGAGAAGATGAATTATTCCCGACCGTCGATTGATGTAACCTTTAAATCGGCTGCAGAGATCTATGGTGAACACTTGGTCGGAATTTTGCTTTCTGGTGCCAATGCAGATGGTGTGGAAGGTTTAAACTATATTAAAAAAAACAGCGGAAGGGTATGGATTCAGGATCCGGAAACCGCCGAAGTAGATTACATGCCCAGGCATGCAGTAGATGAGATTGATTATGATTTGATTATTAACCCGGGAAATCTGGCGAATTATATCAATCAATTATAAAAATAAAGAAACGTAACGAAGTTAAATATACCTAATATGAGTAAAAAGAAAATTTTGATTTTTGATGATGATACAACTATTTTAGAAGTGATCACCATCATTTTTGAGGAGAATGGTTATCAGGTCGAAATTTCAGAAACCTCGCACGATATTTTGGAGAAAGTGGCGCAGTATCAGCCCGATGTTATCCTTATGGATAACTGGATTCCCAAGATTGGTGGCGTTGAAGCGACAAAGCTTTTGAAAAATCATGAGGAATTCAAAACTATTCCGGTGATCTATGTAACAGCAAATAATGATATTGTGGCTTTGGCTAAACAGGCTCAGGCAGACGATTATGTGGCAAAACCTTTCAATCTTGAAGATCTGGAGGATATGGTTGCCAAATATCTGCAAGAAAAAGTATAAATCTAAGATTCTGATATACGATAAATCCCTGCTTTGTTGCAGGGATTTTATTTTTTATACGCTTGTTTCCATTTCTTCTTCTTCAGAGGCAGATTCTGTATGATGACTGAATTTTTCTTTAATAAAATCTATGCTGCACTTCTCATAATTCAATTCGTTGATTAATGAAGTTAAGAACATTTTAAGTTCGGGATCAGCCAATATCTGTTCGGTGAAAGTTGGGGCAATGATGATTTTTTTTGACACCAGATTTTCTGCAAAAGTATACTCGCCGGAGAGATCCATTTGCTGCCCAAAATACTGCTTAATGCTCTCTCGTAAATATCTGTTGATTAATTCTTTGTTTGCTTGTGTGGTTTTCATCTTCATGCTTTTCATAACTACAATAATATCTATGCCAAAACCTTCTTTTTTCTTAAATATTATTTAAAACATAAGAAAAATCCGATTATTTATTATAATTACTACTATTGAAGTCTCTGAATTTCAGGATTTGTAATATGTAATCGATTGAATAAAAAATATTGAAATCCACACAAAAGTGAATTACGGCAAGTAATTTGTTACACGAATATTGTTTTTAATGATTTAAATCACCAAAATATTTAATTATGAGAATAAAAGCTTATCATGTAATGGTGGCCTCAACGATGCTTTTTGCAAGCTGCTCAGACAGTATTGATGAAAACGGAGAATCTTCAGGCCCTGCCCTTCCTCCCGTAGAGACCAATCCTGCGAATACCAATTATCAGCCTGCGTTTGCCGGACAGACAAGGGCCAACGGAGTAAAAACAACAACGCCTTATATTAGCGAAGTCGTAACATCTTCGCTAACGGCTCCCTGGGGCATTACCAATTTACCGGACGGCAGACTACTGATTACTCAAAAAGCTGGAACCATGCGCATTGTAAGCACTACGGGAACTGTGAGTAATCCTATTACCGGCCTTCCGGCTGTAAATTCCGGAGGACAAGGTGGTTTACTGGGGTTATGCGTAGATCCCCAGTTTGCTTCCAACAGAATGTTATATTGGGTATTTTCTGAAAATGTTTCCGGCGGAAATCTTACAGCTGTGGCCAAAGGAAGGCTATCGCAGGATGAAACCACCATAGAAAGTCCGACTGTTATTTACAGGGCTACTCCATCGGCCAATGTTGGAAACCTGCATTACGGAGGACGTATTTTGTTCGACAGCACAGGAAACCTTTTTGTAAGTACGGGCGAACGTTCAGATCTGTCTACGAGACCTTTGGCACAGTCGGTTACAGCGGCTGTCGGTAAAATTTTAAGAATTACAACGAGCGGTCAGCCAGCTCCGGGAAATCCTACATTTACAGGATCGGGAGCTTTGCCGGAATTGTACAGTATCGGACATAGAAATCCTCAGGGTATCGCCATTCATCCGGTAACCGGCGATCTTTGGCAAAGTGAGCACGGCCCAAGAGGGGGTGATGAAATTAACCGCGTGGAAGCCGGAAAAAATTATGGGTGGCCAACAATTACCTATGGTATAGAATATTCCGGAGACACCATCGGCGACGGAATTCAGCAGAAAGCAGGACTGGAACAGCCTGTGTATTACTGGGATCCCGTGATTTCGCCAAGCGGAATTACCTTCTATAAAGGAAATACCATCCCCGAATGGCAAAACAATCTTTTCCTGGCGTCACTAAGCGGAATGCACATTGCGAGATTGGTGATTGAAAATAATAAAGTGGTTGGAGAAGAAAAGCTTTTAGCAACAGAAAATCAACGATTCAGAGACATTACGCAAGGTATGGATAATGCACTGTATGCCGTTACCGATGGCGGAAGATTATACCGAATCCGGAAGCAGTAAAAAAGCTGGAAGCCGGAAGGGGGAGGCTGGAAGTTGGTACTCGAATAATATTTATTATTTCATACAAAAAAACTTCCCTCTCCCCCCTTCCGACTCCCTTTCCTATCAATTAAACTTAAATTTTGCTCTGAATTCCAGCGGCGCCATATTCGTTTTCTTTTTAAACAAGGTGCTGAACGACTGAGAATGTTCAAACCCCAGAATATAAGCGATTTCACTGACTGATAACTGAGTCGCAGAAAGCTTTTCTTTTGCTTTGGCAATTAGTTTTTCGTGAATATGCTGCTGCGTATTCTGTCCGGTATGAATTCTCAGAAGGTCGCTTAGATAATTCGGAGAAAGCCTCATAGCTTCAGCGATCTGATGAACTGTTAATAATCCCTTTTGTGCAGATTGCTCCTGATCAAAATAGCTATTCAAATATTTTTCAAATTTCGCCAATACCTGATGGCTTCCATTTTTTCTGGTAATAAACTGTCTTTCATAAAAACGATTGGAGTAATTTAACAGCAAATCGATTTGAGACAGAATAATTTCCTGGGTATGATGATCGATATGCTGACATTCTTTATCTATTTTAAATAAAATTTCAAGCAGATCATTTTCTTCATCTTCGGATAAATGCAACGCCTCATTGACGGCATACGAGAAGAATCCGAAACTCGAAATCGTTTGCGCCAAAGGATGCCTGAGCAAAAAATCTTCATGAAAAATCAATAGATATCCCTTCCCGTCACAATCCACGGTTGCGACATCAAGATACTGAACCTGATTGGGCGCGGTAAAGCTCAAAACCCCTTTATCATAATCATAATGCTGCTGTCCGTATCTTATTTTTCCTTTGGCCTCCCGTTTTAAAGCAACGCAGTAAAAGCGGTTGGTAAATCCTTTCCAGACCTCATCTTCTTTGAAAATACTTTCTGATAGATTGATGACACTCACCAAAGTATGCTTAGGCTGAGGAAGCGACAACAGGCGGTGAAAAGCTGAAAGAGAGGCAATGGTATTCATTATACAAATGTAATTTTAATAATCTAATAGTCCCATACTGAATTCGTCATAAGGCGCTCCCGTATCTGTGCCCAAAGGTACGATACTTTCAAGTTGATGAAGCTCCTCTTCAGAAAGATGAATTTCTGCAGAGGCTATATTCTGTTCAACATATTTTCTGCGCTTCGTTCCCGGAATCGGCACAATTCCTTTACTCATAATCCACGCCAGTGCCAATTGTGAGGAGGTAATATTTTTTTCTTTAGCCATACTTTCCAGAGCTTCCACCAACTCGATATTTTTATGAAAATACTGCTCCTGAAAACGTGGAATTGCTCTTCGGAAATCATTTTCAGGCAAATCGTTAACAGAACGGATCTGTCCTGATAAGAAACCGCGTCCCAACGGTGAATACGCCACAAAACCAATTCCAAGATCCTCTAATGTTGCTAAAACACCCTTTTCCTCCACTGTTCTCTCAAACAAAGAATATTCACTCTGAACTGCGGTCACCGGATGAACGGCATGTGCCCTTTTTACCGTATCCGAAGATACTTCAGATAGACCGATATACTTAATCTTACCTTCTTTTACCAGATCACTCATTGCACCCACTGTTTCTTCAATTGGCGTATTTTTGTCTAAACGGTGCATATAATACAGGTCGATATAGTCTGTTTTTAAATTTTTCAGAGATCTTTCCACTGCTTTTTTTACGTAGTCCTTTTTTCCATTAATCGCCCACGTCAGTTGATCCTGATCGTCAATTTCCCAGCCGAATTTTGTTGCAATACTATATTGATCTCTTTTACCTCCGATTGCCTTGGCAATAAGCTGTTCATTTTTAAAAGGACCATACAAATCTGCGGTATCTAAAAAGTTTCCGCCTAATTCAAAAGAACGGTGAATGGTGGCAATGGCCTCATTTTCATCGGCTTCTCCATACATGTTTCCATCCTGAAAACCGGTCATTCCCATACAGCCCAATCCTAATTTTGGAATCTCTAATCCCTGACTTCCTAATTTTATCTTCTCGATGCTCATAATTTTTTATTTTTATTGATACAAAATTGAGGAGAAATCATGAACATGGTGTATGCAAAACGAAGAAGATTGTAGGTAAATTACTTTTTGAGCCACGAATTCACAAATGGGAACGAATATGTTTAAATTTTTACCGCAAAAGAAGCAAAAGGAATTTTAAAAGCTTTGCGCTTAAGCAGGACAAAAGATCGCAAAACAAAAATTGATTAATTGTGGAAGTAAAAGTTTCTCGATTAAATCTAAAAAATCTGCGTTATCAGCTAAATCCGCGAGAGCTAAAAATAGAAACTTTTTTATTTTTGGCCACGAATTCACAAATGGGAACGAATATATTTAAATTTTTACCGCAAAAGAGGCAAAAGGTATTTTAAAAGCTTTGCGCTTAAGCAGGGCAAAAGATCGCAAAACAAAAATTGATTAATTGTGGAAGTAAAAGCTTCTCCATTAAATCTAAAAAATCTGCGTTATCAGCTAAATCTGCGAGAGCAAAAAATAGAAACTTTTTTATATCCCACAGATTGCACAGATTTTCACGGATGACGCGGTTGATTTTTTGGCCACGAATTTGCGAATGGGAACGAATATATTTAAATTTTTACCGCAAAATAGGCAAAAGGAGTGTTAAAAGCTTTGCGCTTAAGCAGGGCAAAAGATCGCAAAATAACATTGATTAATATTGAAGTAAAAGCTTCTCGATTAAATCTAAAAAATCTGCGTTATCAGCTAAATCTGCGAGAGCAAAAAGCACTAAACCAACCAATCTGTTTGATACTTAATTTTTTGATTTTCTTATTTTTTTTGTGATAAAGTTGATCCACGAATCATAATGACGTATGCTTTAATTTCAACTGAAAACGGAGTAAGAGCAGATCATTAGATAATAAAAAACGGGTTATGGAATTATTCCACAGCCCGTTGATCTATTTAACATTAAAAAAAATTACTTTCCGCCACCACCGCTTTTCTCAACATCGGTTTTGGTATTTTCTTTTACTTTCTGGTTTCCAAAACGTTTTACAAATGAAATGGACGCTCCATACCAGTCCCATGTCGAAGAACTTCTGGTAAATCCGGATTGGTTATAGCTTGTTGCGTCATAATTCGGTCTTTTAAATATATTCATCAACTGTAAGCTAACCTCCATCTGTGTTTTTGGAAATATTTTTGTGGCCGAGATATTATGAAATACATTGGGCTTATTGGTAAAAGAATTTCCATTGCTCTGATTTCCGACTTCCATCCAGGCGCTCAGATTAATATTTTTATTAAAAAGATTGTTGTAAGACAAATTAGCCGTTCCGCTCAGGTAGCTGATGTAGAAATTATTATTGATTTTGTTGCGGGCATTAAAATCACTATTGTCGATATAATACCATCCTAATCCTACATTAACTGTAAATTTATTCTTAAAGAACGTCTGATTGGTGTTGGCATACAGATAATATTTGTGCACTTTACCGTTGAAGTTGGATTCCTGGGTTATCGTCACCGACTGCGGATTGCCGTTGGCATCAATAATGGTTCCCGGGATAAAATCTGTCCAGTAATCCTGATCGGTAAATGAGTATCTTGCGGAGATAAAATATTTCTTCAAAATACCAAATTTCATATACAACCGGTCGCTGGGATTTGGATTCAGTTCCATATTTCCGCGGCTGTAGATTCCATCGTTATTAGGAATTAAAAAAGGATTAAATTCTGCGTACCAGGGTCTCCAGATATTTCGGTTATAGGTTAAACTCAGATCATATTTATCCGAAAAAGAATATTTTAAGAGTAAATTAGGTAAAAATGTTCCGTAAGAGTCTTTTCTCGAAGCACCCGAAACTTCCTGACGCATTCTGTAATCGATATACTCATAACGGAGCCCTATTCTGGTCTCTAATTTTTTAAAAAATGTTCTGCTGTAATTGGCGTACAATGAATTGATATTATCTTCATAATGGAAAGCATCATTCCTGCTCAGTCCCTGCAGCTGATTTCCGTATAAGTTATTCGGAATGACGTTATTGTTAAAATTCATCTTTCCACCCACTTCAAAGGTCGCTCCGGATTTCCCCAAGGGCTGGGTATAATCTATTTTAAGATAATAATTTCGGTTTTCAATATCAGAAAGAACCCCTATTTCGTTCATTGAAGGTTGTGCTCCGCTTATATTTCTTAAAAAGTAACTGTCTTCGGCCTGCCCGTAATAGTTGGTTCCTAAATTAACATCCAAAATTCTGTTTTTTTCCTTATCGTAATATTTGTAAAACAGATTCGTTCCCAAATTACGGTTAAGCCCCGTTGAAGACTGATTTTGCTGAATCGTACTCGTTAATTGGTTATTAATAAAATTTGATCCGTCTGCCTCCGAAAACGAGTTGGAATTGCTTTGATAATACTCCAGAATAAGTCCGACTGTATTTTTATCATTCAGTGCATATTCTGAAGTGGATGATAGAGACGGGCTTTTGTATCTGCCTTCATTACGGGAGTTCATTTCCATTAACGAATTATTGGCGTAGGTAGCATACGTGCTTGCATTTTTCTGAACATTTACATTATCGCTGTAGCTTCCAATTAAAGTCTGGGTAAAACTTTTTTTATGATAATTAAGATTTAAATTCGTGTATTGCGAATTTTTGGTATTCTGTCTGTTATTAAGCGTTACGCTTCCCTTCAAACCCTCGTCATCACGCTTTTTCAAGACAATATTAATAACGGATCCTGTTGCCTCATATCTCGAAGACGGACTGGTAATGACCTCCACCTTCATTAGATTATCTGCCGGAATGGTTTTTAGATATTCTTTTAATTCTTTGCCCGTAAATACAGATTTTCTGTCGTTAATGTAAACGGTTACCGTTTCGCCCTCAGCTTTTATTGCATCATTATTGTCAATACTCACCAGTGGAGTCATTCGCAATACGTCCCAAGTTGTGTTTCCGGCAAGAATAGAACTGTTGGCGACATTAAAAACCGTTCTGTCGGCTTTAGATTCTACCGTAGGTTTTCTTACGGTAACGGTTACGCCTTCAATTTCCTTTTCCTGCGATTTTATCGTGTCGTTTTTAGTCTGTGCAAAAGCAACAACGCCAATTAGTAAGGCAATCGATGTTAATTTGATTTTCATTAAATGAGAAGTTTTTCATACATAAGACACCTTGGTGAGAATGTTTGTTACATGAGAGGCTAAATAAAAATTTATAAAGTTTGTTTTTTAATATTAAATCACTAATAATCAAACCAATAAACATCATTCGCTTTCTTGTAATAAAATACAAAGGTGAAAAATGAAAGTAGTTTTATTTTGAAGTGTTTGGAGAAGAGGGCTGGAAGCTGGAAGAGGGAGGCTGGAAGCTTATTAAGTTCAAGGGAAAAAGAGGATTTTGATTTTTATCACTATTCGAAACCTCAAGCCTCCAGCACCCAGCTTCCATACTCTATTTATCACTATTCGAAACCTCCAGCATCCAGCACCCAGCTTCCATCCCTATTACAATTTTATCATCCCGACTTCACGTCATTCTAAAGTGTTCCGGATTTCAGGATTTTCAGAAGTTCAGTTTGCTGGGTTACCTCATTTTTACTGTTTATGAGATATTGGTTTAACCCTTTCAAAAAGCATTATGGAAGCCCACAAAGGCTACCTCAATTATCAAAGACTGGAGGCAGGAAGCTGCTTTGAGATGTGGTTTTTGAGGTAATTTTTGATATTTAAAGAAAACATATCCTTTCTATTAACAACTATTCCCAAATCCTTCCAGAATTGTATCGCTTTTTTGCAGTATGAAAGCAATACAGCAACCGTTTATTTTTATTTTAACCTTATTTTTCACCATTTCAGTTTCTGCGCAGACCGGTGATACTCTTCCCAAACCCATTAAAGTCTCGCATGCAGAACCGCTTTATGCTGATCTGGTAAGGGACTTGGGTGCGCGCAAAGGAGAAAAAGAGTTTAATTTGGGCGCAGGATTTAAAAATCATCATGGATATGGTGAATATTCTGCTTTAGTGGAGTATGAATTTGCTCCCGTTAACCGTCTGGGGCTTGAAGTAGAGGCCGACTTTTCCTTTTTCAGGAGAACAGAAAAAAATACAGCGGTTCCGGGGAATCGACTGGAAAATTTACGTTTCTCCATGCAATATTCATTTTTTGTGTCCGAAAAGATGAATACGACGCTAGCCGCAGGATATACTCAGGTTTTTGAATTTACGGATTTTAAAAACTATGGAAAAAATCATCTTTTCTCGGCAACGGTATACAATCCATTTGTAATCGCCGCCAAAAGATGGGGCGGAAATTTTCATACCTTAGTGTATACGGGGCCGCTCTTGAAGCATGATTTTGATGAACAGGGCGTGGATGTTGAGTGGCAGATTAATTCTTCATTGATCTACACCATTCCGGGAAGCGGACATTTTGTTGGAGTAGAATTTAATAAGGAAATACATCACGGAAAGTTTGAAATGACGATCCGTCCGCAGGTAAAAATAAAAATCAATAAAAAACTGGCTCTCGGTCTTGTAGCGGGTCTTCCTGTTCATAAAGAAGAAGGTTTCAGCAGTTTTTTCCGAGTTATTTTTGAACCCTGAATAATCATGCGCATACGTTGCTGATCAAAAATTTTTCTATTTCATAAAATATAGCAGTCGGGAGCCGGAAGATGGAAGTTATTTAAGATTAAAAATTAATCAAAATGGTCTGTTTTTCGTAAATTTTTAATCATTATCACAAAAATTATGAACTCCAGACGCTTTTTAACCGCTCTTCCGGCTGTTTTATCCCGAGCTTAGCTATTTAATATAATCTGGAACAGAAAGATTTGTATTCATCAGTATCGTATCCGTTTTATTTCTGATTTCAAAATTGTTCAGGTTATTATGATATAAAAATTCAGAATAATCCTTCTTCTGATGCTTATAAAAATCCTGAACAGCAGTTGGGTTTTCTTTATAGATAATTTTCAGAACACTGTCGATTTTAATTCCGCCAGTTAATTTTCTGGTTACTAAACTCTTATCATTTTCATTTAAAACGCCATTCGGAACGGGATTCAGACGGGTTCTTTCCGTAGTCTGCTCGACTTCCGGTTCTGTCACCTCCTGTTTCACGGTATCTTTAACAACAGTTCCTGCATAATTTTCTTCATCCGAAGGATTCATCAAACTTTTCCCTTCTTTGGAAAACATAAAATAAAACACCAGCATCCCGATGACACACAATCCCAATATCATAGAGATTATCATAAAAACAGGAGAACCTTCTTTACTTTTCGGAGATCGTTTGCTGTAGCCTGACAATACTTCTTCGGAAGGCGAACTCATCATGGGAGACGGAGTTCTTGATCTTGTGGGCGAAGAAGATAAAGACGGCAAACTTTCAATTCTGCTATTTTTATTGATTTTTTCATTGAACTGCTTTTTATGTTCCTGATGAATCTGCCTGATTAAACCCGGTTTTTCGCCTGACTTTAATTGAAGGATTAATTCACCCAGCTTCAGTTCGTATTCATTAAATATAATGTTTGCAGATTTTACTTTTTCTTTGGATTCATCTATTTTAGCTGCATTTTCTAAATGCTTTTTTTCATTTTGCTGAATTTTACCTTCAAGCTCGCCGATTAATAATTTTCGCTCTTCATTTAGTTTATATTTTTCATCTTCATAAGAATGAATGGTCTTCTCAAGCCAACTTTTTTGCTCATCCTCAACTCTTTTGATCTCATGATTCAATGCCGAGATCTCAAGAATTTTAAAAATACCTTTCAGATTAACAAATTCTGCAATCTCCTGAGCATCCGTAAAATAAATCATATCGTAAATATTCAGAAGACCTGTTGTCCTTTTAAAAAGTTCCTGAAGCTGCGAAGGCTCTGTTTTACAATAGACCACAAGATAATTTCCTGTAGTTTGAGAGAAATTAAGGTCTTCCAGAGGTTTTTCATTAAGCCCGATCTTATCAAAATCCTTAGGTTTAGAAGCCAAAAAGTCTTTGGAATGATTAACGGTAAATGTTTCATCCTGAACATTTTTATCTTCCAGATTCGTATGAAATTCATTCAGAACATTAATAATTATATTTTCATCTGCCGAGGTATTGAGAAAGATCAAACTGGATCCTATAAACGTTCCTCCCCTTTCAGAATTCTGTTCCTTTGCAAAAGTATACAGAGAATATGAAATAATATTCTGTCCGGCAGCAGATTCCTTTCGGATTCCGTACAATTTCGTTTTTGGAAATAGTTTAATGGCATCCGTTTTCAGGTCGAATGTTTTGATCTGTTTCGATAACGCTGCGTTTCCTCCCAGCAAAGACTGCCGAAAGCCGTTCGGATTCCCAAAGGTTCCAAACGCACAAAAAAAATAAGAACTGCTCATTAATTGGTCATACTAAATTTTAAACGCTCCCAAAAAGTTCCTTCATAATCCAGATCATAGCCTACAATGCTTCTGTAAAGCCACTTGGAGAGGATCTCAGCCGTGGAAAGATTCAGCAAACTCACTTTTTCCTGTCCGACCGCATTTTGCACACTTCCGATGGTATAATAGGTTTTGCTCAGGCCATAGGTATCTATTCTCTGTGCTGTCATGGGCAGGCGTTCGGAGACAAAACCGTCCAGTTCTTCGGGGCTTTCCACATCCATTCTTCCGGATTTGTCCCACTTTGAAACAATTAATATAGCGTTAACGGATTTCAGATTTTTACCTTTTCTTTCGAGTTCATCCAGAAATTCATTAATCAGGCTGTCGTCTCTGTGTGCCGATTCATAGCTTGTTACAATGATAAATGTAAGCGGAATTTTCGCATTCAGAAAAGATTCAATGCTGCTGTGATAGCTTCCTCCTCTTCGGATCTCGTTATGATTTTCACCGGACGTTTCCAGAAAAGTAAGATCAATCGGGACTACTCTCTTAGATTTATTATTGGGTTCAAAAACCAGATCCAGACGCGTTACCTGATCTCTCGTGGTTCTGTTGGGTAAAACACCCTGCCTGATATTTTCAAAGAAATCGGATAAGAGAACATTTGCTTCTTTAGAATTCGGAGTTCCCAGCTTGGGGCGCAAAACTCCGGCATGAGAACGAAGATAATACAACATGGAAGAAAGGATCACCGATTTTCCGGATTCTGCAGTACCAAAGAAAAATACGAAGTTGCTGTCTTTATTTTTAATATCATTTGAAATGGTTCTTGCCACCGGAACAAAATCTTCCTGAATTTCGCGGCTGGTTTCAAAAGAAAGAGGTTTCAGCATTTCCTCACTTTCGCTGTCGAAAGACAACGGTTTAAAATGATCTTGATTAGTATCCATTGTTTAATTATTTGAAATTAAAGTTCTTCCGCTTCTTTTATTGCTAAAAACACTTCCACGGTTATTTCTGTTGTTATCCGGGCTGGTTACCAGTAAAATAATGATAACGATTACAAAATCCAGTAAAATACAGCCGGCTAAGACCACGAACTGATACATCCCGAAATGCTTGATAGCGTGTTCAAAGGCAAAACCTATTTTGCCGACTTCCTGAGTTTGGGAAACCAGTGGTTCAAAGCTTATTTTCTCTTTTCCCAAAACATTTTCGGCGCGGCTTCCCAATTTATTATATTCTGAAAGTGACTCATCAATAATTCCCTGAGATAGTTTATCTTTCTCATTTTTAGATAAAAGCAGCAACTCCTGAATGTTTTTATTCCATTTGGCGGCTGCAAGATTAATATCGGTTTTCAGGACGCGTTCTTCCGTAGACAAATCCGAAACCATATTATCAATCTGATTGCCCATTCTTTCCGAAAGATCAACATAGTCGGTACCCACCGGCGTTAACAGATCCACTTTTTGTCCGGTAAGCTTTTCAATATCAGCGATCAGAGAAAGCGCGCGGCTTCCGATGCCTTTATTTCCGGGATCTTTAATCTGCTCCATCAATTGTTTTTTCTTGATCTCAATATTCTGGGTTGTCGATTTATTGTATTTATAATTCAGTTTAGATTCGATAGTGCCTTCCAGATCGGTAAAACTTTTATTGATGGTTCTGAGTTCATCGGTATAAATATCCGTTTTCATAAACCTGGTGTATAAGGCATTGAAATTGGCGATAAAACAGAATGAGGCGATAAAAATATATATTCCGATAAGGCTTCCCGTGGGTTTACCTTCTAATTTGGCACTTCGCAGCATCCAGCATAGAAAAAGAAGCAGTAAAGAAAGAACGAGGGCAATAACGAACGATGCCGGTCCGAAAATCTGTTGTAAGCCCAGCCAGGTTTGGTAAAAGCTGACGCTGATGAGCAATAATGCAAGGACTCCTAAAAAGAGATCTGATGGTGTAGTTTTTTTATTCATAAGACATTTAATTATTTTTATAAACTTTTATTTATAAAACCATTTATTTTATAATGCCCGAAACTACAACCAATGAACAAAAAAAAATTACGGTTTCCCGTAATCCCTTAGTTATGTCGATCCTGATTAAACGATCTCAAAGTCGATTTTTCAAAGTTTTTTTAAAATTTTCCCAGCCAGATGACCAGAAACAGAATCCACTGAACTCCGAGAGTGAGCCAGATTAAATTTCGGCTCGGTTCGGAGATGCTTTTCAGACTCTGGATGGTTTTAATTTTAATAATATCATAAAAATTAAGATTTTCCTGATTGAAATCGATATCGTCCATTTTAATTCTTTCCATTCCAAAAATAATAATTTTTTTCAGCCATTTATTTTCAGATTTATCATTTTTAATGGCATGGATGATTTTTAATTTGTTTAAAGTAAAATCTCCGGTATTTCTCATGACCTGAGGTTGTTTTTTCTGAACCGAAGATAAAATTTTATCTAAAACCGGACTGATTATGCTTTCCGACTGATCGTTAATTAACCGGTTCGCCAGCTTTGATAAAATATACTGATTTCCCAGCATAAAAAATAAAAACGGACTCGCAAAACAAGTGATCAGCCACAGAACAGAGCCGACAGGTCTTGCAAGGAATACCATGACGAGAAAAGGTGACGTTGATGCATGACCGGAATGCCCTGCATTAACCCCTTTCGCTAAAATAATAAACTCCATCACAACGAGCAGAATGGTTGAAGCAGCTCCCAATAGATTGATCTTTAAAAAACTGGAAACGGCAATGGCAGAAAGCCTGGCAATGTATTTAAAATTCTCTTTCATTAATTATTAGTTTTTATTCAAAGTCTGTTTTAAATGTATCGATCTGTTACTTTTAATCTTTTACCGCGTTTTTATACGTGAAAATAGATTCTAATATCGTATCAACAAACCCATAAAGACCTAAAGATAGTTTATTTACAAAATAAATTCAACAAAATACCTTCTTTTCCACAGATTTTAACGGATGACGCCGCTAATTGCAGAACTAAGAAATTGCAAATGGCCGCCAATGAGGTTTTTGCCTGATGCTTAAAATACAGATTTTCTCAGGGTCGAAATAGTATAAAAGATCCCTCATTTTAACAAATAAGGGATTTAAAAACTTAATTAATTCACAAAACTTACCCATCTGGGATTTTTTGTATTTAGGAGAATGTTTACATCGATTATGCTGAGAACAAATCAATAAACGTTTTTTCTTATCACTTAAAATAATTTCAGAAATGAATCGGGGAATATTCGGTATGAAATTATTGTAAGCCGGGATCTGTGTTTTCAGAATTGGTAAGCCTGTAAATAAAAAAGTTTCATCTGTAAATATCAATTTTCATGGTTAAGGATAAATTTTAAGAGGTGACGCTTTATTTTTCAACCATTCAGAAAAACAAGGCGCAGCAGTATTTTTTGTATTTTAATTAATTTTCAAAATGTATTTTTAATTCGAATCAAAAATAATCTGTTACCGAATAAATCCCAAATAATAAACTTTCCGTTTTCCTGAATCTGAAACATCTTAAAAGACATTAAAAACAGCATTATTCAAGCCTTTATCAATTTATAATTTGTTGAAAATTTTATTGAATCCTATTCTGATCTTTTGGATTTATTCCTGTCTTTTTTTTCCTTCAGATTTTGAATATAAACCGGCATTTAATTATTATTTATACTTTCAATAAAATCAGAAGGAGAATGCAGGGTCATTTTTTTAAAAATAGTCGCAAATTTACCTGCTGAGGAGAAACCACATTCCTTTGCCAGTATTGATATTTTATATTTTCGGTACATTTTATCTTCTTCAAGCTTAGCAAGGATATAATTTATTCTCAACTCATTAATATAGTTATTGAAATCTTTTTCTCTATGCGTGTTGATAATATAAGAAAGATATTTACCATTGGTTTTTAAAAGAGTGGCCAACAGTGAAAGAGACATCTGAGGTTTAAGAAAATGACGTGAACCTTCGAATTTCTCGAGCTTTTTTTGAAGTGTTGCTTCAGTGTTTGTGTTCATCATAATTTTTGCTTGTGTTTATTATAAAAATATTTTTTAATAAAGAGCCTGCTTAAAATAAATCATTTTAAATTCTGTTGATAATAAAATTGCAATATGGCTTTTTACTTGAGTAAATATAATAGATGTCATTTAAATTAAAACCATCTTCAGATTGATATTTCCCTGCAACAATGTAGAAATTTCTCTACAAAAGATGGGGAATCTTAAAATTATAATTAAAAAATGTTTTAGCTAATAACCTATTTACATTGTAAAAATTCAAAGGTTTTTCAACGCAAAGATTGTGACTGATTTTTAGAAGACAAAGGCCAATGAATTGCTTCGCAAAGTTTGAAAATACACTTTATCAAATCAATGGGTTGATTCTTCTTTGTTCACTTGACTATTTTCTATATTTAAATTAAAATTTTACGTTAAAATGATTCATTAAAATGCAAACAGGCTCTTAATTCCGGATTATCAATTTTTCTCCATAATATCGACTGCAAAGCTAAAATTAATGGTATGGTAAAAACACGGAAAGCTGCCATCATAAAATATGTAAGACCTTAACAGCTGTTTAAAATTTATTTTTTATTTTTGTCAATAAGACATGAATCTTCACAAACACATTGATAAAAGAGACAAACCATTACCAGCGACGAACGCTATGGCTAAAATGAGTTTATTATCTCACTTTCTTAATAGCAAATCACTTTTTTTGTTGCTATTTTTAGGCACTCACCTATTATCCCAGCCTATCAAGGAAAAATGGTATAATATGGAAAGCGGGCTTCCTCAGAACAGCATAAAAGATATTATAAAAGATAAATACGGTTTTTTTTGGCTTTCAACAGAAAATGGCATTGTAAAATACGATGGAAGCAAATTTGAAGTATATAATGATTTTCCTGTAGAGAACTTAAATTTCGGTTATTTCAGCGGAAATGTTGAAAACGACGACATCGCTATTTTAAGCAATAATGAAAAATTTCCGATCATTATAAAAAACAGAACGCCGGATATTTCTTATCAACGCAGTAAATATCCCAACCTTACCTACCTTAATTCTGTGGGATATGAAATTTACCGTAAAAATACTTTCTTCACGGGAGCTCCACTCTACTTTCAGAATTATGCCTTTTATACAAAAAATTCGAAATACTTTTTCAGTGCCGATAAAACAGTGTTCTATGAAAAGGGGAAATACAGGGAGGTGATAATGCCCCGCGATTTTAGTAATTTAAAAGATTTACCCCATACTTTTGCATTTGGCGACTCTTTTTTTATTATTCATAAATCATCCGGAAAGGTTTATGAACTATGTCAGGGGAAAGTCTCGGAGATATCAGATATTCCTGCCCTTTTTTATGATCAGGATGCCAAAATCTACTGGCAGCAACTAAGCAACCAGAGTTTTCTGATCCTCCATGATAAAATTTACCAGATTCTTTATAAAGACCAAAAATTCAGAATTCAATACATTACCGATTATTCCACCTTTGATACCGACCGCATACACTCTATATTTTATGATGAAAAATACCGGAAACTGTACCTGGGAAGTCTTACCAAAGGATTAAATATAATACCCGTCAATCGTTTTCACACGGCGAAGGACGACTCAGAATTTGCGGATAATGTGTATTACGCCATCCTTCCCTACGGTCGGAACAGTGTTATTACAGAAGCCGGTAAAGTGTATACTCAATCAGGAATTATTGAAAACAAGCACTTTGAAGAGACTCCGTATAAAAAGATGCTTGCTTATGATGACCATTTCAACATCTTTTATCCCAGGCGTTCCACGATAATAAAGCGTTTTTATGCCGGGGGATATCAGGAAAAGGATTCTATTCCGTCAGAAATGATCATAAAAGGACTTAATACTTCGGGAAATAAAATAACAGCCGTTTATTATAAGGATTTTTCCACCAGCTACTTCACGGTTTATGATGAGAAAGGAAATAAGGAATCTGAAATAAAAATGAAATTGGACGAATCTCCGAGTATCATTGAAAAATTTGACCCCGGATTTTATATTCTAGGAACTACTAAAAGTTTGTCCTGGTTTTCGATTGAAAAAAAGAAGATTACCCTTCAGCTAAGATTTAATATCGGATTAAAGCAAATCCGGAAAATAGAAAAAGGGGTTTATCTGCTGACAACTTTTAAAAACGGAATCTATATTTTAAAGAATAAAAAACTTATAAAACTTACTCTGGATCCGAAGAAAAATCTTGCAACTGCACATACTGCCGCAGAAGATAAGAAAGGAAATTTCTGGATCTCATCCAACAACGGGCTCTATAAAATCCACAAGAAAAATATTTTAGATTTCATCGCAAAAAAACGTAAAAAATTATATTATTACGGATTTACTACTGATGACGGACTGGTTAATAACGAGTTCAACGGTACTTCTTTTCCCTGTGTGGCAGTACTGGAAAACGGAGAATTTGTATTCCCGTCCATGGATGGTCTCGTTTTTTTTAACCCGGATGATATACAGTCGATCTATCCCGGATTTAAGGATCTTCATCTGGAAAGAATAAAAATAGAAAATACCATCACCAATTTCGGAAATAAGATCCACTTGCCTTCAGATTATAAATATGCAGAAGCCCTTATTGATATCCCGTATTATGGAAACCTGGAAAATATCAGTCTGGAATATAAAATTGATGATGAACTTTGGAAAAAAGTAAGTCATAAAACCGTAAATCTTGCAGGACTAGACTATGGCAGACATGATCTCAACATAAGAATGCTTGTTTCCGCAGAGGGTGATTTTGTGTATAAACGAGTTGTCATAGAAGTGGAGCCCCGATTTTATCAGACATTGTGGTTCCGAATTCTTTCGGTAACCTCTCTTATCGTATTTATTATTATAGCCATCTACTCCAGGACGCGATTTCTGCAATCCAAAAATGACATCCTTAAACGAACTGTCATTAAAAAAGCACAGGAGCTGGATGAAAGCCTTAAAAATCTGAATGAATACCAAAAACAGCTTTCTGATAAATCTGAATATGAAAAAATTATTATCGAAAATATTATCCATGATATTACAACGCCTGTAAAATTTATAGCTCTTATTTCTCAGCAATTAAATGATGCGACAGATCCTGAGACCCAAAAAGAATATTTTGAAAGCCTCCACGCTTCTTCGGAACACCTTCATCAATATACGCTGAGCCTGAAACACTATTCTCAAATCTATAAAGAGAAAAAGATCACGCAGGATGAAGCGTACTCACTCACAGACTTTATCAATGAGAAAAAACTTTTGTTTAATGAAATAGCCCTGCATAATAACACCCTGATAACCAATGAAACCGATGCCAGCATTAATCTTTTAATTAAAAAAAGCCTGATGAATATGATTCTTCATAACCTTATTGATAATGCCGTAAAAAATACTTCCGACGGCTATATAACGATCAGCGCAGGTAAGAAGGCTTCACAAGATATCCTTATTGAAATAAAAGATACCGGAAGAGGTATGACTGATGAGGATATCCGCTATTACAATCAGCTGTTCTGTCTGCATGAAAAACCGGCAGATCAAAAATACAAAAGTAAACTTGGCCTGTATTTGGTATCACAGATCACGAAAAAAATAGGGGCGGATATCATTTTTATTAAAAATCAGCCCAAGGGAACAATAGTACAGTTCCTTCTCAAACACAAAAACACACATGAATAGAAAAATAATAATTGCCGATGACCATCCTATCATCAGAACCGGAACCAAACTGGTCTTATTATCATGCTATAAAGATCTGAATATAGATCAGGCAGAAAACTACCGACACCTTATTCATCAGCTCCGCGAAAATGAGTATGATCTGGTTTTACTTGATATTAATATGCCGGGAAGCATACACCGCTCTATGATTGATGAAATAAAAGACCTTCAGAAAAACATAAAAATACTTCTGTACACCGCTTATGATGAAGAGGTTGCGATACAGTATATTAAAAAAGGGGCTCATGGTTACCTGAATAAAAATTCTTCCGAAAAAGAAATTACAGATGCCGTAGCTTTTATGTTTGAATACGGATATTTTTATCCTTCCGAAATTGTAAACAGGCTCTCCCACAACGAAAATCCTGTAGCAAAGCTTTCTAAAAGAGAATTTGAAATTTTTATATTGATGGCAGAAGGAAACGGTAATCTTGAGATCATGAACAGCCTGCAGCTCCAGTCGTCCACCGTAAGTACTTATAAAAAGAGGGTTTTTGAAAAGCTAGGTATCGAAAACATCTCCGAGTTGATCAGCATCTATAAAAATCTGCATTGATGAGTTTAGCAGTCGGGACCTCTATAAACAAAGAAGCTTACCTTTCGGTAAGCTTCTTTTAAGAAAAAATTAATGGTATAAGATTTATTTTTTTGCAGGTTCGGGTGAAACTACAGGATTCTGATCCCAGCCGCCCCCAAGCGCGCGATATACCGCAACACTCGCTTTCAGCTGACTGACTTTTTTTTCCACCAGCTCAAATCTTGATTCTAAAGCATCTCTCTGAGTGAGTAAAACTTCCATATAATCGGCACGGGCATATTTAAACAGATCGTTGGAAATATCGATGGACTTTGTGAGTGCATCTACTTCCCTGGTTTTAATATCCACACTATTTTGTAAGTTTTTAATTTTAGAAATCTGGTTTGCCACTTCTATATAAGCACTCAGAACAGTTTGTTCATAATGATAAACTGCCTGAACCTGTCTGGCATTGGCATTATAATAAGCAGCTTTAATGGCAGCTCTGTTAATTAACGGAGCGGTAAGTTCGCCCGCCAGAGAAAACAAAAGCGATTGCGGTTTTATAAGATAGGCAGGGTTAAAAGCCTGCAACCCGAAACCGGCACCAATGTCAAGAGAAGGGTAAAATCTTGCTTTTGCCGATTTGATGTCCAGCTTTGAAGCGGCCAGTTCATATTCGGCTTCCTTAATATCGGGACGGTTTTCTAATAATTCTGAAGGAATTCCCACCTCAACAGTCTTCGGAATTACCGATTCAAAATTAACGCTCCTTACCACCGGCTGAGGAAATCTGCCCACGAGATAATTGATCTTATTCTCTGTTTCTACAATCTTCTGCTGAATATCATACTGCATTCCCTGTGTTTTGAGAACCTGAGCCTGAAATCTCTTCACCGCAAGTTCATTGGAACGGGCAAATTTTTTCAGATCTTTAATAATATTCAAAGCATTTTCCTGAATTTTAATGTTTTGATTTAAAATAACCAATTCATTATCCAGAGCCAGTAATTCGTAATACGAGTCTGCAATTTCTGAGACCAGATTGGTCATCATGAAGTTTTTTCCTTCCACACTTGCCAGATATCTCTGAACCTGAGCTCTTTTTGCATGATGAAGTTTCCCCCAGATATCCGTTTCCCATTTTGCCTGAACGCCCACGCCAAAATCGAAAAGAGGATCGGGCATTTCTTTTCCCGGTTCCATTTCCGTATGGGCTTCCATGGCTCCGATATTGGTATAGCGGCTTACTTTGTCGACTCCCACTCCGGCTTTCAGACCTACAGAAGGCAGATATTCTCCTTTTTTAGCCTTTATTTCATTTTTAGAAATTTCAATCTCCTGGAGAACAATATTTAATTCCTGATTATTCTGTAATGCTTGACTGATCAGATTCTGAAGATCAGGATCGCTGAAATACTCATCCCATTTCTGTTTTCCGGTATTTGCCGTATTATTTTCTGCTGAGGCATATTGCTCAGGTACTGTTCTGTTTTCAGCAAGTTGCTGGATGTCTATAGGTTTACAGGCTGCGAGACTTAGTAAAAAGAATGCCGTTCCTGCATATTGATATATTTTATTCTTATTCATAATGGATCATGTCTTCGCTAAATGGAGATTCGTGTTCTTCTTTAATCATTTTTCTGCCGTCTGCCCATTTTGCAAATATGTAATAGAGCCCGGGAATGATTACCACTCCGAAAACGGTACCGAATATCATCCCTCCCATCGCTGATGCTCCGATGGTATGATTTCCTATTGCACCTGCTCCGTGAGCAAATACCAGAGGAATCATCCCTGCGATAAAGGCAAAAGAGGTCATTAAAATAGGTCTGAAACGAACCACGGCCCCTTCAATCGCAGCCTCTGCGATGGACATGCCTTCCAGACGTTTCTGAACCGCAAATTCTACGATAAGAACGGCATTTTTACCCAATAAGCCGACAAGCATTATGAGCCCCACCTGTGCATAAATATCATTCTGTAATCCCATTGCTTTCAGCAAAAAGAAAGATCCGAACAGACCAACAGGTAAGGAGGTAATCACTGCCAATGGTAAAATCAGACTTTCATACTGCGCTGCTAAAACCAGATAAACAAAAATTAAAACAACAAGAAATACATAGATTGCTTCATTTCCACGGTTGGCTTCATCATAGGACAATCCTTCCCACGCTACTTTATAACCGTGAGGTAAGGTTTTGGCCGCTGTTTCGTTAATCGCTTTAATGGCATCTGCTGTGGTGTATCCTGAAGCAGGAAGCCCTCGGATGGCTGCAGAATTGTACATATTATAACGGGTAATCTCGTTTGGTCCCTGGGTTTTCTTCATCGTCATAAATGCAGAGTAAGGAACCATTTCGTCTCTGTCATTTTTAACATAAAGACTTAAAATATCCGTCGGCAGCCTTCTGAATTCCGGTCCGGACTGAACATATACTTTAAAAAACTGTCCAAAACGGATAAATCCCTGTTCATAGGTACTTCCAATTAATATATTTAAATTGTCCATGGCCTTACCAATCGAAACTCCTTTCTGCATCGCCGCATTATTATCGAATACCAGTTCATACTGCGGATAATTGGCTGCGAAGAAAGTAAACACACCTGAAAGTTCTTTACGTTTCTTGAGCTCCACCATGAAATCTTTATTCACCTTATCAAATTCCTGATAATTTGTATCTCTGTTGATGTCCAGCAATCTCATTGAAAAACCTCCTGATGAGCCAAATCCCGGAACAGCCGGCGGTTCAAAAAACTCAATTGTTGCGCCCAGATCTTTGGATTTTTCTTCTAGTTCTTCCATCACTTCCTTTACAGAATGTGCTCTTTCGCTCCAGGGTTTAAGGTTAATTAAGCAAGTTCCGGCATTAGAACCTCTTCCTTCCGTCATAATTTCATACCCCGCTAACGAAGAAACAGATTCCACACCATCTACTTTTTCAGCAATTCCCTGCAGCTCTCTGGAGATTTTATTGGTTTGCTCCAGTGTAGACCCCGGTGGAGTCTGAATAATAGCGTAGACCGTTCCCTGATCTTCCGTTGGAATGAAACCTCCCGGCAGATTTTTATTGACGAAAAATATTCCGGCACTGAAAACGGCAAGAACAGTCCATGTTAAGATTCTTCTGCTTACGATCTTTTTTAATAATGCAGAATATCTTCCGGTAAGCCTGTCGAAAAGCCTGTTAAAAGCATCGATAAATTTCGTAAAGAGATTTACTTTTTTAGGTTGACCATGATTATTTTTAAGCAGCATCGCGCATAAAACAGGCGTTAAAGTAAGCGCAATTAAGGCTGAAATCACGATAGAACTTGCCATGGTAATGGAGAACTGTCTGAAGAAAGTACCCACCGGACCAGACATAAATGAAATCGGCAGGAATACCGAGACCATCACCGCAGTAATAGCAATAATAGCTCCCGAGATCTCTCCCATTACTTCCTGAACTGCTCGAAACGGTGTCTGATTTTTCTCTTCCATTTTGGCATGCACCGCCTCAACCACCACAATGGCATCATCCACCACAATTCCGATGGCCAGTACCAGTGCAAATAAGGTAACAAGGTTAATGGTTAACCCAAACAGCTGCATGATGAAAAAGGCTCCGATTAAGGAAACAGGAACCGCGATAATAGGAATTAATGTCGACCGCCAATCTCCTAAAAACAGGAAAACAACAATAGCCACTAATATAAAAGCATCCCTCAGCGTATCGATTACCTGTTCTATAGAGGCATCTAAAAATTTAGAAACGTCATAACTGATTTTGTAATCTACACCCGGAGGAAAATTCTTTTTCAATTCTTCCATTTTAGATTTTATTCCTTTTATCACATCACTGGCATTGCTTCCGTAGTTTTGCTTTAAAACAATAGATGCAGAAGGATGACCATCCAAATTAGAATAGATATCAAAAAACTCGCTTCCTAATTCTACTTTTCCAACATCTTTTAATTTTATGTTTTCTCCTTCTGAGTTGGCTCTTACAATAATATTTTCATATTCCTCGGGCTTATTATACTGTCCTTTATAGGTAAGTACATATTCCAGGGTCTGCGCGGCAATGCCTGAACTTTGTCCTATTCTACCGGGTCTTCCGATGATACTTTGCTCACCGATGGCCTTCATAACCTCATCTACCGAAATATCGTAGGCTCTCATTCTTTCCGGATTAAGCCAGATACGCATTGCATATCTGCGGCTTCCCAGAATCTGTGATCTGGCAATTCCCGGAATACGGTTAATTTCCGGAATAACATTTACAGTAGAATAATTGTACAGAAATTTTTCGTCCATACTTTTATCTTTGCTGTAAAGGTTGACATACATCAGCATACTGGGCTGTACCGGATTTACGATTACTCCTTCTTTCTGAACAAGCTCCGGTAATAAAGGCATTACCTGATCGATTCTTGTTTTTACCAAAACCGTCGCAATATTGGGATCGGTCCCGGGATCGAAGACTACATTTACCGTAGCTTCTCCGGCACTGGTGGCATCCGTGGACATATACCTCATGCCCTGTACGCCATTCACGGCATTTTCAATAGTAATTAATGAAGATTTTACCAGAACATCTGCGCTGGATCCCGGATAGGCGATGCTTACCGCCACCGTGGTGGGTGCAATTTGTGGAAATTGCTCGGTGGGAAGCTGTTTAATGGCTAAACCTCCTACAAACAGAATAATTACAGAAATTACAATAGCAAAAACTGGTCGGTGAATTATTTTCTTGAACATAATTTATGTTGTTTTAATTATTCTGAGTATAAATCTAAATGAGACATCACCTGTTGAGGCTGAAGGTATTTATTCGCAATTTTCTGATTATTCTGAACCTTACGAAGTCCTTCCAGCAGTATCCTGTCTTCTTTATTCAATCCTGAAGAAACAATATAAAGATGAGGTAATTCTGCGGCAACTTTTATTTCGCGTGCTTTAGCCACATTATTTTTATCTACCACAAAGACATATTTCTTTTCCAGGACTTCAAAAGTTGCCTTCTGAGGGATCATCAGCGCTTGTTCGTAAGGAGAGGTAATAACGATATTTCCGGTTTCACCAAATCTTAACAAGCCTTTTGGATTCGGGAAAGTGGCTCTGTAGGCAATATTTCCGGTTTCGTTATCGAAATCCGACTCAATGGTTTCTACAACACCTTGCTGAGAAAATTCTTTCCCGTTAGCCATTCTCAGACGCACATGCATAGGATCACCGGTATTTCTTTCGCTCATCTGATTCAGATATTCAGCTTCCGGAACATTAAAATAAACCCACATTTTACTGTTGTCGGACAGCTCGGTGATCAACTCTCCATCATCCACAAGACTTCCTTTTCTTACGTGCAGTCTTCCCACAATTCCGGTAAAAGGAGCACGGATTTCGGTGAATCCTAAATGAGTATTGGTGGAAGCAAGCTCGGCCTTCGCTTTTTCATACCTTGCTTTTGCCATGGCCATTTCCTGTGGCGCTACAATATCCTTATCGGATAAACTTTTCGTATTTTGATATTCGATTTCGGCATATTTCGCCTCTGCTTTTGCACGGTTAACATCCGATTCGTAAAGATTGGGCATAATTTTAAATAAAAGCTGTCCTTTTTGAACAAATTGCCCTTCGTCAACATAGATCGACTGAATATATCCTTTTTCCTGCGCACGAAGCTCAATATGGTTAATAGACCGGATCTGCGCAACATAATCTTTATCGATTAAAGTATCTTTTACAAGCGGACTTGTAATATTGAATGATGCTTCTTCTGCTTTTTCTTTTTTCTCAGAGCTACAGCTTACACACCACAGAATAAGACACAGGTTGATATACATGAGACTTTTCTTGACCATGATAATAATTTATAATATTTTTAAAATTGAAAAATAGAGTTCTAAGCTCTCAAATCATCTTGAAAACTTTTTTGTTTTTTCGAAAAAATAGAATAAAATCACAGTCGGATGACCCTGTACTGAATATACAGATCATCATATTGACGTTTTAAATGTTCGGAATGTGCTAATGAAACGGCAATTTGCCTGTTATGAAAAGTCTGGACATAGCCCCCGATCAAATTGCAGAAGTCTTCCTTTAGAAGCATGGCGAAATCGGGAGAACCTGAATTTTCCAGATTTTCATCATTTTCGCTGTCGTTTTCGGAAACTGCCCGGATCTTATTATATGGCGGACGGGTAAGGCTGTAAAGGTCAGGATCGGTCTTATCTTCCAGAAAAGCAAAAGAGCGGACTCTGCCCTCAACTTCCCTGATAAGCACATCGGTACTGAAATCGAGATCGGAAGGAGTATCTGTTGATACATATTGCTGCATCTGCGCATAGTACAAACCCAAAACGGTAAGCAGTGCAAATGACAAACTGTATAAATATTGATGAATCCTCTCTAGCATATCTCGGTGGCAAAGGTAGCTAAACTAGTATGGAAGTACAAATATCAATATTAAAATTAGGTTAAAAATCATCTTTTTTTATAAAATAAATCTTTGTCTGTACTCAGCTGTCAAGGGATCTACAGCAGGATGAGGGACGAAGAAAACCGGAAGTTAGCTGTTAAAAAAACATCCGAATCTCTACGTCCCAAGTCCCTGAATTTTCTGTTTTTAGAACAGTCTGTTGTGTAAAGATCTCAAGGTCTCAATCTTATACGTAGAAGGCACCAATAGTGAGATATTATTTTCACTTCCGCCATAAGAGATCATTCGGATCGGAACATGCTTCACTGCTTCGGACACAATGGTTGCATGCCCATGGTTATTTTCTCTGAAATCTCCGACAATACAGATGATAGACTGCTCGCCATCAATTTCAACAGCAGAGAAAACTTCTAATTCTTTTATAATTTCGGATAGAGATTCGGTTTGGTCAATAGTTAATGAAACCGCGACCTCAGAAGTCGTGATCATATCAATAGGTGTTTTAAAACGTTCAAAAACCTCAAAAACCTTTCTCAGAAATCCATAAGCCATCAACATTCGGGAAGACTGGATGCGGATGGCTGTAATCCCGTCTTTCGCAGCAATGGCCACTATTTGATTTTGATTTGTAGTTTCTCCTGAGATCAATGTTCCGGAAGCATTTAAATTCATCGTATCCAGTAATCTCACAGGAACATTGTATTTTCTGGCCGGGAAAACACTTTGCGGATGAAGAATCTTTGCTCCGAAATAAGACAGCTCGGCAGCTTCATCAAAATTCAGCCGGGCAATGGGTTTGGTATTGGTTACATAGCGGGGGTCGTTGTTATGAAACCCGTCAATATCTGTCCAGATCTGGATTTCTTCAACCTGTAAAGCAGCACCAAGCAGTGAGGCAGTATAATCTGATCCTCCTCTTCTCAGGTTATCAATTTCGCCCTGGGCATTTCTGCAGATATATCCCTGTGTGATAAACAGTGTTTCTTCAGGATATTTTTCCATCTCAAGACTTGCGTGTTCTCTGATAAAATCAACATTCGGTTCGTGTTCTTCATCCACGAGCATAAAATCCAGTGCTGATAATAAGGTTGAAGGAATGTCAATCTCCTTTAAATGAAGATGAAATAAGGTGGTAGAGATGATTTCGCCCTGAGCCAAGATAATACGTTCTGCATCGGAGGTAAAATTCTTATTTTTAAACTGATAGAAGAGATCAAATATTTTATCAATAAAAGCTAAGGCTTCAGCAAGCCCTTCTTCGGTTTTAAATAAGGTATTGACAAAAACTTTATACTTCTCGTATAACGCATCAATATGTTGATAAGCGCCTTCAATATTTTTGTTGGCATACAGTTCCGATAAGGTTACCAAATCATTCGTAGTTCCGGAAACCGCTGATAAAACCACTACATGCTTGTCTGCTGTCTGAGATTTAATAATTGGCAACAGTTGTTCAATTCTCTCCGGGCTTCCTACTGAAGTTCCCCCAAATTTCAATACTTTCATAATAGATTTATAATATTAATTAAATTTCAAACAAAAAAAAGGAGCCTGTCGTGATGACAAGCTCCTGATTTATTTCGATTCTAACCAAAGGAAAATGACTCACGACGTTCGACGTAAGCACTGTTTCTTTCCCTTTTTTAAGTTAGATAAGTTCATTTTATTTTTTTGCTGGGCAAATATAGGTATTAAATCGGAATAATATATATTTTTAATTGTTTTTTGATGATTTTGATTTTTAAAGTCATTTTAAGAACCTGTTTGATAACCCTTGTCAAGGTTTAAAACCTTGACAAGGGTTTGCCCATTCAAAAAAAAAGTTCTTTCAAATCAATTAAAAAGTATACCCCACCGAAACCATATAATTACGCGGTGCTCCGGGAAATAATCTCGAATAACTGAAACCGCCCACCCAATAGATCTTATCAAAGACATTGTTTACATTCAGAGCCATTTTGAAGTTATCGAAATTGTAATAAATTCCTGCGTTGGCAACGGTATACGCCGGCAACTCAAGAATCGTCTCATTGGTGAGTCTTTTGCTCGCATAGTTGGCGCCCGCTGCAACACCAATTCCTTTTAAAGCGGTATCATTTTTAAAACTGTATTTTATCCAGACATTCCCCTGGTTTTTAGGTGCATTGGGCATAATACTTCCTATTTCTGCAGGATTGTCGCTTTCTGTAATTTTTGCCAGGTTATACGAAAACGCGGCAGTCATGCTTAAATTCGGAAGAATTCTCCCGTTAACATCCAGTTCGATCCCTTTTGCCTGCTGCTGACCGACCTGTCTCAGCAAGTCGGGATTTGAAGGATCCAGCGCATTAATCAGGATATTATTTTGTTCGATATAATAAGCTGCTGTGGTTACAGAAAGCATTTTACGGAAAAACTCAAACTTGGCGCCTACTTCAACCATTTTGCTCTTTAAAGGATCAAAAGGACCTCCAAAAGTTTCGGGACTTCCTATCGTTCCTGCACTTTGCGGCTGATATCCCTGATTATAGGTTCCGTATAGGCTGATTTGTTGGGTTGGTTCAAAAACAATTCCTATTCTTGGGGTAAATGCTTTTTGCTGAATATTCTTTTCATTATTCGTTGTAAAACCCTGAACATCGGTATAAAATTCCTGTCTCAGCCCCAGTAAAGCCTTCCATTTGCGCCAGGATATCTGCTGCTGAACGTATACTCCGTGTAAAAAATACCGGGAAGGCGTTTCTTCCCGACTTACATTAATGTAATTAGAAATTTCTGAAATAGAATAATCGGGATTTTCAAGATTAAAATACGGTACATTCGGAACCGGAATTCCGTTAACAATCATATATTTTTCCGGATGAGCGGGATCATATCTTGAAAGTACCGATTTTCCGTCTGCCGATAAAAATCCTGATGCATTATAGGTAGAATTTCCTTCCGGAAAAGTCTCCTGAATATGATCATAGCCCACCAACGTTTTATGGGTAACTTCCCCCGTTTTATAGTCAAAGGTAAAATAGGCAGAAATATTGTCTATATAATTTTTGCGCAGTCTCCTTATCGTCTGCATGCCCATTAGGGTAGGAATTTGATTTCCATTAACGTCCACTGCAAAACTGTTGGAGGTACGGTGTTCCAAAAGATCTTCATCATACATCGATCTCAGATAAGAAGCATTAAAGGAAATATGATCATTGAATTGATGCTGTAATGAAAGGGTGGTAAAAATATTAGCTTCCTTCTGGTAATCATTTCTCTTGCCAATTGCAAATGAAATCGGCACAGAATAGAGATCTGCGCCTTGTGTAGCTCCGAAAATAGGCTGTCCGCGGTCTAATCTTCCATTGGTATTCTGGTACACAAAATCAAAATTTACACTGGTCTTCTCATTCGGAATAAATGAAAATGAAGGCGCAATAACCAATGCTTTCTGATCCTGAAGAATACGGAAAGACTCTGTATCCTGATAGGCCAGATTCAGACGGTAAAGCAAACTCTTTTTTTCATTCATGGCTCCTGTAAAATCACCGGTAATTCTTACCGTTTTAAAGCTTCCTGTAGAAAAGTTAATCGAATTTCTACTGTCTTTCAAAGGTTTTTTAGTGACGGTATTGATCGTTCCGCCGGGATCTGTATTGGCAAATAATGCCGAAGCCGGTCCCTTAATAACCTCGATTCTTTCCACATAAGGGGTGAGATTCTGAGCCCACCCTCTTGTGGAAATCCTTTGTCCGTTAACCAATGTATTGGAAGCCCTGAAACCCCTCAACACAAAATCATTATTATTATAGGAAGCCTGATTGACCCCGCTGATATTCTTCACCGCATCACTTGTTTTAAAAGCAGCCTGATCATCAAGCGTTTCTTTTGTAACATAGTTGATGGACTGAGGAATATCCATCAGGTCCGTATTCGTTTTTGTACCACTGAACGTACTGGTGTTTTTATATCCTCTTTCCCGGCGACCCGTAATTTCCACGGTTTCAATTGTTTTTTGTCGGGGTGATAAGGTGTCTTTAAGGGATGATTCAGAATTATTTTGTGCTGAAACGTTTAACGAAATGATACTGCATAAAGTACCTGCCCAAACAGTTGACCTATTCATATTAATTTGTATAGAAATTTTTAATGCTTAGAAAAAAAATCAATCATTTTAAACCTGACGATTAATTTTCTTTAATATTATCCGAAATTATGGCGCAAAAATAAAGTTTATTTAGATTAAATAAAAATTAAATCCTTTTTTTTTAAATCTTCCTGATAAAGAACATTTTGATTCGTTTGTTTCGCCACAGAAATAGATCTAATTTTGTTATTAAAAGCAGAATATGAACTATCCTAATTCGATCACAAAAATGCTGAATATTGAGTTTCCGCTTATTCAGGCTCCCATGTTTGGTGTTACCACACCTGAAATGGTGAGTGCCGCCGCAAAAGCAAATGCTTTAGGTTCGCTGGCACTGGCTGATCTGGAGGCTGAGAAATGTCTGGACCTTATTCAGTCAACAAAAAAACTCACCGATAAAAATTTTGCCGTTAATATTTTCGTTCACGACATTCCTCCGATAACAGACGAACTGAAAAATCAGTATGCCTCCGCAAAAAAATTTATTGAAGATCTCGCTGAACAACATCATCTTGATGTCAAACTTTCTGATTTTAATGAGATTAAAGTACAGTCATACCACGAACAGCTGGAGATCATTATTGCTGAGAACTGCAAAATTTTAAGCTTTACCTTTGGAAATCTGGATCCACAAAGCATTGATCTTCTTAAAAGCAAAGGGATCACGCTTATAGGAACCTGTACTTCCCTGAATGAAGCACTAATTTTAGAAAAATCAGGAATTGACATTATCTGCGTTCAGGGCATCGAAGCCGGAGGGCACAGAGGAAGCTTTAAAAGCGAAAATATCCCTCAGATAGGCGGATTATCACTTTTATCACAGGTGAAAAATCTTGTTAAAGTTCCCCTGATTTACGCCGGAGGGATTTATAATGCCCAAACGATGTCAGCCGCTGAAACTTTGGGCGCTGAAGGTTTCCAAATTGGAAGTTTACTCCTGGGATCCTCTGAAAGTGCGCTGAAAAAATTTGAGAAAGAAAGACTCAGAACGCTGAATGAAGAAGATATTATACTTACCAATAGCTTTTCGGGACGCTATGCCAGAGGAATTAAAAATATATTTACCGAAACAATGAAGCAGACTCCTCATATCCTTCCCTATCCTTATCAAAATAAGCTCACCAACGAATTAAGAAGGGCTGCTAAAGCTCATGAAAATACCGATTTTGTAAGTATATGGGTCGGACAGTCCATCAATGAGTACCGCCCGCAGTCTGTAACGGAAATAATGAGGGACCTGATTGCTGAATCTTGAAGAGTTTCAAATTAAAATCTGCGTTTTCTGCAAAATCTGCGAGAGCAAAAAATATCTCTAATTTTCATGCCACGAATGTGCGAATTTTATTTCCCACAGATCGCACAGATTTTCACAGATGCTGCTGTTGATTTTATAGCCTCGAATGCACGAATTTTGATAATGAGGCTGTTTACTTTACCGCAAAAGAGGCAAAAGGTGTTTTAAAAGCTTTGCGCTTAAGATGGGCAAAAGAGAGCAAAACGTTGGATCGGTGGCATGTGAAGGGAAAAATTTCGTGAGTTGGAATGTTTTATTTCCCACGGATTGCACAGATTTTCACAGATGTTGCTGTTGATTTTATGGCCTCGAATGCACTAATTTTTAGGATTTATTTTAAACAATCATTAAAAGTTTCAAATTAAAATCTGCGTTTTCTGCAAAATCTGCGAGAACAAAAATATCTTTAATTTTGATGCCACGAATGTGCGAATTTTATTTCCCCACAGATCGCACAGATTTTCCACAGATGAGGCTGTTGATTTTACCGCAAAAGGAGCTTTGAAAGCTTTGCGCTTAAGATGGCAAAAGAGAGCAAAACGTTGGATCGGTGGGATGTGAAGGGAAGAAATTTCGTGAGTTGGAATGTTTTATTTCCCACGGATTGCACAGATTTTCACAGATGTTGATGTTGATTTTATAGCCTCGAATGCACGAATTTTGATAATGAGGCTGTTTATTTTACCGCAAAAGGGACAAAAGGTGTTTTAAAAGCTTTGCGCTTAAGATGGGCAAAAGAGAGCAAAACGTTGGATCGGTGGCAGATACCTTCAGGTTTTTCAATTTTCGCGATAATCGGAATTTGATGAGAAGAATTTCGTGAGTTGGAATGTTTTTTTTCCCACAGATCGCACAGATTTTCACAGATGTTGCTGTTGATTTTATGGCCGCGAATGCGCGAATTTTTAGGATTTTTTTTGACAATCATTAAAAGTTTCAAATTAAAATCTGCATTTTCTGCAAAATCTGCGAGAACAAAAATACCTTTAATTTTCATGCCACGAATGTGCGAATTTTATTTCCCACGGATCGCACAGATTTTCCACAGATGACGCTGTTGATTTTAGGGCCTCGAATGCACGAATTTTGATAATGAGGCTGTTTACTTTACCGCAAAAGAGGCAAAAGGTGTTTTTAAAAGCTTTGCGCTTAAGATGGGCAAAAGAGAGCAAAACGTTGGATCGGTGGCAGATGAAGAGAAAAAATTTCATGGGTTGAAATGTTTTATTTCTAATTTTCAAACGATTTAAACTTTTTGCCAAATTCTCAACTTTTTTCAATTTAATATTTAAACAAAAAAAAGAGAACCATAAAATATGATCCTCTTTTGTAGTAGCGGGAACCGGACTCGAACCGATGACCTTCGGGTTATGAGCCCGACGAGCTACCTACTGCTCCATCCCGCGATATTGTAGTGCAAATATACAACTATTTTTTTTAATTCCTAATTTTTTCTTTAAATAAAGGGGTTAACAGTGATTTTGTCTTCATTAAAAACCAAAAATCTATAGCATTCAGTCGGTTATGGAAAACATTTATTTTACCGGTAGCCAGGCAAGCGGTCTGATGGTATATTTTAGGATCATTTAATTTGCTCTTAATAGAAACATAAGACGGTAGGTTCTCAATAAAATCTCTCAGGAAATACCACAATCTGCAGATCTGAAAGCTTGTTAACTTTTATGATGTATTAAAGATAAAAATATTAGTCCCAGACTTTTTTGTCATACGCAGCCTGCCAAAACTGAAATTCTAAATGGGAAGCGGTCATAAAAGCTTCTTTCATTCTTTCCCTAATTATGGGAGTTGTATTTTCGGCCGCTTTATTACAGATGGAGATCGCCTTTTCTACCGCAATTCCGAACTCTTCTCCGCCATAGGTTTCAATCCAGCTTTGGAAAGGGTTATTTTTAGTCTGCTCGCTCTGGTAGATGTAATCTCCTACCCTTTTATAAATCCAAAAACAAGGTAAAGTAGCTGCCATCGCCACTTCTACAGGCTCGAAAGCAGCGGTACTCTTTAAAAAATGAATATAATGATGACAAACAGGCTGCAAAATCCCTCTCTCTGAGATTTCAAAGTCTTTAAAATAAGATTCATGAAGCGCATTTTCCACAACGACGGCATTTTCAGCAAACCTGATAAAAGACAAAGCATCCTCTTTATCATGAGCCTTACTTCCTATCAGCGCCAGAGCTCTGCCGAAATGCTCAAGATATAAAGAATCCTGGGCGATATAAAACTGAAATTTTGTTAAGGGTAAATTGCCGAGAGAAAGTTCTTTAATAAAAGACATTTCTATAATTCTGTCGTAAATATTTTCAATAGATTTCCAAGTGTCTTCAGACCAATTCATTTTTAGTAAGTTTTTGAGGGTTAAAAAAGTGATTTAAAGGGCCATTACCTTTTCCTATCTCTACATCATGACCGTGGTAAATAGCTTCAGATACATAATTCTGCGCCAGCATAACGGCTTCATCCAGAGACTCTCCCCGCGCAATAAAAGAGGCAATCGCTGAAGAAAGAGTACATCCTGAACCATGGGTATTCTGCGTTTGTATTTTTAGAGATTCATAGGTTTTAAATTTATTTTTATCAGTATACCATAAAGAACTAATCGTCTCAGTTTCCAAATGGCCGCCTTTCAATAAAATATTCTTACATCCCAATGCCCTGATTCTTTGTCCCGCTATTTTCATATCTTCTAAAGTTTTAACTTCCATTTTAGCCAGAATAGCGGCCTCATCCATATTCGGAGTAATAATTTCAGAAATAGGAAAAAGCTTGTCAATAATAGTATCAATTGTTTTCTCTTCAATTAACCGGTGGCCACTGGTGGCTACCATGACAGGATCAAACACAATCGGGATTTTTTTGTAGGAAGCTAAAGTCCGGACGATGACGTCCACCAGCTCAGGCGTATGAACCATCCCTATTTTAATAGCATCCGGAAAAATATCATTCAATATAGATTCCAGCTGTTCTGCAACGGCATCTACAGAAATAGGAAAAATATTTTTAACGCCCTGTGTATTTTGTACTGGCAGGGCTGTTAATACGGAAGTCGCATAGCATCCCAGCGCCGAAATCGTTTTTATATCCGCCTGAATGCCGGCGCCCCCACTGCCGTCAAAACCTGCAATCGTAAGAACGGAGGAATAGGTGTATTTTTTCATTTATTGATCTCATTTTTTAAATTAAAAGCTGCTTTTTGAGGATCTTTGGCATTACAAATCTCCGAAACAACAGCGATACAGTCTGCTCCGGACTTTATAACCTGTTGTGCATTTCCCAGATGAATATTTCCGATGGCCACCAAAGGTTTTTCCGTGAGCTTTCTTATAATAGCCAATCCTTCAAGTCCCCATTCGGTCACCGTATCTGTCTTTGTTTCTGTTTTAAAAACCGGACTGATGCCTAAATAATCAGAAAACATCATTTCCTGACTTTCCAGCTGTTTAAGATATTCTATGGAATAGCCAACCATTTTATTTTGAAAGGAATTTTTACGCAACACCGATGGCTGAATATCATTATTTCCCACATGAATTCCAAAAGCATCCACTTCTTTGGCGACCAAAGCATTATCATTGATAATTAAAGGAATTCCATAGGTTTCGGTAATCTCTTTGAGGCGAATGGCTTTGTTAAGAAAATCCTGATCAGAAGATTTTTTTTCGCGCAACTGGATGATATCCACGCCTCCTAAAATAGCCTGTTTGGAGACCTCAAGAAAATCTCGTCCTTTACAGTCTTCTTCGGAAATTACAAGATACAGTTGATAGGGAAAAGATTTATTTAAGCTCATTTTTAGAAACTTTTATGTTTTCAAAAAACTCGTGCTCAGAAATAGTGTAGAGTTGATCTAAAATATTCATCTGCAGGCTTCCCGGTCCTGCCGAGATCCTGGTGGCCAGCTCCCCCGAAATTCCCAGTAATGCCATAGCTGCTACCGTTGATTCAGTTTTATTTTCGGCTATCGAAGCAAAAGCACTCACGATAGCGGAAGCCGAACAGCCCAGACCCGTCACTTTAGTCATTAAAGGATGTCCGTTTTCAACATAATAAATTGTTGTCCCATCCAAAATAATATCTTTAGAACCGGAAATGCATACGACGGAATGGTATTTATCCGCTAGATATTGGGCTGCGGCAATGGCTTCATTACTTTCCGCTGTACTGTCGACCCCTTTTGTAGCTGTCTTCTGAATCTTTGCCAACGCAATAATTTCAGATGCATTTCCTCTTATCACGGTAGGTTTGTATTCTAAAAGCTTTGCCAGAATATCATCTCTGAAGGCCGTTGCCCCTGCGCCAACGGGATCGAGAACCCAGGTTTTTTCAATTCGTGAAGCCTCTTCTGCTGCCATCAGCATAGCATCCGACCAATATTCATCAAGCGTTCCGATATTAATAACTACAGCATCAGAAATACCCACCATTTCTTTAATTTCTGACTTTGCATGAGCCATAACCGGCGAAGCACCAATAGCCAGCAATGCATTAGCGGTATTATTCATCACCACAAAATTGGTCATATTATGAATAAGGGGAGCCTGTCTTCTGACAGATTGAACATAATCCCAAAGATTGTTTTCCATAAATGTTTTAATTGTTTATGCTTTAGGAAAACACACGGAATAAGAAAGAAAACATCAAAGGACGGTTTCCTGCTTTTCCCTACGTCGGTGTGAGCCGCATCAGGTTCAAAGGGACTCTCTCAATTCTTTTCAGAATACCCCTAAAGCTTAAAGCAAATATACAAATGTTTTAGAATGTAAGAACCGTTTTAGATTTTATTGTCTGAATTTTTATGATGGTAATCTGGTAAAAATAAAATTCAGATAACGATCCTGCGTTTAACCCATTAAATTCTTTAATTGACTACTTTGAACGAATATGCTTCCTGATTTTGCACGCGCCCGTTAACATTTGAAAAATCCTATTTTACCAATAGAGATCGACTATTACGAAAAAAAATACTGCTCACCAACAGAACGATATTCTGTGAAAAATATGAGCGTATTTAAATAAATCCGATCTTCTTTTGTTGATATTTTCGACATGGGAAATTGTAGGAGATCAAAAATAGTTACAGCTTTTATTAGTTTAGCACATCGTTTGCTTTGCAAACCATAACAGCAATTATGTAGTGGCTAAAAAGGAAGGGTCTGTAAAATTTTTGTACAATAAAAAACTCAGACACCAACATGACCACTAACCGACCACTCTACTCCGACACAGAATTATTTCTTCTCATCCAATCAAAAGAAAGAAAACAATTCGAAATAATCTATGATACCTACAGTCCGATCATTTACGGCTTTATGATTCATTCCGGTCTTTCGGAAAAATATTCAGAAGATATTTTACAGCAAACCTTTATTGCAATGTGGAACCATTCTGTTCCAATGCCCTCCAATCACAAAATGAGTTTCCTGAATTGGATTTTTTATTTAACCACTGATTCCATTAAAACCTATCTGCAAACCAATAATCGCACGTTTATCATCAACTATAAAAGTTATGCTTCGATATCTGTTGAGTTTACAGATGTTTCAGATTCGCCATCGGTACATGTGTGTATTGCATAGATTTCGATAGTCTGAAATTGTAAATTTAATATGATTTTTGCTCAGTTCTTTGATGCAGAAATTTAAAATGGGTTAGTTTTAAAAGTTGGAATAAATTAAAAGGGTTAAAAATGTTTTATTTCACAAAATAGTTTGCTAATTTTAATCGAAACACAGTAAATTTTCTACAGATTTTATGGATTTTTAGAGATGAAACGGTTTCTTAAAGCTATGAAATCACAAATAATGATGAATTTTGCTGAGTTGCCGAATTTGTTTAATCTGCCCCCAAAATTAAACCTCGTAATATGAGAAAGCATATTAACATGGAGTCGAAAAGAATAAGCAGCTTTTTGAGCTGCTTATTTTAATTATTCTCTATAAGTCTAAGGTTCCTCAAAAAATTAAAACATCCTTCAAAATCATATTTTATATTTTTAAGGATTTCAATTTGAAACTTTAAGGGCAGGTATGCTCCCCATTTTGAAACCGTAATCAATTTAGGATTTAGTTCCAAATGCTTTCTGATAATTTCATTAATTTGTGAATCATTCAGACTGAAGGATATGATTGCATTGACAGAATCAATTTCGGTATTTTGTTTGAAAGTAAACAGAGATTGGTGATCAAAATACTCGTACTCTACTCCTAAATAGTCATATAAAAACCCAATCGATTTATTAATTTTAGAACCTGCAAAAGAAAATAACTGTAAATTATCATTACTATTCATTAAAGGTCGGTCTAATTCAAAATTACTCACTGAAAATATGGCAAATTCACTTCGCATATCATCAAGAATCAATTGTCCTTCTGTATCTAAAAATTCATATTGTATATTTGAAAATAATACTTCCAGCATTTTCTCTCGTATTCTGTGAGCAATATCAGCACCTTCACCCGAAAATATTGGCTTTTTTCCATCATTCGTACGAACAACTTCAATCTTATTCATCTCATAATCCACATATTTTATCTTCCATATTTTTGCAGACAAGAATATGTTTTCATCTTCTTTTATCTGAGGACTTAAAGGAAGCTCTCCTATTTTAACTCCTTGGCTTGATACCTTAAAGAAAACGGGTGTATGAAACATACTATAGAAGTCTTTGTTATTGACAACTATCTCTCCCTCTACACCAATAATGTATTCATGACCTAATTTTTCTAAAAACTCAATTTCCTGAAGATGTGTAATCATTTCTTTCACCTCATCTTCAGTTATATGGTTAAATGTAGAATTAGCAGCTATTTTACTTAAAAGTTCATTAAGATATAAACCGGAACTTCCTTTTACAATGGATAGAATTTGATGTGCTAAAACATCGTAAGGTTTTTCAATAATATGAATGGGTTCAATATATTGCTCAGAATACAATAACCAGCATGCAATAGATTGCAAAAGACTCCATCGCTCAGTAGAATACAAATAAAGATTACTGGATTTACCTTCTCTTCTACCGCTTCTGCCCACACGCTGTATTAGTGATGCAATACTGTGCGTAGCATCGATTTGTACCACTTCATCTACATTACCTATATCAATTCCCAGTTCTAAAGTTGATGTACAGGAAATACAGAAATTTTCAACCTTGGCGCTTTTTGCGAAAAATTCCACATACTCACGCACTTCCTTATCGACTGATGAATGATGGGAAAAGTAATTCTGATGTCCTCCTACTCTTTCTGAAATCCTTTTCAGTTTAACTGCCACCTCTTCCACCCGTCCCCTTGCATTCGGAAACACTAATATTTTAGAATCCCGAGTTCGGACATACAAATCCTTTAAAAGGTCAAGAGGAAGCTCTTCAACGCTTGCTTGAAAATATTTAAAAAGTGCGTTAATGGGCTTTGGAGTATTGTCACGTAGAATTATAGTATTTTCAGGATTTCCTAAATAATCTTTAAGTTCGACATATTGATTCACATCACTTACCGTAGCTGATAGCCCAACAATACTAAAACGATTGCTATTGACTTGTTGAAGCCTGTTTAAGAGCGATTTCAGATGCATACCTCTTTCAGAACCTAAAAAAGAATGGATTTCATCAATAACAATATAATCAAGAGATGAAAAGAGATGATGAATATTCTGTGGTCTGTTGACAAACATTGCCTCCAAAGATTCGGGAGTAATTAAAACAATTCCTTCAGGATTTTTTATCAAATGATCTTTTTGAGCTTTAGAAGCTTCACCATGCCATTTTGTAACTTTTACATCCAAATAGTCACAAAGTTTCTCAACCCTCAAGAATTGGTCATTAATCAACGCTATCAGTGGTGAAATATATAAAACTTTTACTCCTTTTTCTTTAAAATTGACCTTTGACAAAATAGGAAGAAAAGCAGCTTCGGTTTTACCTGAAGCTGTTTTTGATATGATTACATAATTGTTATCTGTTCCCAAAATTCTCGGAATACTGGCTTCCTGAATTTTCCTCAAACTCTCCCAACGTTGATCTCTGATGTATTTCCGAATCGGCTCCGAAAGTAAATTGAAAGCTGTCATAACTCTTCAATACTGTCTAAAATTGCCAAATCATTCGGTCTTTCATCTGAGATTTCTATTTCACCAAACAGGCGTTTTTTATCAACCTGAGGATTCTGTCTTATGATATTTAAAATATTCAGAAAATCCCTGATAACTTCTCTAGGAGTTAAGAACTCAGAAGCACCAGGTTTGTTGAATATTTCCTCCATAAATACGGAAATATCATCATCTGAAACATTTAATTCTATTTTATAATTAAAATCAAAGATGAACTTTAATTTTTTCAATAGCACAAATATTTCATTGTGGTCTAATGGCTGTAATTTAATTACAGGTTGAGCATAGTCTCTTATTTCAAGACTTTCAAATTTATTGCTTTCTAATCTGGATTTTAATGCCTGATAACTAAATAATCCTCTCCTTTCGTTTTCAAGAAACTCCTTCGTTCCGGCGAAATTGATGAATAAATTAGAAACTTTCCCCTGAAAACAGTCGTTATAAATACTTAATATTTTTTCATAGTTTTTTTCACGTACAGCAGAAGTAGAAATTTTATAAAGATTAATGGCTTCATCCAGATTAATCATAAAACCGCTATATCCCATATTTACAAATAGTTTACAGAAATTCTTCAGCATATCATAATAGTTACTGTCATTAATGATTTCCCTAATTCCTAAATCCTGACGTGCTTCAGTCTTAGTAGCATATTCCCCTTTAAGCCATTTAAGTGCGTTTCTTCTCAGAAGTTCATCATGAGTAATGTAAGCGTCATAATACTTTACAATGACAGAGCCAAAATCGAAACCTCCGACTTCAGTGATTTCGTTGACGGTTTTCATAATAGAGTTTCGGATTAATTCTCGGTATTGTTCATTTCTAATATCTGTTAGAGAAATTCTATTTTCCTCAGCAGTTTTAGTAATAACCTGCTCAATCCATTTTTCAAGAAGTATCGGTAATGCACCACCTTCAGGTTTGGTCTGGATGGCTATATTATCCATTATAGCAGAATAAAGAATAACACTTTTACCATCATTCGAATACAATCTGTTATCCGGAGTAAAATCTGCGTTTGCAACAACAAACTTTTGTTTCATAGCAACTGTATTCAGAAGATGGAGCATAAAAGACTTACCGCTTCCAAAATCTCCAATCCAGAACTTGACAATACTGTGACCATTCTTCACCTCTTCCAGTGAGGTGATGGCAGCATTTACCTCCTCTGATCTGCCGACTGCTATATGTTGCACACCGATTTTAGGTACAACGCCTCCGGTTAAAGAATTAATAATCGATGTTGCTTCTTTTGGTTTAATATTATTTATCATTGTTAAGTAGTTTTTTATAGTATTTATGGTTTATTGTAAAGTATTCATCTTCTTCTTCAATTAGAAGATCGTCTATTGTATCATAAAGGTTGTCATTAATTGCTTCGAGAGTAGCGCCCATAAACAGTTGTTTTGATCTCATATAATCTTCAAGTTCTGACTGTAAAATGCTGAAGCTATTTCTCTCAAAGAAATCCAGAACATCCATTTGTACTTCTGATAGTCCGAGATCTTGTAAATATTTAATATTCTCATTTTCCAAAGATGGATTTAGAACATGCAATTCTATATTTAAATTTTCTTCAAAATCTACTACAGGAATTCCTTCTTCTTGTGTGTCATCATCAGCCAAAAGATCTCCAAGCTTTTGTGAAATTTCAGAATCGAGCCTTTGAACCCGATCAATAGCACTTCGATCAATCACAATTTTTTTTCTCTTTGATAAATATATAGTGGCAATTTTCTCGAAAGCAGATTGCAAATCTCTTACTACAACAAATTCATTAACTATCTTTTCAAATTCTTCAATCTGATCCTTTGTCGAAAACAAATTTTTCTGGATTGTTTTTGTTAAGTGCTTTCTATTAAACCCGTTGCTATTTAAATCTTTTTCAAGATAGCGTAAATAAAGTTTAAGCGATATAATTTTATCGTGGATACTTATAAATTTTGAAGCATCGAAATAAATTGTATCAAGCGAAGGATTTTTAATATTTACTTCTGCCAGCCTTTCAACCTCTCTTTCGAAAGATATTGCATTGCTATAATCCGAAACGATTAAATCAAATTTGTCCCTCCATCGATTGGTATTGTTTTCATTGAGTATAATGTTGGTTCTATAATCCGCATCTAAAATCTGATGTCTGTTATTCTCTAGAAAAACCTCAGCTTTTGACACAATTTTTTTATAAAATTTTTCTGAAATAGTGGGATTTGTATATTTAAAATCTATATTTACTTTGCGTTTTATAGAGTAGACATCTCTTACATTATTTTCACATAATTTAAGAAGGTGATTTAAAATTTCAGACTGAATTGATTCAAAAGTATATTTATAGTTTAAACTGTCTTTTCTATAGTTAAATTCTAAGACAATAATAATTTCAGTGAGTTCATCAATAACAGATGAGTAAGCTCTATTCACGGGTTTACAGTCTCTGTAAAAGAAGGCTATTGTTCTTACAAATTGCTTTAAAATCTGAATTCGACAATAGTCAATCTCATTAAAAACGTTATCATTAAATGATAAGCGATTAAGAAGTGTGCATTGATCTTCGGTGAGAGAAAGCTTTTTTAAATACTTCTGACCGATTTTCCATTCATTATTCTCGTGATTATATTGAGTATTTATATTGTTTGAAATCGGATTTTCTTCATAATTAATCCGAATTTCAGGCATGTCTGAAACATCAATAATAAAATCATTTCCTTTTGATGAATCAGGATTTGAGTTTTCCATAAAGCAAGGTTATTCTTCTACTAAGATAATAAACTTTTAAATTATCCTCTAATATAAAGGCGTTTTTAATTGAATTAAATATTCATATAAATCTATTCAGATAGTGCGTTATCAGCATACTTTAAAATTATTCGTTCTGAAACTGGTATAAGTTCTTTCTGATTATCTGGATTTTTACCATCCATTGTAAAAAACTCAACTTTATTCTGATGTTTTGAATACCAGACATTATTAATTCCGTTATCAACATCCAAAGTGTCTGGCCGGGTGATTTTTTTAAAATATTTAAACTTTACTGAATCCAGTGGAATAACATTATGCTTGGGATCTATATCTGTTGCGGTAGTTAGACAATACTCTGTTCCATTCCAATACATATGATCTTTCTTTTGGAAGCATCTGTTGAAATGAGCAAAGGAACCACTAGCAATAAATACGCCCACAAAACCTAAACTCATACCCTTATTATTTCTAATAAAATCAGGAATTTTTATAATATTCTGAATATTTATATTCAAACCTCCCTGTAAAATTTCATAGAAATCCTGCAATTCAAAAGGTCTACGAATATGCCCCCCACTTAATTCGTCAAATACAAAATCATTCGGATTACTAAAGTGCTCAAAACAACTGTATCCCAAATACTGGCTTAGCTTATTCAAGACATATGAATCAATCTCAATATTTTCTTTTTTAGTAGTTTCTAACACATAAACATCATAATAACGAACTAAAGTCCGCTCTGAAATTATAATGTTTAATTTTTCCTCCAGCTTTAAAGCTAAGTATTCAGATAAACCATTTTTAGTACTTTTTCCAGATTCCTGCTTAGCCTTATTAAAAGCATCTCGTATCAGTTGTTTTTTTGTCGACATAAATGATTATTTGGTTATTACAAAAAAACCACATATTTCTCAATTTACATTATGGTATCCCATAATGCAGTATTTACTTACCATACCATTACAAATCTTACTTCTGGCAAGATGCAATGAGGATTGTCAATTCTGCGTCAGATGCTGTCCGTCATCTTTCAGTATTTTAGCGTCAATGCCATTGTTGCTTTGTTATAAAAATCAGTGAGACAGTAAACAAAAATCAATCTACTGATTTCTAATATCTGAGAGAACGGAAGATTATTTTAAAGATCTACTGTGAAAATCCAAGTATCTCATTCTTACACAGAAATTGTTCTTAAAAAAAAATTAAAAAATGGTATGCCAAATATGGTTAACCGTATTGAGAATATTGGTGGGTACATTAATTTTGAAACACAAACAGAAAAAGGATTGGAAGAGACTTCACTTTTCCCATTTCATAAAACAAAAAAAAATTATGTTTAAAAAAGTGTTAATAGCAGAAGATCATGAGATGATAAATATATCGGTACAAAGAACATCAGAAGAACTTAAAATACAGGTGATTGACCATGTGTATTATTGTGATGATGCTGTTGAAAAGATCAAAAAAAGTTTCAGAGAAAATAATCCGTATGATCTACTAATAACCGACCTTTATTATGACTCCGATCATAGGGAACAGCAATTGAAGGATGGTCGTGAAATGGTAAAACAAATTCGTTCTATTCATCCATCAATTAAAATAATTTTTTTTTCAGCTGAAAATAAATCAGGTACAATTGATTCATTATTTAAGGAATATCAAATAAATGGATACGTTAGAAAAGGAAGAAATGATAGAAAACAGTTGAAGCAAGCCATAACAACAGTTTTTAATGGCAGTAATTTTCTTGCATTAGAAACCCAGAAGGATATCAAAAAATTAAATAGTTATGAGTTTTCGTCATTTGATATTACAGTTATTTCTCTGCTAGCACAAGGTGTTCTTCAAAAAAACATACCAACATATTTAGTCAGTAACAATATTAGTCCCAATAGTATAAGTACCATTGAAAAAAGACTGAACATAATCAAGGAAGAACTCCGTATTACAAACAATGAACAGCTAATTGCTTTTTGTAAAGATCTTGGTATTATCTAAAATATTCGCAACTCAAATACAGCTGAACTCATTGTTTATCTGCAGAGTTTTTTTCTTCTATGGACATATCCATAGGGTAATTTCTTAAAATGTACATACTTTTGATATGTTTATAATAAAATTAAAAGTTATGAATGAGTATTACGTCAGCCAATTTGATTTCAAGTCTTTAGTAGCTGAAATAACTCAAGCAGTATAATCTCTCAAAACAGTAACTTCAGAACTTTTATTTGTTCAGAAGAAAAAGAAATCCGAAAATTGTAAAGATGGAGTAAAAAGATATGTAAAGGATACAACTAAAATGAATACGCTCTTACGTTAGATCCCAGATGTGACTTATATTAGTATTCAGGAAACAGTAAGGAATATATAGATCGTTCTTAATATCAAGGCGGTAATTATTTTTTTTTGGAAATCAGTCCTCAATCTTGCGGACTGATTTTGTTTGTTTATAAACATAGTATTATTTTTTTTAACATTTTCTCCAAATTATGGTAAACCATAATTTCCCGGTAACCTTAGTTATTAATTTTGACCATAGAAATAATAACCCCATAAAAATTTAATCTCATGACAACAATTATACAAGATTCTTTATCTGATGCAGATGAAATTTTAGCAAGAATTAAAACTGAACTTTATAGTGCTCAATCTGAAATATTGATAGCCATGGCATGGTTTACCAATCCTGAACTTTTTAGTATTCTTGAAAAGAAAGCTGCTGAAAAGGTGAAAATATCCCTTATTATCTCGGATCAACCAGACAATGAAAAGTTAGATTTTGAAATATTACGGAGAATGGGTGTAAAGTTTAATCGCATTAAAAATATCGGATATGGTATGATGCATCTAAAATTTTGCATCATTGACAGACAAATTGCAATCTCCGGATCATACAATTGGTCAAATAATGCAAAAAATAACCATGAACAAGTATTAGTAACAACTTTCCCTAAAACAGTTGATGAGTTGGTAACAACTTTCTACAAGATTGAAAATAGAATTGAGAAAATTAATGATGGAGTCTCTATGGAGGACATTGAAAAAGAAGAGCAATCAGAATTAAAAGAAAAATTAAATAACTCTTCTCACACATCTACCTTTTTACGAAAAGAAGAATTGAGTTTTCAGGAAAAGTCATTAAAAGATTTTCAGGATGTTTTAACCAGTATTATTGCCACTGAGGTTGGTTCTTTTGATAAAAATCTACTTAAAGCAAATGCATATCAGAGAGCACAAGAAAATCAGGGTGATCACCAGATTTTACCGCAGGCTTTAGACAGCCTGTATTCTAATTTCATCAACGATATTGAAGTTATAGAGGAAAAAAAGACTCGCCTTAAGACAAGAATAGAGGAACAGCAAAAATTAAGTATCGGAAATGTAGAAATCAGAACAGAAAATGAAATTGAAAGACTTACTTCAAGACTTAATGCTGAAACAAAAAATACAAATGATTTGATCAACACATTGGAAAAGTCAACCGACGAGAAAAAGTTTACCATTAAATCAAATACTGAGACTGAAATTCCTTTTCTTCAAAACAAAATAGATGTAATAAGAAAAAAAATACTTGATCTTAAAACAGATATCGTAAAACCTCCGCTGGACATTTTTCTAATGACCGTACTCGCTATTTTATGTACAGCGATTTTAGCGTACATATTTGTATTCTATTCATCAGTTGCTTATATATTTATTTTCTCAAAGGAAGATACAATAGCTGCATTGGATAGTGGAGCAATACCAACTTCAACCGAAGTATTTGATCCTAACGCCTTTAATAAGGCCTCGGCTAAAGGATTTGGAGGAATATTGTTTCTGATTCTTTTTGTATTTATTCCTGTGGCTCTTGGTATGATGAATTTATTTTTAAAGAATTCGAAAGTACGAAATACGATAGAGGATTCATCCAAAAACAGATGGAATATCGAATCATATATCGGTATTCCTTTAATCATTATTGTAGATGGATTCATGGCTTACAAAGTGGCAAGAAATATTGATGAAATTAATTATCTCACTAATCAGACTGATCGAAAGATGTTGTTTTCAGAAATCATTTTTTCGGAAAACTTTTGGCTCGTATTTATTCTTGGAACTTTAGGAATCTATCTTTTAAAATTGATGATAAACAAAATATATTCTTTACTTCATGAGCGTAGCGCAACACACCAGCAGCAAAAGATAAAGTTTTCAATTGAAAATTTTGAAAATGAAATAGCGGAATTGGATAATCAAATATTGGCCGTTAAAAAAGTAAACGATGGATTAAGCATTGAGATTCTTGCGATGGAAAGAGACAGAAAAGAACATGAAAAATTATCACAAAATCTACCTTTAGAATGCAATAGACAAATAGGCACCTTACGTAATACATTTTTATCATTCCGTGAAAAAGTTGAAAATCTATCTCAGATTTATAAAAGCCAGGTAGACAATGATAAGTTGCCGGTTTCCAAAGCTGAAATGGAAAATAGAATTAATATTTTCATGGAAGGATGGAGTAAATATCTATACGAACTATTTGCGGTGAAAAAAGCAGAAACCAAAACATCTGAAGCAATTAACGAATGTGAAAACTGGTTGAATAGCATTAGCCTTCAAAAAAATTTAACCACGGATTTTGCACAAAACTAATTTTAGTAAAATGAAAACATCAACAATTTATATTTTCCACTTAATCTTATTTCTAATAACTATTTTATCTTGTAAAGAAGATGATAAAACAAAATTCACTTACAAAACAAATTATAATATTCTTCTAGTTCCTGATTTATCAAACAGGATTAATCAGTCCGTTCATCCAAAACCCAATCATGATACGGTAATTATAAACACGATTTTAGATAGCATTCCCCAATTTTTAAAAATAGATAACAGAACCATAAACCAACTAGATCGTTATAAAATCGACTTTATCAACCGTGGTATTTTGAATGATGAAAAATTCAGCAATTCAGATTTTGAAATAAGTTTTTTAAGATTTAAAAACAAACTTAAAGAGGCATCGGACTTTAAAAGAAATCATTTAGAATCAGATATTTTAAAATTAAAAAAAGAAACTGCCAGAATATATTCTTACGCATCAGTACGAAGTTCAGGATCAGATGTTTGGAATTACTTTAATGAAACGATTCATTCTTCACTATCTAGCCAGAATGACACAGTAAAGGTTTCAAAATATATTAAAATCATATCTACAACCAAAAATAAAGTTGTCTTGTTAACGGATGGTTACATAGAAACAATCAACAAAACATCCGGATATCATCTTAATGAGGATTTAATTACAAGGGTGAGAACTGAATTTCTTAAAAGTAAATCTAATGATTTAAAAAAATTCATTCTGAGTAATCCTCAATTTTTAATTAAGAAAATAAACAATGATCTTAGAAACGTCGATGTTTTGGTTTTAGAAGTTACCGACAGATCATTAGACACCCATGGTGTGGCAAAATTTCATCCAACCGACTTGGAGATAATCAAAATTATCTGGACAGACTGGTTAATAAAATCAGGAGTACGCGATGTGCAAATACATGCAGCTCTATCAAATCGGCAGGATATTTATCCTATCATTAAAAAATTTATAGAGAGTAAATAAAACTTTCGCGGATCAATCCCAAAAGTTGGGGAGCAAAAATAAAAATGGTGATTTTGCTCCCCAACTTTTATGTCTGATCCGGAATCATTCAATGCTAAAATAAAGAACTTCAGATTGCAGCTTCGAGGAGTGAAAGACAAATCATTTTTTCTATTCAGATTGTCTAAACTTTTTGCTTAGTCCCCAAGTTTTGTGCCTGATCCGTTTTGTGCCTGATCCAAGTTTTGGGATCAGGGACAAAACTTGGGGAGCAAAATAAAAAGTGCTAATTTTGTTTGATGTTAAACGATGCTGAAATTCTTAAATTATTTTTGCCCGAACTCTTGATAGAGCATTTCGAGATGATGAAATTTG